>Ga0209355_1000004_pt1 | contig 180577 bp, 150 predicted proteins | sample LauGreSBDMM110SN_3_FD_187563 | JGI IMG/M metagenome (GOLD analysis project Ga0209355, IMG submission 187563) | Freshwater lake microbial communities from Lake Michigan, USA - Sp13.BD.MM110.SN (SPAdes) (version 2) | ecosystem: Environmental > Aquatic > Freshwater > Lake | place: Lake Michigan... | reverse complement strand
AAATGACGGCGAGGGCATGGGGGCGGCCGGGCAAGCCGACATTTGCGGGTATTCGACGTTCCAGTTCAATACCAAGCAGATTCAAAAACAAGATGTGGGCGGTGCCTTCCGGCTGCAAGACGCCGGGTTCTAGGGTACATGTGTAATTTATGCTTATTTTTTGTGATTTTTAGGAGCTAAGCTTACTACGACAAGGCAGGATTATATATCAAACGACGCCCACCATGCAACAACCCAAAGAGACCCGTCACTTGTGTTGTCTGTGCATTGCATTGTGATAATATCCCCGGCATTGAATGAGTAAGGGGTTGCTCTCCAATCCGCAAAAGCTCCGGATGTGCTACTTATTGCGAGAGTGTTTGTCGTTGATAGGGTTTGCTCACCCGCAACAAACTTACTTACTGCAAGAGTCGCGCTGCCGGTTGTAATGGTGTTTACCGTCCCCGTTGCGTAGTGTATTTTCCCGGCGAATGGCATACGCACGCCATAAGAGAGCGACGAGCCGTTTCCCCATGCCATGCGATTCCCGACCGCCATTGTACTCCCTCGTTCTCCCCAAAAGTTCTGTAGAAGCCCGCCAAGAGTGCTATTCAGCACGTTTGACACTTTGAGGGTCCCCGCAACATCCAAGTTAGATTGCGGGTTGGTGGTCCCAATACCCACATTTCCAGTGAGCGGGTCCACAAACAACTGGCTAGCCATATCACACACTTCTATTCAATTTCAAGATGTTTTTATTCTAGTTTTATTCCATGTATGTGAGCGTCCCTTGGAACCATAGACGGTTGTTACGCGAATCAGGATGAAACGTGCGGGCGGCCTCCATCACGACCAGTTGCACAACCGTCCCTGCCGTGAGCCGATGTATGACGCTGCCGTAGATGCCGTGCGTGTTCGAGAAGAAGTTTTGCATGTCGGTGCCATTGATGCGCAAACGGAGCTCGCCGTTGCCGCTGCACCTGAAGCCGAATGACAGGATGTACGTTCCCGACACCGGCGCGGTGAAGACGCCAGCGTTCATGTCAAAGATGCCGGCTGGAGTCTGCGTCGTCAAACCGTCAGACCAGTCGCCAATCGTCGACCCAGCCGGCAATGTAAAGTCTTGGCCGCCGCGGCCGGCGTAAAAGTAGACGTTGCTTGTTCTGGAAGGCACCGGCAGACCCACTACACTCAAGTTCGACAGAGTCGAGCCTCCCATGTTTATCACGCCGCCGCTTGCCGCCTCTATGTTATTGGTCACCAGACTCAAGTTGCAGACGGTTGCACCGCTCATGTCAATCTGATTGTCGCTGAACGGCTCAACCTTGCTTGTGACGACGTTCGTGATGACCGCACCGGTCATGGTCAAGTTGCTGAGCGTCGCACCGCTCACGTCTATGACATTGCCAGAGAATGGCGACAATCTGTTGGTCACCACATTCGACGTCGCCGTCACTGTCATCGAAGAGACGGCTTTCACGACTTGGGTGGGGTTACCGTCATTGGTACGAATGAGGAGCTCGCCATCTTGCGTGGCTTCCAGCTTCACACTACCCAAATGAATGGCAGAACCAGATAGGTACAGGTCTTTCCATTTTGCATCAGGGCTGCCCAAGTTGTACGCCTGATTGCTCGAGGGCACCAACGCCCCTTGGACGGTGAAGATGTTGCCGTTGGCGCTTATGGACGCAGCTACCATTTATTTTTCTGTTGGCTCTATCTTACTTACATTTTTCATTTGGGCCAGGGAAGCAAAAAGTGATTAGACCCATGAGAACTCACCCGACGTCGCCTCCCCACAACCCAACCATGAACATCCCGACCGTCTTTGTGAGCTCGGTTGGCTATGGCCACCACTCTCTCCCCCTCCGATGGGAGATTGCTCACATCTTGAACGCCGAAGGCATCTTGACAGAGTTTGCCAACGATGTGCAACAAGTGAATAACAACTGCCCGATTGAGTTACTCATCGAGCAAAATGAATACAACAACGGCTACGTCCGAGTTCGCAACCGAAGGACAAAAAAAGAAGTCACCGTTCCCTCGCATACCATCATCCAATATCTTCATACGTTTGTCCGGTCGGGGGCGCCTTAAACTATCGGCGCCGTTTCACTGACGCCTTAGTTAGGCGGCGGCTAACTACTAGCGCCTGCTCTCTTTGTGCTTCCACAAACAACATGCAACATGCTGCAAATCTTTGGGGCAGTGCCGCAAGGACGCCCACACGCCTTGGCCAACCGGAGCATAGCGCGCGCTTGCGCTTGCACTCGTGACATGTTTGTACAACATCACGAACGGCCGTCTCCATAAGGCCTCGCGGCTTGAGCCATTGCCATCGTATAAGAGCGTCGCATTCGTGATGAGGTCCTTGGTCGACCCGCGTGCGTGCGCAGTTACACTTGGCCCGTCTGAACACACCTCCAAGTCGTCCTCCTTATCGACGGTGGGCCGGAAGTCTGCACATAGAATGGGCGAGTCTTTGTCGGCCTTTGCGTAATCCACGTTTGCGACGATGAGCACGGTGATGCCGGATGAGCGAGCGACGAGGTCCCAATCCGTATCTGTAATTATTTTTCCAACACACTCGCCTAGAATGACGCGCCGCTCCTGTACGCTCTTCTCGAGCATGCCGCTCACGACTTTCGAGGCGCTCATCGATTTTGGCCATCCTGCGACGCCTTTGACCACTTCGGTCATGCCCGGATGCTTCAAGAACGCTGCTACACTATCATCGCCCGGCGCCACCACGTTTGCCACATAGACCTTCGCAGCAAACTCGGCCATCGTCCATTTGAAAGGGATGCCGCGCTCGGCCGCCGCCCAGTCCATCCATTTCTTCATATAGGCACCGCCATCCGCGCCAACCTCAATCGCCCAATCGCGCCACGAGTACCTGCGGGCCGCCTCCCACTTCCACGGCAGCTTCACGCTCTCTGTATTATTAAGAGCCGGCTTCCCCATGCGCGCAACCTTGTTCGGCCACGATATCTCAAAGACACCATCCACCCGCCGCACATACGTCCGCGGCCGCGCGCCGTCCACCGGCTTGACAACGTGTGCGGGCAGCCCGCGCTCAACGGCCAACTGAGAGAAGAGCCATTCGTGCGCTCGTGCGTGCGCGCCATTATTTATGATATTCGACGACAAGAACGGCCATGCGTCTCTGTCCGTGGACGTCATCCAATCTGCTATTTTTTGCGCTGAGAGCAGGCCGGCAACCTCGTTCAACGCATCTTCTACGTACTTGGCCGCCGCCGGAAAGGCGCCGATGTTTGCCTCGACGAACGCTTTTTTCTTATTATCGCCGATGAACGGCACCACTCGCGTGTCGTAATGCTTCATGAGCTCGCGTCCAACGAGCCACTTCGTCGAGCGCCACGCCGCCGCCGCTTCTTTCGCTCGGTCTTGAACGTTCTTCAACTCGCCGTCCACACGGGTTGCTATGATGGGCGGGGCGTCAATCACTTGGCCAGAGCCTGTCCCAAAAGCAGCGATGCCAGCGATGCCAAACGTCCGCAAGAGCGTCGCAAATACTGCATCGTCTTGGGGCGAGGATGCACCTGCCGCGACGCCAGCGGTATCAGACGCCCCCAAGTCCTCTTGATACTTGACTTGAATACCAGGCAAAGCTTCGCACAAGTCCATTAAGCCGCAAATAGGAACGCGACCACATGGCACATAGCCGGCCGCATTTATCAAGCCCACTATGGCGTAGTCGGGCGATATCACGACGTGCTGCCATGTGTAGTACTCCGGCCGTCCTAGCACGAGGCGCGCGGCGGCGTCAATCGACCGCACGGTCTCCACCCAGGCTCGCGTCTCGGGCGCCCCTGTCACGATGCCGGCGTCGCACTCGGTCATCATCTTCTTCAGCGCGGCCGTTGGCGTGTGCATGGTAGGACGGCCGATTATCGCGCTCTTTGACCCAAGCTCAATCGGCTCAAAGACGCCCTTCTCTTGCAAGAGCATGCCGACCAGTGGCCCGGCATCGGCGGTCCCTGCTGCAGACCCCAACGCGCTGTATGGCACCGCGGAGGGGCAACGCATGCGCACGACCGAAGAGTCGGCGGCGTCTTTCTCCCACAACACGAGTTGGACGCCCAAGTGGCGGACGGCGTCTACGAGCAAGCTGGCGTCCTTCGCCTCGCTCGATGCCAAATATGCATGAAATCTGATGAACGCTTTGTGTACGGCCAGCTCGCGACTCAGGCGATGGGATGCGTACCGCCCCGCCAAGGCGGCAGAGACCACGTCTGCGAGCCCAAACAACTTCTTATATTTTTTGCATTCGGGTGTGGCCATCCAAGCGAGCCATTTCTTGCAGCTGCTTGACGTGGGCACGATGCCGGTGTCTTCGATGGCAAACGCGGCGAGCACAAGCCCGTTCTCTAGTGTGACAAAGACTTCCGGAGTAATGGTCTCACGCAACAACCGTAGGAGGTCGCCTTTGCTGTTGGTCTTGCCTGTAAATATGTAGCCGAGCGCTTGCATGAAGCTGTCACTGTGGTGCAAAATCCCACGGCGCAACAAGCACGGCTTGGAGGTCAGTTGCTGCGTGCATTGAGATTGCAAGAGGTTGGACGGGTGCAGCACCATATGAAGAGAGCGCGGCAAGGTGCCCCACCTGTCTTTGGGCAGCGGCGCGGCGTGGGTGAGCAAGTAGTCTTTGCCATTTGCCTGTGCGGCTTGGGATTGGGCTTGGGATTGCGCTTGCGCGGGTGTTGCGCTTGCCGCCAGCACCTCGTGTACGTCGCCGTCTACGCCGCCTTCTTCGCCGCCGTCTTCTATAGTTGGTGCCACGGCGGTCTGGGTCTGCGTTTGCGTCTGCGTTTTGCTACGGGACGGCTTTGCCATTTGCGTCTGCGTCTGCTCGACCACGGGTGACCCCAACACTTTCTTCATGCACTTGCCTTTGTTTAGCTCGTTCAGCGCTCTTGAGTAACAACACGGCAGACACGGCTCTGCACCCTCGATGCTCTTGCCATAAAAGCCAACGTTCGACAGCTTGCGCTTCTTGTCGCCCTCTTCCCACAACTGAATACCGGCCTTGCCGTCGGGGCACTTGTTTCCGGCGTCTACGTATTGCTGGTAGGACATGGGCGTTCGCGACTCGCTGCACCAGACCGTCGGGCAAAAGTAGACGTGGTGTTGGCGCGTGTCCGTGCTAGAACCGTAGGTGATGTGGCTGCTGACTGAGCTCTTGAACCGGGGGTCGAGCGCGGCGAACTCGGCCTGCGTCATCACGACAGGTTGTGAGTTGGACGCGGATTGACAGCGCTTCGAATAATTGTTGGCGAATAGCTGAGGGTCCGCCTTTTGCAGGTCGATGATGAAGTTGTCGGAACCGCCCGATTGGCCGCCAGAGCTGGAGCTGCTCGAGCTGTTGGACAATGCGAAAGGGTCGGCCTCCAAGCTTGCTGGTGCTGGTGGTGATGTTGGCGCGGGTGCGGGCAAGGACGGCGAGGGTCTCGACTTGCTCGGCGAGGGTCTCGACTTGCTCGGTGAGGGCCTCGACTTACTCGGCGAGGGCCGCGACTTACTCGGCCCAGGACCGCCTTTCTTGTTGTCATTTGCCACAACTTTGAACATGCCTTGCAGCCAAAAGAGCGTCATGCGAATATCTTCATAGGACGCTGCGTCTCGCATGGTTATCTCGACGCCCTTGGGGTGATTGCTCAGGATGATGGTGAGGCCGATGGCGACGGCCACGTTGCGTTGCTCCTTGACGTTCACATTCTCGGGGTTCTCGAGCGTCATAATCACGCCGTCTAGAATGGCCCGAGCGTCCGCCATACTAAGCCCATTCACTTCGACGAGGTCATTCAGAATGGAGTCCATGTCCACGCCAAGACGTAGGCGAGCATTGATGACGTTGCCGATGTCCACGTTCGCCTTGTAGTTTGACGCCCGCAGCCACTGCAACAAGAACTTGCCGCCGGCCATGCGTTTCACATTCACAAAACTTGTGTACTTGCTGAGGGCCTCCACGAGAGCCGGCAAGGAGCTTGCATTATGAGCAAACACGACTCGAACGGTGGCATTCGTGAGCTCCCACGTTTTAGCGCTCTTGATGGCGCCGCCAAGCCATTCGCGCACCCATGTTAGCTGCTTCGCCTCGTACTCTTTGAAAGCGGCGATGCCTTGAATGTTCGGGCGGAGGCGCAGTTCTATTTCACCTGTTCTCATTATGGCGAGCCGCGAGTTGATAGATGGCGACTGCTTATCCGCAAGAACGGCGGCAATGAAGGACGGCCCGTTGACAGGGATGCGCTCGTACCGCGTGAGTGTTTCGAGATGGGACGCCGGAAGCTTGTGCTTCTTATCAAGTTTGTAAAGAATGTGATGGCGGTCGTCCAGCCATTGAATGAGCGGCGCTTGGGCGCTGGTGTGCAGCTTGGCAAATGTGCGCTCGAGAGAGAGGGACGGCGCGTTCGAGAGAGCGTTCGAGCGAGCGTTCGCACTCGCACTTGCGCCCGACCCCCAAGCGCAATCGATGAATTTGACGTCGCTCGCGTCGTACAATGGCGCCCCCGTAGACGCTTCCATGTAGAACGCTGCCATCCAAGTATCTTGTTGTAGCGGCGTCTTCACGGATGCGATTGACCAGATGTAGGCGTCGCGCAGCTCGGGCGCAATGTCCTCGGCGAGCGCAACATGCATCGGCTCCATGCCAATCCATTCGTGGTCGCGCGGCTGGCGGTTGATTTGGGCGGGCGGCAGCGCCCCGACCGCAAACGGACTCGGCGGCAGATTGGACATAAACAAGACCGCGCCGTCCTTTCGCCACGCTGCGAGACCGTCTGTCGCCAAAAGCTTGCGACGGCCCACGAGTTCGTAGAGTACTTTCTTGCATGCAACGTCCGCGCGGTCGTCGGGGGCAATCATGCGAAAGACCCAGCGAATCGGGACTTTATAAGCAGCCGCCGCCCTCAGCACGGACGCCGGGATGCCGCCTGCGCCGTAAGCCGCCGCGCCAGCATAATCTGCGCGCTCGAGCGCTTGCCGGACGGGTATCGGGACGTCTTGTCGAAGAAAGAACAGAGACTCGATATGCGCAGCTCCCTGCGCAGCTCCCTGCGCAGCTCCCTGCGCAGCTCCCTGCGCAGCTCCCTGCGTAGCTCCCTGCGTAGCTCCCTGCGTAGCTCCCTGCGTAGCTCCCTGCGTAGCTCCCTGCGTAGCTCCCTGCGCAGCTCCCTGCGTAGCTCCCTGCGTAGCTCCCTGCGTAGCTCCCTGAGAGGCTCCCTTAGAGGCTCCCTGAGCATTGGCCCTCCATCGATGGACGATGAACGCCATCTTGTACACACTTACTTTGAGTATGGAAAAACGAATTAGGCCCAATCTAGGATATTGTGGACGACCTGGTCTAAAATTTATATAAAACGGCTAATAAGTAGGATTCGGGAAACATTATGGAACAATTATTGTGTAATAGGATGATTCCTCAAGTAAGCGGCACATGTTATTTGAATGCTTGTTTGAATGGTTTTTTGCAGACACCAAGTACATTTGTGATATTTCGAATGTATTTGGATGTGTATAAAAGACATCTTACAAGACAAAAAAACCAAGAGTTACTTTCCGAATTTGAAAATGTAAATGCGGAAGAAGGCTCGTTTTGTCCTCCGAAATCTTTGATAAGCAGAATTGCCGACACACAGAGCACAGGAGCACGATTTAGTGGAGCAAGGTTTGTCCTTATGAAAGCAATCAAGTTTTACGTATCTAAATACAGCGTTTTTAGAGAAAAGGGATTTGATATACCAAATACAATTGCATCTTATATTTTGCAAACAACGAAAGTGCCATTAAAAGATGTGAAAACCCAGGGCGGGAATTCAATCGATGTTGCCAAGGCAATACTTAAAAGTATTTACGGCAGCATATATACTAAAAAGGTCCAAATTGTTCATGAACACCAATTATCGCAACCAATCTCAGAATCAACGCAAATTCTTATTGTTCTACCTGGCATGAAAGGAGACGAACATCTGTTTGGAAAACAATGGGACAGTTGGTATTGGGGCTGCTATCCTGACGAAATACTCGACTTTTCAGCGGCTTTATTCGCATCAAGTACAAAATTATATAGAAAGGAAGAATTGAAAGAAGGCGAGCGTACTGGTATCTTAAATATTGAATCAAACGTAAAATATGTCGTAAGGAAGGTTTTAATTATTCTTTCAAATTTGTTAAAGAATTGGAAGACAACTTCTACACGAAAACGTAAACGTGAATCAAATGCGGAGTTTGCTGTTACATTTGATGATAGTAATGAAGCTATTCGTTTACTGTCAGAGTTTCGTAAAAATAATTACATTGAATACCAGCATTTTAATTTGTCAGTACATCATGATGAAGTTTTTCGTGCACTATTATCGAAGTTCCGCACTTATTTGTCCCACAATAAAAACGAGGTTGAAGCCATAAAAAACACGTTACGACGGGGATATGATGTTATGCACAGATCATATGTTATACAACAACTACAGGGGTTCGAAGTAGGGCATGCCATTTTATCTTATACGCCATATGAAAATGAACTAATTGGACATGCCGTAGCTGGAATAATATGTGACAATAAGCCCTTCATTTTCGATTCGAATAATTATGTTTATCCATCTGATTGGCGGTCTTCGAAAACTCTTCAGTTGCGTAACTACGATACAGACACCCTGGAAAAATGTACGAAAGCTAATTATTGTGGTGTTGATTACGTATGCTATGTGAGGAAGTCACCGAATGTTAGTGATGCCAAAGATTCTGGCAAACTTAGTAGTATTCAAGCAAAAGCACAAACTGAAACAATAGCAGACACAAGAGCAAAATCAGAAACTGAAACAAGAGTCGAGACAGAAGTCGAACCAGGAGTCAAACCAGGAACCGAAACTATCGGGGGCATGAAACGACCTTGGTACTCTGGTCGCACAGTTGGGGAACAATATGGAAAAAACAAACGTCTCCTTCAAGCGGTCATGAAGGGGCGCGAAGACAAACGGTGGGCGGGTTTCGTCGAGAAGGCCATTAATAATAAAATACCGACGCGTCTGAAAACAACTATTAAGCCTTTCCATGGCTCCGATGAGCAAGTTGCGCTATTGACTACATTGATTAGCGCTTGTAAACTTAAATAGTGTAGGTTGTTAGTAATTACGCGTCTATAGTGTAAGAACGAACAATAACAACATGTGTGACGCACGTCCCGCGCAAACCGCGGGTGCCCCTGCCTTTCTGAAAAGACTCCTCAAGTCCAAGAAACCGAAGATTCAGATGTCGCCCTCTCCCGTCTCGCCCGACGTCCCAAAGAACACGTTGGAATATCAGCAATACATGAAGAAGCTGACGGAGCGAACGCGTAGAAAGTTGAATGCAAATGGCACACGGGTGAAGATTCAAGAGCCAGCAAAGCCGCGTGTGATTTCGGCGGAGACCATGAAACGGATAGAGCGCGCTCTATCAGGGGCGCCGCCATCGCCCCCACCGCCGCCGCCCATCACAGTTCACGACATTGTCATAAAAATGAAGGAGCACTACAAGAAGCACGGCCGTCCTACGACCAGAGCCGGCGTCTATGAGGGGCTGTACAAGTACAAGGCCGACGAGTTCAAGGAGCTGACATCGCCCAATTATGTGAAGTCGGGCTATGACCTCAAGACCGAGCTGAAGAAGGCCAAATCCAAGGCAAACAAGAGCAATAGCAAGAGCGCGAGCAAGTCCAAGAGCGCGAGCAAGTCCAAGAGCGCGAGCGCGAGCAAGAGCGCGACCAAAGGCGCAACCAAAGGCGCAACCAAGTCCAAGAGCGCAACTAAAAAGAAAGTGTTGTTTGCGGTATAATGCTGGCCAATTTTAACTATTTTTTGTGCTCAAGTGCATCACATACGCTTTTGGTCGGCACGGTCTCTGGTACTTCGATGTACGCCTTGTAGTCAAACTTGGGCATGATGCTTCCGACGGCCGTGTTACGCGACTCTTCGAGGGGGGTGCCCAGCAGGAGCTTCGAGTTGAACATGAGCGGCGACACCGGCGTTGCCCCGCCAAGCGTCGTGCAGACCGGCGGGCGTTGTTCGGGTACCCGCCATGCGAACTCGGGGCGCAACACCATGTTGCCTTCGTGCGTCGGCAAGTAGAGCTTGTTGCTCGGTGGCGGGCATTTTACCTCGCCGTCTTTCCCAGCCTGGCACTTCGATTGCATATACGAGAGGAACTCTGCGGATTGGCCCTCCAAGCCTGAGCCGGCACCTGCGCAAGACCCGGCGCAACACGACGCCGGTCCGCCTTTGATGAGGCCGGCCGACGCGGGGGCCGCCGACCGTCCTGCAGCGGCCGCGGACGCCTTGTTCTGCTCTGCAATTTCGGCTTCCACTGCGCGAGTCAGACGGTCCAGCTCCTTTTGGTCGACGTTCTCGTCAATCCAGTTCATCAGGTCGGCCTTGTCAAAGTTGGGGTCGCGGCGTATGGCCGCCTCGAGCTCCTCGTAGTTGTGGAGGCGCAAGAACGCACGGAAGCGTGCATTGTTGTAGGACAGATAGACATAGACGTCGCGCAGCGGGAGCATCATATTGCGCGGCATCTCTTTCCTGCGCTCGACTTTGTACATAAAGGCGATGAGGTCAAAGACGTCCTTGTCGTTTATCAGCTTGGGGAGCTCGGGTAGGAGGGCGTTGCTCTGCGTCTTCAGCATGCGAACGTACTCCTCCGAGTCGCGCAGCTCGCGCCGCAGGCCGTCCATGTTCTTCATGCCGCTCGTGATAGCCTGGCGCTGTGTGCTAAGCTCGATGGGAGTCGGCTGCCGCATGAGGATTTCGTCGTAAACGAGCGTTATCTGGTAATCCGGCTTGGTCGCGTCGGTTTCTTGTGCGGACGTTAGCTTTTCGATGCCGCCGCCGCCCAGGCCACCGCCACCGCCCACGCCATTTACGTTTGCCAGCATAAACACCACAGAGGCGGTGAGTGTCGCCAGTACTGCAAGCTTGACGAGGCTCATACTTGTTTCTTTCTTTCTTAAGGCCTCTCTTACTCTAGTGATGCAAAAGTTATAGTGCACCAATGCTCGTCCATGCAATCGAGCAATCGGCGTCGGTCGTCACTTGTATATTAGAGAGGGATGCGGCGAATGTGCAAGTCGTCAGGCTCACCGTCTTATTAAGAGAGACCTGCGTGACTTCGACGTTGTTGCCGCTGACTTTTAGGAACGCGCATTGCGCTACTGCGAGCTTTGTGCTTTTGTTGGACACTTGTATGTTGAGCAAGCCGGCGCTGTTTTCGCCGAGCGCATAGTCGGCGAACGCAATCGTGTGACTCGCCGCGGCGGCGTCCCAAGTTTTTTGTCGCATGAACGGTCCGCTGGTGGCGTCGCTTGGTCCGAGGGCGCTGATTCCTTGCACAGAGAGCGTGCTGATGGTGTCGTTCCACGTGAGGTTTGACGAAGTGCTCAATGCCGCGGTGCCGCCGCCGCCGAACGGAAGACGACCTGCTGCGACGCTCGTAAGGCCGGTGCCGCCCCTCGATACGCCGAGCGTGCCCGCATTGATGTTGTTTGCATTGCGATAAAACGAGCCCTCTTGGCCGTCGAGCATATCGGCATTTAGATTGGTGATGAGCAGAGAGCTGTCAATGATGAAGGGCGAGCTGTCAGTGGTGGTCATATGCATCTGCCCTGAAAAAGTCGAGTTGCCGGCAACGTCGAGGGTGCTTGTCGGTTCCATCACACCGCCGATGCCGACGTTGCCGTTGTGCAAACTGATGCTCACGGCTGATGCAGGCCCAAACTCGGTGCTGCTGAGTTCGCCTATCGTAAATACAGGCGATACCCCAGTTACGTTAGAGACGCCCATGATATAGCCGATGTTGGAGTTGCTCCCGGCATAATACCTCGCGAACGCCATGGATGTGGTGGACCCGAAGTCCGCTACATGCGCGACATTGGACCCCAACACCGAAAATGACGAGTCGTCATTGGCAAAGGACAGTGCCAACATGGAAATTTCTAACTGCTTAACGCTACATTCCCGAGCGAAATATATTGGTGTTCTTAAAACGCGTCGGACGGCGGGTGCATCGGACGCGTCAGGTGGCCGGTGGGCGTATGGAGCCGTTCTATGATGTATTTGGGGTGTAAGTTGGATTGTAAGCCTCGGTCGCTTCGCTCCCTTCGGGGGCGCGCCGTTCTTGGTTCAAAATGCACGAAAACGTTACCAGTCTGTGTAAGGACGCTCTCATGTTGCATGAGACGGTCGCGCATCCATGAACGGTCTGTATAGGGATGTAGCGGAGCTGATTTGCCTATGTTTTCGTTCGAGACATCTACCATAAAGAATCAACTCGGACCCACGACACCAATTTTTATTCCCTAGTAATTCACGGCTCTCAAACTCCCGAGAACGGAAATGCCGATTTTGTCTTGCGGCGCCGGATTTTTGTATATCGAAGTGAGCCGCCGCCTCTTACCATGAACGGTCTACTTTTCACCAACTTTGAAGATGAATATTTGAACAAAAAGAACAGGGACGGCAAAAGACACATTTGCATGCTTCTTTCCATTGAGCCACTTCCCTAGTAATTCACGGCTCTCAAACTCCCGAGAACGGAAATGCCGATTTTGTCTTGCGGCGCCGGATTTTTGTATATCGAAGTGAGCCGATGACTCTTACCATGAACGGTCTGAATCTCATTCTTTCAATAGAAGAATATTTGTAAAAACAACGTTACAACTTTACATGTAGATGTGCGATATTAGCTCTTTGAAGTCCTTCTTCGCATTGATGGCGTCCTCGCACGACTCTAGGAACACAGAGAGGCCGGTCTCCATGTCTGCGCGTGTCAGGCGTTTCTTGTCGTCCGGGCCAGACCCAAACACGCGCAGACTGTGTAGAAACTTTGTTTTTGTGAAGAGCGTCTCCATGTCGCCGCCATTGAATCGAAAGCTCTCCTTGTTATTCTGAAAGAGCGCAAGCGGTGCGGCGTCTTCATCTATGGCCCACTTGGCATCGCTCACAATCTGCAGGAAGATGTCGCGCAAATGCGTGGCCGTGTAGTCACCGATGCTGATGCGAAAGGGAAAGCGGCGCTCGAGGCCCGGGTTGCTTTTGAAGAAGCGCTCGTCGAGGTCGTTCTTGTAGCCGGCAATGATGCACACGAGGTCGCCCTTCTCCTCGCTGAGCGCCTGGTTCAGGGTATCAATGCACTCGCGCGAGTAGCTGTCGCGTTGCTCTTTGTCACCCAGTGCGTAGGCCTCGTCCAGAAGCAGCACACCGCCCTTGGCACCGTCGATGACCTTGCGCGTCTTAATGGCCGTCTGACCGAGGAAGCCGCCAATCATGTCGGCGCGCTTTGCGACCGTCACTTTCGCGGTCGGCAGCACGCCCAGTCCGGCGTAGACCTCGGCCAGAATGTTTATGAGTTTCGTCTTGCCCACGCCAGGGCCGCCGTACACGACCGTGTGCAGCATCGTAGATTGGGTTCCCGGGGCTCCCGATTGGGTCCCTCCCTTGTTGAACTGTTGCAAGAAGTACACGATAATGGAGAGGACTTGGCGCTTGGCGTCCCCTAGGCCAATCATGGATTCCAACTTCTTGAGGGGCTCGATAATGCGGTGAATGGTCGAGAAGGGGATGCTCGCGCCTTTGCGCTTGTCCACGACACCCGACAGGTAGAATGCATCGAGCGCAATCAAGTCGGCGATGGTGGTCACCTCGGTCTCGTACATGTCGAAGAACGCCGAGCTCCGGTCATGATTTAGCCTAAGCGGCTTCCCAGTTGCCAGCATGTGCACAACGACGCCGCGCTTCTTGCGTTTATGTTCGGGCCGGTGCGGATTTGTCGCCGCGATTCCGGCCATATCTGGCGTTGCCATTGCCTCGGCCGGCGGTGCTTCACAGTCTTTGTAGTTGCGCTTCATGGTTGTACCTGGTTGTACCGGATTGTACCTTGTACCATCATATTACTTTTTATATGTGTGTGCGTCTTTAAGCCGTATCTGAACTAGCACGCGCCTACGTTGTTGCCATTGAATTACACGCGTCCCGTTTTTGAGGGGGAGGCGAATCGTCGGGGAATATTCCGCAAACCCCAGTGTCTCGCCGCGGCCTCTTCTCCACTCCCCGCTCGGCACAGCGCTCATTTTGCATCGCACCTACTCGCACACACTCCGCCTCCGCCACCGCCTCGTCGCCCCGCGGCATAGCGCCCTGCAACTCCGATGCCTACCACCGATGGGTTCGCGGAAGCCGCTCGCGGTGGCAAGAGCTATGTTGAAACGTTGAAACACCTCTACGCATGCGCCGAGGTGCCGGTCACTCAGCCGCCGGCTTACCAGGGTCACGGCCTCTTAGCCTTGCTCCGCGCTGTGCAGCAGGCCCAGAAGAAGTAGGGAAGCGGCATGGGAACGGGGTTCAGTGTGTAATGCTTAAATAAATGGCTTAGAGCCATGTCTCTATGCCTGCCTAAAGCCGCAATGCGCTGCAGCAAGCCCGGGTACGTTGCGCCGCAAGCCCAGCGCACCACGCGCGTCCATGTGCGTGCCAATGCAGGAGGCGCGCGCCACACTAAGCTCAACGGCCCGCCACGACGTCGCAGGGGCGGCCGGGACTCGGCGGTACCTGAAGAGCTCTATACGCTGCGCTCCGTGCAGTCAGGTAATTGGATGGGATTTCTGGCGGACGAATCTGACGGTGAGTCTGACGCTACGCCTTACATCATCGCGTTCAAGTACCTCGAACATGCGCGGATGGTCTGGTCGTTTGCTCACGAGGCCACCAAGATGAATCTCGCGCAAGTCGAAATGGAGAACATCACGGAACAAGTCGAAGACATGTGCGGCGTCTCTCGCGGGATGTTCGAAGAGGCGGGCCTGCCGCCAGTATACGCGGACTTGGACGCTCACCTGTGCATCGATAAGCGGCCCAACATCAACAAGTTGGGTTGTGACGTCGCATCCATTACGACGATAGACTATCTGACCATTCCGTTTGAGCAATGCATCGGCGTTGTCATGGCAAAACGGCTCGTGCATAACACCAAAAATAAGATTACGTTCGAGAGCGAGGTGATTGACCCAATCCGAGACATCGACTTGTTTCGGAAGATGTTGGTCGAAAGCCGAGAGTAGTGTTACTTGCTAGTACATTTTCAGTTTGCTCATAATTTCATCGTTGTTTAAGAGCGGATTGTTTTGCATTGTTCTCCTAGTTATTCGCTGCGGAGGTTGGGATTGGACCATATCTATACGTCCAAGCTGGGATTGTTTGACGAGCGGCGGGATGTCGCGAGCCAATTGCCCAACGGGTGGGTCGACTGGTCCGCCACGAGCGGGTGGACGTCCGGTACGACCCGATGGACGTCCGGTACGACCCGATGGCCGACCAGACGGATTTGGTGGGCGGCCCGGGCCGGGACCTGGTGGGCGGCCCGGACCGGGACCTGGTTGGCGGCCCGGACCGCCTGGTGGGGCGCCCCGCAGGCAAGTTGTTTTTGTATACTTGGGTGGTGACTTCTGTGCAATGTACGTTGCCCCAACGGTTTTCGCATATTTTATTAAAGCCTTTCGTATGGCCGCTTTTTGGACTTTCATTGTTCCTGTAAAGTTCATGCACTCGGTATTATTCTCACCGACTACTTCATTATATTCAAGCACGTTCTTGAATGCATAATCATCCAAATGGTATGTTAGTGAAGGTATGCTATTTCCCCTGTAAGTGACAGAATCGGCAATCATAATGCCGCGGTCAATTCGTTCATCTGCGGCCGTGCGTTTTGACGGGCGACCGGGCGACCGGGCAGAGTTACCTATCGATATAGACATGCTACTCGGACCTGATGCTGGTGCCGGTGCCGGTCCTTGAGCTGGACCTGGACCTTGAGCTGGACCTGGACCTTGAGCTGAAGATGCTGAACCTATTCCCCCTCTACGACTTATGCGACGCTTTTGACCCGCCAAGGATGGTGGCAAGGGTGGCAACGCGGGGGATGCAAGAGAAGCTGCTGGAGGGGCGGCGCTTTGTGTATTCTTGAATGTGAAATAGCGTTCCTTGTCTTTGACAATCGCGCCCATGATGAAAAACGCCATGCCAACGGTTGCCTTATCAAACGAGCCAAAAACTGCGCCAATATAAAATGCATAGATAAGTTGGCAAAAGTCTCCTATGAACTTCATCATGCAAGCAGCGTATAATTTCATACAATTGAGCTTGTAGTATTCAGGCTTAACGTCTTCAGGTTTAATCGCCGATTGGTCGAAAAATTTTTCATAATGTAGAAGGGTGACGACGTTATTTGCAGAGAATGACTCGTATGCTTTGTATTTCTTCCCAAGGGAAATAAGAGGGATTTGCCTTGCACCGCTTTTCTTATCCTTAACAAGCTCATACTTGACATCCAAGAGAGATACACGTCGTTTATCACCGTTCGTTAGCGGAATGACGCCTGTGAGTATTATATTGACATTGTTATTGTGAATAATGTATTGTTCACTGCTCCCGATTCCCATTTGAATTATATTTTGAACGTATTTTTCAAACTCGTCGCATATCGATTCAATTGAATCAGGATAATACGGGGTGGACAAAGTGTGGCGCTGGCTTTCCAAGTAGGACTGAATAAAGCCTATAAAGATGTATGGGTTGCGGCTCACTGACTCGGGGGAGACGTTGTAAAACTGTTGACACATTTCAATAAACTGTCGTTCTTCATCATTCTCATAGAAGTCTTTGAAAATATTAACGAAGAGCATTTTTGCTTTTTGCTTTCCGGCTAGACTGTATTTGTGCTTCACCTCGTCCGTTATTGTTTCAGCGTATGCGCGCAAAGCAGTGATGAGCTGGTTTCTGTCGCGTAGTTTGTCGCCTTGGTCAAGGAAGTTGATGAGAGAAATGTGGATAGATGCGAACTTTGCAATGTCTGATGCTTGAAGTTGTGACCCTGCATCGTAAATGTACTCAACTGGATATTTTGCATTAAATGCCACATCGTCGGCACTTATTTTGCGGAAAGTGCTGTCGTCTTGCACGTGCGTGTGAATGCCTGGGCTCCGTTCGAGCTCGGTTTTTGCCGAATGCATGATATTTGTCTCGTCCACGCTGAATGGATTTTTAACTGCATTCCACTTTTTTGATTTCATGTACAATAATATGTTTTTTATGAACTCCGTGGTAGGTTCTAGTATGTCACCGCCGCCACGGGACCCCATTTTCAAGCGCTTTCTGTTAGGGCCAGGGCTACCATCCTCTTCTTCATACGTGTTTATCATGCCAATGACTAACATCTTGACAAAATTGTACATATCTACATCTACCTTCTTATTGTCCGTTTTTGTCTCCTTAAAGAGCGAAGATATAGAGAGTTTTGCCGAACCGCGCTTGGACTCACCGTCGTGTAGAATATCCGCAATCATGCGACACACATATTCTAGCGTTTCGGCTTCGTCAAAGTGGAGTGGTATTGTATCATCAAATATCTTGCTGTTTGCATCCATGTTGTTTTCAATCTCCACAGTCGTGCTGCTCATAAGAATTTGACTTGTAAATTCTTGGGCTGTCGGGAAGTATCGGGCATTTACGAAAGTGTACTCGTCCACGTTGCCCTCCTTTCTGCGCTTGTCCGCCGCATCTTTTAGTTCGCCCGATAAATTGACTTTTGGCTTCATTCCGGAACCACCTATAATAATGGCAAATGTATATAAAATAGAAACTAGGCTCTAGCTTGTCTTTTTGCGCTCTAGCTTGTCTTTTTGCGCTCTAGCTTGTCTTTTTGCGCTCTAGCTTGTCTTTTTGCGCTCTAGCTTGTCTTTTTGCGCTCTAGCCGCCCATCTGCCCATAGCGTTCTCAATCTCAGGCAACAACATCGCCACTGAACGCACTATGACGCCCAACACGTTAAAGATGGGGAACGCTCTCATGGGGCACCCCATTTGTGGGACGCTCTTGTGACTAGGACCAAGTGCTTCTTTTAAGCCCCGGCCCAAAAAAGGAAGTAAACGCACTTAAGCACATGCACACGACTATAGTGACCGTGAGTCCCGTAAGCCGGCACGCAATGGCTAAGAAGAAGACCCCCGCCGCCAAGCCAGAGCAGGCGCAAGAGCAGGCGCAAGAGCAGGCGACCGCCAAGCCGCCTACGCCGCCGATGGCCCCTACGCCGCCGCTGCCGGAACAGGTCGTGTGGGACGTCATCGACGCCTACTTTAACCATGGCGGCGGCGCGGAGGCCATGAGCCCGTTAGTGCAGCATCAGATTGGCTCGTACAACGAGTTCATCGACCGCAAGCTCGGCCAAATTATACACGGATTCAACCCGATTCAAATCTGTCACCAGTACCGTGAGGATTTGCACGAGTTTGTCCACAAAATATACATTCGGATTCTGAACCCTTCGCTATCGAAGCCCTTTTTCTTGGCGCAAGACGGCGCCCAAATGCTCATGACGCCCCACTTTGCGCGCATGAACAACCTGACGTACGCATCCAATCTGATGGTCGACGTCAACATCCACACTGAGACCATCAACGAGGACGGCGTGACGGAGCGGAAGGAGGCGACCATTCCGCACGTCAACATCGGCAAGTTTCCCATCATGGTGCGCAGCAAGTTGTGCACACTGACGCAGATGCCCGGGACGGCTGAGGGCAACGGCAAGCACGAGTGCCGCTACGACTTTGGCGGCTACTTCATCATCAACGGCAACGAGAAAGTGGTCATCTCGCAAGACCGCATCAGTGAGAACAGGACGGTCGTCTTTTCCGGAAATGTCAACATGACCGGTCTGAGCGCCGAGATTCGCTCCATGCCGGACGGCGTCTTTCTGCCGCCCAAGACGTGCGCTCTGCATTTGAGCTCGAAGCCGAACCAGTATGGTCGGATTATCCGGCTGTCGTGCACGTTCTTGCGCGCCGAGATTCCGCTCTTCGTCATGTTTCGCGCCCTGGGCATCGAGAGCGACGAGGACATCATGCGGTTCATCGTGATGGACGGTCCCGACCAAGAGAAGAACCGCCGGCTCGTGCGGGAGTTGGCGGCGAGCGCGGACGATGCGAGCGACGTGCATTCGCAGGCGGACGCTCTGCGCATCCTGCAGCGCTCTATGACGCTCGCCGGGACGCCGAGGGAGTACCTGGACCAGCCGGCGGTGGTGGCGCGAATGCTCAAGAGCTTCATCGAGAACGACTTCTTGCCGCACGTGGGTCACGCATTCAACCGCAAGGCCTTGTATCTGGGCTTCATGACGCGCAAGCTGCTGCGCACGTACTTGGGGTACCAGCCGTTCGACAACCGCGACTCGTACATCCATAAACGAATTGACACGCCGGGCGTGCTGATTGGCAACCTGTTCCGCCAGTGCTACGGCAAGATGATAAAAGAGATGCGGAACCTGATTCAGCGGGAGCTGCACGTCTGGCGGGCGGGCACCATCGCGCCGCAGAACATCATAAGCGCCAGCAATGTGCACCGGTTCCTGAAGCAGACGGTCATCGAGAGCGGCATGCGTTACTCTCTTTCGACGGGCAACTGGGGCGTCAAGAGCTTGGGCAGCTTCCAGAACATCCGGCAGGGCGTCGCGCAGGTGCTGAACCGGATGAGCTACTACAGCACGCTCTCGCATTTGCGGCGCGTGAACACGCCGATGGAGAAGAACGGCAAGCTAGTGCAGCCGCGCAAGCTGGAGAACACGCAGTACGGCATGATTTGCCCGGCCGAGACGCCGGAGGGCGGTGCGGTGGGCCTGGTCAAGAACATGGCGATGGGGTCGCAGATTACGAACTCGCAGAGCTCGGCCTACTTGCGGTCGTGCATCGAGACGCTGGGGACTTGCATTCTGGACGATTCGCTGAACGCGGAGGCGGTGCGGGCGTTCTTGGCGCGGATGGGTAGCGGGCAGGCCGTTGCAGTCATGGTCAATGGCGACATCATGGGCTATCACACCGAGCCGTCGACGTTCTTCGCGAAGTTGAAGAGCTTGAAGCGGATGGGCGAGCTGTCGCCCTACACGGCCGTCGCATGGGACGTCCAACACAACGTGATTGCTCTGAGCACCGAGGCCGGCCGCATGTGCCGCCCGGTGTTCATCGTCGATGGCCAGGCAGGCGGAGAGGCGGGGCAGCAGGGCCTTCGCATTGCCACGCGGATTGCCGCGGAGCCGGTGCGCGCAGGTGCCATCAAGACGGCCCCCTTTGCGACGTTCTTGGCGCCGCTGAACGAGTACTTGGGCGGGACGGGACTGAAGAGTGCCGAGGGCTCCGCGACGCAAGCCGAAGGCTTAGCAAGGCTAGCCGAAGGCTCCGCGAAGCTAGCCGAAGGCTTCATCGAGATTCTGGACGTGGACGAGGTCGACCGTTCTATGGTTGCAATGAGCCAGAAGGACCTCGTGCGCGGTCAACGGGGGACGTCCGTCCAACCGGCCTACACGCATTGTGAGATTCACCCGAGCATGATGTTGGGCGTCCTTGGCGTGAACATCCCGTTTGCGAACCACAACCAGGCGCCGCGTAATGCTTACCAGTGCCTGTGGGAGGAGGAGCTCGTGTGGATGGCAGACGGCCGTCTTCTCCCCATCAAGGACGTTCAAGTTGGTGATGACGTTCTATGCTTCGACCCCAAGACGATGAACACCGAGACGACGAAAGTGACTCATCAGTGGGCGAGGGACACGAACAAAAAAATATTCAAATTGACGCTCACGGACGGCCGCAGCATCACTGCAACGGAGGACCACATGTTTTACACGACGCAGGGCTGGCAGCGTGTCGACGCGTTATCCATGAACACATCAATGTTCATGTACGAAGCAGTGGTCTATTGCAACACCAGACCCTCAATCAAAACGATGAACACCTCGGCCGTTCTATTGGCGGATATCACAGAGGTGCCGTCTTGTCGCGTGGCCGACATCACCGTGGCTTCTCCACACGCCTCTTTCATCGCGGGAGCCGGCTTCGCTTCTCATAACTGTTCAATGGGAAAGCAAGCCGTTGGCGTCTACATGAGCAACTACAACAACCGCATCGACACCATGGCGCACGTACTGAACTACCCACAGGCGCCCATCGTCCGCACGCGGCTTGGGAAGTACACTCACACTGATACTTTGCCATCCGGAGTGAACGCCATTGTGGCCATCATGACGTACACCGGCTTTAACCAAGAGGACTCGGTCATGCTCAACCAGTCTGCGCTCGACCGCGGGATGTTCACAAGCACGTACTACAAGTCGTACAGGGACCAGTGCAGCAAGAATCACAGCACGGGCGAGGAGGAGATTTTCACGCGGCCGCAACCCGATGGGACGTCGCATCTGAAGCCGTTCAACTACGACAAGGTTGGGGAGGACGGCTTCGTTCCCAAGAATACAGCCGTCACGAGCAATGACGTTCTGGTGGGCAAGGTGATGCCCATCAAGGTGGCGGGCGTCATTCATCCGCGGGATGCCTCGCTCTTTATGAAGAACGGCGATGAGGGGCGCGTGGATATGAACTATCAGGGCGTCAACGCGGATGGCTACAAGTTCTGCAAGATTCGCCTTCGGCAATTTCGCAAGCCCACGATTGGTGACAAATGCGCGAGTCGCTCTGCTCAAAAGGGCACAGTGGGTATGATTTACAAGCAGCAAGACATGCCGTTCACCAAGGACGGCCTTGTTCCGGACATCATCATCAATCCGCATGCTATTCCGTCACGTATGACGGCTGCTCAGCTCATGGAGTGTCTCATGGGCAAAGTGTGCACAGCAATGGGGACGAAGGGTGACGCGACGCCGTTCCGGGACGTCAAGATGGAGGACATGGCTGACGTCTTGGAGAGCTATGGCATGGAGCGCTATGGCAACGAGATTCTGTACGATGGACGCACCGGGATGCAGATTCAAACAGAGATATTCATAGGGCCAACTTACTACCAACGATTGAAGCACATGGTTTGCGACAAACTACATTCGAGAGGTTCAGTGGGACCGGTGGTCTTGCTCACGAGGCAACCATCAGATGGTAGAGCACGTAACGGTGGCTTACGATTTGGTGAGATGGAACGCGACGCAATTGTTGCACATGGAGCTTCTGCATTCTTAAAAGAGAGAATGCTCGATGTCAGCGACAATTATCGAGTATTCGTTTGCCGTAAGTGCGGTTTAATGTGTACGGCAAATCCTGAACGTGGAATCTACAAGTGCAGCTCGTGCAAAAATGGGGCGGACATAATGCAAGCCCGCATCCCGTACTCGATGAAACTTCTCATCCAAGAGTTGATGACAATGTCGGTTGCGCCACGCTTCATTATGTGAGACACAATGTGTAAAAATAACGTATTTTTTCTTGGTCTATCCCGACCATGTCCAACCAGGTGTTTTGTCCAATACGTCAATTTGCGCATTTGTCAACTTAAACTTTCCAACCCCATTTTTAGCCGAGCGCACTTTACTTTGCCATTTGGCCGCACAAATTTCCTCGTTATCTCCGCCTCGACTTGGCTTCCTTTTCATTAATAACTTGAAAGACGTCCCTCGAATATACACGCGTGGCAAAGCGCTTTTGCGGAAAAAGAAGATAACACCTGAAGATTATGCCAAGTTTATAACGGCGATATAAACAAAACCTCGCATAGCTACTAAACTCGCATCGCACTCATGCAAAACTACTGTTACATCCTAGCCAATGCACCTGACAACACATACAATGGATATACCAACAACCTCCAACGGCGCATCCGGCAACATAACTCTGAAATTAAAGGCGGCGCTCGTTGCACGTCCGGTCGCGGCCCATGGGAATACTTAGCCATCATTACGTCCAACGATGAGGCCTTCACGAAGCAGCGAGCCCTATCTCTGGAGTGGCACATCAAGTATCCCACGAATAAGCGCCCACGCCCGCGGCAATACAACGGAGCGCTAGGACGCTTGGCGTCTTTGCCGCTCGTGCTCGAGAATCCAAAATTTGCCGACCTACACTTCACCGTCTATGTGCAAGAGGCGTATCTAGAGCACGTACCACCGTCTATTCACGCCCTCCCCTTGGTTTCGGTATTATGCGTCGCGTGCCCCGCAAAAATCGATGACGTTTAAGAGCTAACGCTCATCATATGTAAAAATGACGGATGTGCCGGATGCACCCACGCTGATTCAAGCCACGCTCGACATACTCAAGCAGTTCAAGCGCCGGCCTGCAGAAGTGCTCTACATAAGTGCATATGTGTCCGTCTATGACAAGTCTTCCAATTCGTTCGACTTGTTTCGTGCAAAGTGGACGTTCGACGAGTTCTTAGAAGCCGCTGCGGGTTTGACCGACTCGGACGAGGTTCGAGACGACTTGATGATAGTGGGCAACGGATGGTGGTTGCAACGCGATACGTTAGACGGCGAGGAGTGCTGGCGCTACTTCGAGCCACCACACACTCCTGTCATCGACGGTAAGAACATTGAAGTATTGAATCTGCGCCGGAAAGACAGCATCTAAAAGAAAACACGCACGAGTAAAACAAGAAGCGAGAGCGCAAGCCATGTACAAGAGCTACATCCGAAACGCAAAGAAGCGAACGGCGCGAGGCGAAAAGAACCGCGAGACGGTTGCCCCCGACAACGACCAACAGTATGCGGTCGTGCGAGTCATGCTTGGCAACGGCCGCCTCAAGGCCTATTGTGAGAATGGGGTCGAAGTCATCGCACGCATCCGTGGGTCGATGCGCAAGTACAAGAGCAAGGTCATCATCGCTCCGGGCGACCTCATCATTTTGTCAATGCGCGATTACGAAGACGACAAGGCGGATGTTGTGCACAAGTACAACCACGAGGAGGTTACAGAACTTATGTACCGCTCATGTCTTCCTGATAAAATAATGAAGGCCCTCACAGAAAACGAGCTCGGCTATGCTCCTCAGACGGACGACTACGTCATGTTCACCAACGCGACGCAAAAAGATATAGAAATGGCTGAAGAGGAGCAACAGCGGTTGCGTCAACAAAAAGAAGGAGCAGGGGGCGGCCACGATGGCAATGACAGTGACTTGGACATCGGGGCTATCTAGGCTATAGCTTAAATATCCCAAGTGTGCCGCTTCCCGGACTCGTATTTGATTTTGTACCCTGCGTGGCAAAGCGCGTAGACAAACGTGACCGCGAGCCACTCGCAACGGCCCTCGTTCGTGGTGGCCTCTGAAAACAACCTCAACGCTTGTTTGAAGTGCTCGATGCGGGATTTGTTCTCGTTCAAGAAGTACCCCTCATAGCTGCGCCAAGCCTTGCACACGGCAATAAAGGTGTCGTACCTCGAGTGATTTTGCAGCAGTTCACGAAAGTATGAGCAAATGCATGTTACATCTGCGGGCGTGAGGCTTTCGCTCAACTCGATGCCGAACTCCGACTTGGCAAAAGCAAGCGCGTTGGGACTCATTTGCAAACCTCGATAATATTCGCTTTAAGCCAAGTGTATGCATCAAATCTTATCGGCTACTTAAGAAAATGCATTGTCTAATAGGTTAGAAACAAATAAGACAGAATGACAAGTCTACGAGAACGAAACAACACAGCCTCCAAAAAATCTTATGAAAAAGCGATAGAGCGAGAGTACGCGACCGAGTACGAGCACGAAGTCGTGCGCCAACATCGCCTTCTCCCAGATACTCGGGTATGGCACTGGTCTGTCGTGCCAGAGGATTACCTCTATGATGCGGGATACATTCACGATTATTCAAAACATCGGCTGCAACGCCTCTTGTGCAAGAAAGAACAAATGGACGGGCGAAATCGCTTGCGAGATTATGGGCTAGATGCGCTAGCAGAGACAGTGCTGCCCTCGGGAGAGGTCGTGTATTCGGGCATTCAGGCTAAGTACTACCAATCGCGCTCCGTGACAGCAGCTGATATCGGGACCTTTCTTCAAAAACAAATCACCATGTCTCGTTGCAATCCAAAGTCCAAAGGGTACCTTTATACTACCTCAAAACTCCAGGCGGATTTAGCCGATGATGTGGCCCATCCTGACTTCATGATACGACATGTCATGCATCCGTGGAAACATACCGACCGTCGGTCTTGTCATGCGCCTCGGAAAGAAACCGCGGTCAACGAATGCGACTTACCCCTGCGAGACTATCAAATGAAAGCGTTGGAGGAACTAATGGGCGGAGGAATCAAGGCTCTCAATATCCCCTGTCGCATGGGGAAAACACTCATCGGTGGGCATGCCATTCGGCACCATCAACCGAGACTGGTTGTCGCAATGGCGCCGCTCAAAATCAGCGTGGAAAATCTACGGGAGCGCCTCGCCTGCTTCATGCCTGGGTATGCGAGCCTGTTGGTGGACTCCGATGCGGGCGGGACAACCGATGAAAAGGAAATTGCAATGTTTCTAAAAGTGAATGAGAAGCAACCTATTGTTGTGTACACCACGTTTGAATCAGCGGTTCATGTCTTATCCGATATGAAGTTGGACCTATCCAATGCCTATGTATTGGGCGACGAAATCCACAATGCGACGGACGCGGTGTGCGCTTTCATTAACACCTTCCCAACTGGCCTCGTCATGTCCGCCACCTTTCCAGAGGAAATCTGCGAAAAATTGGACATCAATAACATGGTGTCCGTGCCGTTTTCAAAGGGAATCGAAGGTGGCTACATCGTTGATTATGCATTGTGGTTGCCTCACCTGACGAAACATAAGGATGGGACCACGACGATTGAGGCGAGTATCCCAACGGAATTCCAACACTACGAGTCGTCCATGGTCACGAAGGTCCTCTTTCACGCTGTATGCGTGTTAAAAACGGGTTCTCGCAAGACGATTGTCTATCTCTCCAGTCAAGCGGAATGCGACCAATATATGGAGATATGCCGTGATGTCTTTGAGAATTATCATGGGCTCACGGTGTGGCTAGGCAAGATCACATCGGATGTTTCGAGTGAGCGCCGAAAGACGATTCTCAATGACTTCCAACAGGACAGGGCTGATGCTGTGCACATTCTCACCTCGGTGCGCATCCTTGATGAAGCCGTGGACATTCCCGCATGCGATTCTGAGTTCATTACCACCATTGGCGAGCAAACGAGCGACATCCGTTTCTTTCAGAGAGCACAAAGGGGCTCTACGCTGGACCCGAAAAACCCCAATAAACGAAATAATATCTTCTTGTGGGCGGATGGATGGGAGAAGTGTTTGGGGGCGCTGGAATTCCTGCGGCACGCGGATCCTGAATACCACAAAAAAATGCATGTGGCGGGAGTGAATTATGCGGACCGGAAGGGGCGGGAGCAACAGCGCAAGGAGAGCATGGTCAAGGAGGCTATGGGATTTGTAGAGTGGAGTCGGATGGCTTGCATCTCGGTGGAGGAGAGGTCGAAGAGAAAAGCGGAGGCGTTGGTGGCGTTGGTGCAACAACATGGAAGAGTGCCGACTTCTAAAGAGACGGTGGATGGGTTTAAAATCGGTCAATTTTGGGACAGTGTGAAACACGGTCTACATCCAGGCATGTATCAATCAATGTTCTCCCATAACGCATTGCTCCGCGCGGATTATGAGAAAGCGGCGATGAATCGAGAGGCAAAGAAAGGCACGCCAATACTTTCACCAGAAGATAAGGGAAGACGGTTGGTGGCGTGGGTGGACCAGCATGGAAATGTGCCAAGTAAAACAACACAGGTGGAGGAGTTCTTAATGGGTCAGTTTTGGCACAGTGTGAAACAGGGTATAAATCCATCAGTCTATCAATCCCTTCTCTCCCATAACGCAATGCTCCGTGCGGATTATGAAAAATCGGCAATGAAACGAGAGGCAAAGAAAGGAGAGCTGATACTCTCACCTGAAGAGAAGGGAAGACGGTTGGTGGCATGGGTGGACCAGCATGGACAAATGCCGAAAACAACAGATGATGTATATGTTCAGGTCGGTCACTTTTGGGCGAGTGTGAAACAGGGTATAAATCCATCAGTCTATCAATCCCTTCTCTCCCATAACGCATTGCTCCGTGCGGATTATGAGAAAACGGCGATAATTCGAGAGGCGAAGAAAGGAAAGCTGATACTCTCACCTGAAGAGAAGGGAAGACGGTTGGTGGCATGGGTGGACCAGCATGGACAAATGCCGAAAACAACAGATGATGTATATGTTCAGGTCGGTCAGTTTTGGGGGAATGTGAAACAGGGTCTAAATCCATCAGTCTATCAATCCCTTCTCTCCCATAACGCATTGCTCCGTGCGGATTATGAGAAAACGGCAATGAAACGAGAGGCAAAGAAAGGAAAGCTGATACTCTCACCTGAAGAGAAGGGAAGACGGACGGTTTCGTGGGTGGAACAATATGGGAAGGTGCCGAAAACAACAGAAGAGGTGGATGAGTTTAAAATTGGTCAATTTTGGGACAATGTGAAACAGGGTAACACTCAATCCATCTATCATTCCATTCTTTCCCATAACGCATTGCTTCGTGCGGATTATGAGAAAACGGCGATGAAACGAGAGGCAAAGAAAGGAATGTCGAAACTCTCACCTGAAGAAAAGGCAAGACGGACGGTGGCGTGGGTGGAACAGTACGGGAAGGTGCCGAAGTCAACAGAGGAGGTGGATGAGTTTAAAATTGGTCAATTTTGGGTGAGTGTGAAACAACGTAATCCATCTATCTATCAATCCATTCTCTCCCATAACGCATTGCTCCGCGCGGATTATGAGAAAGCGGCGATGGTTCGAGAGGCAACACCGAGCTAAGCCATTGTCAAAACATACTTCCTGAGGCCACAAACGACTCGGGTTGCTCTACATCTGCGCGGCACACAGGGCACACTTTCTTACGGCTCAGCCACTTCTCTATGCATGGTGCACAATATGCATGACTACACACACTTATTTTTCGGGTTTTGACATCACATGTCATCATCTCGAAGCATATTGGACAACAATCAACAACACTCGCATTATCAGCCTCAACGACCGGTGCGAATCTATCGATGTCGGACACGCCCGTCTCGTGGTTCCCAATGAGTTCTTCGATGTGCAGCCAGTACTCATATGTCTCGTACGGCTCTGTGTCTTCTTCGATTGCACCAAGGCCGCCGAGCGCATCCTCGCCGTACGCTGCGCCGTTGAGAAGCATCGCAACCGTGTCGGCCATGCTGGTGGTAGAAATTGAGCTGGCAATCCAAAGGGAGAGGGTGAGAGGGTGGTTGTCCCGTAGGTGCAGAATCATGTCAAGTGGTGCAAACATGGTGTGACAATACGGGCACTCGTGCGTGGCTATGTTCAAATCAAGCATGGGAGGCGGAAGTGCCATGGGCTCGCCTACTTCCCCGTCTGTTTCCTCGCCTGTTTCCTCACCAGTCTCTTCGCCAACTTCCTCGCCTACTTCCTCGCCAACTTCCCCGTCTGTTTCCTCGCCTACTTCCCCACCTACTTCCTCGCCAACTTCCTCGCCAACTTCCTCGCCTACTTCCCCACCTACTTCCTCGCCTACTTCCCCGCCTACTTCCTCGCCTACTTCCTCGCCAACTTCCTCGCCAACTTCCTCGCCTACTTCCTCGCCAACTTCCTCGCCAGTCTCGTCGCCTGCTTCCTCGCCTACTTCCCCGCCTGCTTCCTCGCCTGCTTCCTCGCCATTTTCATCACCATTTTCATCATCTGCATCATACCACACTTCACTGTGCGGCTCCTTTTCCCAAAACTCTTCTTCTTCGCTCACTTCGCACGCCTCATCCATGGCAAAAGTGTCGCATGCACTTAAAAGCAGCGGGACATTATATCATAACCGTGTACGGCTTCTAAGTACTAATGATTCTTGACGATTACATCGCCTACCAAAACACCTATTCTCAAAAATATGGCGACAAGACCATCGTCGTCATCCAAGTTGGCGATTTTTTCGAACTCTATGCATATTATGGGACGGACAGCAGCTCGCAACTCGAGGAGGGCTCCATGATAGGGCCCGACCTTCCGCGCATCTGCGACATCTGCAATCTTCAACTCACTCGCAAAAACAAGTCCATCATCGAGGCCACATCTAAAAATCCAATGATGGCCGGGTTCCCTCTCTACATCCTCAGCAAGCACGTGCAAACGCTCACATCGGCGGGCTACACCGTCGTCGTCGTGCGCCAGGTGACGCCGCCGCCGAATCCCAAGCGCGACGTGACGGACGTTTTCAGCCCCGCGACGCAGCTCAACACCGCCCAACGCGAGGGAGCGTTCCTGATGGTCATGTGCTGGGAGCAATACGGGCAGAACGCGGCGATTGGCATGGCCGCCGTCGACGTCACGAGCGGCGAGACGGTCGTCTATGAAACGGCGTCGAGGCCCGACAACATCAACGAGGCGGAAGACGAGGCCATCCGCTGGCTTCACGCATTCTCGCCGAAAGAGCTGGTCGTCCTCGGCGAGGCACCGCGTGAATCCTTGAGCATTTACGAAAACTGCGGTGCACTCGTTCACGCAGGATGGCAATGCGCCGCCGCCAACAAGATTGCGTACCAGAACGAGCTCTTTGCGCGGGCCTTCGATATGGGGGCAAACAACGCCGGCCTGCTATCGCCCATCGAGGCATTGACTCTCTGTCCCTACGAGCTCGCCCGCACCGCGCTCGCCGCCCTTCTGCAGTTTGTGCACGAGCACAACGAGACGCTCGTTTCGCAGCTGAGCCCGCCGCGCTTCCTATCGCCAAAAGGGCACTTGCACCTCGCACACAACAGCGCTCAACAACTCAATATTATAGGCACAGGCAACGCCGGGGAGCGCCCTCTGCACGCTCTTCTAAACCGGTGCTCGACGGCCTTTGGGGCCCGCGCATTCAAAGACCGTTTGCTTCATCCCATCACGGACGCGGACGAGCTTGAAAAACGCTATGACGCCATCCAACGACACATGGAGGCGCCACCAGAGGCCCTGGCCGCAACGCGCCGCCACTTGTCGGGCGTCCAAGACCTCGAGCGCATGGCGCGCCGCCTTTCGGTGCGCCGCTTTGCGCCCATGGAGTGGCCGGCGCTCGTGCAATCTCTCGAAGCCGCCGCGGCGGCGCTTGGGGGGATTGGCGTACCCCTTGTCGATGACATTGTCCGCATCTTTGACATCGGCGAATGCGCAAAGTACACGAGTGCCGACATAAGGAGCAACATCTTTCGCGAGGGCGTCTTTCCAGAAGTCGACGCCGCCGCCGCGGCCTTCGCCAAGAGCGTCGGATTCTTCGACGAGATGGCGGAAGCATTCGGTGGAGAGGGCGCCATTCGTGTTGATAGCAATGAGCGCGACGGCTACTTCCTCACGACCACAAAGCGCCGTTGGGAGGCGGTGTGCAAATCATTTTCGGGGCCACTTGACCTCACCATATCTTGCTCTTCAATTACGCTCAAGCCTATCAGCGCCAGCAGCACCACCGTACGTCTTGTGCATCCCCTTTTCAAAGAAAAGAGCGCGTGCGCCGTGGCCGACATGGCCCAACTTCGGGCGGCCGCATGCGAGGCGTACAAAACGTGGATGGAGAGCAACGGCGTGGCGTACGCACGCGAGCTGCGCACCTGGATTGCGCCCGTTGCGGAGATCGACATCGCTCTAACGAATGCCAAGAACGCTCTCGACTTTGCATATTGCAGGCCGGCGCTGCACACATCGGGTGAGCCGCTTACCCTCACGCAACTCCGACACCCGATGATTGAGCGCTTCTTGACGCACATGGCCTACGTGCCGAACGACCTCACATTGGGTGGCCTTTCGACGGGCATGCTCCTATACGGAATGAACGCGGCCGGCAAGAGCAGCCTCATGAAAGCCGCGGGCCTCGCGGTTGTGATGGCGCAAGCCGGGATGTACGTGCCGGCGGCGTCTATGACATTTACGCCGTTCGAGCAGCTCTTCACACGCATTTCGGGCGCGGACAACATCTATAGGGGCATGAGCACATTCGTTGTCGAAATGACGGAGCTTCGGAACATCTTGCAACGGGCGAACGGCCCATCGTGTCTTGTGCTCGGCGACGAGCTGTGTGCGGGAACAGAGGCGTTGAGCGCTGTGTCTATAGTGTCGGCGGGCGTCAATGAGCTCCTTCGCAGACGGTGTCCATTCATATTCGCTACTCACTTGCACGAGCTCGCGGGTCTCATTGATGCGGGCGCGGGCGGTTCGGTTCGCGTTTGCCACATGCATGTTGAAGTCGGCGGCGAGGGCGGCACCGGGTGCGGCGGCGGCCTCGTTTACGACCGCACACTTCGCGAGGGCATTGGTCACAAGACGTACGGCATCGAAGTGTGCCGCGGCCTCGGAATGCCAGAGCGCTTCTTGCGCGAGGCCGATGCCACGCGCCGGACGCTACAGGGCGTTCCAGAAGACTTGGTCTCTCCTAAGACGTCGAGCTACAACGCTGCCGTTTTTGTCGATTGTTGTGGTGTGTGCGGCGAGCGCGCCACGGAAGTGCATCATATCAAGTATCAAAAAGACGCGATAGCGAAGCTGCATGCCCACGTGCCCCAAAACCACGCCAGCAATCTTGTGTCCTTGTGCGAGGAGTGCCATAAAAAAGAACATGCCGGTGCCCTACACATCGTCGGGTGGGTGCAAACGAGCGAAGGGCGGCTGCTGAAAGTGAATTGGCCGGAGCGGATAGAGCGGCTCGAACGGCCCGATGAATTAGCGACCCGCTTGCGCTTCGAGAACGGCCAATGGAGCGTGCGCCCGCACTTGGGGCGTCCATGGACCGCTGGAGTGTCGTTCGACGCGGTCGTCACACTTGCACGCAAGCACTTCCCGTCTGTTGTGGTGGAGAGCATCCGCCAACTAGAATCCAAAGAGTGATGGCGGCCGAAGCCTTTGTTTGTACTTCTTTTTCCATGTTTGCAGAGTTTATCCAATAAGCCGCTTCAGGCAGCAGGACGTGATTTCTATAGATGTGATTGAGTTGTGTGAGTGTGTGAACGAGACATGTGTGTGTGCGCGTAAGCGCTTCGAGGTATTGCACCGGCTGCACGGGCGATGGGTGGTTCAGCAAATTTTCCACGCGTTGTACTAAGTCCCTCACCAAACCAGCTATTAGTCTTTTGTACATTGGTTATGCTTTGTTTTTGCTTTGTTTTTGCTTTGTCATAAAAATAATGCCAATAAACGTCTTTAAGTAGTGCGTGAAGTTGTTTGATTGGTTGGATTGGTTGGTGGATGAGTTTGATGAGTTTGATGAGTTGCACTCAGGGCATACACCGCCGCAAAGGCCGTCGGCGACCAAGGGCGCTCTATGGCCGTCATCACCTCTTTTACTTGCGCAAAGGTGAGTGATATGCAGTGGTCTTCAAGCAAAACTACGTCCAACGGTCGCGCCCATAGGTTCCATTTGGATGCCTGCCCAATTTTCCATATGTGCTCGGCAATGACCGCCGTCCGTTCTTGGAAATAGTAGAAGAGTCGCTCGACTTGGGCGTCATCGTCCAGTACATATGCGTTGTGCAAGCAACCCGCAATCACCCAACATGCGGCGGCATATACATACTCGTTGGAGTGGTGCGACGGCCCACCGGCCGAATCGAGGACAAAGACGGCCGTCGTAAACCAACCTTGTTTTTGCGTGTCTATTGCGATGTTGTAGTATCGCTCAAGTATGCGCTGTCGCGTATCTTTATGCAGCTTCAGCGGCGTGGCAATGGGCTCCACGACGGGGAGCGACTTGGGCGAGTGCGTCATCAGCCCCAACGCTAACGCAACGTCTTCGAGGGACGGCCGACTGGTCGGCTCCCAGGCGAATGCTTGCGATACCCAAGCCGTCAGCTTGTAGTCGTCGCCCATCTTCGCAAGAATGTGTGACGGGACGGACATGGTCGAGGACCCCGTCTGCAGAGACCGCAGTATGTCCTTCCATTCCTCTTGTGTATTATGCCATTGAAGCTTCTTATCGTGCGTCGCTGCGGTCGTGATGGGGTAATCACCGCCGAAGAGCATGCATGCAATGAGCGCCAACGACCAAACGCACGACGTAGGCGTTGGGTGTCCATCAAAGACCAACTCTGGGGCCGCAAAGTTGAACGTTGCCATCGCATTAGAGTACACAATGCGGGCAGCGGGGCCGGCCGCAGAGTACTCGACCTCCGCGACGGACGCACAATTGAAATCGATGAGAGTGACACGGGGCGGGGTGGACTTGCTTACCAGTATATTGCACGGTTTGATGTCCGTATGCATGATGTTCGCGGACTTGAACTGCAAAAGTGTGACCACCAGCGAGCGCATGATGGCATATGGCAGGTCGGCGGCCGCCGCGGGATGGTGGAAACCTGTTACATCGCTCGAGGCGCTTATCCATCTATTCAATGTGTGGCCATGATACGACATGTATATAGCAGCATGGTCGGCCTCTATCTCGACGTTCCGCACGCGCGGCGTGCCCGCGAATGTCTGCACCATTGCCGATACAACAAGCTCGAGGACGGTGCTGTACACGATATGCGAGTCGTGCGTTTGCTTCGGAATCCGCTTGCAAATGACGGTTTTGGAAGGGTCTATGTATATGCTACCGTATCCCCCTTGCGAAAGAAGTTTGTACTTCATCTATTAAAATTCTCGAATCTCGAATCTTGAATCCCTCTTACCGGTCCCTTTGTAAGTAAGATGGTAAAAGAGCTGTATGGGGAGGCTATTTAACCAAGAGCATTGCCTCGTAGAAGAAGATGTCGCGCCCCTTGCGACGGGTGTGGTATTGTGCCTCGATGTTTGCAAGGCGTTCAACGAGGGCCGCCCGCTTTTTTTCTGGGGCGCGCTGGATTATTCCGAGCGCCACTTGCGACAGCGGGGCGTACACTTGAATGAGCCGCTGCGCTTCGAGTCTGACCGTTTCTAAGGTGGTGGGGCGCAAGAGCGGCGGCGCTTGGGATGCCGTCCGGTGGTCGACCGGCCCTCTTAGAGCGTCCGTCAGATTGCGCGTCGCCGGTTGCGGCGGCGCTTGGCCCAGGTGCCGCATGATTGCAGAGACTTCGCTCGTCGACGGCAGAGGTATGCGGATTGCAAAGAATCGGCTGAGAATGGGCGGCTCGAGCGCGGCGACTCGGTTGGTCGTCGCCACGAACCACACATTGTTCGAGTATCGTTCGAGAAGGACGCGCATCACTTGCGCAAAGGCGGCGTCCCGTCCCGTGAGGACGTCGATGTTATCGAGCACGACGATGTGCTTATGCAGATGCATGCATCGCGACGGCAACACCGTCTTGAGAAATTCCAAGAGCGTGTCACCGTCCTTCGGCATGTCAGGGTGCAGCATGTCGATGTATAGATAGGCGTCCGTTTCGGTGTACGGCATGTGCGACGCATTGAACGCAAAGGACGAGTGCTGAAATTTCAAATCGACCAGCCGGCGTTTGAGCGGGGCTAAAATCAAGTAGTTTAGGATTGGAAACATCGGCATGCCAGAGGCGCCATAAATCAGCAAGTTGGGAATGCTAGGGTCCCAACTATCAGCAATTCTCTTTAGGATACCATGATGATACGGAAGCAGACTTAGAATGCCATTGGTGCCATCATCAAACGTATCGCAGTATCGCTTCCATATTTCGCCGGCGCCTGATGAAGCGGGGTGCTTTTTCGGAGGCATATTTTTTGGCGGCTTGCACCTAAGGCGGTATAGGTGTTTAAGTAGAATTGGAGTCCGTGAGGTGGAAGATGGGAGGAGACCCATACGATGTTTACAACGTTCTTGGTGTGGCGTCTGATGCACCCATGGAGGCCGTTCGGGCGGCCTATTTGCGGGCCGCTCGATTGCACCATCCCGACAAGTTGGGCCATTTGGATGCAGTGGAGCGCGACCGCCACGAGGCCATCTTTAAAGTTACGACGGACGCGTATTCTCGCATTGTGGAAGCTAGGGCGGCCCGCGCAGGTGCTGCCGGGGCGGCCGGTGCGGCTGGAGCGGGCGCGGGGGCAGCGGACGCCTTCATGCGAGCATGGTCGGCCCCAAAGCGTCCAGACGAGTGGGAGGCTATTTGGGAGGGCGTCGAGCGCATGTTTTCGAACACAGAGGTCCTATGCACCGTAAAAGACTTGTTCATTAAAGCAAGCGCCATGAAAAAGAAGTGGGCTGCGGCCAAAGAGGCGCGAGAGCGGGAACAAGGGCAGGAGCGGGCCGAAGGGAAGGGCAGCGATTCCGGGAGTGAGACGCCGCCAGGGGGCCAAACGCCGCCAAGGGGGTGCGAAACGCCGGACGCCGCAGGCTGCGAAGGGCATAAAGCCACGCTCGTCGTCTCGGCCGCGGACGTCCAAAGCGGCCGGCGGCGCCGTGTTCGCCTGCTCCTCCACGAGGGTGCGGTGAATCTTAACGTCGATTGTGGCGTCTTTCCCAATGTGTACCGCGAGGGCCAGGTCGAAATCAAGCTCCTAGTGCGGGAGGACGAGGCCGCCGAATATGAAGAAGGCGTGTGGGACCTGTTTAAGACCGTTCATGTGAATCTGGCGGATTGGTTCACGGGTGGCGAGCACACGCTCGAGTCGCTGACCGTCGGAGGAACGCCGTTGGTTGTCAAGATTCCAGGGTGCGTGAGCCTCGATTCGCCCATTTGCGTGTGCAACTTGGCCTATTGGAAGTTCGGCCCCATTTACGTCAGCGTTGCCCTCGACTTGCCGACCCCGGCGGAATGGGCGGCCGTCGAAAACACTGGACAAGAAAAAGTTTTGGCCGTATTACGCGATGTGGTCTGCACCGGGCCCCAAAAAATGAAAACTACTTAAAGACAACGGGCGACATCTTGGTATCCCAGTTCTCCCGTGTGATAAACAATGGCCCCCATCAAGAAGCCCGTCTCTGCCACCCCTGCCCCCGCTGCCCCGGCTCCGGCCCCGGTTGCCGCCGCCACTCCGGCGCCCAAGACCACCAAGGCCGCCGCTAAGCCGGCTGCCGCTGCGCCCGCAGTTGCCGCACCCGCCACCCCTGTTGTGGCCGCTGCCCCCGTCGTGGAGGGTGGTGCCGAGGCGGCCGTCGAGCCGAGCTCCATGTCCAAGCTGGCTTCTAAGATTGTGTCGGCCGTCGCTCTGCTGAAGGAGATTCAAGCCGAGCTGAAGGTCGCCCAAAAGGAGTTCGACAAGCTGAACAAGACCAAGCTGAAGGCCGAGAAGAAGCGCGCGAACGCCCGCACCACCCCCTCCGGCTTCGCCAAGCCCACCAAGATTTCCGACGAGCTGTGCGCCTTCCTGAACGTTGCCAAGGGCACCGAGATGGCGCGCACCGAGGTCACCCGCAAGCTGAACGCCTACATCAAGGAGAACGGCCTGTTCGACCAGGCCAACAAGCGCAAGATTCTGCCCAACGCCGCCCTAAAGAAGCTGCTGGGCTCCAAGGACGGCGATGATGTCTCGTACTTCAACGTCCAGCGCTACATGAAGCGCCACTTTATCAAGGCCGTTCCCGCGGTCTAAGTAAAAAGCAGATTGTGTAAAGTTTCTAATCTCGTTATTTTTGTGCTCGGTCCAAAAATGGACATTCACTGTTTACTTTTTGCGGCCGCCCTCTTTGATGACGTCCATCTGACCCCGGCCCGTCCGGTGGTCATCCTCTAGCATGGCGAGCGTCTGGCGCAGTCTGGCGAGCTTGACCTCTTGCTCTTTCAGGGCCGCGGCGGCTTTCTCGACCATCGTCTGTTGCATAACGATGGCCTCTTTTGCCTTTTCAATCTTCAGAGCAGTGTCCGTGTTCCACTTTGCGTTGGCTTGTCTCTCAAGTGCCTTCAGCAGTTGCTTGGCAGATGGCTTGCTTTGTCTTGTAGACTTGCTTGCCTTGCTCTGTTCTTCAACGAAAGTTTGTGCCCGTTTGCCGGCAGTCGCGCGCGAAGTCGCCCTCGTGGCGGCGGAAGCCATTTTGACGTTGCGCGAGCCCCGGTTCGCCTTGGTGGTCGCTTTGGTCGAGAGAGCGTCCATGAGAAGGGACAGCTCGTCCAAATCCATGCGGGTGGAGGCGGCGGCGTGGCGGACGGGCGCTTGTGCGGGCGCATGCATGGGCGCAGATGCAAATGCACGAGGCCATGCCGGCGCAGATGCATGTGCGGGCGCCGAGCTCCGGACAACGCCGTACGCCGCCTTCTTTATCTTGTCTTTCGGCTTCGTGCCACGTGCTAGCACGCCACCAGATTGCGGCGTATCGGGCATACCGGACATATCGGACATGGAAGTTTCGTCGGACATCTGTGTTCTATATCTAAAGGCCGTATATTTATTGTTTTTATAGCCATTTTGGATGTTGGAGAAAAAATGATGATGAAGCGGATATAAGACGGAGAGACGAGAGTAAACAAATATGACGGAGCTCGAGCGCCTCGTGGACTACTGTGCCACAAACGGCGCAAGTGAGTACGACGTTGCCCGCGTAGTAGCAGCCCATGATTACTTGCATGCGTCGCACAGGTATGCTGACAACGGATGGGAGGTATTAGAGGATGGCGAGTGGAAGCTGGACGGGAAGGGCGCCAACATGGGGCATACGGTGATGCAAGTCGTGAGCCAGGCGTGCAATGAGCGCGCCTTGTACTGGCAAAATAAGCTAATGAAGGGAGACACGCGGGACCCCGCTTTTGATGAGCTGCGGGTAATGGCTCTTATAGAGTTGGTGCTGAAGTTCAGGGACAAGACCTTCTTACGCGGGGTTGTCAGCGAGTGCAAGGCCTTCTTTGAGTGAGTTGGCGAGGGGGTCGGCGATGTTGGCGTTGGCATTGTTTATGCGGCGCTCGTGAGTTTTTGCTTTTGTATGTGCCGCATAATTTGTGCTACTCATAGTTCCATAGTCGCACGCTTCGCAGTAGTGCGCGAATTTTTGCTTGCGAACGTCCTTGCTGCTGTGAGCATTAAGGATGTGCACTTTCAGATTGCCCACCGTCTTGCTCGTGTGTTCACAATGAGGGCATTTTCTATCGGGCTTTTTGCGTGGCTGATTCAAATGCTTTTTCGTGGCTACATGCTTTGTCCATTCACACTTATACTTGCATTCGTACTTACAAGCCATGCATTGATAGGGGTATTCTCGCTTATGGAGAATGCTCCGCCATAATCTTTGTAGAACGACCACGCCTCGAATAGCCTTGCGCCAATCGTGTTCCCACATTTCGACATAGTTGTGACCGAGAGCTTTAATAGTCGCCTTCTTTTTTTGTGTTCGCTCGTAAAGCTCACCCATCGTCTTACCACAAGTTGTATTCATAAAAGCAGGAAAGAAGACCTTCGGGTTGCCATGAAAGTAGTCGCCGTGAAACTCGTACACCGTATTCGTGTCGCGACAATAGCCGTCGGCCCTGAAATTGGTCCCTGCGATTTTATGTTCATTGTCCTCCGTAAGCGCATGCTGGATGTGACAGGCCGTACGGGATTGCAGGAATTCTAGCCACGAAATGGCAATCTTAGAGTAACCCATGTTTGAGCAACGCGGACAACCGTATCCAAACAAATGGTCTGCAGGCGTCTTATCGAAATCGCCGTGACGTTTGCAAACAATGGTAACCTTGGACAGCGCCCTCACATAGTCGACTTTACTGTAGTCGTATGTATCGTCACCGTGAACTTGCTTTGATTTCTCAATAAATTCCTCGGTGTTGGAGCGTCTTTTATCGGCACTCGCGGCTTTGCCGCATTTGGGACAACCTTGGCCATGTACATGTGCATTTGGTGTCTGTCCAAAATCTCCATGTTTAGGACAAGTCAGTATCACATCTTCGTGACTACGCACATATACGACCTTATCATAATTGTACCTATCATTGCCATGAACCGTTTTTGCACGTTCGATAAAGTCGCCAGTGTTCAACTTGTAGCATCCAACACACTTTGAGCAGCCTTGTCCCGACAAATGACAACCGGGTGCTTGCTCAAAGTCTCCATGCGTTGGACAAGTAATTGTAACTTTTAATGTTTTGCTGTTTCCGTACTCAACCTTGCTGTAATCGTACTTGTCCTCACCATGAACCTCTTTTGCCTTTTTTATGAACGCTTCAGTTCCAGTTTTCCTCTTCTCTGCTCCCCTTAATCGGCCACACTTTGGGCAGCCGGAACCAGCCAAGTGGAAACTCGTTGGCTTTTCAAAATCGCCATGTAACTTACATGTGATAATGATAGGCGTGCTTGAGTTTTTAAACACGGTTTTAGAGTAATCATAAGTGTCGCCGTGCACCTCTTTCGCATTAATGATAAATTCTGCTGTATTTGACAGTCTACCTGCACACTTTCCGCATCCTTGACGCCTATAGAGGTGGTGGGATGCACCCACAGTAACGTCACCATGAAGAGGGCATCCTATGATGATTTTTGTCTTCAGGTTGACGTAGACCACCTTTGAATAGTCATAGGTATCGCCATTTGCCTCTCTTATCCGCTGGATAAAGGCTGCGGTGTCCATGGTTTGCTTTGCTAACGTTATATGTTGCGAGTTCCTTAAATGGTTTTATCTTGAATAGATGTACTAAATAAGTATAATACTGTGCGATGTTAAATATTTCGGCGTGATAAGTAGTCATAAGAAAGTAGTCGAGCATCAATGGCGACAATGAATGATTGGAGCGAGCAAGAAGAAGTGTATTTATCGGAACTCGTGAAAATTTCCCAATATCTTTCTCAACGTTATAATATTACTTTTTTAGAATACAAGAGACGTCAAACGAGAACGCGGATACCACAAATACTATTGAGCAGTATCTCGGGTTTATTTTCATTCGGAAATTCAACCTTTCCACCAGACTATAGTGGTGCGGTAAATATCGCGTGCGGAGTAAGTTCCCTTGTAGTGGCACTTATCGGCGCGATTGAGTCCTTTCTTAAGATTCCAGAAATTATGGCAGGTGCACTCCAAGCTTCAATAAACTTTATAAAGCTTGCAGAAGCCATAACAGTGGAATTGGCATTGCATCGACATAAACGAAGCTCTTCAGGCATTGTCTTTCTTCGAGAAGCATACAAAACCTATGAAAAACACACAGAAGCCGCCCCGAACGTTTTCAAAACAGTGCGGTTCGTGAGGCCGTTTCCATACGACAAACATACCGGCATGTATCAATCATCAACAATTGATGTTGACGAATCCCGCAGCGAAGAGCCCACGCCCTCCACGACCTACAACGGCCGCTCTATGGACCTCACGCGTTATACATCAACATCGCCAGAAGATACCCCAAACGGCGACAGCATGGTCTACGTCCCCACGGACGGCTACGCCCTTCGAGCCCCGCGTCCCCCTGCGGCGATTGATTTGCCGGTATAAGATAAGCGTGCAACGGCTTGCAACACCAATGCCATTTTGGGGACTCGTCGTGACGAGTCTCGGGTTCGCCATACCGGCCTTACTAGCATTCCACAAGAGGCGTTGGATATGCACAACGTCATGTGGTGCCATTACTCTGACTAGCCTAGCATACCACGGCACGGTGCATCCGATAGCAAAAACCATCGACATGACCGTTGCACACATAGTTGGGGCGGGTTGGATTATAGAAAGCATGCGGCGGGCCATATTTATTCGACGACCCGCCGATGCGCTAACTTGCATCATGACGCTCGGTAGCATGTGTATTTACTTGACCAAGAGCCGCAACAACTTCACGCAAACGAGCCAAATATGGCACATGGTCTTCCATGGGCTCTCACAAGGAGCTTGGTGCGTGTATCTGCTCTGCAACTAGCTTTGCGTACTTGCTTTGCAATTAGCTATGCGTACTTGCTTTGCAACTAGCAGTGTTGCCCTTGTTTTTGTCAAAAGACTAAGTAACGAGAACGAACCTCCCCCAAATGGCAATAAGGCCGATTTCGGACGAAGAACGCATGGCCTGGGCGGGCGAACTGAGCGACTCGCAATACGCCATCCCGGGCGCGACCGTCACACTGCAGAAGTGCAACTATGTCTACGACGTCACCGTGGGCAACATTCGGGTAGTCTACGCACTTCAGCGAACAATGAGAGGACGCATTCCTTCCCGCGTTCTAGCAAAGCTCATGCGCGCCGTCACACGTCTCGCCGCGCTTGCTGTGCAACTCAACATCGCGCCGCTCTTCTACGTGATTGTGCCATGCCCCGACAAACGCCACTGGCCGCCGCTCGGCCAATCCGTGAGCAGCACCAACATCAACGGCGCATTCACCTACAAAACGGGCAACGCCGTGTTCATCTTTAGAGAAGAGGAGTATCCTAAAGTCATGTTGCACGAGGCCATCCATCATACGACGCTCGACCCATCGCCTCAAGCGCTCGACGGCATAGAGGCCTTCTTCCGGAGAACGTACAACATCGCGCCGGCCATGCGTTTTCTACCAGGGGAAGGCGTCGTAGAGGCCTTTGCGACGTATTACCAGTGCAAGTTTGTTGCGGCCGATACGCAAGTGCCGTTCGAGGCCATGTGGGCCCGTGAGCTCGAGCACATGAAGCAACAGGCGCAAGCCGTCCTTCACCGTTGTAAAGATGAAAGAGCGCCGTGGTTTGAGACCACGAACGCCTTTGCTTACATCGTCGTAAAATGGTTGTGCTGCATGAACATGACAGAGCTGATAGGCATGGGGCACCTACAAGTGGGCACACCGATGCTGCCGTTCTTTGAACGGGCCATACTGAGCGCCCCGCGGACCTCCGCCGTCCCAACGACTCCTTCCTCAATGCGCCTCACCGTCTTTGGTGACCTCTAATAATTAATCTTATTTCTTCGCATCGTGTAATGGCAGATATGCAAACAAAAACACAGAACACGGGGTCACAAGACCTGTTTTGGGCCATATTTGGCATCATGTGCGTCTGCATTGTCGCGCTCGGACAATCCACATACGCCGCGGTTGGCCTAGCGCTCATCATTGGGGCGGCCGCCGTCGCGCTATGGCACACGCGCCGCGAGCACCAACGCCAGAGCCTCCATGAAGAGTTCGCACCGGGCGACACGGTGTACATGTGCGCCGATGGCGGCAACACGTGCATGGCAGAGAACGAGCCAAAGATTGGCGAGGGCGGCATAGACGCCCTCACACTCGCGCAACTGCCTCTGAAGAAGTGCGACCTCTATCTCACGGACAACATCGGCGAGTGCGATACGGGCATGTACGAGATGCACGTCCTAGAGCTCAAAGAGCGCCGCAAGAACCTCGAACGCTCGCCCGTCGCCAATCGCATGGAACTCGAGCGCCTCAACAAAGTCCTCACCGATGCCGAGCGCCTGCCGCGTCGCCAATGCAAGCTGTCGATGGCCAATTGGGTGCGTCCCTACCACTCATCGTTTCCGCTGCTCAAGTCCATGCCCAACGACTACAAGTCGCGCGGCAACCCGCGGCACTGGGCCTACTGCTACGCTCCCATGGACCGCGACAACTCGCTCCGATTCCTTAAGAAGGGACTCGAACGCAACACGAACACCAATGGCAACACCGTGATGCGCTCGGGTATGAAGCACAATCTAAGCAATGGCGTGTCAAATGAACGCGTCGAGTTCACGGAACTCACCCCGGAGAAGATGCGCCGCACCTATTGCAACTTTTTCTACCCCATGCGCGACGAGCGGCTCGTGTCGCACTATCAAACATTCCGGAACGCCGCACAAAGCGTGTTTTTCACTGTTGATATGACGCCGGCCGGCATCATCCGCAACATCCTCTTGTACAAGTGGAACGACGGCTACCTCAACCTGATTTCACCCTCTTCAACCCAAATGATATCTACGACACAAGACGACCTGTCGAGCATCAGCCGGTTCAGCACAAACATGGCGGAGACCCCGGACCGGTTCAACATCGAGATGGCATACTACTGCAGCGATAAGCCGCTGCGTAAAACAACAACGACCTACCGGCAATCTATACGCAAGCTGTACACAGAAGTGGTGAGCGGCTCTGCCCTCTACTATCAACTCAACGACCAGGCAAACGTCTATACGTTCAATATCAACATCTGCGACCGCGTGGACCGCGTGACCCCCATGCAAGGCAACTTGATGCAGATGCTGGGCAACGGGCCGGTGAGGGCGACCATGCTTCACGCGAGCGCGGGGAAAACCCAGGCGGAACTGGCGGCCGAGAAGAACGCCAAGCGCGCCGAGGTGTGCGACGCCGCCGTGCAGATGAACGACATTTACGACAAGCTGCAAAACATCTACGCCGACCAGCGCCGCTATGGCGAAGAATACCGGCTCTTTGCTCAGCCTGACACTGGTGTGCAGGTCAACATGTCCCCCGAGACGTTGCGCCTATTGCCCATCTTCAAAGGCTTACGCAACGACCAGTTCATAAACGAAGAGAAACAATCCAAGTTGCGGGTGCAAAAGGCAAACGCCGTTGCAGAGATTCAGAAACTCAACCGGTTGCTCATGGACATCGAAAACAAGATAAATACCGTCATTGACACGATGACGTCGAGCATTCGCGGGAAGCTCATCGCGATTCCCGTGAAGCCGTACGAGTACATAAGCAACGATGGTAGGACATATTTTCAGATCTAGCAGAGCATTTCCATATCTAGCGGCGTGCAAATATTTAATTTTGTTTTCATATTCATAAGATAGTGATAAGAGCAAGAAGAGCGAGTCAATGGGGGGCGCACACGCATGTAACGCATGGTGGTTGCCCGAATACGAACAGCGTTGGGGAGCCTGGTCCTCGAAAAACCAGGTTTTACGAAGATACCGCACCCGCAGTGGGTGGACAGGGCTATTTTGGGGTGCGAGATGGTCACAATGTGTAATGGCTAACGATACAATTGATGCATCGTACTGGCGAGACCAAGATAACAAGATTGATTACTACTTTGACAAGTATTTACCTGATGGGCGTATGCAGTATTGCGAGCTGCGCAATAGGGACAAAGGTTGGAACTGGCGCGGATGGAACATCAACGGTTGGAGGCAGTATTACAATTACTGCATAATGCACAAGTTGTATACGCCAAAGGTGCGACAAAATGCACGTGTGTATGCTCCTCCTCAAATATGGGGCGGACCTTCGTCGATGGAAATTAACTCTAAGAGCATGGATTCGAATGCCTTGGGCAATTATGCGGGGAATACACACGAGCTCTACGTCCCAGAGGGATGGACAGCGCGCGGATACGGCGGCATGCAGTTCAATGGCATCTCGGAAGACTACGGCCAAGGCGTTACAGACTTGAGCGGCGACCCGTCTTTCCTGCGAAGCCTGCAGATAACGACGTCACGACCGGCTATTGTGAGTCGTAGCGACAATTACTTGGGCCAACAATGGATTGCCATTCTCGATGACGACAGTTATTCCATGGGCGACTTGAACGACGGTATCTTTCTGCACACTCGAAACCACAAGCAGTTTCCTAGTTTATACAAGACCGGTATCGAAAAAGTATGGGTGCCGGTTGGCTACCAAGTCACGCTGTACGGCAAAGAGTTTGGTGGTGACACCCAAGTCATATTCGGCCATAACACGAGCGGTTGGATAACGCCCAATTTCGTGGTGCGCAGCATCCGTGTTCGCATCGTGCTGCCAATCATGTTCAGCAAGTCATACTTCTCTGGCTTTGTTAGCACCCTACAAGCGGGTGACAATCCGCAGACGGCATCGCGGCCGGTCAAGTCGGCCATCATACCGTCGCCCGCCTATAATGTGATAGGAAAGGGCTTCGGCACCGGCGACACAACCCTTCCGCCCAAGGCGGCCAATTTAGCCACGACGTATGCCATTTTGGAGCTCCGCGTGAATTACAACAAGCGCGCCAACCATAACATGATTGACAACATGCCCGTCCGTACGAAGGTCTTTACATCCAAGCGCGACTACGCCGAAGATTGCGAAAAAGAGTGCAGCGCGAGCCACGATTGCAACGCCTACTATGCAACACGCATCATGCGCGAGTGCCCGAACCCGAATGCCAACAACGGCGAGGACCCTGAAAAGAATGGTTGCCGTTCCAAATGCGGCTTCTATGAGAACCAAGGCGAGGACATCAAGAGAAAGGGTGATTACCGGAATATCGAGCCCTATTTATTTGAAGGCAATGTCAATGTGAAACGCATTTGGGACGTTTAGGAAAAGGGTGTTGTTCGCGATATTATGAATTATTTTTAGAGTGAATGAACAACATGAACAAGACAGGCGGGCCCGGATGATTCCAATCAACGGGATGGATTAGTGTGCATTTAAGCCATTATTAGACCCTACCAATAAGTAAAGATGCCCATCGAGGACGTCGACTACCTCAAAGCACAGAGCATCAAGCAAAACTATGTCTTTCTGGTCGACAGCAAAGACCGCGACCGCGCCGTCTATCCCAATCCGAACGAGTACCTGGTCAGATTCGACACACCCTATCTGAATGTGTGCGGCCTCGAGGTCCTCGAAGCGACAATACCGCGGACCATGTACAACGTGGACGTCGCGAACAACTCGATACGGTTTTGCATCTACGCCGAAGACTTCACAGGCGACCTCGTTTATGAGACGCGCGAAGTCGCCATCGGGGACTACAGCCTACAGACGTTGCTGCCCGCACTCAATGCAGCCATGCAAATGCCGGTCATGGGAATGCCGGGCTCGCTTAGCGCCAGCATCACTGCCGCGCCTCTATCATCGCCGCCTGACGTCCGCAACACGGTCGTGTTCACATGCCCCTATCCATTTGTGCTGGACATGCATGGGTCAACCATCGCCGAGACGCTCGGCTTTGACTTGTTCACGTCGCCACATGAAGCCGCCCGTCCGATTGAAGAGCGGCGCTATCGGGCCACCGCGGCTCTGTCGCCGTTCCCCCAAAATCCTCGCATGTATGGCAGCGTCGACCGTCCATGGCCGGCGATAGGTCCGGCGTCCTACGTGTTTGAGGGGCCGCGGGGCGTCCTACGCTCGGAGCCGCTCACGCCGAATGGGTGGGTCGCTCAACGGTGGAGCGCGCCCTTCGACGGCTTCGTGGTCGGCCTAGATGTGGCACTTACGACCAATTCGCGGGAGCTCATGGACGAGGGCGTCGTATGGGCGTTGCATGGGGCGTTGCAAGACAGCGCGGGCGCCACAAACACGGTCGGGCCCGGTCTTGCGCTCTCTCGCGGCAGCGGGACACTCGCCATTTCGCAAGTGGACGGAGGCTACAGCGACGCGACCATGCCTTTGGACACGCCCATTCGAGTGAAGGGCGGCCGCGACTACTGGATTGTATTGCACAACGACGCAGGCGACACGCGGCCGGCGCGCGTCTACTACAACGACGTCATTGCCCAAGAGACGACGCTCGTGCGGAGCGCAAACGGCGCGGCCGGCCCATGGACGCCCGTCGCGGATACAGGCACCGGAATCTACTATCACATGTCGGCCCGCGTCCGCATAGCAGAGGCCTATCACCGTGTGGAGGCGCCGGGCGTCGTATCCATGGTGGGCGAGCGCTACGTCACCCTTCGCTGTCCAGAGATAGAAGACAACATGTTGCGTTCGCTGTCACACGGCCGCATGGGTCTCGCCAAGATGCGGCTCGGTATCATGGGCTTCAGCGAAAACCGCGTGGATTTCAACAAGATAGCCGTGCGGGAGTTCCACCCGATTGGCAAGCTGTCGCGCATGCTCTTGCGTTTCGAGCGCGGTGACGGCCAGCTCTATGATTTTAAAGGAGTGAATCACTCGATTGTGTTCGCATTGCATTACTACGAGCCGGTGCAAAAAGTAAAGTTTGAGAGGAGTCGCTTGAACCCGCACTACGACGGCAACTTTCACGCTTACTTGTATCGCCAAGACGAACAAGAGGAGGAAAGCGACGACCAGAGCGTGGACTACAATGAAGACGGCGATACATTCAATCAATGGAAGGCCGTCCAACAGCGCAACCTACCGGAGCAACGCCATATGCAGGATATTGAAGCCCTCAGGGGCTTGCAGTTCTTGGAGCGGGTGGCAAGGGAGGATGCCGACACGGGCGCGGACACGGACGCGGAAGGGGAAGACGAGGACACGGACGCCGACACGGACGCCGACACGGACGCTGACACGGCATCTACTTCTTCTTAGGGGCCGCGCCCGCCTTCTTCTTGGGCTTCTTCTTCATGACTTTGGGCTCTTCCTGCTCTTCTTCCTCTTCTTCTTCCTCCTCCGCCTCAATGGCCTCGAACGTGTCCAACTTATTCAGGAACTTCTCCACGAGGTTTTGGTCAATGACGCCCTTGGCCACCATCTCGTCAATCTCTTTTGCAGAGTACTTGTCCGCCTTCAAGTCCTCAAACAGAGCAAGCTCGTCCTTGTTCAGCTTTGCATCGGCATCTTCGCCGGCATTCTCAAAGCCTTCGGGCTTCGTTGCTAGGCAAGAGCAACCGCGGTAAAGGAAAAACACCGTCAGACCGATGAGAGCAAAGGCAACAACTATGAGAAGGATATCACGAGTGGCCATTATCTTTTGCTATAGTGCTTTATCTTATAGATTGGAAACAAAAAGATAGCCCGTCAATGCTTCGCGCGTTGCAACCGCATGCGGCGCAGGGTCACGACGCCCGGTTGGACGCCGTAGCACTCGATGAGGAACTGCTCGAGCAACTTCTTCTTCTTCCCCGCCAGCGTGTCGAGCATGAGGACCGATAGGACGTTCGCAAAGCACCTGTAGAGCGGCGCGGCGGCCATCGCGTGCTTGTAGCCCGAGAAGTCGTGCGCCATCATCATGCGCGTCAGCGTGTGAATCGACGCCACGCGCATCTTATTGTAGGTGATGTAAGAGACGCAGGCGGGCGCCTCGTACACGGCGATGAGCGGCTGCTTGGTCGCCTTGTGAATGACGCGGGCGTGGGCCGGGAGGAAGTCGTCGGCTTTGAAGCTCTCAATTGTGAACGCCGTGCGCCCCATCTTAGCTGCCACCTCTTTGGCAATCGCTTCGGGGTCGGCGCTCTCCACAAGGGCGGCAACGGGCGCGACGCCCTTAAACAGCAAGGGCCGGCCGCTCGGCAGCATTTGGCGTAGCTTCGGCGAAAGGCCGAGCACTTCCACGACGGCGTCGGTGCCAAACATGACGTAGTCCCGCGCGGCCAACCAGCTGGTGCCGACGTCTAATGCTTTGAGGGCGTCCTTTTGCGGCTCCGACAACTCGGTGGCATCGGCGAACGTCGTCTTGCACCTGGCGTCGGCGGGATGGACGGTGTAGAACGCCACGAGCCGCTCCAACACTTTGCTCCAGCGGTGGCTATCGCGCGGCTGAGAGAGAAGAACGTGGAGCGTCATGCGCAGATACTCGGGGTCGACCGTCTTGAGCCCCGACGCCAACTTGACGCCCTTCTTCGCTAGGCGACGGTAGGCACTTTCGGCGACCGTGGTAATGTCTAGGAGTTGCATGCCCTCTGCATACACTTTGTACGTACCCGGATGCAGCGCCTCCGTCGCGCTCGTGAACTCAAAGCCGCTCTTGCGAAAATGGGCGACGACTTCTTTGGCCAGCTTCTCGCCATTGATGCACATGACGTCCAAGTCAGGTAGGACGGCGTCTCCGTAAAATTGCAGGTCCTTTGGCAATAGACCATTGATGGCAACGCCGCCGTACAGCAAGCAACTCTTCTTCTTTAGGAATTTGGTCATTTCGACGAACAATGGACCGTACTTCTTGAAATTATCATGGTCCACCTGGGATGCCCTTTTATCGGCGATTTCTTGCAATTTTGAGATTTGGTGCTGTAGCTTGTCGTAAGAAAGTACCATCGTTCCTATATCCCTCTCCTCTAGTCCTGGACAACAAGAATATTCTCGACCGTAAGTAAGCAAGATTACACATATGTTCGGTGGCTTTGAAGGAAGCGACCTCGCCAGTGTTTACGGTGGCGCCGGTGGCTATGATAATGGCGCCCAGCCCGCTGCCCCTGCCATGCAATCCATGAACGACGCCCCGCCCCGCCAAGGTGGCATCGGCGCCGTGGCCCCTGCGGCCGCGTCGCACGCCATGCCGCCGGATGTCGCCTACAACCCTCCGCCAGCCATGTACGCCCAAGGCGCCGCCGCAAGCGCGCCCATGATGGCGTACGGCCCGTCCTACTGGGACCGCCTCGCCAGCAAGCGCACCGAGGTCTTCAAGCTGGTCGCGCTCTCCCTAGTGTTCCTCCTGGGTCTTTCGCTGCACCACATGGCCAAGAGCTACCTGAAGGGCTACATTAACAACGCCTTCTTGACGCCGGTCCAGGAGCTGCTCGTGCGGTTCTCGTACCCGGTCATTATCGTGTTGGTGCTGTGGATAATGAAGGCTAGCGCCTAGCTTTGCGAAAGCTAGTGCTTAGCAGCGCGAAGGCCAGCGCCTAGCTTTGCGCCTAGCGCCCGAACGCCCTACTAGTTTGTTTTTCTTATCACTTTCCTTGTAGAGGCAAGGCCAGACGGCTTAGCAAAGTAAGTATGGATGCGCAACCAACAGTGCAGCAAACAGCCGCCGCACAACCAGCCGCACAAGTAGGCATGGTCGAGAAGTTTTTGAGAGCAATCGAAGCTCAGCCATGGTCCATGATTCAACTGTACATGGCCGGTTTGATTGGCGTAGCGTTCATACTGCAATATGGCGTGATGGTCCTAGCACTACTCTTTAAGAAGCGGCTAGACCAAATACCTGGCGGTGAGTACGAAGACCTCGGTAGAAAGGACTCGCAAATGATGGTCGTTCGTGTTATGAACATAAACCCGCTCGGAATCAATGTGCCATACCCGTGGCTGGTGTATGCATCTACGCTATCGGCTCTTCTATGCCTTCTTGCATTCTCTCTGATGGCCATCAAAATGTTCTACAAAAGCGGACCAGGCGGCGACATGGCAAGTTATCATAAGACGCTTGTGCAGCTTGAAAAGCGCGTTGCTAGCATGAAAACATCGCTTGAAAATGAAAAGGGATTGTTAAACTTCGATGTCAAAGACTATGCAGACCAAGATGATGTGGGAGAGAAGATTGAAACGATGTTGAGTTCTATCATTAAGTTATCGGATGACATAGAAGATGAAAAGAATAAGGTGAATGACGAATCGACCCCGTCGGAAGCATCGCCGCCATTGAACTCGAATTTGGCAATATCCGTAGGTGAGGTCGAAACGAAGGCGAGAGAGTTGGTGCGTGACGTGAAAGACAAGTACAACAAAGCGAAACGGGCCGCGAAGGAGCGCGAACGAAAAGAAGGAAAGGGTGGGTTACTCGGCGGTCTTTTGGGCAAGAAAAAGGAAGAAGGCGAGAACGACGGCGAAGCAACAACAGCAGACAAAGGGGGGCTTTTTGGCAATATGTTCAACAATCTGAAAAGTTCGCCCAAAAATGATGCTGAGAGCAAGGGCGAGAGCAAGAACGATGCTCCGGTGGATGAGAATGAAATAGACGTTGACATTGACGGAAGCGATGAAGCGGATGCCCCTGCAAAGGACGGTGAAGCGGATGCCCCTGCAAAGGACGGTGAAGCGGATGCCCCGGCAAACGACGGTGAAGCGGATGCCCCTGCAAAGGACGGTGAAGCGGATGCCCCTGCAAAGGACGGTCCCGCAAAGCGGCCTGACTTCAAAAAATACATCACACAAATTGAGGATTTACTTCGGCAGAAGCGGGGCGGCGGGTTTTTTTCCAGAAAGACCGAACCTAAATTACCCGAAGACCCGATTGCAGCAGCGAACGCAATATGGCAGAATCTTAAAAACGACAAAAGATTCAATTTAAATGACAACATGAGCATGACCCGGTTCGTAAACGCATTTAGCATTCATCTTCGAAACTTGGGGGAAAAACTTGAAAACAATTACAAGTCAAGTGCCGATGCTACAAATTTTGTCAATCTTCAAAATGCAGTAGCCGACATCAATAACGAAATGACGGACTACATGAATATTGAGATTAGCCAACGTGGTATGGAAGTGAATGGGGGTGGCAATATTCCCGCTGGTGGAAACTTCACGCCAAACTACACCTTTCTGGCACCCATTGCCGCCGCCGGCCTTATCATGACGTGCACAGGTCTCTATACATTCATATCGTTCGTCATGAAGGTCCAAGAGATTGGCAGCATGTCAAACGATGCCACGTACGAAGGCATCATCAAAGAGAACATCCCGCGTAGTCCCGAGTTCCTAGAGGCCCTCAAAGAGTTCGCTCTCGGCTCCACCAAGGTTAACCCCTACACATGGCCTCCGCGTACTATCAACATGAGCTTCGACCCGGACAATGAAAGCGATGTGGACGAAATCGTCAAGATGATGTTCATGTACCGCCTGGCGTCGCACTTTGTGAAGAACATAGCCATGCTCGAAACCGAGTCCAAGTCGTATGCGGCGCAGTCTTTGACCAAACGTGCAAGCCAAGCCGGCGCCATGGCCGAAGACATTGGCTCGTTCTTTGGCATGATGGCCACGGAGTACGTGACAGACATGGCGCCCCTCAAACGCTTCAAGGGCGATGTTGCATACGACGACGTGGGCGCCATGACGGAGCTTCTGCGGTGCCCGGACGACAAGTGCCCCGTCGGGGAGGTGACCTTTGCCGATATGTACCGTAACAAGTCCGACGAAATCACCCGGAAGCTGGACGAAATTTCATTTAGATTGGCGACCATCGTGGACTCGTCGAGCTATACGCAGCGCCTAGTCACGCAGTACAAGATAGCGTCCGAGTACATCGACACGTTCATGACGATGAATGTGTACGTCCCCCTTGGCATGTTGCTCCTTCTCGTCGTTTACGTGGCGATGTACATTGAGAATCGCAAGACCCGCAAGCTCGCTATCTGCATGTTGTTTGTCTTCATGGTCGTGCCTTACATCATTCGATACTTCGTTGATTGGTAGGCCGAGTAAGTAAGCAGAGTAAGCAGAGTAAGCGGAGGAGCCAAAGGCGCCGCGCGCGATGAGCGGCGGCGCGGCCCATGCCGCGGCAAGTAAGAAAATCTCGCTCTTCTCAGTAGAGGGGTGTTGCCGATATGGCACATCATACGTATGACTGGGACCAAATCCGAAACATCATAAAAGAGATGCCGGACTGGCACAACACGGTGACTGCAATGAAGAACACGACGGATGGCGTCGTGGCACCCGCATTGGAGTCGACGGGGTCGGGCATGCCGACAGACGTCCCCACCGGCCAGTTACCGCCGTCCATGACGGGAGGCGGCGAGCCTCTTATGACAGGCGGCTTAAAATTCGGAGACATGACCCAGTACGCAAAATTGGGCATGAACCCAAGTGTTCGCGCCATAGCAGGTGCATTGAGGACCAAGAGCTTATCAGATTTTGCAAAGCTCGCGAAGAACCCAGACAAACTAGACGCTCTGGCTAAAATTGACTTTCAACAACTCGCCAAATCGGATGACATCAACCTGAAAGCCATCGGTGAATTGGGGCCACTTTTGGACATGAACTCTTTGAAAAAGGCTCTGAAGAGTGTTGATTTTGACAAACTAGAAAAAACTGTAGACATCAAAGCCATTGCCAATGCCATTGATAACGATGACACAACACGTCTTTTGCAAATTTCGAAACCAATCGTGGATACTCTTAAAAATGTTGATTTTCAGGCCGTGAAGGACTCGATTAAGCCCGGTGACATGAAAACAGAAACGATGGCGAAAAATGTTGTTGAGCAAATACGCAACATGAATATTGATAACATTAAAAAGGCTCTAGAGAATGACAACATGATGCCGCTGGCTTATGCCACAGGCAATCCGTCATTCAAGTTTATAGCTAAATCTGTGAATGATATGAAGAAGGCAAGTAAAGCTAATGGCGCTGCCGCTGCAAAACAGGGCACCGCCGCTATAGAGCAAAGCACCGCCGCTGGAACGAACGATGATGCCGCAGCCGCTACTGCCGCTGCCGCTACTGTCGCAGGAACTGAGGGTGATGCCGCTGCCGCTACTGCCGGTGAAACAGAGGGTGACGCCGTTGCCCCTGCTGCTGGGGGGGACGCTGCCGAATCAGAACCTGCACGAAAGAGTGAGACCAAAAAAGAAATTGAACCCGAACTAAACCGGCAAGAGGTCGTGGGCAACATTTTCACGTACGTGTACTTGTTCCTCGCGATTATCGGCATTCTCGGGGCCGTCACCATGATTGTGTTGGCCTACCTCGACGTATCCGAGCTCAATGACTACAAGCGCGTCTTGCGCCCCGACGAGAACATGCTCTTGTTCAAGGACACGATAGAACATGAGATACTGAGCCATAGCGTCCGCTTCAACGTCTTCACAGAGGCAGTAGGCAGTATGAACATCGTCATGACCATGGGCATTTACATGATGACGTTCTTGATGGTGCAAGTCCTCCTCACTGTCATCATCAAGGTCGCATTGAATGGCGGCGAGTTTTCGGATGCCATCAAAGCCTTCAAAGACCCCTACTTCTTGCTCATTTTGTGCCTCTACTGCATGCAGCTCATCTTCACGCTCGTCTATTACTTTGAGTTCAACCGCAAGAAGTTTGTGGACAGTGTGTTGGGTCACACATTCGCTCAAAAACTCAATAGCATGGACGACCTTCGGAGTTACATCACTCGCAATATGTACAACGACGTCGACAACACGACATTCTATGGCAAGCTCATCGCGAGCGTTCACGACCACGGCCGCAGTTTCCGGAAGTATTTGGAGCAAGCATCGCGCTCAAAGGCCAAATCGACCGTGGCCATCGCCAAGATGATGTTCACGTTCAATATGTTCAACTTCTACGTCGGCCAGTACAACACGATGGAAAACTTCATAGGAACGCCCATGTACACGTACTTTGCCGGGTCGCCCGCCGGGTCGCCGGACATCGACATCCTGCAATACATCAACGTGCTCGCTGTCAACGGCGCCGGCATCACAAACACATTTTCTAGAAATCAGGTCAATCTGTGGTACCGACGCATGTACCCGGACCCTCTGCGTCGTAAAGTGGCATCGAGCGGCTCGTGGGAGAACCGGGTCGCCGGCGGGAATCCGTCTGCCATAAGGGCTGTTGAGATAATGATGAGAGATGCAAACTCGATGTTGTCAAAGGTCATGATGGAGTTCAACTGGACGCAGTACATGGGGGCGCCGAGTAAGATATTTACAACGTTCAAGGCGTACTTGTCAAAGCGCATGTATTACTGGCTGTTCACGCAACTCTTGGTCGTGGGCATCATCGTGGCGCTCATATGGCGGGGGATTAAGAAGCGCTAGCAGTAAAAAAGTATAAATCCTAGATAACGGCAACAAGAACTATGAATCGAATTCATGTCTTTTTGACGGCTATCATAGCCATACTAACCATGCTGGTAACTATCATGTTCTTGAAGCGCGCTCCATCTGTCAACATAGACGATATCGACAACCTTGATGCGTTCTTAGATTGGTGGATGGAGCACCCCGTCTTTCAACCGCCATTTGATAGTAACGTCGTCACGTTTGACAAGAATGTCACGGGCTCGACGATTTTTAGGCGCGGGCCCTTTCAGGTGCAATTGTTCACCGTTAAACCATTTACGGAGATAGTCGACCATGTTCACCCGCACGTCGACAGCTACGAGATATACCTCGGCGGTCAAATCAAATTTCGCGTCGCTGGCGAAACAATGACGCACGACCAGGTTGCAACTGCCAGTAAAAACGTCGCGAGCGACTTTGGCAAGTTGCTTCGGGTGCGCCCGGGCGACTGGCACGGCGGCACATTTGGCAAGATGGGGGGACTATTCCTCAGCGTTCAGTATTGGAATGGTATTCCTCCATCATCCGTCCACTTAGATTGGGGCTTCAAAGACGCAAATGAGACCGAGCGCAACAAGTAAATTTCATTTTTAAAACTCTATAAAATGTAATGGGACCACAAGACGTCAAACGATTGGCGAGCGCGGCTCTGGCGGCGGGGCTCTCTTCGCTGTCGCCGCTCATGGGACTAGCATGCCTCTCGTTTTTGATAGTGGCGGCGGTGCGGATGTTTGGCGCGCGGCGAGACCTGTACGTCGCAAAGCATGTGCAAGACGAGTGCGGGAAGGACCAGGCGCTCGAGCTCGAGACGGCGCGTTATCTGATGTACGGCACGTTCCACTTGCGGTCGGAAAGCGAGGCCACGAGCGTTCACATCGCCTTTATTGCGGCCTTGGCCGTCATGCTCCTCGCGGCGGCGATGGCCATTCTCCGGCGCAACATGCCGTTGACACGCATCATCGACGATGTGAACTTTTGGATATTTTTGATTATGGGGGCTCTCATGGTGCCGGTCTACTTGCTGACCACGAACGTGTTGACGCGCAATTTCACCGAGTCCAAGAACGTCAAGGATGCTTATATAGGTCTCCAAGACACGATGCCCATAACGGACGTTAAAGATGCGGTAGAGGGTCTCGAGGCGTTTCCCAAGCCGTTCGTGGACGCTCTTGTCCGCCGGTGGTATGCCGTCCATCCGGAAGAGCGTCGCAAGCCTGATGAGATACGGAATGACGTCTTCGCCGATATGATTGCGCGGCACAGCGCGGCCACGGACAAGATTACGCTATCTCAACCGTTCTATGAGTTCATCGGCTATGTGCATCCGCCGAGCGACTTCAAACTGGCCAACCGCAGCCAAGGCGGCGCCGCCATCATCAGTGCAAAGACGGGCGCGACCATGTCGGCAAACCAAGTCGAGAACTACAAACGCGGTCAAATCTTCCTCGAGTCCTTGCGGCCGCTCTTGGACCCGTATAACTTCGACCAATCGAGTGTTATCGGCAAGCAAATCAACGCCGTGGAGTGGGTATTGTTCATATCATTCTTGGTCCTCGCCATCTTTTACATCCTCTTGCCCCTAAGCAGCGATGTCGCATATGGTCAAATCTACGGCAATCCGCGTATAGGCTAGGCTTTGGCTAGAGATTATGAGCCCCTAAGTTAAGTAAGTAAGTGAAGAGGTCAAAGAAGAGACAAGACCATGGACCCGGCGGCGGCACCAAGCAACAACCCGAATCCATGGATTTGGAACAAATTGACGATACGAGAAAAGTGGGTTGACAATATTGCAATTGGCGGCCTAGTGGGGTTCGGCGTCCTCATGTTCATCACGTGGGCAATGCTCCTCGACTTTGCGGTGCGCGGGCATCGCGAGATTGCGATTGCCACGGAGCACCAAGACACGTGCGACCACGTTTACTTGGAAGGCGACGCCGGCCGTGCGCGGCTCTTTGAATACTTGACGACGAGCGAGACGGTGGACAGTCAATCCCGTATGCGCCTTATCAATAATGTCATGAAGATGGCGCTCACAATCTATATCGGCGCATTCGCACTCGGCGCATTCGTCATATGGCACGCCGCGGGCCCGACGTACCTGTGCGCGGGGACGAACAATTTCACAAAAACTATGCGTTGTGTGTTGTATTTACTTGGCGTTTTTATCATCTTCTCGTGGCTGACGGCTGCGGCCGGCATGTCGTCCGTCGATGACAAAAACAACAAGCAGCGGCGCTTCTTTTACCCAATATTTGACAACTTCATGTCGTACTCAAAGCTTGAGCGCATTGACGCCGATGGCATGGGGCGGATGTCGGTGCACGTGTGGTCGGGGCTCATCGCACTCGTCTCGTTCGCGGCCGCCTATCAAATGAGCTGCGGCTTTTGGCAGGTGCGGTACTTGTTCCTGTTGTGCGCGACCGCGGCGGCGTGCTTGGCTGCGACGGCCTACTTTGGCCCCCGGCTGTTCAATGCGGCCGTGTACGATTATAGCAAGCTGAAGGGCGAGTTCAAGGCGGCATATGAAGCACTCTCGACCGCCGAGCAAAAGCTCGTGTGCGACGCCGCGCGACGCAACATGCTGTTGGGGACGGGGCGCAATTTCGCAGCCGATGAGTGTGCGGCCAATGTCGACAAGTTGTTCGGCCTCACGGAGCACATGAAAGGCGCCGAGTTTGCAAATGAGCGCGGCGATGTGAGCCCTGCCATGGTCGCGCTGCGCGACGTTATGAGCAAGGCGCGCCGCACGACAAAGGGCGTCGAGCTGATGCGCAAGTGGTCGGCCGCGGTGATGGCGATATCTATTTTCATATTCATTGGAGTCTGCTACCCCTTGTTCATGCAGTTCATGCGCATGGACCACATGGTGCTCAACTACGGCGGCATCTCGTCGGTTATGGCGGGCTTTGTCATACTTGTGGTGGTGACCGTGTCGGTCGCATGGATGACGAACGCGCTCGTGAGTACAGGCAGCGGGGTGCCAGCTCTATGAGGGAGTACTGGCACCGGGGTGCCAGCTCTATGAGGACTGGCACAGGGGTGCCAGCACTTTGAGTGTGCACCGGCTTTGTGATTTTGTGGCCCTAGAGTAAGTGGGCTGGTATAAAATGGCGTTGAACCTGGATGCGTTTGCGGACCGCATGAAGTACGGCTTCGGCGACCTGACGGCCGTGGGGCAACCTGCGACGGCGCCGTCTTTCATGACCAATGAGCAGTTGTACATGTTGAACCCCGAACGGTTCAACTTTTACATCCAGCTTACGACGGCGCTGATGACGGGCGACCCGTCCATTGTGTACAGGGCGCTCGGCATCGAGAACGCGACTCGGCATCAGAGGCAACGCATGCAAGACTTGCTTGAGAACGTCGGTAAAGAGTTGGGGGCGCTGCAGGCGGTAACTAAGGAAGCAGATCAGAGTGACAAGGCCCTCAAGGAAAAGCAAAATAACCCTGAAACGGGTGCGGATGCAGCGGAAGCAGCTGGCGGCGCAAAGCAATCAGGGGGCGACTACTGGCGGAACTTGAATAATACAATGGAAAACGCAGATTTTCAGACCAAGTTGAAAGAAGCCAAGGGCAACGAGAACCATCCCATATACGGGCCGTCTACTATGGAGGTCTCTACGACCGACCGCGTAGTGTTCATAGCGGTGACGTTCGCGCTGCGTAGCTTCTCGCTCACGTTCTTGGAATGGGCGATGACGAATCGCATGGTCAATCGCACCGAGACGGCCATCGTGTTCTATGTGTGCATGTATTTGCTCATGTTTGCTCTATGGGTTATCGTGGTGAACGTGGGCAAGCGCGACCTCTTCTTCAAAGTCGCCTTCTTCTTCGTGAATACGCAAGGGCCGCGGGGCTTCATCAACATCGTGTTGCACATCTTGCTCCAGCTCTTGTTGCTCCCCATCCCGTTCATTTTGCAGTCTATTAATGCCAGCACCAGCACATCATCGTCTGGCTTCCTAAGCTTCGAGGAGCGCCGCCGGACCCTACGGATGGTGGGGAACCTGTCGTTCCTTATGTGGATGGTATCGTCTCTCGTGGCATTGAGGGCGTAGTGCAGTGCGCTGTGACGAGGCGTGGTTTTTTTTGTCAAGACTTTTTAGAGTTTAGTGGATGGCAGGCGCGAAACCGAAGAAGCGGTCTGATGCCGGTACTCGGAGTAAGAAGGGAGGCGGCGAGCAAGTCGGAATTAAGCTCAGAGACGTCACAGATTTTCTGAAGACCAAGCTTCTCCCTAAGGAAGCCCCGAAAATGTCGCGTGATGAGTTCTATAACTCAAAAGAACTATACCAGAAGCTGGCTGAAATGTATCCGACGTACGAGCACAAGGATGAGTTCAAGAGCATCATCGAGAACCTGTACGATTACATGCTCGATAACGGGTATGAGTTCATTGTGAAGGATGGAGACGCAACGGAGGTGCCGCCTAAGAAAAAGGAGGTGCCAACCGATGATGATTTGCTGAATGGTTCTGCTATGGGTACACCCCTTGCACAACAAAAGCCTAGTGCAGACCCATTCGCAGCTCTTGATATACCAGCGCCTATCGCGAATGCAGTCGACGTGAATGCAGACGATGTGAATGCTAAACTCGCCGCTGCAGCTGATGCTGCCAATGCTGTGCGTGCCGCCGATGCCGCGGCTGCTGCCAATGCTGCCAATGCTGTGCGTGCCGCCAATGCTGACGATGTTGTGCGAGCCGCCGATGCCGCGTCTGCGTCTGCTCTGCCGCCTGTTGAAGCTGTGTCTGCTTCACCTCCGCCTGCTTCACCTCCGCCTGTTGAAGCTGCGTCTGCTTCACCTCCGCCTGTTGAAGCTGCGTCTGCTTCACCTCCGCCTGTTGAAGCTGCGTCTGCTTCACCTCCGCCTGTTGAAGCTGTGTCTGCTTCACCGCCTGTTGAAGCTGTGTCTGCTTCACCTCCGCCTGTTGAAGCTGTGTCTGCTTCACCTCCGCCTGTTGAAGCATCGCCTGCGTCCGCTCCACCCGCACTTCTTGAACTCCAAAAAAAGGTCAATGGGAACCGTTCAAGATGGAATTCTTCTTCAAGTCACCCAACTAGCCCCCCAGTTAGCAACCCTGATAGCCCCCTAAGTATCGATGATGATGTTGGCGACTTTTCAGCAAGGATGTTAACCAGTCTCGAAAAACTACGAACACGTGGAGGTGCTTATAGCACCAAATCAAAGGAGCTTAGCATTTCAGAGAGAATGCTGGCCGAGATTGAAGGTATAATCGGAAAATCAGATGACATTGCAATCAACAAATCTTTAAAAATGGTGGGAGGTCGTATGATTGACGGTGTGAACGAAGATGAAGTATTTAGTAATATTTTAGCGTTCGTGAAAGACACAAACGTCAACGCTAAAGGTTCAGATGAAGAAAATACCCTCATTGCCGATGTAGAGAAATTGCAAAAAGTAAACAAGACTGGAAAGGACACTACTAGGCTTTTGGCAAATCTCAATCTTGTTCAAGACTTCATGGAAGTTGCGGTCAATCAACTGTTTAATCTGTATTTCCAGGTCGTCCAACTTGAAAAGTCTAAAACAGAAAGTAAGACAGAAGAAATTAAAAATATTTATTATCGGCAATTCACACCCCTTCTAAACATTTGCTATGCACTTCAAAATATGCTAGATACATACCCAAGCCCTGAAGCGGCTACGCAAGCGGTTGCCGCACCTAGCCAAGCGGTTACACCTGGCCAAGCGGTCACACCTGGCCAAGCGGCTACAGCGGCTACAGCGGCTACACCTGGCCAAGCGGCTGCTACACCTGGCCAAGCGGCTACACCTAGCCAAGCGGCTGCTACACCTGGCCAAGCGGCTACACCTGGCCAAGCGGCCACACCTGGCCAAGCGGTTGCAGCACCTAGCCAAGCGGTTGCTGCTCCTGGCCAAGCGGTTGCTGCTCCTGGCCAAGCGGTTGCAGCACCTGGCCAAGCGGTTGCTGCACCTGGCCAAGCTGCTACTGCACCTAGGCAAGTAAATGAAGACAACGTAGAGTTGTTAGCAGCGGCCGCGGCCAAAGAATATCCCCGTGCTGTTGTTCCCGAACTCAAAGTTGATTTCAACAAAGTTGAATCGTTAAAGACATTTGCGAGCGATTTGGATGAAGCGACGTTTAAATTGCCAACCGATTTACAAATATATGGAGGATATCAAGATTCCGATAGCGATGAAGTTCAAAAAGTAGTGAAAACATTTTTCATACAAGCATGCATATGTTATTATCTTCACTCGGGACTTGTTAATAACTACTTTGTAAGCAAAATTCTTGAATGGAAATCCGACAAGGTAAATGACACTTATAAGAGACTCTTACAAGAGATTGTAAATGAAAATGAAGAAGAAAAAGCAAAGGCCATTCTAGGCGCGATTGGCCAACTTGATGTTCTAAAGACGATATCAATCAACAAAAGTATATACAATGAAATTGTGTCTGCAACGGGCGGACCAACAAAAATCCGTAATCCAGCTCATGATAAGGAAACAGAAGAAGTAGATTTAAAATACTGGCACACGTTGCTCAAAAAATACGGCCTATTACTGTTTAATAAAAGCCAACAGTTGACAGTTCGGACAGCGGTGCTCAAGTATATACTAGAATATGTTAAACAATATCTAAGTTTTCATAACGGATATGTTGATATGGTGAAGGCCATTGATAATGCGCGGATAAAGCCTATAGTAGATGCGGTTGACGCTCAGACGCCATCAAATATCATAACTTACGTACGTTTCCGTAAGAACAAAGTAGATAAGCTTAATGCACGTTACAAAATCGACATCAATGACCCGTCAAGGAATACGTTCAACATGTATTACCGACCGGATTCGTACTTGCAGTATTATGGCTCGGAGGGCATCGCTCAAAGCCAAATAGACTTGCAGAACCAGTTCATTGATGAAATCGATAAAGCATACACTACATCGCCATTTGAGAAATCAAAGATGAAAATTGTGGACGCAAATGAGTTCAAGTCATGCATCGACGAAAATCGAATGACTAGCGCATGCTTCTCATACTATTCCGGCCCGTTTACAAAGACATTCTTGCACTATGAGACAAACGCCGAGATTGCAGAGAAATGCAGCGCAATTGTGGACAAACTCACCAAAGACAAACCTGAACCGGTGTTTGTTCTTGGTTATGGAGCATCTGGCGCCGGTAAAACATCATCTTTGGTGTACTTTTCTGGAGATTCCACGAAGAATATTTCACCTCAAGACGGCATCATTGTTGAGATTCTGAACAAGAAACTGTATGGAATCTTCACGGAGGTCCACATGACGGTAACTGAGTTGATTGGCGGCGAAAGAGATTTCACAGAAATCAACACAATTTACAAAACTTCAAAAGGCACAGGACATGAGAAAGACCCTTTAGTATTTTCGCTTGGCGATAACGGCTGCACGCTCAAGGATGACTTCCAATACAAGTACACTGTGGTTAAACCAGGAACCACCGAACCTTTCAAAGGTGGCCCAGGTGGCACTGCAATTGGGAAGCTGATATCGTTGATGGTGGACACAGACCGGAAGGTTTCGGCAACATCTAACAACAACAAGTCTTCTAGAAGCCATGTATTGATTGAACTAAAGCTCGTAAGAAGTGAAGAAGGCAAAGACCCCGCATTCTTGTTTGTTGGAGACTTTGCGGGACTCGAAAATGAGTTCAATTGCATGAACGAGAGTGATATGATTCAATGGGCGAGCATCAAAAGAGAAGCGGGTGATGACAAGGCATTCTACGATAATAAGCGTCTAGAACTTGAAGCGGCGGATTACGATAACAACAAATGCGGTAAACAACAGTCTCAGCTTGCGCCCACTGAACCTAACAAAATAGATATGGACAAATTTTTCGACCAGCAAAAGCAAATAGAGAAAAACATAGAAGAACTTAGCAAAAATGAAAAAAACATGGAATTAACAACTCAAACCATAAAAAAGAAAAGAGAACGCATTGCCATACTTACGGGAGAGATATCAACACTTAACGCGACCATCGGGGGAATCTATCGTGAGCCTGCGTCGACAGCAGTGCAAGATTTAAAACGAAAAAAAGCATTACTTGAAGAAGCCAAAAAAACTTGGCTCAATGGGCTCGAAGCGACAACGGCTGCGATGCAGGCACACGATGATAAAATTGCTGAATACAACAACAAGATTGAAGCTCTAAGAACGAGGTTGAGTAATAGTTTGAAAGGGATTCCTAAATTAAATTTCACCCAAACACAGACGATTAAAAATGATATTACGAGTTTAAAAAACAGCATAGATTTGGCAAATGGCCATAAAAATAAACTGCTTAAACCCATAAGGGTAGCACTCGGTAAAAATGATTGGGTTGACATCAATATAAATAGTGTGCTGTCAGAGCTTCAAACGGCGATAGGAGGTTATGTCAAACAGATTGAAGCGTTGGAAGCACCGCTTCGTGGTCGTAATGCACAGGCTGATGAGAATGAAGCGAATTTAACTGTAGAAAGAAATGCCAAGTCAGCTGAAGTTGCTGAAATTGGGGAAGCAATCGGCCTTCTAGAAACCCAGACCATGGGAACACTGGAGGAAAACAGGAAACTTCGGAAGGAAAACGAGAAACTCAATGCTATCATAAAAATATCAAAAGAGGCATTGGCAAAGGCATGTGCATGCCGTGTTCACGAGGGCAAGTTCATTGTTAAGAGTGTTCTAGACATGCGCAACGCTATCGTATCGAGCTTCCAAGAAGTGGGGGTCCGTCCCAAGTTTTTACGAAAGTGCAGCACTTACCAATGTAATCCAATTCTCGACAATTGTTTCAAGCAAAAGCCAAACAAAAACAAGGCCATCAGCAAAATACTGTCGGACATTAATGCGAAAGTCAAGACACCATTGGTGTACTGCATCTTCACTGTTATTAATTTGTCGAGCAGTGCAAATGACCCACCCATGTTGCCGTACGTAGATTTGCGTGATATTAGGCTCGAGCACGCCCGGCTTAAAAATCTCACTGAGAAGGGTGACCTGTTCGAGCTATTGGAAATTCGGCGAAAGAGCGGCACAACCCAGAGCGGCCCAGAACTGACGCTAATTGATGGCATTCTTAAAAAATATTTAGCGGAACCGGAAGAAGTGTTTAAGATGAATGTCGACCCCGCCGTTCTAGACAGATGTTCGGCATGGATAGATTACTTCAATTCTGCAGATTTCCTACAGAACCGTCTTCTTGCGCTACCAAAAGAAAACCAATCACCTGAATCTGCCGAGAAGATTAAACAGCTGTTAAGCGCTTTTTCAAATTCACAATTATCTGTCATGACGGGTTCTGAAATCTCTCTTATTAAACAGCTTATTGGTTCGCTTAAAATTGAGGCGAGGGCGCCAGCAGGACTTTACAAGCACATTGAAAATATTGAGACGCTTATAGAGACTATTGACAAAATTAATAGCGTTTCTGTTCTAGGGGTCCTAGAATTTACAGATTTGGTAGCGAAGTACGACTTAGCATCGACACAATGCGTTGATGTAAGCGGCAGTTCCAAAAAGACAACAACTATCGGTGAAGACATCGATAAGTATAATGTGCAAAAAGGGTACAAGCCGATAACTACGATGGAGTATGAAGCGCGCGGCGGCGGTTCTGAGGTCGCGCTCTCGGACCTCGTCAAAGGCTACACCGCGCTCGCCTATCCCGGCGTGCAACCCGATGACACTATCAAAGAGTTCACGTTGGGCAAGAAAATTGCTCTGGGTCTTGACCAACTGAACCCCGCGGCAATCATGAAGCGCATGGCCACCCGCCCGGTTGGCACAGGCACCATCGACCGCATTGCCAAGCTCATCAACATGACACGCTCCAAGTACATCATGGAGATGTACAAGGACGGCAAGATGACGTACGACAATGTGCAAGAACTTCTGGAGAGCCCGCGCATGGAGAACGCCCGGTTCGAGAGGTCCAAGAAGCGCATGGCTCAGAGCATCATGGAGCTGCTCATGCTCTATCCTGAGAGCCAGCACCCTCGTGTGCTCGACGTGATTTTGCCGGCCGTCTTTGCGGAGTACAACATTGGTTTGAGTGATATGCATGACCTAACCGGGCAGCAAGTTGTAGCCGGCGGCGCAAACTTCGGCTTCGAGGTGAACCGTGAGCTCATCACGAGCATTTTGGACGAGTACTTCGATAGCGGGGCCATCTCCGGCAACGCGGCGCATGATGCCAAAAAGGCCGGAGAGACGCTCGACTACGTGATGGGCAGGGGGGCGCAAAAGACGGTCGCCGCCGCTCTCGCCGAGGTTGAAGCATTGAGAGCGAGCGTAGCCGAGAAAGCGGCGGCCGCTGAGGATGCAAAACTTCGCGTAAAATTGGAGCCGAGTGCACAAAATTTGCGGGCCGCGCTAGACGCCGCATATAAAGCCGATGAGGCTTCAATCGATGCACGTGCCGCGGCTATAAACTACTTGATTGCGGAAATCCGCAGTAGAAGTGGTGAAACTGTGCCGGAGGAGGAGGAGGAAGATGATGTGGCTCGTGCTGCGGCTGCGACGGAGGGCGCTCCAGCGCAGAAGCCCGTTGGAATTGATGAAGCGGCGGTCACTGCGGCAGAAGAGGCAAAAGTGGCGGAGCAAGCAGCAGAGGATGCGGTCAAATGGCTGCAAGAACAGGATGCGGCTGCTCCTGGGGATGAGGCTGCTCCTGGGGATGCGGCTGCTCCTGGGGATGCGGCTGTTTCTGGGGATGCGACTGTTCCTGGGGATGCGACTGTTCCTGGGGATGCGGCTGCTCCTGAGGATGAGGCTGCTCCTGGGGATGAGGCTGCTCCTGGGGATGCGGCTGCTCCTGGGGATGCGGCTGCTCCTGGGGATGCGGCTGCTCCTGGGGATGCGACAAACTCAAACTTAGAGAACGATGTGGCGGCGATACCTGCAGAGGCCGTCCAAGATCGAAAAGAAGCATTGCCAGAACATTTATTCACGCCAAACGCTGAAGAGGTGGCAATGGGTGCGGCTGAAGAGGCGGCAAAGGCTGCGACAATGACCGATGGCGGTGGCGGTGGTGTCACAAACGAAATATCTCACATTGTGAACTCATATTACAGTAGTATAGGAAGGGGCATGCCAAGTGGGAAGCAAGGCGGCGGCGCCCCTGCGCCCATGCCCGGGCCGACGTCAGACATTCCCCCGTCGCCCGCCGACATCGCGAAGCAAGTGCAGAAGAAGCTAGGCGATGCCAACACCAAGTGGCGCGACCTGAAGGCCGGCTTCGAGGAAGTCAATAACAACATCGTCTCGTTCTACCGCTGGCTGCTGAACACGGACGAGAACGGCTACGACGCCTTTAAGACCACATACACGGCGACGTGGCTCAAGAAGTTCACCGACTTTGAGGGCAAGTCGCGCCAGGACCTCGACGCCATTCGTGCAGTCATTGACGAAATCATCGAGAAAGAGGGCGGCTTCAGCGAGGAGAAGAAGAACGGCTACAAGAAGACGCTGGCGCAAGCGCTCGATGACGACACCGAGACGGGGCGCGGCAACCTCGCGAGCCAGTACAAGAATTTCATCAACAAAGTGAGCAACTTGTACGACCAAACCAAGGCGTTCTTCGGGAAGTACGAGACGCTCGTGTCTCGGAACAACAAACTGCTCGAAGCGCAGCGGGCGCAAGGGCAGGGTCGTTATGGGCAGGTGCAGGCTCCGATTGCCATTCAACCTATTACGTTCATATTGCCGCTTGAGCTTGTGGACAACTTTGCAGAGGTCATACATGAGGCTGTTGGTGGGGCGGCGAAAATTGCAGAGCGTAACGTCGAACGGGCAACGAAAGCCGACGAGGCCGCGAACTCGGAGTACGAGAAAAAGAAGAGAGAACTAGTGGACCTAGGGACTAAACCAACTGGCGACGACAAGAAGGCGGCGGAATGGGCGGCAGCAAGCGCCAATGTTGCCGCTGCGTTAGCTATCCAACAATCCGCAGCAAAAGAGGTGAAAACTGCAGTGTCGGCCGAAGAAAATTACAAATCAGGCGAATCAGGCGTAAAGACTGCAAGTTCGACAACTGGTGCCGCAAAAGTCGTGCCGAAGCCTATTGTGGATTCCATTGGAGAGAAGTCCGAGAAGTTCGACGCCCTCTTCAAAGAAGTCGGCGGTGGCCTCAAGGCTCGGAGCAGCCCGGCGCTGGCACTAACGGCCAACGACAACCTGTTCGCCAAGATTCTCAATGATTACTTGACGACCAAGGACCTACAGCCCGACGCCGAGTTCACGGCCCGCGAGAAACTGGTCGAGACGCTTCACGCCAACCAGCTGGTGCCGAACCAAGTCCTCAAGGTCAACAAGATGGACAAGGTCGTCTTTGTCTTCCTGACGCTCTTCATGCGGCTCCTCGGCCTGACGCTCATCGAGTACCTCATCGAGAAGGGCAAAATAAAGACCATCACGGCGGCGACGTTCGGCTTCTTCGGGCTCTACTCGCTAATGTTCGTGGCCTTCACGATGATGGTCAACGTGGACCTGTACCGCCTGCGCATCGTGTTTAACATGCTCAACATGCACGCCAACGGCGGCTACGTGTACATGCACTTGGGCCTGTTGTGGCTCTTCGGCGGATTCATCTACATGGTCCTGACCAACTTGAACGTCTTCAATGCGGGCGTAAAAATAACGGCAATAAACGAGTACGAGAAGCAGGTGCTCATCTCGAAGCTCGAGCTGCTCACGCTGATAGTGTGGACGCTGCTGACGATTGTCGTGGTGCTGTCTTAATGCTAGTTAGTCTAGTCTAGTTAGTCCCCTCCAGTTCCAAGAAGACCGTCCATTGTTTGGTCTCATTTAGCACGGGCATGGGTTGCGCATGCGCGGGATTGTTGGGCTGTTTGGGGGGATTTATGAGTGGGTAGGGCGGCGCGGCGGTCACGCGAGCGCGGAGGCCGCCGAAACGCAAAATGTCGCCCTCAACCGGGGGGCGGACTGGCGTACCCCCGGTTTGCATAGGCGCTATGGGCACAATGCCTGTTTTTTCTTGATTGAGCCGACACGTCATGTCATCGGCGCCCAAATCAATGCGCTCGCCAAAGGCGTCGAGCAGTTGCAGGTTCCAAGGCGTCGGCACCGGCTTGATGAAGCGCGTGGCAGGGGAGCACGGGAGCCAGGTCGTCCACTTCGTGTTTGCGTTGGCATGATAAGCACTCGGCAAGAAGACGCATTGCGTCGTGGCGTCTCCCACGCCGGTCACGTGCACTATAATAAAACTCGTCAAGTCTTGCACGAACGCCGGCGTCTGCACGGCAGCGAGGGCCACGTGGGTGCCGTTGCTCGTGGGAATGGGCCCGGGCCACACGAACGCCGAGCGCTCAGGTTGGTACTCCCATGCACGAGAATGGCTAGATATTGGAAATATTCTGCCCCTTTTATCGGGGGCGGGAATAATTAGGGGCGGGGTAGCTATATAGTTAGTGGAGGAGGATTGGAGTGGGGGAGCAGGTGTGGGAGAGGGCGAGGAGGGGACAGGTTGGGCTTGTTGGGCTTGTTGTTGTGATTGGGCAACGGGCATATCCACGCGACGCTGAGTTTCCAACACGGCCAAGCGGCTAATGAAATCTTGGGAGGGGTCGGGTTCTTGTTGGGAAAGGGATTGTTGGGATTGTTGTTCCAGGGCCGCTGCTACTTGCGCTTGCGCGTTGCGAGCTTGCACTTGGGCTTGGGCCTGCTCTTGGGCCTGCACTTGGGCTTGGGCTTGCATATGCGCTCGCCCTTGCACTTGCGCTACAAGCACGTCGCGCGCTTCTTGCATGGCCGCACGGCTCACGATTTCTATAGAAGAGTTCGGGAGGGTATTTTGAGCATTGAGTATAGCTTGCATGAGGGTCTGCCGAAACATATCGGGACCCACTTGTTCGACAATGTTCGTATTTTGTTTTTCTTTAAAATACAGCTGCAGGCCGTTTGATAAGCGCTGGATGTCTTTGGGGGTCATTGTGTAAGTACTTGTGTGTGTCTGTATGATTCGTAAGCGTTCGTCTTTAGGTAAGAGTAAAATGCTACTATTTCATCAAGTTTTCTCCATACGAATCGCCTAGACAGTCGTCCTATTTACCCTCTCCACCCCGATACAGCACATCCCTCAAATAAAACGCATTCATGTCCTTCAGCGGCATGCCCACTATCATATCGAACGACGTCGGACGCTTGTCCATAAGCAGGCGTTGAGCGGCCTTGGTCAACTGCCCCGTCTTCACGAGCTCCTTGGCCTCGCGCTCGTCCGCTTGAGCTTTATTTTGCCTTCGCTTCTCATCATATAACAAGCGCTCTATCCACAATATCTGAAACATCATGCTAAACATCCCACACTCCGTGTTTGCGCTTTGGTGCGCGGCTTTCGACCACTCTAGCTTGAACGGTTTCTTATAGAGCGCGGCCATCTCTATCTTCCACTTGTTCAAATACCGCTCTATCTCGGGCGGCCATTGCCGTCCAATGCTGTCATAGTAGTAGGCGCCGTAAGACGGCAGCTTCGGGTCGAGCACGGCAAAGACAGACGTCCAATGCGACCCCGGCTGGTCATGCTTGTCCAGATTTATGATAAAGCCCGTGTACTTTGTCTGGCTCACTTCGTTCGCCGAACTGCGTATACCGGCCTTTATCAAGTCGGCAAGGCGCAGCGCGCACATCTGCGGGATATAGCATGCGCCACCAAGGCTTTCGAGCGGCTCCGCAAAGTCGACCGGAAAGACGCCCAAAAACCGGTACTTGAACTCCGGCATCGAGTTGTATTGCGCCATCACGGCGTCGATGTCAAAATTCGTGAGCCACTCGCGCGGCTTCGACTTCCAAGACGCCGGCTTGCTCGGCCGGAAGTTCTTCGCCACGACCGGGGAGACCGCGCCGCCCAAATGTTCGCTGAGGGCCAAGTCGAGCTCCGCGGCGCGCGCCTTCTTGGGGCCCCGGACGCTCTTCCGCAGCTCCCGCAACTGTTTCTTGGGCTCGAGCGAAAGAGAAATGGGCTTATCCGGATGCTTGTCATTGTGGAGCTTTACCAAAACCGCAATGGCGTCCGGACCGAAACACGTCTTGTATTTTTTGAAATTGGATTCGCCGATTGGGCTACAGACCTGTGTGTCGGTTGCCATGACCCTACCCTACTACATTTAGGAGCAGCATTATATATGTTATGTATTGATGAATACTCACTTAAAGCCGCCCGCGCATACAGAGTATCAAAGTAGTGGGCAAAGCTAAACCAAAACAATGCGGCGCTTTCCGAAAATGCGCCATCCGTGCAGCAACTTATCGAGCATCGAAAGCCTCGTGTACGATGCAACGATATTCTGTCGAGAGTCATTGGAACAATACAAAGATTATCTCAAAGAACACATCGAGTTTACCACATATCGCATGAATAGAATAGTCAAGTGCGGCGAGGAAATCGAGAAACAGCTACAGAGACTATCGAACCCGCCCGAGACACTCATTGACTTAATCAACCAGATGAGACCTATTCATGCAGACCAATCAAGTACATTGAGCACATTACGTAACGAAGAAAGTGAGATGTCCATCGAAAATTATAAGAAAAACACAAGCGGCGTACGCCGTCTTGCAAATGTGGAAGGGACGTTTTGGGTGCGCGCAGCGGGCGCAGGCGCGAGCGCAGACACAAAACGCATATACGAAGTTAAACTCTTTAAAGTCGGCATGAATGAGAAAGGCAGCTTCTCATGTAATTGTCCAGACCACAGGTTCAATTCAAAAAAGAAGGATATAGTGTGCAAGCACATTTGCTTCTTGGTCTGTAAGGCGGCAAACATACTTGATGTGGCATACTTCCAAACGAAGCAGCTCACACAAGCGCAACACGAGACCGTCTTGGACGTCGCAACCGTCCCAGAGAACGCCGAAGAGAACTAAAGCACTGCGCCCCTATTGTTTTTGACAGCATTTGGCGCCCAGCCCAACGTTCTTTATAAAGGCTCCGCCGCCCTGCCCGCCCCTTACTGGCCCTTACTGCACTTGGGCGCCGTTTTGCATTTATCACACCAGTCCCGAGCGGTTGTTCGAAAAAAGGACGCTCGTTCTCTAGGCTTAAAAAAGAATCGTCATTGTATTTCAGGGGACCCGGCCGGACCAAGAAGACACCACGCGAACCAGATGGAGGATTTTACCAAGTTTATCTGTCGGTTCCGGTCTGAGAAAGGTCAAGGTTATACACACACCAGCATCGGAAATCCGCGAATCAGCCTCAACATCAAGGATGACCAACTACCAGCATTTTTCACCGCCTACAAGCGGGCCATGGTCGGCAGCCTGCCGCTGCATCTTACTGAGAAGCCGACCAACCCGAGCGCCATGCGGGCGGACTTGGACTTCCGCTTCGTCCTTCCGGCGGACCCGATAGACCGCAAGCGTGTATACGAAACGGAGCACGTCTTTCGCATCGCCAAGGCGTACTTTCAAATTTTACACGAGTATCTCGATGCACCTCCCGAGTACTTCGTTGCATACGTCTTAGAGAAGTCAAAACCGACGGAGTACCGGGGCAAGATGAAGGACGGCATCCACATTGTCTGGCCGCACCTGGTCACGTCGCCGCAGTTTCAGCATTGGGTGCGCAAGAAGGTGCTCGACAATGCCAAGAAAATCTTCAGCGGCCTGCCGCTCGTGAACATGTACGATGATGTGGTCGATGTTGCCATCATCGACCGCAACGCATGGCAGATGTATGGGTCGACCAAGCCGGACTGCGAGCCGTACAGAGTGACCCGCGTCCTCAAGTTTGAGCAGGACGATGTTGCCGAGGTCGCCGAGGTTGATACCCTCGAGAATGTTCCCATTGACGATGGTGTGGGCGGCGCGGGCGGCCCCGGTCGCTGCACATCGCCCATCGAGCCCGACATCGAGGACGCCCCAGGGACGGTCATCGACATCACGCCTCAGTTTGCCGCCGAGGACGAGCTCAACTTCGTGGAACTCTTCAGCATGCGCAACAAGAGCACGCTCACGCCGCTTCTCGAGCACAAGAAGAAAGAAATAGAGGAGTACATCCGGTGCGTGCTGCCCACCATGGACGACCGTCGGAAGACCAAGCTGCACCAGCAAATCTTCGGCAAGAGCATCAACCACACCAAGAATTACACGAGCGACGACGAGCTCCACTTGGCGCGCCAGCTGGTGGTCGAGTGTCTCTCCGCGCACCGTGCGGAGTCGTACGAGGACTGGGTCAAACTGGGTTGGACGCTCCGCAACATCGACTACCGGTTGATAGACGCATGGGTCGAGTTCTCGAAAGTGAGCTCGAAGTACATCAGCGGGCAATGCGAGAAGCTGTGGGACACGATGCGCATCGACACGCTGGGCATGGGGACGCTCCGGTGGTGGGCGCGCCTCGACCACGAGCAGCGCTACAACGACATCCTCGAGAGCAACGTGATTTCGCTGATTGACAAGTGCACCAACGACCAGGCGCACTACGACGTCGCCCGCGTCGTCTACTCGCTCTTCAAAGACGAGTACCGGTTCACGTCGAACGACACGTGGTATGTCTTCATGAAGCAAAAGCATCGGTGGGTGAGGTCGCGAGAGGGGCTCAAGATGCGCATGGAGCTCAGCAATCGCGTGTGCTGCGAGTACATGAAGCGTGCGAACCACTGGTCGGCGCAAGCCAACGTGGCGAACGGGGACCAAGCCAAGGACTTGTGCATGAAGCGCCATCAGCAGCTGATGGCGATTGCATGGGCGCTCAAGAAATCGGGCTACAAGGACAGCGTGATGAAAGAGTGCAAGTGCCTGTTCGCCGACGAGCACTTTGAGCAGATTCTCGACAGCCACGTGCATCTGCTCGGCTTCGAGAACGGCGTGTACGACCTGCGCATGCACGAGTTCCGCGGCGGCTCGCCCGATGATTACATCTCGTTCTCGACGGGCCGCTACTACCACGCGCACGACCCGGAGAGCATCGAGGCCAAGGAGATAGACACGTACTTCAAGCAAGTCTTCACGAACCCGAATGTGTGCAAGTACTTCAAGGACCTGCTGATTCTGCTCATCGACGGCGGCATCCGGCAGGAGAAGTTCTACGTGTTCACAGGCAACGGCTGTCACGCAGCCGGGACGCAGGTCCTGATGTACGACGGCAAGATGAAGAACGTTGAAGATGTTGCGGTTGGCGAGAAGCTTATGGGCGATGATAACACTTCTCGAACTGTCCAAGAGCTCTTCAGGGGTCAGGACGAGATGTACAAAATTACTCCGGTCAAGGGCGAGCCGTTCAAGGTCAACAAGGAACACGTCCTGTCTCTCAAATTTACAAACCTTTTCACAGTCGTGAAGCGCGACGATGGTTACTACAAGAACGATGCTCGTTGGAGGGCCATATGGTACGAACGCAATGGTACAAATAGCCCGAAGAGCCGTTCAAAAACATTCAAAGCCAAGGAGGATGCTGTTGCATTCAGCCAATCTATGCAAGATGAGAAGCTGAATCCACTAGCGATTTACCCTGGTGATGTCATCGACATCAAGGTTAATGACCTCCTGACATGGAATACATGGTGGACTACCAAGGGTAATACATGCCTTTTCAAACACAGTGGAGTAGAGTTCCCGTCTTCATCCGTACAGCTTGCAATCGACCCATGGATGCTTGGGCACTGGCTTGGTGACGGCACATCAGCATACACGCAGTTCACAACAGCAGACCAGGAAGTTGTTGATTACTACACTGCACATCTTCCACAAGAGCACGCGTTGGTCGAACATGATCAGAAAGGGAAGGCAAAGACTTACGGCATCAAGTTTACAGGAAAGCGGGTTGGTCGGTACACATGTCAAAACGAAATTACAAACGGGCTGCGGATGTACGGCTTGGTCAAAAATAAGCACATCCCACATGCATACAAGACCGCAAGTCGCACGGCACGTCTGGCACTTCTCGCTGGAATTCTTGATGCGGACGGCTGCTATCAACGGAACTTCAAGCAGTATACTCTAACGCAGAAGAACGAGACCCTCATCGACGATATTATATACCTGGTTCGTTCTCTTGGATTTGCATGCTACAAGAAACAAATCCAGTGCGAGTGTTGCAACAATGGAAAAGTTGGAACATATTACACAATCAACATCTGTGGAAAGGGACTTGAGGAAATTCCCTGCATCATTCCTCATAAAGTCGCCGAGGTTCGTGTGAAAAAGAAAGACGTCCTTCTAAACTCGTTCAAGATGGAGCCCATCGGTGTTGACGACTTTTACGGGTTTGAGCTGGACGGAAACCGTCGCTATACTATGGGCGATTTCACGATTACTCATAACTCGAACTCCAAGTCGAAAATCTTGGAGCTCGTTCAAAAGGCAGTGGGCGAGTACTACTGCATCTTGCCGATTGCGCTGCTCACTCAGAAGCGCGCGGCGTCCAACTCGGCGCAGTCGGAGCTCGAGCGCACCAAAGGACGGCGCGTCGCCGTGATGCAGGAGCCGGGGGAGAGCGAGAAGCTAAACATCGGCCTGATGAAGGAGTTGTCGGGCGGCGATATCATTCAGTGCCGCGGCCTGTTCAAGGAGCCGGTCGAGTTCCGGCCCCAGTTCAAGATGATTATGACGTGCAATGAGCTGCCCGAGGTGCCGGGCGACGACGGTGGCACTTGGCGCCGCATTCGCGTCATCGAGTTCAAGTCCAAGTTCTGCGAGAATCCGGACCCTCGCAAGAACAACGAGTTCCCCATTGACCCCGAGCTGGCCGACAAGTTCGAGCGCTGGTCCGATGCGTTCATCAGCATGCTGATTGACCACCACAAGAAGACGAACCCCGCGCTCATCAAGGAGCCGATGGAGGTGCGCATCGCCACGGAGAGCTACAAGAAAAACAACGACGCCATCGGCCAGTTCGTGGAGGAGCGCATCGAGGTCGTGGACGACGCCCACGAGCGCGTTCAACTCAATGTTCTCTACACGGAGTTCAAGACCTGGGCGGCCAGCAACGTGGCCAAGGGCAAGCGCATTCCGGAGAAATCGCAAATCAAGGCGTACTTCGAGAAACAGTACGGCGCCTATCCGCAGGACAAGGGCTGGCGTCGCATGCGGTTCAGGAGAAACGAGGAGGACGCTGACTCGGATGCGGAGGCGGATGCATGAGCAAACCGCCGACTCGGACGCGGACGCGGAGTAAGCCAGTCCATCCACCCCTTATTTCTCACTTTCTTTTTGCAATATCAACAGTAATGAGAGAGCAAAACCGGGCCCCAAAAAACGACCTAAGAGATAAGTAAGAGACGGTAGTAATAACAAGCACATCAACAATGGACCTGCAAGTAAGCCGCGCCATCAACAACCTGCGGCAGCTCCTGGAGGCCCGCGGCGACAACCTAGAGACGTTCCCCGAGGGCGTCGAAGACGAGGACGAGGTCAACGAGCTATGCACGACCAACAAAAAGTATGAGAGCGACAAGAGCGTCGTGTTCTTTGCGCTCACCAAGGAACTCATGACGTCCAAGGACAAGAAGTCGGTCATCGCCCAAGTGAAGAACGCCGCCGAGTTCATCGAGACCCACGGGGCAAAGACGTTTATCTTAGTATTCGGTGACGTCCCAGCGTCGCCCGTCCTACAAATGATGGTGGAGCGCGACCGCGAGTTCCAGACAATGGGGGCCGCTCTACAATACTTCACGCTGAGCGAGCTGCAGTACAACCCTGCACGGCATGTGCTGGTGCCCAAGCACGAAAAGCTCACCGAGGCAGAGGCCAAGCAGGTCATGCAAGACTATCAGGTCCGTTCCAAGAGCCAGTTGCCCGCCATCCTCAAGTCGGACATCATGGCGCGGTGGCTCAGCCTGAAGCACGGTGACGTCGTGCGCATCACTCGCACCAACGAGAACTCGGGAATCTACTACTACTATAGGTGTTGCGTGTAAGTGAGAACGCGGGACGTGTCAACGCGGGCCGTGAGAACGCGGGACGTGAGAACGCCCTCCGAGTAAATGCGCTTGCGCCCTCTTTTTTTCCATGATGTTCATTAGAGTAGCACCGCGGCGAAGCGTGTCGCAATCATGTCTTATGACGCCGCCGCAAAAATCACGACGGATGAGGTTTCGGTCCGCCTCGACCTGGTTTCTACATTGAAGCTCATGTACAACTCGCATCTGCGCGGTAAAGTAGGCGTCGAGGGCAACAATCAAGCGTTCCCTCCGAGCCTTCAAGCTCTTGCGGCCCTAGACCCCAAAACGCCCGTCAATCCAACGCAGGCAGATGGTCTTTTTGTGAATGTTCTAGACGGCACGAAATTTGGGGTTAATTATGGAGATTCAACAAAGTTTGTGGCCGTTGATCCGGCTACCAATATCTATTGGAATGCTGGCCCTGCCGCGGGTACGGCCGATAACGTTGCCATCAAATACACACTACTCACGAGCACGACCGATATCACGGCGGGAAACATCGAGTCCTCAGACATCAACGCATATGCCCTCATGGTGGGACAGTTTCCACAACTTGCCGGCGCTCTTCGCGAGCTTAAAATAGCCTACCAGCTGCTAGATGACGATGTCTTTCAAAATTTGACAAATTCCACTGAGTCCGATGGCTCCCTAAGTCTTCTCCCAAACATCGGTTACTATCGGATTTATGATATAGTCATGAAGGTTGCCCCTGGAAATGAACAATGGCAAGCCAAGGTCGTGAATGACACGGCAGACTATACGTCCGATGAAAAGAATTCCGACAAGGGGGCTTTCAGCGCAACCAACTCGCTCATAAGCTTTATCCGTACGATTGACCCGGCGTCCCAAGACATTTTTGTCATGCGTCGCCTGATTCTGTGTACTTACCTTGCCGCCAATTTCCACTTCTTCTTCAACGTATTTTATCATAAGAAACTGGTGAGTGACGCGAGCGCATCGTTTGCCGGCAAGATTGCCCTCTACTACTACAACAAGCTCCAACGTCTGAACGTCATGTATGAAACGAGCCGCATCAACCCAACTTCAAACAACGTCAATGATACCGTGCAAGACGTCATGACGGAGAATGTGAAAAAGTATACGGAGAACACATCGCGCCTATCGTACTTGTCTACGGACATCAGCAACAAGAAGCGGTACTTGACGAACGAGGTGGCTCGCATCAATGCAGAGCGAGCGAGCTCGGACTATGCGAGCAAGCTGCGCATCATAACTATCTCGTTCTCCATCATCTTTGCGGTCGCCATGTTGGTAGTGATGATGATGCCGTTCGACTTCAAACAGCGCATGAAGATTGCCGGCGTCATTGCCGTACTAGTGGTCGTATTGGCCATCGTGATGTCGCTCATTGTTCGTCGCGTGGACCCCACGGGCGGCGAGGGCTTTGTGAGTTCGGTAAGCACGCCCATAGGGGCCCTAGACGCAGTGAAGGCGGACACCGTCGAAGATTTCAAAAAACTAACTGCACTATTGATGATGGAGGAGATGCGCAACTTCTACCGGTACACGATTGACATTGCCATGACCCTGCAAAACAACCGCCTGTACACTGAGTTGAACTACAACTCGGGCAAGGAGCGTAACTACTTCGAGAACAGCCAATACCAGTTGAACAAGTCGGTGAGCGACGCGCGCAACGCACAGCGTTTGTTCGACCGCCGGACGAAAATCTCCACGGCTGTTATCCGGCTCTTCTTGCAGCTGCTGGTGATTATCGCATTCGTCCTGCTCGGCGTGATGGCCGTCCAAGACACCATGCCAGGCATGCGCCCGTTCATCTTCACCATCGGCGCCATCCTCGCCGTCCTGGCGATTATCATCTTCTTCGCTGAAATCCTGGGCCGCACGCGCATTGATGCAGACAAGATGTATTGGGGCACGCCGCACGCTGTGAACCGGCTCTAAGTGCAAAAGTGATGTAGGGTGGTTTATATGCCACTTATTATTTGTGACTCACGTCGATTGATTTGCTGATGACTGCGACGTTCTTTTTGTATTTTTTAGCAAGGTCAGCGGGAGTGCTGTTCGTCGCCGTCTGGTCGTCAACCAGGAGTTTCGTGATTTGAAACTCGATGGCTTTCGGGGAACGCTTGAGGAGAACGGACATCGCGTCTTCCGTGAGGCCGTCGGTGTACAAGCGCATCAGGTGCTCATTGTGATCGTTTGTCCATGTGGAGTTGTGGTTCGTGTAGAGTATTTTTTTGGTGGGCCGCTTCACTTTGTTACCGCAAGCAATTACCTTTTCACATCCAATCAGAGTCGACAGTGCGCTTTGCTTATACTTGTCCGTAAACGCCTTCAATGCAGCGTCCACGACCGCACATAGAATCTCGAGGTCCTCGGCGAGCTCCATGGTTAAGCAGGGCTTTGGGATGGGTTGTGGTGTTGGCTCGGCACTCGGAAAGACTCGACAGGCTCGACAGGCTTGGTCAACCTTTTCTGATTGGCGCCCGTCATTTTTCGGGCGGTTTGGCGTACAGCGGTTGCTACCAACGTGAAAAAAAAGAGATGCAGGCAAGGGGCCGGGTCCTTCTACTTGGGCAACTTCTGCAGGTTTTCATAGTACAGGTCCGTCGTGCTCGACCGACCGATGCCGTGAATCCCAAAGTCCTCGTCGCCCTTGACCCACGATCGCGGCAGCAAGTTAAACTTATGGTTTTCGTTCAGCAGGATGCGCGTGAACGCAAAGTAGAGTGCCCACAAGAAGAATCCAATTTTGAAATTCTGAGTCGCCACGTAGAACATGCTGAAGACAATCATGCTCTGAGTGACGGGATGCATGATGACTTTCTGCTGCTTCTCCGTGAACTCAATCATGAGGAAGCGTGACCCTATCTGAAACAGGAATAGAGACGCCAAGCTAAACAAATCGGCCATTTGGTGCAGCCCCTCTGTAATAGTAAGCAGATTGATTTTAGGCGCTTGCTAGAGCTAGCTAGCATTGGGAATGCAGAGCGTAGTGCTCGCTCTCATCTAGCGCCAGAGGGATGCCCGGCTCGCTGAGCTCGTCGTTCAGCTGGTCGGTGCCTTGCACGTCCTTGTTTTCCGGGCGGTAGATTTGACGGCCGAACAGGCTGACGTCCAAGGCGACGGCGGCCACGATGAGGATGAGCATGGCGCCTGCGGCGCGGTCCATCATGAAGATGAACGCGAGAGCGAGCGCAAAGAGCGGCAGCAGCCACGGGTGCTCGTAGGGCAGCATCATCCATCGCGGGTATGGGACGGCCGTCCGAAACGTGTACATGACGGTGATGACCGCCAATGCGCCCGTGAGCAGGCCTCTAAGAATTAGCATTATGTTGCCAACCACTACCAACCAAGCAGAAAATTGTCGTAAGTGATTATAGCGGTGCAAAGCACAAGGCAGAGAGACAGATACACATGTACGCCACCCTCGAGGAAGCCTGGGGAAGCCAGGTGGAGTTGCCAAGCAGCAGGCAAAAGAAAAAGCGCGTGAAGCAGCAGTTTGAAGAAAGCGATGCGGGGGCGTATGTGCGAGCTTCCGCGGGAGCTTCTCAGAGGGAAGACTTCGCAAATGCAAACACAAACGAGGAACGTAAGAAGGGGTCCAACTACCTATCGACCGCGCCGAAGGACGCCTATTCAGGCCGCTTGAACGACTACACATTTGGTTGCAAGCAGTACGGCGTGTGCCCCAAGACGCTCGTTGGTCAACGTGTAGATGAGCCCTTTGCGAATCACGGGCCTTCCGCGAATCGCGAGCCCTTTGCGAACCACGGGCCTTCCGCGAATCGCGAGCCCTTTGCGAATCACGGGCCTTCCGCGAATCCTCCCCGCGAACACTTTGAGAATCGCGAGCCCCTCACTAAGCTCGCCACAAAGTGCGCGCCCCTTTCGGCGCCCAACTACGAGTACCCCATGAGCGAGCAAGACAAGCGCAAGTTCAAGAAGGCAATGGACGTGGCCTTGCGCGAAAATTACGCATCAAGTGCGCCCATGGAGGCCCGCACTTCCCGCGTCGTGGACATGTCGACAGTCGGCGGCTACGGTGACGACGACCTGGACCAATACCTGTCCCTCGACAACATGCAAGACCAAATCAACGACCAAATCAGCCTGCCACCTATTGCCCCTCAGCCGAAAGGCGCCTCTACGCCCGGTGCCTACGACCCGGACACGTCGCCGTTTGCCATCCTCATGCGCGAGGCCGCAAAGCGGCGCGGGCGGGAGACCGGCACGCCCAAAGACGCGCCCATGTGGGACATCACTCGCGAGTCCAGGTGCGCCGAACAAGACGTAGAGGTCAGCGTGCGCCCGCCCATGTGGATGGACCTGCTGCTCTTCGTATCTATCGGTGTGCTCGTCATTCTCATTATGGACCAGCTCTTCCGTCTTGCCATGGTGGCCGGGATGAAGCAGACGCTCGAAATTCTGCGGCCGTTCTTGGAGAAAACGGCGAGCACGGCGAACACGGCATTAGAGAGCGGCGGTGCGGAGTACTAGTAGTTAGAAGAGCCGCAACGTCGCGTTTGGCGCGAAGGACGTCATCTTCTTTGGGCCCTTGAGTGCCGGCCGGGGCGGCGGTGCGCGGACGTCCTTCGGGTCCCACGATACGTAGATGACGGCCACGTGCGGCGGAGGGAGAATCTGAACGAGGAAGCCGACTTTGCGCAAGGCATCGACGATGTAGCCCATGCAATGCGACAGGTTGTAAAGCGGCAGGCCAACGACCATGCCCGGGACCTCGAAGAACGTGTTCATCCCGCCGACGCCGGCCACTGTTCGGATGCGACGGTGACACTGCTCCAGCACGCGGTCGAAGCACACCTGCCGGACGTTTTGTTTTTCCTTTCGGGCATGATACAGCTCGTTCAAAGTTATGCGGGGTGGCGGCATTCTAGCTTGCTCTCAGTTACTATTTGCATCCTTTTTAAGCATTAGACTTAAGGCGCGACGGTCTCTAAATGCAAATAATGGACACCTCTCGAATTCCCCACAATCCTCCCATTTCGCATTTGTTGTTGGGCGGCGGCGGTCTATCTGGCTTCGAGATGTTGGGCGTCTTGCACGGACTGCAGTGGCGCGGACAGGCAGCCGCGATTCGTCATGTGTCGAGCATCTCTATAGGCACCTACTTCGGAGCGTTCTTCATGATGGACGTGGACGCCATGGTTGCATGCCGGCTGTTAATCAATTGTTTAACTAAAAAAGACGCGCTGCACATATCGCCGCTCGCCATCTTCAAGTTGCCCTACACATATCACTTGGTCAACATAGCGCCGTTCATGGAGCCGCTGAGAACGGCCATGCGCACAAAATGGCCCGACGTCCTAGAGCCCGAGAGTATGACGCTCGCTGACTTTTGCTCGCGGTGCCACAGGGACTGGTCCATAATAATGACAGACTTGGCAGCGTCGCGGCCCGTTGTTGCGGCCGGTAGTTCTAGCGAATTCAGCGACGTCGCCGTCCTAGACTTGGTGGCCGCGTCAATGGCTCTTCCGTTCATCTTACGACCGGTGTGTATAAAGGGCGTCAATTACGTAGATGGCGGGTTGACATGCGATAACCCATGGATAGCGTTCCAAGGGAGAGAGCCCCCTCTTGCGAAGGACGTCCTACAAGTCGTGATAGCGAAACAAGCGAGGGAGGGAGTGGTGCGCGGCGCCGGTAAGCCGCACACGGTCGCGAGCAACATAGGGCATTTTATTCAACAACTCATGGAGTGCGGAATGTGGCACAAGTCGGCGTTCATGATGCACGGCACGGCACATGTCATACGGTTGAGAGAGCCCGTGATGCCCCTCCTCCCTCTGCGAATCACGAAACAGGGATTATGGATAGACATCACCCCAGAAAAAATAGAAGCGGCGCTGATGCATGGCCTCGACCTCTTTGAGGCGTGGTACCTGGACCTATTGGTTTGAGGCGTGGTACCTGGACCTATTGGTTTGAGGCGTGGTACCTGGACCTGGACCTGGTTACGCATCCATCGCCTTCTTAGCGGCCGCCATGAGAGACGCCGCGTCGCGCTTGCCGTTGTACTCCTCCACATGACCTTTGTACAAGATATGAATGGTGGGGAAGCCCGACACCTTAGGCTTCGCCTTGGAGACCTCTTCTTGGTCGAGGTCGGCCGACACCTCCTTGGCAACGACGGTGTCGCCTGATTTCTTGGTCAGCTCCTTGAACTTTTGCCACTCCGGCTTCATGGCGCGGCAATGCGGGCAACCGTCCATGAAGTAGTAGGTCACCGTCGCAGCGCGCGCCTCGAAGCCCTCCAGACGGGACTCCATGTAGTTCATGAACACACGCACGCCGTATGCTGCGATGAGGCCGAGAATAAGCAGCCCGATGCCCTTGAATATGAGCTCTTGCGGCGAATCCGTGTCTTGCTTAGGCATAGTTGGTGTTGGTGGGCCTTCTAATTATATGTTAGTTAGTAAAAATATGCGCTTGCGCTTGCGCTTTCACACCGTGATAACTACAACGTCGCGAGGCAAATACCACCCGGCATCGCCTGCTTTTTCCGCCCACTTGAGCCACGCGCACATGTTGAGCTCCGTCATGCCGTCGAGCACGACAATGTCCACATGGGGCAAGATGTCCAAGTATTCGTCTTGGTCGGCCGCGTATGTGTTCCATGTTGTGACGAGCGTGTTGAAATGCTCGCGACCGAGCGTGTTGAAATGCTCGCGATGCTCGCGACCCGGCGCCGGCCTTTCGCCGGCCGCCACCGTGTAATCGGCGTTGGCCAGCGCTTCGCGAATGCTCGGAGCGTCCGCGTCGTCTTGGGTGAGCACCCATATCATGCGGACCGTCTTCGTCTGCACGTGGTATTCGAGAGCACCGACAAGGGTCTCGTCTGGGCGAACGCCAAAGATGTGCATTTTTTCTGATAAACTACTTAAGACGTGCAAGCATTCCTTTATATCACGTGAAACGCCGCGACAGGCGTCCAAACTAACGTGACACTAAAGATGAGCATTGTACCCGTCCCTATAGAAATCTTTGTCGCGACGGTCGGCAACCACGAGACGTTCAAGGCCCTCGTGCAAAAACTTGACACTTACAAGTGCTTTGTCACCAACGGGGGCGAGCGGGAGCGCGGCATCGAGAACAACGGCAATGCCAATGCAAATGCGCGGCCACGGCACAACAACGGCCGTAAGGGCGGCGGCGGTCATGGCGGACATGGGACGCATGGAGGCGGCGGACATGGAGGCGGTGGGCATGGGACGCATGGAGGCGGCGGGCATGGGACGCATGGAGGCGGAGGGCACGGGCACCGGCAAGCACAGGCACCGCCGCCTCGCATGCGCGCCGAGCGCCCCCGCATCGGCGTTCGCGAGCTCTCTAGGGAGGACATGTGCAAAAAAGAGTTCCTGAGTCTGACGAACAAAGTGAGCCCGCAAAACAAAGACGCCATCGTGAAAAAGATGCTGACCGGACTTGCGCCGCAGTTCTCCACCATGTATTGCACTGTGATATGGACCATCATGCAGCGCCCCGTCCAAATATACCAGCACATCTACGCCGAGTTCGCCCGCATCGTCGCCATGAACACGCCGGCGCCGAACAAGCAGATATTCAAAGGCGCGTGGGAGGCATGTTGGCGCGACGTGACCGAAGGCACCGACGCTTTCGTGCACGTGCCGGGGTCGTTCTCAGATGTCGCCGACGAGGGCGTCTTTCACGAGTGGAGCATCTGGAAGAAGTGTCGCATCAACTTGGCGCGAGGGTGCGTCTATTTGTGCATTCACGGCGTGTTTACGCAACCGTCGCACAGCATCTTCGAGCCGGTCATGATGGCCGTCGAGATGGCGCTCGAGGGGAAGGCGCCTATGGGGGCCCCGCACATTCTAGACTACTGGTTGGATATTCTCAGCATGAGCTGGGAGGCACAGAGCGAAGTGCAGCAGGCGCTGCCCAAGGCAACCCTCCAAAAATTGACCCTATGGGCTCAGCACACAGGCAACCTCCCGCCCAAGTGCAGATTTAAGGTCGAGAGTTTGAGAGAGACCTATTGCAGTGCAAGTACTGCAAGTGCTCCAAGTGCTCCAAGTTCAAAATGAACCAGACGATTATCGGCGCCCTCGAAGTGATGCGGCGCAAGGCGGCGCAGGACGCCAAGAACGGCGGCGTATTCAAGGCGCGGGCCTACGCCAAGGTGATAACTGCTATCATGGAGCGCGAGGCCGAGATTAAGACGATGGACGACGTGGCCAGCATCCCGGGCATCGGCGAGGGCATTAAAGAAAAAATACGCGAGGTGCTCGACACGGGGCTCCTGGCGGCGGCCGAGGACATCAAGAACGACGGCGCCGTGAGCGCGACCGACGAGCTGCTGCATGTGTACGGCATCGGCCCGGCCAAGGCGAATGAGCTCGTGGCGGCCGGTATCAAGTCCGTCGCGATGTTGCGTGCGGCCGTGGCAAAGAAAACGGTCGCCCTCAACGACAAGCAGACCATCGGCATGAAGTACTACGAGGACCTGCTCCTCCGCATCCCGCGTGCCGAGGTCGCCGACCATGAGCGGCTCCTGAAGAAGGCCTTCGGCGGGTTTGAGTGCTCCGTGGTCGGCAGCTACCGGCGCGGGGCGGCAGACGGCGGCGATGTGGACTTGCTGGTCAAGACCGAGAAGCCGGAGCCGAAGATTATCCAGGCCCTCCGGGACTCGGGCTATATCATAGAGACGCTGGCGGAGGGGGCGAAGAAGTTCATGGGGATTGCGCGGCTGCGGGAGGGGCTCCCCGCCCGGCGCCTCGACATTCTCTTCACCCCCGAAAAGGAGTACGGCTTCGCGCTCCTGTATTTCACCGGCAGCGACAAGTTCAACGTGGACATGCGGAAGCACGCGCTGACGCGGGGCTGGTCGCTCAACGAGCACACATTGTCATACGTTGGCAAAGATGGCAAAGATGGCGAGGAGCAAGCGCAAGCGCAGGCTCCGAATAAACTTCCGAAGCTGAACACAGAAGAAGAAATCTTCGCGTTTCTAGAGGTCCCGTGGACGCCTCCCACAGAGCGCAGCGTGTACCCGAAGACACTCTTCCCCAGCGTTTACCGAAAAATTTCCTAGGCCTTCTTTAGAACTCGCAAATCAAGCAGCGACAATGGCCGTCAACGCTTCCCTAAACACAGAGAAGCTGGTGTTCAACGCCTCGCTATCCATCCATGTCATCATTCAACTGGTGATGCTCGCGCTATTCGGCGTTTGCTACACCTACATGAAGAAGCTGGACGACATGAAGGAGATGTGCCCGTGCGCGGAGCACCCCTACCGCAAGTTCATCATGTACTACCCGGTTTTTGCCATCCTGTACCTGCTGCTGACGCTGTTCAACCCGCTGTTCATCATGAAGAGCCCGGCGCTGGCACCCGTGCTGGCCCTGGTGCACCTGGTGTACACCCTGTTCACGTTCGTGTTCCTGATTATGGCGCTCAAGTTCATTGACGCGCTTACCAAGTCGCACTGCGAGTGCTCGGTCGACGTGCGCCGCGAGGTTCTGTACTACTGGTCGGTCATCCACCTGGTCATCATCTCCATCGGCCTGCTGCTGGTGATTCTGGCGGCCATCTTCGGCGCCATCTTCATGGCCAAGGTCCCGAGCCTGAAGCACGTGGCCGAGGCGCGCGACGTCATCGCCCAGGGTGTCCGCGAGCCGCTGAAGAGCGTCCGCGACATCCCCAAGCGCTTCAAGCGCCTAGGCTCCAAGTAAAGAGGCTAGTGGGTCTATCGCCTAAAAAACCCAATCTCATTTTTGTGTAAAGAAGCCTATATGCTAAATCTGACTCTGCCGCATGGCTTCGAGTATGTGCCACGCACCATAACCACCGAACTGCGGGTGTGTGACGGCCATGCGGAGCGCTTGCAGTCGTGCGTCATCGTTGTCCCGCCCGACGTAGCGGCCGTGCGTCAGTTTGCGACGAGCATCGGCGCAAAAGAAGAGACCGTTGCCTTTCTAGATGACTTCCTCGTCTATGCAACTGTGCCAAGCAACACGCTTGGCCTGACTATGATGAATAAAAGGGCGCTCAGTTTCACGGTGAAGAACGGCTCGTCCTGCAACCTGCGGACCATGACCACGGAGACAAAAGAGATAAGTATCCGCAACCAAATGCAGACCGAGTACCGCTCTTCCATGTTTAATCACCTGCGCAATCTCATGCCGGCCGCAAGCTATGAGGCGTTGCGGCACGTCATCCCAAAGACCAGCATAGAAAGGGTGTATTCGCGATTTGAGACCAACATGGCAAACGCTTACACCATTGTATCGAACGGAAGCAAACGGATTGGTGACTATACCAAGGAGCTCGAAGCGTTAATTGCGTTAGCGGGCGGGGGCAGGGGCGGGGGCGGCGCCGCCGCCGGTTTCTTGAGTGACCACGCCGACGACATGTTGGCACACGTATCTATTGCTATTGCCAACTGGCTCCCAGGGGCGCCGCGAGCCTTTCACATCTCGATAGGGGTGCGGGAGCCCTCGTGGTACGAGCGCGGCCGTGCACTTCTCGGAAAGCTGTTTTGATTTGCGTGTGATGTTTAGAAGTAGCGCGAAGTTTCACATGGATGTTGCGCTCAAGCTGGGAAAGCCCGTCCTCGAACTGCAAATGTATCGTCCTATGCTGGTCACACTCATCCACGAGTTCGTCGACCTGCATAGGACGGGACGTTTCCTAGTGGGGGTGTGCCAACGCCACAGTACGGCGATGTGCAATGCCGCACAAATAGTGAAGCAGCTCCGTGACGTAGAAAGCATGTTTGAGAAGGCCTTCGACGTGCGCATAAAAAAGATGGACGCGAGTGGGACAGTTGTTGCACTCGTTAACACTGCCATGCAGCTTGGGATGACGTATGACTATATTTTGTATCTAAATCTCGTGATATCCCGCATGCATACGGTGATTCAACATCTGCAATCCTACATGCTCTACTATCTAGTGTTGAATGCAAATGGCAATGACGCCGTCCTTTCAAAAGTGCAAAAGCTCGACGAGAAGTGTGTAGTGGATTTGAAAAATGAGTGGGCAAAGACCACGTCGTTAAATGAGGCGGACTATGTGATTAATTTCCGCGAAGGTCTTGGTGCTGTGCTGTCTGACATTCAGGGCAAACTGAAGGCGGGGAAAAAGAGTGCGAGGAAACTCAAAACAAAAATAAACACTAAAACAATTCAAAACATGTCTACAAATTTTCTAAGTATGTGAGCTTACTACTACTAGAGCTTACTACTCCTAGAGCTGCAGAGTCCGCGTGTTGGGCCCTTGGGCGGGGCGGCGGCCACGCTTGTTGCTCGCTATTGAGGCGCTGCCGACGGACTTGGTGCCGCCGCGAATGATGCCCACAAGGTCGGCGGTGTCCTCGATGATGCTGGTTATCTCATCGTCGCCGCTCATGCTCAGCGTCTCCATGCGTTGCGATTGCGATGGAGGGCGCGTTGAGATGTTCTGGTGGAAGGCCTGTTGTTGCTGCTGTTGCTGCTGTTGCTGCATTTGCTGCTGCATTTGCTGCTGCATTTGCTGTTGTTGCATGGGCGACGGCATGGGTGGCGGGCGCTGCGGCGCTGGCATCTGCTGCATGTTGGACGGAGGCGACATGTTCATGGGTTGCGCTTGACCCGGGAACCGTTGTTGTTGCGGGTTTCCGAACATGCTTCCCATCATGTTGAAGATGCTGCCCATAGGGGATTGTTGTTGTTGTTGTTGCTGTTGCTGGGGTGGTGATTGGGGTTGTTGGCCACCGCCGCCGCCCATTTGGCCGGCAGCGCTTTGCATGGCAGCGCTTTGGAATTGGCGCAGGAGCTCTGGGTTTGACCGCAGGAGGTCCTCGACACCCGGCGTGGTCGTTTGTTTGAACATGCTGTTGGTTAGGTGGAACATGAACGCAGAGCCGGAGAGAGACAAGAGCAGGCGCAGCTCGGGCGCCATCTTCTTGCCCGACCCCTTGTACTTGTCGTGCAGGTCGATGAAGATGTCGGTGTAGTCCTCCATGTCATTGTGGACGTTCTCGCTCCAACCCGAGAGCTTGACGGCGAACGGGTCCCACTTTGTGTTCAGGAACTCTACGCCCGTCACGAATGCCATCATCATCTTCTGCTGAAAGTGGATGCTGGCGTCGAGCTCCTTCTCGCGAATAATGCGGTCGTACTCTGTGCGCATCTCCTCCAGGTTGCTCTCGAGCGTGAAGCGGCGGGGAAGCGTGTACCCGCGCGACTCGAGGCGGTCCATTTTGAAGAGAATCTCGCGCTTCTCGTTTTGCTCGGCCTCGAGGCGGGCGCGCTCGTTCATCATGCGGTCGGCGGGGCTCGCAAAGCCGCCGTTGCCGCCGTGGCCGCCCTGGTGGTGCATGTTTTCGTAAGACTCATCTGTGTCGCCCGATGCGCTGTCGCCACTGGCCTCAGAGGCGCTCTCGCTTGCGATGCTGCTGCCGCCGCTCATGGACGACAGGAGCGAGGCCGCGCCGTCGCCCGACATCTTGCGCCGGTTGATGAGCATGTCGGGACCCATGCCCGCGGGCATTCGCGAGGGAATTTGGAAGGCAGAAGGCCGCGAAGGGCTGATTTCAATCACCGAGTCTGAATCGTCATCGCTGAGAGTGACGGATGGGCCAAGCATCGGAGCCGCGGGTTACTAGGACACGGTGCCATTGTCTTTAAGTCCGTTTTACTTAAGTTTGGCAAGTTGTGTATCAGTTATGCATGTGCTTTTAATGCAAAACTTAGTACCTACTCTTAAATCACCAATGTTGTTTGTGTTTCCGCGAATTTCTGTGTCGCCGCGAATGTAGTTTTTGTTGTCGTTTGGCGAAGGAAAGTGTGTTTGCCAGTTGTATGGATTATGAACCGACTTCCCTCCCTTGAATCTCACATCGTTGCCATGAAATGTCACGGGTTTTCTGAAGTTCATCATTCCATTTGCTTGAAAATCTGCAGCTTCTATGCGAGCGCCGTATCCGTTTTGCAGGTTTGTGACGAATCTGATGCGGTTGTCAGTTGATAGGACAAGGTCCTCCTTATCATTGTGTTTTTCTTTGGAGAAAATCTCTCCGGCTGATTCACCGCCTCCAATTATCGTAGCTTCGCCTGCACCGATAGCAATTTTGTGACCCGAAGGATTATTGGGTTCATTATGCCGAAACCATGTCTTATCGCCATATTTGGGACCGTGCGTTCTCAACTCACCCCTGGTGCGCATGTTTCCATCAACATTAAGATTACCTAGATTGTTTGTGTTACCGCGAATCTCTGTGTCGCCGCGAATGTAGTTTTTTCCGTCGCCCCACGGAAGATGTGTGCCCAACCTGTAAGGGTTGTGTGTCGACACGCCACCCTTGAAGTTATTGCTGGAGCCATTGGAGTGAAACCCGGGTGTCCATAGACTACCCGTTGCAAAACCGCCATAGAAGTCTTTGCCGTTCCTATCTAACATACGAAGCCATCCATCATTACTATGTGCATCGCCATTCCCTGACAAAATGAATTTGTTTCCGAGTTGGAGCTTATTGGTGTGAACTTTACCACTCATATAAGCATTTCCATCACTGTTGATGTAGGAAGTAATACTACCGTTCTTCCCCGCACCAATTGTGCCGTTTGCATAAACATTCCGTGAATGTAAACCTTTGCCCCAGCCTCTAGGATATGTATCTTTATCATCGCGATTTACTCGCAATGATGTAAATGACATATCTGCGGATATAGCCTTCTCAAGGTTAGCACATTTGCCGTTGGTGCAAATAACGGGGCTTTGCTGAAAGCTTTCCACATAGCGTCTATGACCGGTGTACAAAAACACTCCAAGAGCAATTACACATAAAACAAGCAATGCCGCTAAATGTAACATGCAGACGAATCTTCTATACATTTAAGAGACATTATATGTTATCAATAAAGTTACGTGAGTATCATTTGCCGCTGATTATTATGCGCGTGTTAGGTACAACAGAGTCCAACACGCTGAAAACTTATGTCTCAGCACGGTCGACCAGCCCGAGATAGACAGCCGCCAAGACGGCTCGACGGCTTTCAAGTCGAAAGGCCTGTTCGCCGTACAAGGCAAAATGCGCAAAATGCTGCGCCTGCTGCGGCGGCACCTGCACCAGCCCAAGCACGCTCTGCGCGTTCTTCTTCAAGAAGTACATCACAAGCGGCGGCTGCACAAGCGGCGGCTGCACAAGCGGCGGCTACACAAGCGGCGGCTACACAAGCGGCGGCTACACAAGCGGCGGCTGCACAAGCACGAAATTCGCGAGGTTCGCGAGGTTCAAGAGCTTCCGCTCGGCCCGGTCCGATGGCGGCAACAAATGTGCCACCGTTTCCACTTACAACAATGCCGCCCAACTTTACCGTCGAACCGCTCCAAGTCTATAACTGGCCTCCGCCAAACAATGCCCCTGCGGCTAACTCTTCGGGCCGAGCGGGGCCATCAAACCGTGGTCGAGTCGCTGCGGAAGCAAATGCAGCGGCAGCGCGAGCAGCGGCGCCCCGGCCGTCGCGGTCGCCGTTAAGAAGAAGCGTAGGAGGTCCACCAGCAGCGCGACCGGAAGCGCGACCAAGTACAAGTGGGCATTTTTCACAAGCGGGCCCATCAAACCGGCCGCTCCGGCCCGCCCGAGAACAATCTCCAAGCAGCCGGCGGCCCAAACGCCAAAACCGGCGACCCGCGCGATATAATGACTTTCCAGTGGCAAGGCCTGAGCCGTCGCGGTCGAGGAGAAGCACATCTCCACCAACAACAAATATCTCAGATAAATTGCTTCGTATGTATGGGAATATATCACAAAATATGCCGCCAAATGATTCATCCCCGTCGTCATCATCGAATGGGGCGCCGACCGGGTCGAATGGGCCGTCGAATGGGCCGTCGAATGGGCCGTCCAATGGGCCGTCGAATGGGCCGTCCAATGGGCCGTCGAATGGGCCGTCGAATGGGCCGTCACCGCCATCATCGAATGGGCCGCCCAATGGGGCGCCGAACGGGTCGGCATCTTCGGATCCACGGTTGCCAATATCTTTGCAAGCATACACTCAGGCGGTGGCATCGCCTATTCCACGTTTCGACGTGGAACAAGCAATGTCAACAACTAAGAACGCCGATAGCTACACACTATTTAATGTAGTTACGGGCAAAGACATGGGCGGCGTCTACTATGGCACGCTGGCGGCCGCAGCACGGAACGCGTTCCGCATGAACGATGGCATACGCCGAACACGGGTCGCCGGACCGGTTGGTGTCGGTGACTCAAAACAAGCAACGTTTTGGCTCCGCCTCCGCAATCGCTTCCGCAACATTTACACTCTCATCAAAGTCAAGGTCATCCAAAAGCCCCCATCGGACACACTAAGAAAAAACTTTAAAAGGTTTGTGAAAAAGAATGCCAAGTGTGGGGAAGGTAGAGTCCTCATGAATCAAATAGTCCACGATTACAAGGTTGAGAAGTTGGAAGGGCCGATTCTTTATGAGAGAGATTCTGAGGGCATGTCCGTTTCCGCCACGGTAAGCCCTCAATAAGAAAAAAAGACACACTAAAGCCTATCAGATAGCTGAAAACGGTTGAATCGGGCAGCGCCCTTTCGCCGTTTTCGGTCATTTTTGTTTTCGTCAATCGAAAAACGTTGGCCCGTTTCGATTATCATTTGATTGAAGAGTTTAGCCATTATTAATCGTTTGACGATACATTTCGACCTTTTACCGACATGCATCACTGTCGGGAAGCATCAAGATACTTCAATAGAATGTTTCGCGCAGCGTGAAAGTCTCTGTCACATGTCAGACCGCAACTGTGGCACTCAAATGTGTCCTTCTTTCCAACCTCGTTTAGACAACCGCAACGCCCGCACGTCTTGGTTGTAAACGACTCGTTTTGGACCACCAGTTGGCTTTTGTAGCGGGCGCACACGCCTGCTAGCTTGGTGCGAAAGCGGAAGTGAGACAGTGCTTGGATGGTGCGTTTGACACTCGAATGCAAATCACTTTTTTTAAGGATGCTGCCACTGTCAAATTTCCCAATCACAACTGTCTCATACGACTTTGCCAAATGTGAAGCGGTTTGGTTGTGGAGATTGTCAACAACGTCCATGACCTTTCGTTGGACGTTATGCATGCGCTTGGCAATATGTTTCTTGGTTTTCGAAACGCTTGCCACCCGGAGCGACTGGAGCTTATCTAGCCGCTCATGGAGCTTATCAATTTGTTTTAGTTGGCTGCCGCCAAATTGGAGGCATTGGTGATTCATCGTGTAGGCGGATTGAAAGGTCCTACCACCTGGGTCAAGAGCGACGCAGTTAAGCTTAACCAATGGAGGTGCGGGCTGTTCGTTGTATGTGACAATAAGGTAGTATGCATCCGCCACCTTTTGAATCTTAACGTAGCTTGATGTACCATCCGGTAGCAATTTTTTCAAAGCCTCGCGCTGCCGCTTTCGCATGCGAAGCTTCCGCTTGTTTTTCTTGGCAATGCGACGTGGGAAAATTTCCCAGTTGGCATTAAGTGCCTTATTATTCACCCAACACATCTGGTGAACGTTTTTCTTGGTCTTGGGCTTTAGCGTAAAATGGGTTATGTGCTTAGCTTTTAGCAGGGCAAGCGATGTTTTATAGGCCTTGAATGCGTCGTTCACACTCATTTGCCGGGTGTCATAAGGCACGCTCGTTTGCCACTGCATGCATTCATCAACATCCTTATCGCTGCTCATCACTTTGGAACGAAGGTTGTAAAAGCTTATGCCCAAGTTCCACGCAGGCGGTTTCTTTGCATGCGCTGCACACGTCCACATGTTTTCCTCCTTTCCCTTGTCGCAGTGAATACATGTTGGATGTTCCTCAAACACCCTCTTTTTTGCAGCATACGACTCGTTGATGTCGCTCACAGCCTTGTTGTAAAAGAACCTTGATGCGCCAAAGCACGCCTTGAAAATTTCACGTTGCTCCTTGTTCGGGTAAATCCTCATCTTCTTTGTCCGCAGCATACTTGCGTCGGCCGTAGTAGCGGGCGGTAAAGACGGTGAACACTTCCATGACGTCTCCAAGCAGCTCCTCTTCTCTTGACCGGGTGTTTCTGTCCACACTGTCCAATACGGCTCCAAAGTGTTGGAACAACCATTGGAAGAAGTCAAATCCGAAGCGTGTAAAGCGGTCTTGGTGGGCAACCACAACGCGCTTGACGTTTCCGCTAAATAGTTGTTCCAATATGGTTTGAAATCCCTTCCGCGAGTAGTTGAGTCCGGAGCCAACGTCTTTGACGATGGAGTAGTCGCTGTGGATGGAGGACAAATACTTGACTTGACGCGCGAGGTCAGCTTCTTGCTTTTTGGAGCTGACTCTGGCGTAGATGATGTAGGGCTTAAGGTTGCGGTCGCTGGTGTCAGTGTTCCTACTGTTTGCAATCGGGAGGAGGTATCGATAATGCCCACCAACTGTTTTTTCAAACGGAACGACCCCTTCACGGGCCCATCGTCGCAAGGTGCTGTCGTCGACATTGTAGTGGTTGCAAGCAACTTTTGATGCGACGGCCTGCATTTCATTACCGTATTTCAACATAAGAGCTCTTGTCTTTAAATGGTTTTTGTTTGCCCGAATAACCCGCATTCATTGAACAGTGCTTGTCGGTACGGTAGCGTTTCCAAATGAGGTGCTGAAGCTGCGCCACGACGTCGGGCGGATAGTCCCGAATGCTGTTTTTTATGAGGAGCTTTCGCAACAGATGCCAGAACTCGTCGCGCTCGTATGCCGCATTTGCCTCTATCACAGACTGGCACTTGGCGCTGAGCCAGCGGTATTCGCTGTACATGCGCTTCATGATGGGTGGGACATGATGGCTTCCGCCGCCGCCAGTGTGCTGCATCGCCTGCATTGTGCTCGGGCACAAGAGGCCGTCGTTAGCGAGGCTCAGCAAGTGTTGGCGAATGACGGGATGGCTCATGGCCGGTGGCGGGAGCGCATCGAGCAGATTCTCGAAAACCAGATAATTGTAGTCCGGGCAGAGAAGCAGCTTGTCCGTGTAATCGACATACACTGCATTGTTGTCGATGAGCACCGTCCGGCGATGCAGCATGTGCTCCTTCTCGCGCATCGTCATGGGATAGTTCTTGGTGACGACGCGTAGGATGCGCGGCCATATCTTCTTCAGGGATTTGCGGTAGTTGCCGCCGCTGTCCACGATGCAGTTGTCCCGCGCAAAGATGGGCCGCGCAAATCGGATGCCGTGTGTCTGCTCCACCCACGCGATTTCTTGCGTCGCCCACCGCCGCTCGCTGGCCGTATAGATGAAGAAATAGCAGTTGTCGTCCGTCATGCGCCGCACTGTGTTGATAAAGTCGACGAGGTAGGGACGAATGAGCCCGTGGCCAGGTTGAAAGGCTGCCGGCACCGCACTGGCTTTTTGATTGCCGTAAGAGTACCCGTGCTTGCGCAAGACCTGCTGCAACGAGTACCGCTGGGACTGGTAGTCCACGCGCCCGGCAATCGTGCCGTCCCAATCGAGCACGAAGACCGTCGGCGGATTTGGCGGTCGAGGCAGAGTTGCGAGCGCCATGCGCGCCTATGTTGTGATTGGAGGGGCGCCTACCCACCCTATTAACCATATCGCAGAGTTTCTTACACAAGACGCACTTACTATTCTCTTTTTCATGTAATAGATAGAATAGTGTTAGAAGTAGTAGCTGAGTCAGATGGCCACCATTGCCACACTTCGCAAATACAAAGGCGCTCTTGATGACGCCATGAGCGAGGAGTCTGCCTCAGGCTCTGCGGCGTCGAGCTTGGAGTCGCTGCCGTCCAAGGGTCACCTGTCGGAGCTCGCGAGCCTCGAGCGCAAGGTGCGCCTTTCGCACACTGCGAGTGCAAGTGCGAGCTCTGCGAGTGCAAGTGCTAGCAATTCGAGCAACTCCGGCAAGCGCAAGGACAAGGAAGTCGCCCTCCAAGAGCGTGTGCTGCGCCTCATCGACCGTCGCACGAACCAGACGAGCATGAACATGCTCCTCGCGACCAAGTACTACACATCGCCGCTGCGTCTCTACCTGAAAGTCATGGTGCAAGCTTCCGCGCCAGCGCAACAAGAGGCCCTGCTCCGCGACTTGAAGGCGCCCGACCGTATCAAGGTGGACCTCATGAGTCCGTGGGGCGCCGCCGACGTCTTTGGCCTGAAGATGCTCATCAAGATGCGCCGCATGTGCCGCGAGGTGCTGCCGCTCTTCAAGTCGAACACGGATTTCATGCGTTACATGAAGCCGGGCGCGGCGGGCAACACCAAGGAGCAAAACCAAGTGGCGTACTACTTGCTGAATGAGTTGCTGCACCCTGGCAAGGAGCTCGAGAACAACGTCCATCAATGGTTCGACGGCTTCATTGCGGACAAGCACGACCTCATCGAGGAGGCCGGCTTCACGCCGGACGATGCGCGCCTGGACCTGGTGAAGACGCTGGCCTTTGCGCTCAACACGTACGCCACGGGCATAACGTCCATGAAGCTGAAGTTCAAGTACCAAGACGGCGCGGGTGCCGTGCACGCCAACACTATTGACGTAGAGGAGGCGCTGCGCTTCATTCACGAGAAGTTCACGGCCTTCCCCGCCATGCACGAAATGGCGCATGCAATGAACATGTGGGCGAGCATGGACGAGCAAAAGAAATCGAATGGTCGCGTGATTATGTGAGAGCGTGATACAGGACCAGACCTCAACGTTCAACTCTCTTCGTTGTTTTTGTAAGTGTGTTAATAGCACTAAGCATGGAAGAGCATAATGTCATTCACGGCCCAACTGTTTTACATCGCATCACAACTGTGAGCGGTCCATGGTACTTGATTGGCGAAAACCATGAGTATAATGGAGGAGAAAAGCCACCAAACTCAAGCGTCTATGTGAACGATGCCATCAAAAGTATGAATTTGCATGTGTGGCTCGAAGCAAACGACTTCGCCGAGCTTGGCTTCATGGCAAGCTCTAGTACAAAATGCCCGTCGAAAGACCTTGCACGGCGTGCTTTGTCAAATCAACACAATGGGCTCACTCTAATTGACGTTAGACGCCGTATGCCATTTCTTCTGTTCGACTGTATCATCAATTACTTTACATTTATTCAAATTTACGGAATTCTATTCAAGTATCGAGAAGATATGCCGGATTCGGGAAAGGCGTCCGCCATTTTCAGCGTCCTTAAGCGTTTCGAACGTCAGGTGTTCAAGAACATGTCCTCGAGAGACCGGTGCTTTCGTCTTTTGCATGCTTTCATTGATGACACGAAGCCGATGCCTGTGTGGTTTCAAAAATCAATAAGTGAGTTCGAAGACTTGGGTCTTCCTAAAACGCAAAACCCGATTCACATGGTCATGCGTAAAATGGACCCGAGTCATGTAAGGGCCGTACAGGAGTATGCATTGACCCCATTCTCTAGTCAATCTGAAAATTTACATCTTTTCTTTGCCGAAATGTTTCAAAAGCTCATGGATGTGTATGTTGTTTGCAAAATGTTGAGTGAGCCGTCAAAAGACGTGCGCATTTTTCTTGCGAGTGAGAGCCATGTGCAAAATGTATTGCATATGCTTTCGGATATTGGCGTTGTGCGAGGAGATGCGACCCCTAAACCTTACACAATTAACGTCAAGGACGGTGTTATTGACATTGTGAACAGTGTGCCGCTCACATATGTTGCCATTAACGGCTAGCCTATGCGCTGCACATCACGCAGCCTTCGGGGTTGTCGCGGCGGCATGCTGCGGCATCATCTGCGTTGTTTGCGTCAGGCGCCGCCGGGTCTTTTTTGGCAACCGCATTGTTCCCGCGGCTCACGGACGGGTCGAGCGAGAAGCTCATGGTCTTGGCCTTGGCCTTGGACCGCAGGTAATAGCAGCCCGTCTTCAGGCCGCTGCGCCAACCGTAGAAGTGCATGTTGGTCATCTTGGCCATGTCTGGGTCCTCCACGTACAGATTCATGCTCTGCGTCTGGCAGACGAACGGCTGACGGGCGGCCGCGTGGTCGATAATCACGCGCTGCCTGATTTCCCACACGGTCTTGTACAGTGCCTTGATGTCGTCGGGAATCTCGGGGATGTTCTGGACGCTGCCGTCGCCGGCGATGATGCGGTCCTTGAGCGCGCGGTTCCATAGGCCCAGTTGGACGAGGTCGCGCACCAGGTACTTGTTCACGACCACGAACTCGCCGGCGAGCGTCCTACGCTGGAAGATGTTGCTTGTGATGGCCTCAAAGCTCTCGGTGCTGCCCATGACTTGGCTCGTGGACGCCGTGGGCATGAGGGCGATGAGCAGAGAGTGGCGCAGGCCGTGCGCGCCGATGGCCGCCTTGAGGGCCGCCCAGTCATAGCGCCCAGGTGTTGTGATTGGGGCGGCATTTGCGCCATGCATATCGAACTGCAGGGTGCCAGCGGCCGTAGGAGAGGTGCCGAACGTGCTGTAGGAGCCGCGCCACATGGGATAAGCCTCTGCGAGAGTGCGCTCCTCGTCCGTGACGACCGTGCGTTCTGCGAGCAACCGCAGCTCGGCGGCAATGTCCTCGCGCAGGATGCCGCCTTGCGTCTTTTGGGTTTCTTGTAGATAAGCAATGCGCGCGATGTCCTCGCCGCGCTCACGTGCAAGGTCGTTGCTGGCCTCGAGCGACGCGTGGTACATGGTCTCGGCGATGAGACGGTTGACTTCCAGGGCCTCCGGGCTGTCGTACGGCAGACGCAGCTGGATGAAGACGTCCGCGAGGCCCTGAATCCCGATGCCGATGGGGCGGTGGCGCATGTTGGAGCGGCGCGTCTCGGGCACCGGGTAGTGGTTGCGGTCGATGACGCGGTCCATGGAGCGCGTGACGAATTTGACGACCTCGTGCAGCTTGTCGTAGTCGAAGGTGGGCTCTGGGTGTTGCTTGACGAAGGACGGCAGAACGACGGACGCTAGGTTGCAAACGCCGTACTCGTTCTCGTCTGAGTAAATTAGAATTTCGGAGCAGTTGCCAGTGAGGATGCCATTGAAGACGCCCTTGTGCTCGAGCGGCTCGTTGAAGCAATAGGTGTCGTCGCGGCGGCCCAGGTTATCAATGAGAGCGACAGTCACATCTTGGCGCGACCCATTGGGCATTGCGAACGAGCTCAAACGAGCACCGGGATGGAGTTTCTCCGCGTCCACGGGCGCATTGTCCCCATCCACGTAAAACTTGTGGTACCGTGTGCAGTCAAGTGTCGTTCCAGTGCTGAACACGATGTGCATGAGCTCTTGGTTCTCGCCCGTCTTTGTGACGCGGGTCTTTGAAAACTGCTTGCCGTTCCATACGTTGACGTCTTGGTCGACGACGTCCTTGATAACGACCTCGCCCTTGTCGGTCAGAATCTTGGTCTCCGGGGCCACGCAGAGGTTGCTCGACTTGATGACGCCCAGGTTCTTTTGGTTGCTCTTCTGACAGGCGTCCTTGTATAGAATATAGGGCGTCCCCGTCTCGATTTGGCTCTTGAGCACCTCGGTCCACAGCTCTTGCGCCTTGACTGTCTTGCGTGCGCGGCCTTCGCGCTCGTAGCGCTCGTAGAGTTCTTTGAATTCGGGACCAAAGACGTCCGCGAGGCCGGGGCACTCGTCAGGGCACATGAGTGACCACGTGCCGTTGTTCTGGACCCGCTCCATGAACAAGTCGGGGACCCAGAGCGCCAGAAAGAGGTCGCGGCAACGCTCTTCCTCGCTGCCAGTGTTGCGACGCAGCGCCACAAAGTCAAAGATGTCTGCGTGCCACGGCTCGACGTAGATGGCGGCGCTGCCCAGACGGCGGCCGGCCTGGTTGGCGTGGCGCATGGTGGCGTTGTAGACTCGCAGCATGGGGATGAGACCCGACGACTGGCCGTTCGTGCCACGGATGTAGCTGCCGCGCGCGCGGATGTTGTGCACGTGGGTGCCGATGCCGCCGGCGCCCTTCGAAATCATGGCTGAGTCGCTGATGGTCTTGTAGATGCCCGAGAGGCTATCCTCCATGCCGAGGAGGAAGCACGACGACATGGCCGGCATACGCGTGCCCGCGTTGAAGAGCGTCGGCGTCGCGTGCGTGTAGAAGCGCTCGCTCATATAGTTGTAGCACTCGAGGGCGCCCTTGATGTTGCGCCCCCAGATGCCGAGGGCCACGCGCATCCACATGTGTTGGGGGCGCTCGATAGAACGGCCGCCGACCTTCTGCAGGTAAGAACGCTCGAGCGTCTTGAAGCCGAAGTAGTCAAACAGATAGTCGCGCTCGTAGTCAATCGCCGCATCGAGGGCTTCCGTGTGCTCTTGCATTGTTAAGAAGAGCTCGTCGCTCACGAGCGGAGCGGGGTTGCCATGGATGTCTTTGTTGGCGAAGAGCGTCGCCACGGTCTCGCTGAAGGACGGTGCCGTGTTTTTGTGGTGGTTGCTGATGATGATGCGGGCGGCGAGGGTGCCGAAGTCGGGGTGCTCTGTGCTCATGGAGAAGCACATCTGGGCGGCCAGCTCATCGAGCTCGCTCGTCTTGACGCCGTCGTAGATGCGGCTGCATACTTTCTGTGCAATCTCGCTGGCATCGACGTGCTCTAGCTTGTCACAGAAGTGCTTGATGCGCCGCAGAACCTTGTCGAAAGAGACGTCCTCGTAAATACCGGTGCGCTTAAGGACCCGCATGTTGGCTGCTGTTATCAGGGAGTTGTTATTGTTTAAGTGGGCGGCGGGACGCTCATTTTTTGGACGAAAAATAAAATTGGGGCCCGGGGGGTGGTGCAGGTGCGCGTGTGCGAGGGCCAAGCTATTGCTTGGAATGCCTACTGCTTGGGGTGCGGGCACACCGACGTCCAGTTGACCGTGTTGCAGCCGTTCTTGCCGATGAATTCGCAGCGGTACTTGTTCGTCTCGTCTTTGTTCTTGAGGACGTCCTTGGAGTGCAAGAACGCCGGGTAGATGTTTTTGCAAGTCAGCTTGTCCGCGGCGTTAGTCAATTTGGTGTTGATGCCGTCCGTGGCGTGGTTGAGAACGTCGGCGACGGTGTAGCCGGTGAACGCCGGCATGTTGGAGAATTGCGCGGGCGGGAAGAGCTCGGGCTTGGGGACGCAACGGAAAGCCATTTGACCCTTGAGCTCGGCCGGGGCACGCTCCAGCGTCGCCTCGGGCGTCCGCTCGAGGGTGTAGTAGTCCGGGCACATGAACGGGTCGCGCTCGACCGCGGCGTTCTTGACCGGCTTGAAGTCGTAAATCTCGATGACGAGCCACATGATAATCAAGAACATGCCGATGACGAACGTGATGGTGAAGGGGGCCATGGTGCCCGTGAGGAGCGCACGCGCGGCATCGCTCGAGAAGATGGCAATCAGGATGCCGAGCGAGATGACGCCGTACACCACCGAGACGGCGATGGTGGCCTTGAAGAGCCGCGACTTCTTGCCCTCGAAGGACGTCTTCTCCGCCTCTGTAAGTTCCATGTCGTACTCTGCGCTGGCCATGGTAAATCTGATTATAAACACTACTTGTTCGTGAGAAAAAAGAGGGTTGGATTGGCCTAGCTTAGCGCTGCTTGGTTAGTTTGGATTGGCCTAGCACTTGTCTCAAGCCAGCTTGGTGAGTTTGGTTTGGCTTAGCACTTGTCTCAAGACAGCTTGGTGAGTTTGGCCTAGCTTAGCTCAGCTTGGTGAGCTCCAAGCTCCGTGTGCCCTTCATGGTGGCCATGGGCGCGCGCGGCATGGGGATGGGCAGCTGGCTGATGTCTTTTTTGTATTGCTCGTGCTGCTGCAGGTTGCTCATAATCTCGGGGACCGCCCACTTGAGCACGATCGCGTTGAGTTCGCGCACTTGGCCGACGATGTCGTTGGGCGAATGGCGGGCGTTCTGGTAGTAGATGGAGCGCATGACTATAGTGAGCTCGCGCTCGTTCTGATGGCCAATCTTGAAGCGCCCGTTGCTCTCGACCCACACGCGGTAACGGATGCCCTCTTGCAGCGCCAGCAAGTTCTCGTTCGAGAAGTAGAGCTCGTTCAGCGGCGTGGTCTCGTGCACACCGGCGCGGGCGGACCGCGAGAAGCAGGCCGGGGCGGCCGTGCGGGAGCCTGGTGCGCCGCTAGAGCCTTGCTCGATGAAGACGGGGTAGGAGGGCGTGAGCGCATCGACGCGACCGTTGTTGACCGGCATATAGCTCGGCTCGTATACGGGAGCAAAGTTCTGTGTGTATGACATTGCGCTTTACTATCGCCTCTATCTTCGAGCTCGAGAATATTCTAAGCTATTTCAATAGTAAGAGGAGTGCGAGAAAGAGCAATGTTCCGCGCGTGTTTAGCATCTAGGAAGCCGAGCGCCCAAGTGTCGGACGCCGCACAGCGCGCCATCGCTGAGGCCGTTTTCTCGTACGTATCTATGGTCACTGTGACGGCCATCGTGAACGGTTGCAAGATGGTGACAGAGAAGCATGTGGCCTCTGTTGAAGAAATATTATGCAGAAGTCGGAAGGGCAGCCAGAAGGGCGGCAAGGGTATGGACACCACCGGGATTATGGCGAGTGCCTACAGCTCGGGGAATGGTGCCGGTACCAATGCGGCGCAGGTGGACTTTGGGAGCGGCGTCGCGCGGGCGGAGCACGCAATTACAGGCGGCGCGTTAAGTGCGGCGGCCTGCACTTCTTCCATCCACGCGGCCGTGAAGAAAGAGGTCGACCTCATATTGAAGGACCAGAGCATGCGCAAGAAGTCCGGCGTGGTCGCGCTCATCACCGAAAAAATTGAAGGGCGGATTACGGCGTTCTTGCATCCACTAGTCACCGGCACCACCGTCCTTCGGGTTTCGGACGTGAAGAAGGCCACGAAGACGGCATTTAGAGGTTTGCGGATTATATTGGCTTAAGATAAGCTTGCCCGTTGCTCCCCCTTTCTCAAATAAAAATTAACTTCTACGCCGAGCAACTGGAGCTTCGTAAAAAACATTTATTCACAACCGCGCCAACGAAGTGCGAAGATAACATGCCGCTCCTAACCATCGACGGCAACATCGGATGCGGCAAGACGACGCTCCTGAAGCTGCTGCACACCAAACATGGGTGGCCAGTGGACCTCGAGCCCGTGCACAAATGGGTGCCGTATCTGCATAATCTATATGAGAGTCGCAAGAGCGCCTTCGAGTTTCAAGTCCGGGTGTGGCTAGACCGGTGCTGGATTCAGCCAAAGAGCGCCAGCACGAAGGTCATGCTGATGGAGCGCTCGCCCTACTTTCAAAACATGGTGTTCGTGAACGCCAACACTGCAAACGGCTCGCTCACGACAACGGAGCAGACCATCCTCACGGACATGTATGCAAAAGCCATGGACATGTGGCAGCCGATTCTTTACATTTACTTGCGGTCGAACCCGGACGCGTGCGCCCGCCGCATCCTTACGCGCGGGCGTCCTTGCGAGGCGGCCATCACGCCCGAGTACCTCAAGTCGCTGCACTCGTACCACGAGGCGGCGTATGTCGAGGGCATCCGCACGGGCATGCGAGTGTTCGTGATTGACATCGAGGGCCGCACGCCCGATGACATTGCGCAAGAGCTCGACGTCATACTGAAGTCGTGGTTCCCGAACGGCATGACTGTGACGTGGTAGTCACAGACTCCGTGATAGACTCCGTGACTGTGACTTGGTAGCCACAGACTCCGTGACTGTGACTTGGTAGCCACATACTCGGTAGGCTAACTTGGTAGGCTAAGCCCATTTATTTTTGTAATTTTGTGCCTAGCAACGAGTTGTCCAGGCCCATATGAAAAAGTGACCTTACATGACCGGGCCAAGACCAACCAAGGCTCAAAAATGCGGGAAGGCCAAGTCTTTGCGAACGCGCATGTTGTCAACGTGGGCACTCACCAGACGGTGACGCTCACCGGGTTTCCTTTCGGCGGAAACACGCATAAGCTCATCTATGTACGGGCCATCGTAGGGTCGCCCTTTTCATTCGCGCCCTTCGGAACCAAAGCAGCGCACGAGTGCGACCCGACCATCAAGATTGTCTCGCATGCAATCACCGTCTTCAAAGAGAGTGACCACTCGGTCCTCTTTACTTGGAGCTTTGCCGAGAACGACACCGTGGGCCGAAACGGCGTACAAGTGTTTTCGCGCGGGCCGCAGGACGTCGAGTGCGATATCGAGCACATGCTACGGTGGAAGCACGAGCGCGTTCTACAGGACGTTCTTCATCAAATCTTGGACGAATTGCTGTTCGAGCGGCTGAATGTTGACGTCGATAAACTTATGGAAGAGCCCATACACGTGGATGTCAGCGTGATGTGTTCTGAGATGTGAAAAACAAAAACAAATAAATGGGGCGGGGCTGGTTTTTTGGGTTTTTGTTGGCTTTGCTTTGCTTGGCTCATAGAAGGCCCGCCTGATGTTTGTAAATTTCAGCGCATGTCACGACGTCCCACATGGCATCGTGGGCGGTGCCCTCGGGCTCGGCGCCGAAGAGCTCCTTGTATAGGACGCACAGCTTTGGCCAACGGCGCTTTGTGTTGCCCACTGCCGTGAGCATGGTGCAATGTTGGGGAAGGGTCTCGAGCAGCGAGAGGAGGCGTGTCATTTCGAGCCGCTTCGCCTCTGTGACTACGAGCGCCATGTCGAACTCGATGTTGTGCGCCACAAGGGTGGCATTAGGGGACCGCTCTAGGACGACTTGAAATGCATGCAGCACCTCCTCGATGTCGCGGCCCTCGGCGGTTGCGCGCTCTAGAGTGATGCCATGGATTTCGGTTGCCTTTGCAGGAATCGTGAATCCTTGGGGCTTGATGAGTGCATTATAACTAGAAAGGTTGGCGCTGCTGGTGCTGGTGCTGGTGGTGCTGCCCGAAGGGCCGCCAATGACCGTCCATGCCATTTGGACGAGACGACAGCCGTCCCAATCCGATAGGCGCTGTGGGTCGCGGTGCCACGGCGGCAGGCCCGTTGTCTCCGTGTCGAACACGATGGCCATGGCAGGGCTTGGCTCAAAGGGAAGTACCTTGGAATCGTGGGACGATGCCATGATTAGGTACAATGTAATTACTGAATCCGAAAACGAACCGCTCTCCTGGTATCCAAGGTGCTGCGTCTGGCCTTAAGTAGCCGCAGCTTGTGCCCTCCTTTTTTGCGTATGCATCGGCGGCGTCCGTGTTGGTGGGAAAATAGGTGTACGCCGGTGCATGCGGATTTAGGTTGCGCGGAGGTTGCGGCTGCGTCTGCGTATGTGTATTTTCCGCGAGGATGCTGTGTGCCGAGCCGAACAGCGCCTTGCGCTCGCGGTTGTGGTTGCGGATGCGCCTCATGACCTGGTCCGCAGAGAACCACAGGATTTGCCGGACCTCGCGCGCCTGATTGATATTCGTGGGGTCGACGAGGATGGCCTTGGACGAGTCGCCGACCATCTCGGCGCAGAAGTAGACGTGGCTGTATAATATCGCATTGGTGCCGTAGAACACCTCGCTGAATTCTTTGATGTCTTTGCATATGCGCAGGTCGTCCTTCTTGAAGCCGGTCTCCTCGCAAAACTCGCGCACGGCGCAATCTAGGTCCTCCTCGCGCAGGCGACGCCGGCCCTTGGGGAAGCCCCACTCGGGCTCGCTGAATTCCGTGCGCGAGCTTTTAATGAGGCGCTCGAGATTGGTGTAGGCCGCGGGCGCACCGGCCGTGAAGCCCTTGACCAGGCTCTCGAACTTATTGCGCGCCTCGTAGAACTCTTGCGTGTGGCGGGGCAAGAACGCTTGGTACCACACGTGGTTCCACAGGTCGTTGAACGACGATGTCAGGAGCAGGTTCCGCTCGCCCACCGTCATGTGCGATAGGAGCTGCGAGATGTAGGCAACGTCGTGGTTGTCGTACTTGCCCCTGATGAACTCCATGAACGACAGACTGTCCTTGCGCTGTATCATGAGATACTCGAGACCGGTCGGCGTACGCCTATAGCAGATGATTCCGAAGCTCATGATGGGGTGGGGACAGTCTTTGTATAGGTGGCCGATGAGGCCGCAATTGCGACAGGTGTGCATCTTCCCGATGTGCGGGAAGCCTGGTGGTGGTCCCTTTAGTGACTCCATGGATGCGATGCGCAAGTAGTTTCTCTTATGCTAATCGCCGCAACTCTTTAAATCATATAGCATATATTAGAGTGCCGGTTTATATAAGCAATAACCAATGGGAGTCGACCCGAAGATTTGGGGGCCGTATACGTGGGCGGCGCTGCATCTGATGTGCGAGGGCGCGCCGATGAGCATCAGCGCCGAGGCGCGCGGCCATTATCGGGCGTTCTTTGCGCATTTGGCGCACGTGCTGCCGTGCGGAAAGTGCGCGGACCATTTGCAGCAGGTGCTGGCGCGGCATCCTCTCGGCAACGAGGTGCTCACGCGCGACCACTTGATTGAGTGGTGCGTTGGCTTGCACAACGAGGTCGCCAAAGATATTGGTGGCGGCGCCGCGCCCATGGCCATGAGCGCCGCACGCAAGCACTGGGAGACAGTCGCGCTCGGCAAGAAGCCGGCGTTCCCGTCCGTTTGCGCACAGTGTGGCGGGGAGGCGCCTCATGCTCATGTCGATGGCGCGGGCGCGCACGCAAGCGAGGGCACCTCCTGGGGATTGCTCTTTATAATATTGGTCGTTGGCGTCGCAATCGGCGGCGGTGTGACGTACGGCGTAACGTGCGGCTTGCGAAAGAAACGATAGTGGGGTGTTGGCTTATTTTTGGTTGGTTTTGCATATTCAAAAATTGTAAAAATAAACGGAACGGTCTAATCGGAATTAGAACGCGGCGTAGCCACCCGAGGCGAAGCCCTCGACTTGCTCCTCCTCCTTGACGGCACCGTCGTAGTCCATGAAGGCGTCGGGAACGGTCGGCTTCTTGGGGGCGCCCGAAGTGAAGCCCTCGTGCTTCTTGGGGGTGTGCGAAGTGAAGCCCTCGCGCTTCTTCAGGAGGCCAGCGGCGCCGCCTAGGACGTCGACGGACGGCATGTCCATGGTCTCAGGGGCAGAGTCGTCGTCGGCCGGCGGGGCCTCCTCCTCCTCCATGGTGCTGAAGAACTCGCGGGTCATCACATCGGCCGCTTGGTGGGCGGCGTCCTTGGATAGGACGCTCTCGCCCTTGGCGAAGGACGTGATGCTGACGAACACTAGCATGATGCAGTAGAACACAATCAGCGCGGCGACAATCCAGGCGTACAGCGAGCACCACCAGCGTTGGTTAGACAGGCCGGCACCCGTCACGACGCAGTTAATTTGGAACAGCGTCAGCAGGATGGTGGGCAGCGCCAGCAGCACCAGCAGCAGGACGATGGCCAGCTTTTGGCCGAAGGAAATCTTGTCCTTGCCGAACAGGATGAAGACCGAGATTAGGCCAAGGGTCAGGAGGATGGTCAGACCAGCCAACTTGGATTGCGGCACACTGGCAAAGACGGCACCGAGGGACATCGTTTATATTGAGTCTAAGAGGTTCTATTTGATGACGCAGAAAAAAAGGAGTGCCGGTGTGCTAGGCACCATCGTTACTTCTCACACCACTTAAGCCCGAGGGCAAGTGTTATTGCTAACAAAGAAAAAATGGGCATCCCGTTCTACTTTTATGTGATTACTCGGACGTATCCTGGCATTCTCTTGCATAAGGCGCCCGCCAAGCCGTCCGGCCTGTACCTGGATTTCAACGGCGCCATCTATCAGGCCGTCCAAAAGCTGGGCGCTAACGGGCAGGCTCTGAACGATGAGATAATCGCGAGCGAGACGATTGCCTACCTCGATTGGCTACTCAAAGAGATTGGTGGGGGCGCGGAGTCGGGCGCGTCTATTGGCGAAATTGGCGTCTGTCTCGATGGCGTTGCCCCGCGGGCCAAGATGATGCAACAACGCAAGCGGCGCTTCATGGGCATGTTTCGCACGCTGCTGGAGAGGGAGTCCGGTGTTGGGCCTGTTGCAGATGCCGGGCCAGCCGGGCCTGCTTGGGATACATGCGCCATCTCTCCCGGAACGGCGTTCATGGACGTGATGGCGCGGCACTTGCGGGAGCGCGCCCGTGGCCAAGGGAACATGTGGGTGTCACCTGCCGATGAGCCCGGCGAAGGCGAGCACAAGATATTCCAGCGGCTCGAAGACAAAGCTGGCAAGATATTCCAGCGGCTCGAAGACGGAGAGGGAGGCAGTGGCGTCGGCGGCCCCGTTCTTATTTACGGCCTCGACGCCGACCTCATCATGTTGTCGCTCGTGTCGCACCGTCGTAACATCTATTTGATGCGGGAGGCCGCCCAAGCCGGCATTCCAGGCGGGGTCAATGTTGCAAGCGGACCGTTCATCTATGTCAACATCGACGGCCTGCGTGCCGGCATTCTGGCAAGTGTCCGTCAACACTATAAGTGGCCGGTCAGCGACGATGCGATGAGAGACACGGAAGCTACGTACAACGACGAGGCCCGGCAGTGGATTGAGACATACATCGTGCTGTGCTTCTTGCTTGGCAACGACTTCTTGCCGCCGCTGCCGGCTCTGACGCTCAAAAACGAGGGGCTCGAGATTGTGTTGCAGGCATACGGGCGCATTCGCAAGGGCTTCCCGGGGCGGGAGCTTGTGGGCGGGACAGGCTCGATAGACTGTGACATGCTCGCCGCGCTCATGGAAGACTTGGCCGTGGTGGAGGACTCGCGGGTGCACGAGGCGTGCGTGGCCAATGTCGAGAAGCGCAGCCATGCCCGCGAGCCGGTCGAGATGATTGAGTTCTATCCGAGCTTGCCGCGTAATCGGGACCCCGTGGCGCACGCGATAGCGCACCCGCCGGTCGGGGCAAACAACTGGCGCATGACCTACTACATGGGACTGTTCGACATTCGCCGGGCTAATGTGCCGCAAGTGATGCGGGAGAGCACGATGGCGTATCTAAAAGGCATGTCGTGGGTATTCAACTACTACACCCGCCGGCCGAAGGACGCCAAGTGGTTTTACCCATACGGGTACGCGCCGTCTGTGCGCGACCTGGTCAACACGCTCCAGGCCGAGAGAGTCGCGCTCGAGGACGCAGGGGCGCGCTCAAGTGTTGCGGTTGCCCATGGCGCAAGCGAGTTCGTTAAACCGGTGGTCCAACTGCTGTCCATTCTGCCGCCGTCTTCTGTGAACCTGCTCCCGCCGGACGCTCGTGCCTTCATGATTGCAGACGCCCACGGCTGCCGCCATTTCTATCCGTCCAAGTTCAAGGTGCACACTTTCTTAAAGACGCGGCTCTGGGAGTGTCATCCGAAGCTGCCCGTCCTCGACGTGGATTGGATTGAGGCGCGATGGGACGCGGCGGGCATTTAAAAGAAGCCATAAAATGATAGGGAAAAGCACTCAAGCGCGATGGTGCAACCCGCAACATGGCAAGACGTGAAGGACGGTCCGGCGTTCATCATCAACATGAGCGAGTGTAAGGACCGCCTAAAAATCTCAAAGAAACGCATACACGACGCCGGGTTCTCTTTTGTCACTCGGTGGAATGCCGTGGACGCTCGGGATGCGGCGGCGCTGGCGGCCGGGTGGGCGCGTTACGGGAGTCCGAAGTTTGACCCCACGGACGCCGAGTTCGTCGAGTACAAGGGCAAGCAAGGCTGCTTCCTCTCGCATATGGACTTGTGGAAGCACATCATAGACAACAATATTGACTTTGCAACGGTGTTTGAGGACGACGTGTCGTTTCACTATATGTGGGAGCCGCTCGCGGCCAAGTACTTCGAGGCGACGCCGAAGGACTATGACTTGCTTTACATGGGCAGTCAAATCGACGTCATGGTCAAGTCGCACATCCTCAGGACGCCGGTATTTTGCACGCACGCCTATGTCATCACGCAAGAGGGGGCGCAGGCCTGCATGGCGGCGCTCCTAGGGGCGGCCGAGGGCGTGCGGACGATTGACTGCATGCTGATAGACATGATGAAGGCGGCCGTCTTCAAGCAAGAGCCGTGCCCGTTCAAGTGGTATGTATGGAACGGGACGCTCTTCCCCGACCCCGTCGCAAAAGAGGACGCCGGGTGGGCCACGCGCAACACGGGCATGGTGTTTCAAGACGCGCAGTTCGGGTCGTTCGTGAGGCAATGGCCGTAGCCACGCAGCGTTTAAACGGGATTAAGAATAAGGACACACCAGACACACCGGACACACCGGACACACCGGACACCAATGGATGCAAAAATAGATTTCGATGCCGCATCTATTGCTTGGCGTGCAAACAAAGTCGCGCTTGCCAATGGATGCTTTCGTTATAAGTGTGCGCACTGCAGCCGGACACGCAATGGCTTTTGTCGTAAAGAACCGGTGACGGGAACCATTTTTTGTAAGTTTCACTTGCGCCACAAAAATTGATAGAATAAAAAGAACAAGGATAGTAGCTATAATAATGGCAGATTACGCCTTTTTCCAAAAAGGAGCAGATGCAACTCACATTATGCAATCAATAAAAGACCAAGGCGAGTCAGTGTGTAGAGGAGTGCTAAACCGCGATGTTGTGCTACAAAGTTTACAAAATGCACAATTCGGATATATTAGATTTGCACCCATTGCACAAATCGGTCAAAAGAAACGGGGACCAAATACGGTCTTTGTTCACAGCTTTATCTTGGGCCGCCGCTATTATCCTGAAGACTCCCTTTTCATAGAGCTTATATGTTCGCGACCGACTGCACGCGACGGTGGAGTTTTGATGGCTCTTATTGAGGAATATGCTATTGCAAACAATTACAAACGTATGTTTTTAGATGCAATTGGTGATGAACGACTTAAGCGATGGTACATGAGACAAGGATACAAGGTTGCGCGCACCGTTCACATTCCAACAGGTCAAATCAAAGTATGGAACATGGTAAAGGAGATATCTTAGGCGCTCGTGTAATCGTTTACGCTTGCGGTTTAGAGACGGGCTCCGCAGCGCTAGGGCTCGGCACCGGGTGCCAGCAACGCCGTGTATGGGCGGCGCACGAAAAATGACGACGCATATGGTGTTTGTTTTTGTAGATAACTCAGAGACCCAAGTCAGCCTGCCAATCAAGCCGCGAGTAAGCCAAACCGCCCGCCGAGCAACAATGCGCAACGTCACTCTCTACACGTTTCATTTGCCGGAGTCCGGGTTCTCGGTGGTGAATGCCATGAACCAGGTGTCTGCACGTGTGAATGCGGACGACGTGGTGTCGCTGCGGTTCGTGTTACACATCACGGAGAAGCCGGCATTCGTCGGGTCTATCAAGAAGATGGCAAACATGCAGATTTCTTACGAGTTGCAGGACAAGCCTGGCAAGTATGGCGAGATGCTCCTGTCGATGCAGCTGGTCGTTGGAGACATGCTTCGCGAATCCAACTCGTCGCTGCTGAGCCGAATCGAGGTGGAGGTCGAGCATGGGATGTGAGGCAGGCAAGGGAGGGGAAGTCAAAGAAAACACAAAAAAGAACTGCATTTTGCATTTGCATTTGCATCTGTTGCGGCCGTTTATGTAACTTTTGCATATTTAGAAGCCGGGCCCGATATGCGTAGTGAGACGCTTTCAATAACCAATGGTCGCAATACTTTCTACGTGGTCGTTCAATATTTGCATCCTGAAATGACAACTGTGCTTGTGGGTGGGAAAAAACGGGGGTGCATGCAAGTGGACATATCAGATATAGACGGAACTATTGAAGGCTACTTCACTATTGAGTATGATAGGCGTTGTAACGCATCTGGAGACTTGGCACATGGTGTAGGGACCGTTAGTATGATGCACGCCGCGTTATGCTTCTGTTTCCAAAAGTTCAAACGGCTCAGGGTGATATACTTCAAAGACCATAGTAAAGTAAAATGCGGGTTGGACATGCTCTCGCTGCCAACTGCTTACTTAGCAGAGCATGGCAAAACGTGGTACATGGGTAACATAAGTAAAATAAAGGGACCCCTTCAAGTTCGTACCGAAATCAAGGCGGACCAAGCGTTCTTGGACGAGTTTGTTACAAAATGTAGGGCCCCTAAAGGCGGGTTTGAGGATTTCTGGAACAACCATATCCTACCTCGGCTGCCACGTGTTGCGGAGAACGGTGTCATGCTTGTGAAAGACCATAAAACCCGGATTGCCACGTATTGGACGGATGCTTTTACTATACAGGAGCTTGTTGCTAATATGAAAAAGAACGGCGATTGCGACCTCTATTTGCATTGGTTAAGCGGCTTTTACACGGGCACCGCGATAGAGAGTATGAACTTTGTGGTCGAAAAGGCGGCGGGGAAAGCATTACCGGCTCTAGAAATTACAAAAATTAGTGACCCGTACGAGGATATGTTGACAAAGCGGAAAGAGTCAATGCGGCGAAAGAAGGAGCTTTTTGATGAATACATTCGTCAACACGGCGGATGGAGGCGCGGGACGCGGTGGGCGCTCGCGTAGGCGCTGGTGCGGCCGCTCTAGTACGGTGCCTGTGCACCCATGATGAGCCACTGCGGCAAAACGTCACGAGCGTTACCTACGGTGGGGTCCGGATGGGACACCACGACCGCCAAGAAAAGCTTGCAGGTTGTGTAGAACTGTGTGGCAAACGGGTAGCGTAGCATCGTTCGCATCGTTTGCGCGAGGACGTAACGGAGGTTGTCTTCTATCTCGTTTTCTATGTCATCTTCATCATGGCCTCCATCTTGCATATGACTAGCTTCCATGGCACTGTCGAGCTTCTCGAGGTTGAACAGATGTGAAGGAATGTGGCGGTCGGTGCTCAGAACTCTAAAGATGGCGTATATGACATCGCCGCGCAGCTCGCTGAACCATTCCAGCCGTGAGTAAAAGCCCATGCATTCAAAGCCGTGAAGGACGTCCACAAAGGCGTCGCATGGCGTGCGCCAGACGGTGATGGGTTGGCGGACGCTCAACGACATCTTGCTCGTCATTTTTGCCAGCCGTTCTTGCGCCTCCTCCGGAAGGGGCTCTCGCGTGAACGGGTTGAGGGCGGCCGCAGAAGAGCTGACATATCGGCTGAGCTCGGGCGCCGAAAAGGCGTAAAGACGGCCGTCCTTCGTCTCATAGCTAAAGCGCATATCCGCCGGAATCTCGTCGATGGGCGCGAGCGTGAAGGCGTCCGAACTGTTGACCGGAAGAGCGGCTCCAGGGGCGCCCCACGGACCGTGGAGTGCATGTTCGCGGGCCATACGGCGTTCGCGCACGCGCTTTTGCAGGTCGATGAGGGCACCCATGAATGCGGGGCGCCGGGCGAGCGTGGCCATTTTCCCAAAGAATTCGCATAGAAATACGGCGGCCGAGGGGGCGTCGAGGGCGCATCCGCGGGCGGCGGCTTCGCGGCACAGTTCGCCCTTGCAGATGGCATGCTCGAGGGCCGCCGCCACGTCATGGGTATCGTACTTTTGGGCGACACGCTCGAAGTATGTTGGGGCGGCCGTCCAGTCCCATCGCAAGGCGTCAGCGCCCATCATGTCGTTTAATATGTGCTGGTGGACGCGACCCCGCGGAGCGTGCGAGCAGCAGCCGCTGATTTTGTTGCACGCCGCGCCGCCTTTCTTGTATAGCCGGAACCCACATGGCGCATGAGCCGGCGCTTGCGCTGGCGGATTAGGCGCTTGCGCTGGCGGATTAGGCGCTTGCGCTGGCGGATTAGGCGCTTGCGCTGGCGCTAGCATGGCCGCCCTGGTATCTGTTAGTTTAATAGATAGGCGGGAGCTTTAGATGGGGTTGGGGCGGTTGGGGCCGACCGACCGGCTTAGGTTTCGGCAGCGGGCTGGTGCCGGGCCCTACGCCAAAAAATGACGGCCTTATGTTCGCAAAAGGATTTAAGAACTCCAGTTGAGGAATACTCAACAACATACAAAAATGGCCGCCACTATCTCCTGCAAGCCCAAGAACATCGACGTCTCCGCCATCCGCTTCGGCGACATGAAGACGCTGGACTCGGGTGGTAAGATGGCCTACCTGAACTACATGGGCGGCAAGTTCTACATCCAGACGCCGTTCATGCCGCTGCCCTACGGCGTCAACGACAGCACTGAGATGGACACCAAGGCCGGCCGCGTGGCCACCGGTCCCAAGCGCTTCGACATGAACCTGTCGTTCCGCGACCTTGAGCGCAACCCGGCGGTCAAGAGCCTGCACGACAAGCTCTACGAGATTGGCGAGCGCGTGGTCGACACCGGCTTCGAGAAGCGCCAGGCGTGGTTCCGCAACGACTACAAGGGCATGCGCGAGTTCGTCGAGAACATGTTCTCCCCCATCGTTCGCGTGTCGACGGACAAGGAGACCAACATGCCGTCGACGCGCTACCCGCCCACTCTGAAGATTAAGCTGCCTTACGACGCGGCGTCCGACAGCTTCAAGTTCGAGTGCATCGACTCGAACAAGCAGCCGGTCAACTTCAACGACATCAAGGACAACCTCAAGGGCGCGACGGCGCAGGTGCTGTTCCAGGTCACGGGTGTGTGGAGCTCGGCCGGCAAGTTCGGTTGCTCGACCAAGGCCATCAAGGTCAAGATTGAGCAGGCCATCAAGGCGGATGTCGACTTTGAGGAGGACAGCGACGACGAGCGCGTGGGTGGCAGCGAGGACGAGGACCTGGTGGAGGACGTGGTCGCCGCCACCATGGCCGCCGCGCCGAAGAAGGCCGCCGCAGCGCCTGCACCCGCGGCAAAGAAGACGGCGCCCGCACCGGCCGCTCCCGCCCCTCCGCTGCTAGAGGACAGTGACGAGGAGGAGCAAGAGGCTGTTGAGGAGGAGCAGGACGAGGACAGCGAGGTCGAGGAGGAAGAGGAGCACGAGCCGACGCCGCCTCCCCCGCCGCCCAAGAAGCCGACCAAGAAGGTCGTGACGGCCAAGAAGTAGAAGGACGGCGAACGCATCATTCATCAGACTCAAACAGACCACACGCAGTTCCAAGCAAGACCCAAGCAGACAAAACAGAGAAAACAAACAAAATAACCCACGCATCATTTTGCATTTTGCTGATTAGACGCTGCCGTCGCTCTCCTCGTCGTCAAAAACGGGGTTCTGCGAGACGCTTGTCTTTTGCAGCTCCTCTTTCGCCATCAGGGCCCGCACGCGGTCCTCTAGTGCTGTAATTTTTTCAATCATGTCCCGTTCGGTGTGCTCGCATGCCTCAATGCGCGCAATGAGACTTCCGCAGACTTCGGTTATTACGACCCGCAAGCGGGCTTCGAGCCTCGATAACTCAAGTAGACTCATTCGCAGGGTTGGTTGCAGGCACTCGCTCTATAATTTCCAACCGACGATAAAAACTAACTATGGCGGCACAATCACTTACTTAAAGAACGAAGCACAGAAGATGGTAAGATACGCATAAAACCGCATGCCAGCTCTCTCGATTCTACTCTTCAATGTGTGGAACCTGCCGAGCTGTTGCACGGACGGCAACTCGCGTGCCCGGGCTGTTCGCATTTCGCCGCACCTGAACAACTACGACGTGGTGATTTTGAACGAGGCGTTTGTGAACAAGACTGAGCTGCTCGCAAAGACGACGCACAAGTACATGAAGTTGCTAGGACGGCAGTGGTTCACGGTCTTTGACTCGGGCGTGATTATCCTGTCAAAGTACCCCATCACGGCGCACGCAGGGGAGCACTATAGGACGCGGCGCGGCGTTGACTTTTTCGCGGCGAAGGGCGTGCAGTTTTGCCAGGTTAACGTGGACGGGCAGCTCGTCGACATATACGGCACGCACATGCAGGCCGGCGATAAAGCAAGTCACCAGATGGCGCGCAAGGACCAGGCGCACCAGCTTGCAGACTTTGTCAATGAGCACAGCAATGACGCCAGTGCAGTTGTGGTTGCCGGCGACCTGAACATGGGGCCGGTGTATGACCCGACGTTTGGCACTTTCTCGGGCCACTACACGAATGAGCAGGATGCGCGCGACCGCAGCGAGGCATTCGGCGTCTTACGCGACGGGGCGGGGTTGTTGGATGTTTACAACGTTCATGAAAAAGAAGACATCTGTCGCTTTCTCGTGCGCAACGTGAAGAGCGCCGTGATTACGTACAACTATGACATGGACGGGGCGACGCGCGAGCTAAGTGACACAATCGCCGTGGAGTGCTTGTTGGTGGTTTAGATTGGTTTAGATAGGCTAGAAACTGCCGAGGAGATACATGGTGAACAGAAAGAGGATGACGCCGGCGATGGCGAGGCCTTTCATGGTCGGTGGGCCGCCGGGCTCGCTCACGCACGGGGCGGCGGTGAGGGAAAAGGAGCATACGACGCCGTTCATGATACTGAAGAACGGTTGCGAGCTGAGGACCCAGAACGCGATGGTTACGAAGGCCGCCGCCTTTATTTTTGCACCGAAGCGCCTATCCGCGGCGCGCTCTATTACAGCAGGAGGGATGGGAGGCGGTGGCACGGGGGCGGCCATGGGGACGCCGGCCTGCATGTTGTCCGACATGTAGATGGGCGCGGGTATGGGCGCTTGGTTCATGGCGCTACTCTATCCATCGAGCAGAGAGAAAAGAGAGTAAGAGTTAGTGTGCAGAGCCGAGCCGCTTTCTATGATAGTCGCAGCAACGCGCGGCTTTCTATGATAGCCGCACGTAGACCGATGGAGTCTTGTAGAACGGTAGGCCGTTGAAGCACGAGGCGCCCGCCAATGTGTATGCGCCCATGTTGGGGAACAACATCCAGTCGCCTATGCTGAGGTCTGGCAACTCGAGGTTTTCGAAGATGGAGTCGATGGAGTCGCATGTAGGACCTGTTATTTTTGATGGAGTTGTGGGGGCTGCGCTATCAAGCTCTCGCTCGCTTATGATTATGGGTAGCGGTGCATGAGCATGGTCGTAGAGCACGCAGTTGAACGAGCCGTAGAGGCCGTCTGATATCCAATATTGGAAGCCGCCGCCTTGTATTTTTTTGCCAATGATGGGGCTCATCAAGTGGGCGCACCGCTCCGCGAAAAGGCGCCCCGGCTCTGCTATGAGAGTGAACCCGGACTCGGGAGGGAAGTGCGTGTCGAGAGCAGTGCCGACGATGGCGCCGATTTTGGCAAAGGACGCTGGCACAAAGCCGCCGCCAACGTCGATGATGGTGGGGTCGAGACCGTAAGAGCGCGCCATTTCGATGCAATCGCGGGCAGCGGCCACCGCACTCTCGAAGGCGGCGGGTGTGCAGGCGCCCGAGCCGACGTGAAAGGAGACGCCTGCCATCGGGACGCCCATTTCGACCATGCGGGCCATGATGGCCGGCCATTCGCGCGGATGGGCGCCGAACTTGTTGCCCAGGAGGCATTGGGCATGGGGGTCAAACGCATAGACTCGTAGGATGGCGCTCATCGGGCGTCCGGCCGCTTGTGACGCTTGGGCGATTTTGTCCACTTCGAATATTGAGTCGAGTGTGGTGATGGTGACACCGTTCTCGAGCGCGTATTTTATCTCTTTCATGCGCTTGCAAGGATTGGCATAGAGAATGCGGGACGGGCTGACGCCCATGCCGAGGACCCGTTCGATTTCGTTGGGGGACGCACAATCGAAGTTGGCGCCGGCGGCCGCCAGGGTCTCGAGGATGCCGGCGTCGGGGTTGCATTTGACTGCATAGAAGGGTTGTACGCGCGGAAGGACGTCGTGCCATAGTTGCAGCGTGTCGTCGACGGCTTGCAAGTCAATGATGTAGAACGATTCCTCTGTATTACGGCGGCCGCCGTCTTTGAGAAGGAAGTGCGCTTCTTCTTGTAGAGAGCCATAAAGCCCAAGCGACCCTGCGCTTACCGCCTTGGTGCAATCCAGTGTGACCGGAAAGCCCGTAGGTGCCAAGGTGTGATACCGATGAGTGACATTTTCTTTTTTAAGTGCCACACTCGGGTGCAGGCGCCGCCGCACTTAGAAGAAGAGTATATGTGCAAAGTATTCATGGAGAAAGTGATAGCAAGAAGCAAGATAGAGCTACAGCTACCGCGACTCGGAGTTTACACCTCATTGTTGTTCATAACGAACGTCGGACATGCTTTCTACGCACGAGTCACATGGTTGCATCATGCATGGGTTCTTGTATTGGCAACATCGCTTTTGTATCATGGTGCGGCCGATGATAGTAATGCGAAAAACAAAGTCTTGTTGCGGCGAATCGACCAAGGGGCGGTGATTGTGTTGGTGACGATAGGCGGAGTGTATTGGTTGTTGATTCCATTTGCTTATAAGGCCGGGGCGCTCGCGCTCTTTGCCGCATGTGTAGTCTTTTACGGTTATGGTTTCTATAAGCGTTGTTACTGTTTTGCGCGGCCTCCCTATGACAAGATATGGCATAGTATCATGCATGTGGCGGCGGTCGCCGGGCACCATATCATCATATCTGGGGGTCGCTTTGTTGCACGCACCGCATGATGTCCAGGACGTCGAAGTAGGCGGTCAGCCCTTTCATTGTGTCGGCGTAAATGGGTCCTGCGGATATCTGCGACTTGAGTATGGAGCATGACTTGGCGTAGAACTCGAGACAATCGTTGTCGTCGTCGAGCACTTGCAGGTGGGCCTGTGCATACAGGGACAAGTCGCGAATGGCGTCTAAGATAATGGTTCGCATGAACAGCTTGCGGTTGTGCTCGACCCATTTCGCAGGATTGTTCGAGACGCACACGCTGAAGACGGGCTTGCATGGATGCACGATTATATTTTTGTTTTTTGCATTGCCCCAATGCAGGGCCTTTATGTAGTTGACGACACCTTCGCCGCGCTTCAAGCTCGCGAGGCACTCGGTCATGATGTCTATCGATACGAGAGACTTCTCCTCTTGACCGTAAGGGTTCACATTCCGCCTAAAGTTGCAGGGGGCGGACTCTTCCATGAGGATTTTCATGCAATAGTCGGCGTTCTTCGGGCAAATCTCGGAATGGGCGTCGCGCAACGATGCGCAGGCGAAGATGTCTTTGCAATGTTCGCACTCTGATGTGTTGATGACGCACTGTTCTTTATGCGTAGTTAATGACTCGAGCGTGGTCTGCTTTTTAAGACAAGTCGGGCAAGTATAGTAACCGTCTTTGTGGATGTCCTCCAGGTCGTGGTCGTAGTCCACTTGTTGTATAACGTCGCGAATAGTCTTGATGATTTGTGCACGGTCCTCCAGAGTTTGTGCGACAAAGATTGATTGTATTTTGTCGCCCACGAATTTCGCCGCTAACCGGTGGCAAATAACGTCATGAATGAAGGCACTCATGAGCACAGTTGCTTTCTCGATGTAGATAGTAGATGTGACGAGCTTGTACATGAGATGTTTCGTGTACCCCACTTTGTACATGTTCTTGCCGAGGTCGAGCACATAGATGTATGAGACCGTCGTGCTTGTCATTTGTCGTGTGCGCCGTATGTGCCAAACTTGATATGGAAACTCTTAAGTCCTATACTTACAATTCATAAAGTCAAAAAAAAAGACAAAGACGCCACAGATTACTTAGCTGGAGGCAAGGGCTTATTTTTTGTTTCGTCCGTCATCATCACAAAAATGGCTTTCTTTATCATTGTGTTCGCTTTGCTTGAGCCAAGCATTTTGATGTATTCTTCGGCAATCGCTTCATCAAGCCCGTCACGTTTCTGCGTTTCAATAAAATTAGCATCCATCATGACGCTTTGTAATATGCGCACGGCTGACCAGAACAACATATTAACAAGTTGGTGATGTGGTAGTTTCACCCATTTTCCGTCTATGATGCGCGCAACAATACGGTCGCGCTTTGACACAACGCGGACGTTATGGTTCTCGGGATGCTCTGGGTCAAAGTGAATGCGGCGAAGGATTTCAACAATTCCACTCGATGGTTGGTATGACATTTCGCGCAAAAAGTCGTCGTCAATATATTCAGTGTTTTCATGTCCAAAATCACGTTGTTCGTGATTCTCTCTCTCTTTCTCTTCCTCACCACCAAGCGCATGCGCTCTTGCTATATGGGAGAAGTGACCAGAGATTGAATTAAAGCCCTTTTGACAAAATTTACAAATAAACGCTGTTTTATCGGGCACTATTTCTTTGCGAATACTTTCGAGAGAAATGTCATTGTTTGCACACGGTAGCTCTCGAAATATGTGTCTCTTGAAGGATGGTTTGGAATCCGTTTCGTATTTGCACTTGGGACATTTGAACAACATAGCAGTATGGATAAAAAGGTATAGGTCAATTGCCTTTAAATCATTTGCTAAAAACTTTTTTGACGCCGCTAGAATCCCTGGTTTTCGGACCAGGCAACGGATTTTTGCCTCTTACTACTGTGGTTTCACTTTTGGAGGACGTCCGACCCAAAATCCGCACTGGGCGCAGAGTGACGTCCAAAAATCCAGCGATTTTCTGACCTTTCAAGACATCCACATTGTAAGAGCGGCGGAGAGATTGGTGACCCTTACTGCAACGGTCTCACATTTGAAGAACGTCCGTCGCAAAATGCTTACTGGGATGTTGGATTGTTGGACGTCAAGAGCCAAGGGGAGCTTGGGAAATTGGGCATTTCAAACATTTTTAACTTAGTGTGAACTTTGCGGACGGAGAGTCTCTCAAAACCCTTCAAACAACAGTTGCTAAAAAACTTTTTTGACGCCGCTAGAACGTCTGATTTTAGAACCAGGGAACGGATTTTTGCCTCTTACTGCTATGGTTTCACTTTTAGAGGACGTCCGACCCAAAATCCTTACTGGGCGCAGAGTGGCGTCCAAAAATCCAGCGTTCCCATGGTAAGCGCCGATGGGCGATTGGCGACCCTTACTGCAACGGTCTCACATTTGAAGAACGTCCGTCGCAAAATGCTTACTGGGATGTTGGATTGTTGGACGTCAAGAGCCAAGGGGAGCTTGGCAAAATGGGCTTTTCAAAGATTTTTAAGAGAGTGGGAACTTTGTGGACGGAGAGTCTCTCAAAACCCTTCAAAAAACAGCTGCTAAAAAACTTTTTTGACGCCGCTAGAATCTTTGATTTTAGAACCAGGGAACGGAAAATTGCCTCTTACTGCTATGGTTTCACTTTTAGAGGACGTCCGACCCAAAATCCTTACTGGGCGCAGAGTGGCGTCCAAAAATCCAGCGTTCCCATGGTAAGCGCCGATGGGCGATTGGCGACCCTTACTGCAACGGTCTCACATTTGAAGAACGTCCGTCGCAAAATGCTTACTGGGAGGACGTCAAAATAGCAAGAGGCCTGGGGAGCTTGGGAAACTTGGCTTTTTCAAAGATTTGAAAGTTGTTAGCCAGGAAAACTACAAAAACAAGCACCTGTGAAGGCGGAATCAACCAAGAATAGAGTTAGTGGGTTTCTTTGTGCGTGCAGATAGGCGCACAGAACGCCGGGCCTTTGTGCGCTTGCTTGCTTGTTGCTCTATGCCATGCGCTGGAACATGCGCTGGGACAGGCACCGACTTGGACGCTACATGGGGCGGCGTCTTGGACGCCGTCGCGCCCGCCAAGCACAACCGCATCTTGAACCCATTATCACCGCACCGAGCGTTCTTCATCGACGCCTTCACGCCCAGCTTTGTTTTTCCACGTGTCGCACAATCGCTCTCATACTTCGTGCCATATTTGTTCAACTGCAGCTCGCTCATAAAGTCCAGCAGGTCGTCGTCATCGTAGGCGGCCGCCAGCGTCTTTGGCAGGGTACCTGCCTTCGCGCGGTCCTTCAACACCTGCGGCAACGCCACATCCGCCGGCTGGCTGCAAGACGGCCTATGCGCAAAGTCAAACCGCGGGTAGTAAGTCAACACCGGCGGCAGCGCCGAGAGGCTCACCTGCTCGAGACCGCGGTCCTGTGCCAGCTTAACAGCCATTCCTATCAGCATGCCGCCGTTGTGGCGCGCATAGTGCGGCGGCTGACGGTCGCCGGCGCACACCACATCAATGTATAGGTCTTTGTTCTCGACGATGCGCGCCATGACGAAAGCCGCCGGCACTCGCACGACCATGGAGCGGGCCGTGCGGCGAGTCGACTGCTCCTCCACATCGTAGAACAATACAAAGAAGATGTCGTTGTTGCGCACTTGGTTGCGCACATAGTCGGGGTCCACCTCGCCCTTGCACAACGACCCCTTTATCAGAGTGTTGGCCAGCTCGGCCGTCGACATCTGAAAAGTCTCTTGGACAGGCGCCGCGCCAGGGGTGCCTGGGCTTGCGAGGCGCATGCGCCACCCTGCAGCCGAAGTTTTGCTCGTCCGCTCCAAGAACGCCACATAGAGTACGGGCACGCTGCCTTGCGCGGGAACGCTCGATAACATGGACGGGGAGCGCATCTGTCTATCTCTTCTATCCCCACGCGTAAAAAACTAAATAATAGTAATGATGACCACAGCAATCTTCTTTCCGAATCAATTGTTTGATTTACCTCACGTCCGCGCTCTTGTGAAGAAACATGCCAATATCCATACCATTCTCGTGTGGGAGGACCCCGCCTTCTTCGGCATACGCGATGGTGAAACAGGGTATCCCTCTCGCATCCCTCTCAACCGCTTGCGTCTCGCCTATCAATATGTCGCCGACCGCCTCTTTGCTGACCGCGTTCGTGCGGCGTTCGGGGCAAAAATCAAAGTGACCGTCGTGCCAATGCATGAAGCCAAGAAGCCGCCGGCAGGCCCCGTCGTGTTCTACGACCCGTGCGACCTCTTGATATCTCGCAAGTTCGCAACGGCCGCTATAGAAACATCGCCGCAGTTCATATTGACTGCGGATGAGTGCGTCGCGTACGCCAAAGGCAAGAAGCGGCTCATGCACAGGCCGTTCTTCGACTATGTGAAAATGCGCATGGGCGGCTTTCTCGAAGGCGTCGCAAGCACCGACGAAGCCAATCGCGCGTCAATCCCGGCGTCCGAGGCCGCCGCCGCTCCACCGCCGTATGTCCAATTACGCACCGCGCCTCCCATCGCAAAACTGTGGGCCGACGCTTACAACTTTGTCGATAAAGAGTTCCCGAATGCACCTGGCGGGCCGCCTCTTCACACCCCACCGCCTCTGCCTCTGCCTCTCACGCCGTCCGAAGCGATAGCATGGTTCAAGAAGTTCATCAAAGAGCGCATGTCGAAGTTTGCTATGTACGAAGACGCCATTGCAAGCGGCCAGCCGTGGTTGTACCACTCCGGCATCTCTATATTTCTCAACAACGGCCTACTGACGCCTGCGGATGTGCGCAAGAACTTGCCGGCGAACAGTCCCAGCTTGGAGGCATTTGCCCGACAAGTCTTCGGGTGGCGCGAGTATGCCCGCATGTACTATTTGACGGTGCCCCACAACATCGCGCGCAAGAACGTGTTCAAACATAAGGCCGCGGCGCTTTCGCAAAACTGGTACAAAGCCCAATCGCAACCGTCCTCATTTCCCCCCGTAGTGCAAGAGGCCGTAAAACCGTCCTCATTTCCACCCGTCGTACAAGAGGCCGTAAATGACGCATGGAATATGGGGTACCTGCATCACATACGACGCCTTATGGTCGTCTCCAACTACATGACGCTGCACGGGACGCATCCGGACGAGGTCTACAAGTGGATGTTCGCGTTTGCGCTCGACGCCTGGCCATGGGTCATGGTGTTCAACGTCTACTCCATGGGAACGTGGAGCGACGGCGGCCTCGCAATGCGCAAGCCGTACATATCGTCGAGCTCCTACATAAGACGCATGGCGCGGCTTTCGGCTTCGCGGCAGCAGTGGGCGGAAGATTGGGATGCCGACTATGCTGCGTTCTTGAAGAAAAACAAGACGGCGCTGCAGCACACTATTTTGGCAAGAGGCCGGGCCCAATGACGCTCGCTTGCGTCTTCGGCGAGCTTCCCCCGGCCGTGTGATTATTTTTACTCAAAGATGCATCCACAATCAGGTTCCGTTTTGATGCAGTGCATCTCGTGCACTCATAAGAAGGTCAGTGGCATCAGTGCAAGCCGGGCCAGTGGACGGTCGCCGCTCTCGGACGAGGAGAGGGCCGACATCAAAGCCGGCTACGGATTCTGCGACCGTGAACACTGTAAGCGTGTCTGTCAACAAGTTGCAAACTACCCGCCTGGCTTCAAAGAAGAATACGACGCCATCTTTGCGGATTATTTTGCCCTCATGGACGGCTATTACAGTGTGGCAAAGACCATTGAACGGCCCGAGTTCTGTGTCCGACGGTCGGCGCTCAAGCAACAATTCACCGAACTTCGCAATGCCGTCGACAAGTACCGAGCGGATGTGGCTGCGGCCAAATGCAAGAAGAGGAAGCGCGTCTTTCGGGAGCCTGACGCGGATGCAATAGCCTCTCACATGCAACTTCTAGTGAACAACTACATACGTCACATCCGAGCGTTGAACGCTGATTACAAGCTGGCTAAAGATTATTGGTGCAGCGTCCTCGGTCTACCTGAGGCGTTGTTTGAAACAAAAATAATCCAGGACCCGCTGTGCGAGATGGATGCGGAGGAGTTTGCACTCTACTTCTGAACTATTTGCCGCACCGCAAATCCGCCAGCGTTGTATCGCACGCCATGGCCTCTTTGTCCATGATGCCGAGATAGAGTGTAATCTTGTGTTTGTTCTTGTCCAGCTCAATGCCGCTCACATACTCGACACCCCAATGTGCGACCCAAAACGGCGACGACACGAACGTCACGGCGCCACGGGCGATGTCAAACTCAATCCAGTGGTGCAAGTAGCTCAGCCGCGTCACGAGCTGCGTGTTATCATTGAAGATTATGTCGTGCGCCACGCAACCCCACGTCGAGCCATGCAGATGCACCGGCGACGTGCTGCCCCTATAGAAGTCCGGCTCTCCCGCATGCCATTCCAACGTCCGCACGCATTCGAGCGTCCATTGCTCAGGTTGCGCTTGCTCATGCTCGCGGCCCTCCGCCCTTACACACTTATAGATGCACGACTTGAACATGTCAAGCAAGTGGAGCGAGTTCTCCGTGACAAACGGGCAGACGTTCTTGGCCGGCCGCCCGCCCACGTCGATGATTTGCAAGAACTCTACTGCATCGACGCCCGCCGTGAACCGTCCTAGCAACATTTCGTTCGTCATGTGATTGGACGCATGCGTCGTAGTGGCCGTGAACCAAAGACGGCCGTCCCACATGCAAAGACGGAGGTCCTCGAGGCCCTTAAACAAGTTGACCGTCGGCACGAGCAGGCCGGCCGCGGCATACGGCACCCGCTTGAGCGTCTTACTCGTCTCGTCGTAGATGAGGATGTGATTGGTCTCGTAGAGCGCGTCATGTTCCGTCGCACGGATGTAGACGTATGGCCCTGCCTTGGACGGATTGAAGCAGACGAGGTTCTTCGATGCGGCCTTGTCGATGAGGCGCGAACGCGTCCCCGGCAGCCGTCGCACATAGAGCGGCATTCGCTTAGCTTAGATTAGCTCTTCGATAGCAAGACTTTCTTGGCTCTAAGTCCCATACTTCCAAAAACTTCAAAAACTTACAAAAATAAGCACTCATCATCCCTCACTTCTTTTTAGCCGGCGCCCGCTTCTTAGCACCCGCCGTCCCTGCGACAGCCGCCGCGGTGCCAGCGAGACCATTCTCGACCGCCGTCTTGTGCGCCTCCCACGCCGTGCGCAGCTCCTCGAGTTCGCGCCGCCAGATATGGTGAATGGGCATCTCGCGCAAGCTGTCAATGCGCTCTTTCAACACGCGCGCCTCTTTCTCAAGCTTGGCCTTTTCCTCGAACGTTAGCTGGCGGATGGGCATGTTGGTCAGGTAGCGGAAGTTGGCCACCAGCGCCGCCTTTTTAGGGCCGGCGTCGGCGGCCTCGCCATCGCTTTCCGTCTCATCTTGCGCCGCCTCCGCCCCGGCACCCGCACCAGCCATCATCTCGGTCATCTTGGGGTACTTGAGCTTCACAAGCTGCTCGTCCACCTCGCGCTCTTTCTTGTTCATCACCTCAATCTTCTTGTCAATGAAATCCTGGATGAAGCGCACCTTGGCGGAGACAACTTTGTAGTCCGCCTCCATCACCTTCATCATGTTCTCCTTGCGGTCAAAGTAGGTCGTGAGCCGCACCCGCGCCCACGCCTTCACGACGTCGGCCGTCTTCTTGAAGCACTGAATCGCGCCCTTGGCATTGTACATGTGCATGTTGTTGAGGCTCATGTTCTTCGTGCTCGCGAGCTTGAACTCCGTGTCGAGCACAGCATTCGCGGCGTCCTTCTTGCCTGGGTAGAACTTGAGCAAGAAGCGCGCCTTCTTGTCCGTGTAGTGGTTCTCAAAGTCTTTCAGCAGTGCATGGTTATTGGCGACCATCTCGGTCAGCATATCTTTATAGTCCTCCGTCCATGTGCCAACTGGCAGCTCCGAGATTTCCAGCGTCGTGTCGTTGAGCCACGTGTGCGCGCCCTTGCTGACATAGCCGTCCTTCGGGCCTTGCTTCACAATAGTGCCCGCAAAGCCGAGCGTCCATGGCGAGCTTTCGTTCATCTTGGCGGCCTCCATTCGCTCGAAGGCGGCTGCCAGGTCGGCGCGCCGCGCAATGTCGACGCCCGCCGCATCGAGAGCGCCAATCATTGCGGCGCACATCGCAATCACGTCCGTCGGATTGTGTGCGGGAATGTTGGTCGAGAAGCCGGTGCCGATGCCGATGCCGCCGTTGACCAGCACCATGGGAATGACGGGCACATAGTACTCCGGCTCGATGGGCGTCCCATCGTCGTTCATGTACTTCAGCACGGCGTTGTCCTCCTCGCGGAAGATGAGCCGCGCGAGGGGCGACAGCAGCGTATGGATGTAACGCGGGCTGGCCGCATCGTCGCCGCCCTGGATGCGGGTTCCGAACTGGCCGTTGGGCATCAGCAGATTAATATTATTCGCGCCCACATAGTCCTGTGCCATGCGCACAATGGCGTCCTGCAGCGACTTCTCGCCGTGGTGATAGACGGCCACCTCCGAGATGTAGCCGCTCAACTGCGCTACGCGAATCTCTTTGGTGTAGAGCTTCTTCTTCAGGCAGCCAAACATGATTTTGCGGGTGCTCTCCTTGAAGCCGTCCACCATCGAGGGGATGCTGCGCTCGAGGTCGCGGTTGCTGAAGTGGATGAGCTCGTCGTGCACAAACGTGCTGAAGGACACGTCTTTCTTCGTGTAGTCCAGCGTGCGCGTGGGGTCGAACTTCATCAGCCACGCCTTGCGGTCGTCGGCGCGCTTCTTGTTGAACGCGAGGTCCATGCTGTCCTCGCTGGCCTTCCCATCGTGCTTGTAGAACGTGATGTTGAGAGACTTGAAGTATTCCTTGGCCTCGGCGGCCGTCGAAGTGCCCAGTCCCTTGTAATACTTCATCGTCCACCCGCGCATGCCGGTGGGCTCTGCGGCGCGCGCCTCGCGCCATGCGTCGAAGTCGGGCAGGTTGTAGAACGAGATGGTGCCGTTTGTGGGGTGGATTGCTTTCACAATAGGGGTGCGCATGCTCGTTAGGAAGTTGTCCATCTTGAAGAGGGACGGCCACATCGATTGAAAGACATTGAACAGTAGGCCCTTGATGTGATGCCCATCCTCGTCGGCATCAGTCATGCACATGATTTTCCCATAACGCAGAGAGCTCACGTCAGTGTATGTCTTTCCTTGCTCGAGACCGAGGATTTTCTTGATGTTTGAAATTTCGTCATTGTCGGCTATTTTCTTGGCTTGGGCGTCCTTCACGTTGAGGATTTTGCCTTTCAGCGGAAAGACGCCGTAATGGTCGCGGCCGACCACGCTCAGGCCTGCGATAGCCATGGTTTTCGCTGAGTCTCCCTCGCATAATATGAGTGTGCACAAAGCGCTGTCCTTCGTGCCGGCCTTGTTTGCGTCGTCCAGCTTGGGCACGATGACGCGGCTCGTCTTCTTGCCGTCCGTCTTCGTGAGCTTCTTCTTGTCGTGAAACTCGGTGATGGCCGTCACACGGTCGACGAGCCCCGTCTGGAAGAGCTTGAGCATGAACTTGTCGCTGAGCTCGCACTTCGAGCCGAATTTGGAAGATTGTGTAGTGAGTGTCTCCTTGGTTTGGCTGTCGAAGGTCGGGTTCATAATGGTCGACTTGACGAACACCCACAGATTGTCCTTGATGTGCTGCGGCTTGATGTCATGTTTCTTCTTTGCCATGGTTTCATTGAACTTTTTGGCGACTTGCGAGACGATGTAATCGACATGCTTGCCTCCGCGAAGCGTGTTGATGCCGTTCACGAACGAGACTTGGTCAAACTGACCGCCGTCCGAGTAGGTCGCCACCACCTCCCACTTCCGGCCATTGGCGTTGCACACTTCGTAAGCACGCGGACGCTCCGTCTTGTTGCCGATGAAGAGGTCCACATAGTGCTCGAAGTCCTTGTACTCGAGCTTGACGTCGTTGAAGTAGACTGAAACCGTGGCGTCCGTGCATGCACCAGCGTCCATCGTGCGGCGCCGAAAGAGGTCGAATAGGTCGTCTGTCATACCGGCCATGCCGAAGCGCTGGTAATCTGGCGCCCACGTGACACGGGTGTACGGCGCCTTGGTGCTTGCTTTGATGACGGGAGGGTCGCACTTTTGCATGTTGTTTGACCATTTCTGAGTGTAAAGTTTTTTCCGAAAATGGTCCACCGTTTCCACGCTAAAATTGTTCGAAAAAATGTTCGATATTTTGATGCCTACCCCGAAACGACCCCCAACCGTTCGTTCTTCGTTTTGGTCGTAATTTGTGCTCGTGAGCAGGTTGCCAAATACAAGTTCCGGCACATAAACGTTGTGTTCCGGGTGTTTTTCAACATCGACGCCATTGCCGTCGTTGAAGATGCTCACAACACCCGTCGCACGGTCAACGTTTACTTTGATGTTTTTCACGAGCTTGACGTTCTCCTTTCCAGATGCGGCTTCGTCCTTCATGCGACTGACCTGGTCGAGCGCATTCACGATAATCTCATCGAAACACTTGAATAGGCCCGGAACGTACGTAATCTCGCGCTTCGCCATAGACTTTGAGGCATCGTCGAAAAGATACGTCTCAATCGTGACGGGCTCAGTCGTTCCAATATAGAGGTCAGGAAGGGTGTAAATGTGAGTCCGGAGCTCATGCTTCTGGTACTTCTCCGCAATCGTTTTCGGCGCCATTGCAAATGACAACGGGGCTTACTGACTTCCTCAGTAATGACAGTCACGCTTTATATGGGAGCCGGGCCCCCATTGTGTCATTTTTTCCGGCGAGGCCGTCCTTAGCTGCGATTGATAAATGGATTGGAATAAAATCATTTAAAGGGACATGCCTATGTATAGTTAGTTGAGTAACACAGAGCGGAGCAATGCCACGAATTAAGACCGGCCAAAAGCCATCGCAACAGTGTAAAAATGCCGATTGCACAACCACGTGCATCTATGGAAAGATTGGAGAGAGAGCGATGTTTTGTAAGATGCATAAGGAACCTGAGATGGTAGATGTAAAGAACAAACGGTGTGAAAATTGTAATAAGCAAGCGTCCTTCAATATACCTGGTTTCAAGAATGGTAGGTTTTGCGTAAATCACAAGTCAGATGATATGGTTGATGTGAAGTCAAAGAGATGTGCACATGTGGCATGTGATACAACACCATGCTTTAACGTTTCCGGGGAGAAAAAACCTAAATTTTGCGCACTTCACAAGCTAAAAGGAATGGTGGATGTTGTTCATCCTGTATGCGAGGCTGAAAAGTGCACTGTTAGGCCTTCATGCAACTTTCGTGGAATGACTAAGGCTAGGTTTTGTGGTTTACACAAAGAAGAAGGCATGGTTTGTATTTTGGGTGCCGTTTGCGAGCTCTGCGACAAGTTGGCATCATTCAACATCAAAGGCGCTAAAGATGCAAGGTTTTGCTTGACGCATAAGGAAACGGGAATGGTCGATGTTATGCATGCGACTTGCGAAAAATGTGAGAAACGCCCAAGTTACAACCTTCCAGGGGAAACAAAAGGAAGGTTCTGTAAAACTCATAAAAGCGCAAAAATGATTGATGTAGAAAACGGGAAAAAAGTGAAATGTGAAAAGTGCTCTAAACTTCCCTTTTACAATGTAAAGGGGAGCAAACAAGCAAGGTTTTGCTTCGAGCACAAGGAAGCAAATATGATAAACATTCATATAGCACGTTGCGAAAAATGCGATACAACGCCCCTTTTTAACTTCAAAGGAGGAAAACCACGATTTTGTTTACAACACAAAGAGCCGTCAATGGTCGATACACGACATAAATTATGTAAGGTATGTGATGATGTCCGGAGTCGACCCAACTTTGACAATCACTGTTTCCGGTGCTTTCTCTATACCAACCCTGATTCTCCAAAATTAAGGTTCCATAAAACGAAGGAACGCAATGTGGTTGATTTCTTGCGTGAAAACACCGATATCGATTGGGTGCTTGATAAGAAAATTGCAGGCGGAAGTTCGCAGCGTCGCCCTGACATCTTCTGTGCCTTTGAAAAATTCAACATGGTGATTGAAGTTGACGAACATCAACACGAATCGTATGATTGCGTGTGCGAAAACAAACGAATTATGCAACTGTTTGTCGACGGCGGGTCGTTACCAATCGTATGTATTCGATTCAATCCCGATAACTACACCGACAATGGTGGCAAAAAGATTTCTTCATGTTGGGGCACCACCGAGGGAAAGGGATTGTGCATTGTCAAGAAGTCCAAAACAGAAGAATGGAAAGAGCGGCTCACCGTCCTAAAGAATACGATTGACTTAGTATTCAACAGCGAAGTTCACAAAGAAATTGACATCATCCATCTGTTTTACGAAGGATACGCCTGAGCGGCTTTCTCCTCATTTTTATCATCTGGCGCTTCCCAAAAACGACACGCACTCACAAACAAGCTTAAGGCAAGCCATCAATACAAAAAAATAACAATGAGCACCCAACTGCCCACAGCGCCCACAGCGCCCGCAGCGCCCGCCAAACTCACTAACATAAGCAAGTGGTTCAAAGGCCTGCTCTGCGGCTCTCTCTCATTCGTAACCTGCTGTTGCTGCTGCGCATGCGGCGGCCATCTTAAGGCCCCTGCCGTCCTTTACGATTATGATGGCCAACCCGACGGCCAACCCGCCAGCGTCCCCTACGATAGACTAGCCACCCACGAAAAACGCATGATTAACACCGTCCAATGGTGTGGCCTCGCGGGCCTCGCCGCCAAGTGCGTTCCCATGGCGTGCGGCTGCTGCTGCGGCTGCTGCGGGAACGTGAGCCCCACGGAGGCGGCGCTCTGCATCGGTGCGATGGAAGAGACAAAGAAGAAGCGCCACTAATCTATTTAGTAATCCTCGTCATCGTCGGGCGACGGCGGCGGTGTAGGCGAGGCCACCAGTGGACTCGTGCCGAAGTAAGACGCGCCGTCTTGGCCGAACGATTGTATGAGAGCGGCCTTGAGTTGCGCACTATCTGCGGGTTTAATGGCAGTAATTCTTTTTCCATGAAAGCTGATCATGCCTGTGTGTAACCATTCATTCAAGTACTTCATCTCAATCGGTGAAAACTTATAGTTGGGAAACGCGCGTTTGAAGGCATTTACAATCTTCATCCATTTTCGTTCATCAATGACTTGTGGTTTATAAAGACTATTGGTAACGGTGGAAGCCAATGCGGTTATCAAGAGTTGGGCGGGAAGAAGCGGCAACCTAGAAAAGTCGGTATTTAAAGTCTCGCGATGGGTCCGTTTGACATAGCTCGCACTGAACTCTTGAGCCTTGGCTACCTGTTCTAGTGTTTTCTTGGGCATGCTGTACAACTCCTCGATGAGTTTAGCAGGGTAGTTCTCAAGTGTGTCGAGATTGCTCTTCACAGATGTAACGTAATGTTGTTTGAAAATTTTCAACTTTGACGGCAGCACAGCGTGGGCATATATTTCAAAGATTTCATTTTGCTCAACTTTCTTTATAAAAGTGTCCAAGCTTGCAGCGTATCTATCCAACAGATTGTGCATGCGTTTAATTGCCTTTGCCTGTTTTATCAGGTCATCCTTGGCATCGTCTATGTCGTCGCGCGGTTTATGCATCTGTACATCCATCCGGTGCGCCGCCAATATTTCGGGTGCCGGAGCACGACCGGTCGTGTTCATTTTGAACATCTTTCCAGTCAGCTCGCTCACGTCGGCCATGTGTGCATTTGGAGACGAGGAGTTCGACGAGTTTCGCCCTCTTTTTTGTTGACCAGCCATTTACTTTGCTATCTGCTATTCTATAATTGCATTTTTATAACATTTTTAGCGTCGTTCGGCATCCGCAAGGGTGCCATCTTTACCAAAGGTCCACCGCGTCTCCCGCCGCCGCCCGCCATGTTGCCGCATGTATTCGTCCGCAAGCTGCATTTTGCGATTCATAGAAGCTTGTCGTTTACGAAGTTCTTCCTCGTAAGGAAACGCAATTTCTTCGTATGTGAAATGCGGGCTTACCCTGTATTTTATAGGAATAATCTTAAAGTCAACCTCTTCGATGTTGTTACCACTTAATGTAGTGTAGAACGGACGTAGCCAATGTAAGAAAAGCACACAGTCTCCATTCTTTTTCATACTTGCAATCATTGATTGCAAAGTGCTGTGCTGAGTCCAGTATTTTTGAATACGAAGTTTGTGGTCTGAGCGAAGCCCAAAGTCACGTGGAGTGCGTGGTAAGATGTACTTGGTCCAGAACGGCTCGAAAGGGCCTTTAGGCTCCCTACATGCTTGAATGAACTTGTCAAGCGGTGTTTGCTCTTGAGGGCTATCTGTGACAACGTCGTATGCGCTATGAATCTTGCGCATGTACCAAGTTTTTCCGTACTCGGCGAGTTGGGCGGTGGGAAGCGGCAGTTTATCAAGACCACGCGAAACCTCGCTCAGGTCTTTGAAGTAGATGGCTGTCGTTTTGGGGAACTTATGGAAACAAAATGCGATTGTCAAATTCAACATCGCAATCGTGCCAGTACCACGAGACAAGTCACCTGCTACATTACAACGCTTATCATATGAAATGGTCATATATCCTTCAAAAGACATCCGCCCCACTTTCGTGATGTCGATTTGGATGCACCCATTCTTTTTACCACCTATGAGAAGCGTCCAAAACTCAGAATGTAAGCGTTTGAGAACGGCATAATATTGGTTATTGCCATAGGTCACTAGAAAGGATTGTGAATCGGAATTCGTAGCACTCATACACTTGCTACTTGCAACTTGCTAAAAAAGTCACCTTCTTGTAGAGGCGGTAGTCATATGCCGAATACACCATTTCCTGACCTAACAAGTCAAAACGAGCAAGCCAACTTTGCGACGGCCGTTGTAGACCGCCCCGAGTTTCGTGCGCTGCGGGTGCCGTCACTGCCCACAAACTCCTTCCCCAACGTCGAGTCTTTCACAAAGGCCGTGAGCGCCAAGTGCAATGCCTTCGAGAAGTACCTGTACCAGTACGTCGCCGTTCAATACCTCGCGGCTCGGACGCCCTACCGTTCTATGCTTCTCTTCCACGGCCTCGGCACCGGCAAAACGTGCTCCGCCATCACCGTGGCTGAGGCGTTCCTAAAGCATCATAGAACGGGCGCCGCCGCCCCCATCTGGGTCGTCGCGTCACCGGCCCTGCAAGCGTCCTTCATCAACGAAGTGCATCGCGCTAGCACGACAAGCACAAACACGTGCACGGGCAACGCCTACCTCAACTACTTTCCCAATGCGGCCCGCCTCGAGCCGGCCGTCCTGAAGCGCAAGATGCGGGCGTTCATTGCATCCCGCTACAAGTTTTGGACCTACGAAGGCCTCGCTAACGCCCTCGCGGCCAACCCGGAGCCCTTCCACGATAAAGTGGTCATCATAGACGAAGCCCACAACCTGCGCGGCGACGGCCAACGGCTCCACGAGCAACTGATGACGCTCTTGCCGAGGGGCACGGGCAACCGCCTCGTCCTCCTGTCGGCCACGCCCATGTTCAACGAGCCCAACGAAATCTTCGGAGCCTTTCGCCTCCTCTTGGCCAACGACCACCGAGCCGACCCGATAAGCGCGACCAACGTGCCCAACGCGCCCGACAAACTCTTCAGGACCGCGAAGCAACGCAACTTACCGGCGTTTGCCGTTGTCGAGCGGCTCTCCCAAGAGTACGTATCCTATGTGCGCGGTGCCAATCCTTTCACATTCGCCCCGCGCCTATCGCCAAGTCGGTCCGGCGTTCCCCTTCTGCAGAACCGCGAGTGGGCCGCGCCCATCAAAGACGGCCTCGTGCCCACGCCCCTCGGCGCCCTGCAAAAGGCATGGTGGCTGCCGCGGCGGCCAAAGTACGCAAAGACGGCGGCCCAACAAGCAGAAAATGCCATCATGTCCGCCCAATCGCAGCTCATGCAGGGCACCAACATCGTGTACCCAATCTCCAGCACCGAGACGCTCCCCGGCCGAGCGGGCTTCTTCCAGGTCTTCAAATCTCAAGAAGCCGCAGGCAACACTAGCCTTCAGGTCGAGTATCTGCAGCCTGCAGCGCCGTGGCTGCAACCCGGTCCGCGCTTGCAGTCGTGCGGCGCCAAGCTCGACAGAATTGTCAACTTTATCTTGAACGCCCGCGGCATCGTCATGGTGTACAGCGAGTTCGTGTGGGCCGGCGTCGTGCCGCTCGCCATCGCGCTCGAGCACGCGGGCTTCTCACGATACGGCGAGAACAACATGCTCGCAGGGCAAGGCGGCCCTCGGGCCCGCGCGGCCGGGTCGTACGCCATTCTATCAGGGACAAGCGACGTCATGGGCCGCAAGTCCTTCACGGAACTGCTGGAGACCATCAACAACCCAAATAACAAATCGGGCAGCAAAGTGAAGGTCGTCCTACTCACGCAAGTGGCCAGTGAGGGTCTCACACTAAAGAACGTCCGCGAGGTGCACATAGTCGAGCCATGGTACCACTTTAACCAGCTGGAGCAGGTCATAGGACGCGCCGTCCGCACGTGCAGCCACGAGGCCCTGCCCGTGCAAGAGCGCAACGTGACCGTCTACTTGCATTGCGCCGTGGCAGAAGCGGAGGCTACTGGCGCCCCGACGCCAGACGCGAAGCCTGGCGCCCCGACGCCTGACGCGAAGCCTGGCGCCCCGACAACAGACGCGAAGCCTGGCGCCCCGACAACAGACGCGAAGCCTGGCGTCGCCCCGACGCCTGACGCGAAGCCTGGAGTAGTTCCTACTCCAGACGAACACGCCTACGAAATCGCCGCCCGTAAGCTCGGTCAAATCGAGCTTGTCGAAAAAGCGCTCCGGGACAACGCCGTCGACTGCGCTCTCAACATCAACGTCAACTACGTGCCGCCCACCACGTTTGGGTTCAAAGTCATGCTCAACACATCACAAGGTGCGCAAGTGGAGTGGACGTTTGGCGACGCAGCCGACATGAAGCCTAAATGCAAGAGCGCAATCAACCTACATGCAGTAGACTCCGGCCAAAGCGCGGCATCCAGCGTGCGTCATCTTGAAGCCGTGATGCCCACCGCGCTCGCACGCATCCGCGCACACTTGCACTCGCTCCCGCATGGCACCCGTGTGCCGGTTGCGGACCTAGTTGAAGCTTCCAAACTGCCATCTGCGTTCGCCATGACTGCCATCATGCGCCTGGTTGGAAGCCAAGAGCGCGCCAACGCCACCACGGCAACAATCGTACGACTCCACGATGACTTTGTAATTCTTCAAAAGATAACGAAGCGCGAGAAAGGCCGGCTCATAGAGATACCCGAGGCAGCCGATGCGCCGCCCCGTCCTGTCGCCTCAACTTCCGCAGCCCCAACCGCCACGCCCATAGCCGCCGCCGCGACCGCCGCGACCGCCGCGCCCGCCGCCGCCCCTTCCACATCCGCACATGCTTTGCGAGCGTCCTATACACAGCTTCTATCCATGCTTCCGGCCGATGACGCCCAAGCCAAGTTCACGCTCTACAGCATGCTCACTCGGGCGTCCTTCTTCCAACTTGCCAAAGACGTTGTGGCGGGAGTTGTTGCACCGAACGAACACGCCAACCGTGCAGTCCGGCTTCTCGACACCGAGGGCGTGTGGATAAAAGAAAGAAACAACCGTCTCACGGGCTTCATCAACATCTTCACGCCGCGAGCGACCTTCGAAGTCTACTTGGGCCAAGAGAAGGCGTCCAACGCCCAAACGGAGACGCTCCGGGCCGCTCGCATCTTTCAAGACGTCCCTATGAGCGCCAAGGACACCAAAGACACCATCGGCTACTTCGCGCTGAAGCGCGACCGCGCGGCCGCCGGCGACGACGTGCAACTAGCCTTCCAGCTGCTCATGCCCAACTCGCTTCCAGGCAACCAGCGCGGCGCCTTTTGCGAGACGAAGAGCAAGGGCGAGCTCAAGACGCTCATCACGGCTCTGACGCCCGACTATTTCGACCGGGTGAAACCGTCCAAGGACTTTGAAATCCGTAAGACGCTCTGTGTCATCATTGGCAGCGAGCTTCAAAAGCATGGCCAACTCATGTTGCCGCCGTTCTATAAGCCAAAGAGCAGTTCCTAGCATCTCGCCCATTATTTTTATGAAGATGATTTAGTAGATTTCGCCAAATGCCCAAGCGTTTTCAAATCACGCAAACTGACAGTAAAGTCTTCAATTGCCCCTTGTCCTGTGCCACATGTGCCCAGCAGACACGCAACGGACAAGCATGCCGCAAGCGCGCTTGTCATGGTATGCCTGTGTGCTGGATGCATGCGCGAACACTTTACAACATTCGTGCTAAGCCATCCACCGTTCCAAACGTCGGCAGGGGTTTGTTCGCCTTCAATCCTTCAGTCGGCAATAGAAACGTCTTCAACAAGGGAGACTGGATATGTCCATACGGCGGCGAAGCAATAACAGGGGCGCAACTGGATGAACGGTATGGGGTCGACGGGGAAGCGCCGTATGCGTTGTGCAATGGACCCGTATGCACGGACGCGGCGTGCGCACGGGGGTGGGGCTCGTTTGCCAATCACGGCGTACTGCCAAATGCCGAGTATGTTCTACACAACAATAGCTTTTGGCTGAAGGCGCTCCGGCCAATCCGCCACGATACAGAAATTTTCATGGACTATGGCGAAGTGTATGGTTTTGATGTGAACCACACAACCAGATGAACATGAGGAAGATGGAGCTAGGCCCTAAAAAAGGATGTGTGATATTAAGGACATACACATCTAAGTCCATCCAAGAGTCTATCCAAGTCGAAAATGTTCTTCCCTATCCGCTTCAAAACGCATGTCCAGCTGGTACCCCATGAACTGGACGAGAACATCGAGAAGACGCTCATGGTGAAGCTCAAGAAGCGTTACGAGGGCGTATGCTCTCGGTTCGGCTACATCAAGCCAGACACGCTTCAGATTTTGCACAGGTCGCTGGGAAGCTTCATGAAGCCACATTTTAATGGCCACACGCGTTTCGAAGTCTTGCTCATTGGCGATGTCTGCAACCCCACACAGGGAATGGTGGTGACCGCCACCGTCCAAGCAAAGAACAACCTGGGCATTCTGGCGGAGAGCTCGGTTGCCCGCGGCGGCGGCCTCCCCGACATCCCGCTCCTCGACATCATCGTCCCGCGCCGCAGCGCCGGCATCGCCAGCGAAGTCAACCTAGACGATGTCGCGGTCGGCGAGAGCGTCTATGTGGAGGTGCTCGGCAAGCGATACCAGCTGAACGACACCAAAATCTCCATCATCGGCCGCATCGTAAAAGAGCGCGAGCACGCGGCCAATGAGGTCGTGGACGATGGCGAGAGTGAGGCCGAAGACGCCGACGCGGACGGCACCGACTTTGACGAGGAAGACCTCGACACGGACGTTGGCGGCGGTGGCGATGGTGACGGCGAGGACGGAGACGGCGAAGAGCAACCGGCGAATGCGCAGAAGCTCGCCCAAGAAGCCCAACGGTTCGCCAAAATCTTACGCGAAGGCGTGAGCAAGACCAAAGGGGGTGTTGGAATATTAGGTGGGGGCGAGGAAGATGGCGAGGAAGATGAAGATGAAGATGGCGATGACGACGATTTGGAGGGTGGCGATGGTGAAGAAGAAGAGGAAAGCGATGTAGCTGATGAATAGGCTTAAGGCGTAACACACAACAAAGAGTAACAAAGGGAGGAACATGACTACCCAACCTACCCGTATGGAGCGATGCCAACACATTTTGTCCGCGGTGTCCAACTTGAGCCCGACGGAAACGGACGAGCTCTTCAAGATTCTTGCGAGCACCAAGTGCGAGTATTCGCAGAACGACAACGGCATTTTCATCAATTTGCGTTGGGTGGGCGAGAGCGTCCTTCACAAAATAGAGCAATTCATGGCGTTTTGCAACAAGAACCGCATTGAGCTAGAGAAGTACGAGCGTCTCAGGAAGATTCTCACGGAGAACTTTGCTGCCGCCGCAACGGCCGTGGCTGCTTCTAATAGTGCTACCGCTCAAGCAACCGCCACACCTTTCGCCATTGCCGGCGAGCCCGATGACGAGGAGGCCGCTGATGTCCCGGAGGCTGTAGGCGCAGTGGGTCAAGAGCGTGCAGTTATTGCCCAAGTCCCCTCGATAGTTGGCGGCATGACCACCCTCAAGTTCAATCTTCTCAAAAAGAAGTTTGCCAAACCATATAACGCGAGCAGCCGATTTGAGCAGGGCGACCTAATAAAGGAGCCCAATGTGCTCTAGGAGTCGGGCGGGCTCACACTTATTTCTCTGTCTTCATGGTTAAAGCATCTAAGCCCTGCCTGCCCATGAGCACCCTCATTTTGCGTTCGGGGGACCCGCGCCCTTGGTTTGTAAAGTACATCACGTCCACATATCCAGATGTGTCATATGACCCGGTTCAACTCACGTTTGCATGCGGGAAGCAAGCCAACGGCAAGTACAAGCGTGCCCTCGTGTTCAAGGGCGCGCTCGCGACCCCAAAGACCAACTTCGTCCTCTTCGGCGCCACGATTGTCTCGAAGCGCGGCTGCGCGGCGACCAACCGCGACATTGAATCCGGCAATGCGACCGCGCGGCCTGACACGGCGAAGCACTGGATGTGGGTGATATGGAACCGCCACAACGACACGGTCACTGTCGACCAGCATCCCCTCATCTACCACTTTAATAATCCCTCGGACTACACGCCTAATGCGTTAGCGTCGCACTTCAAGAAAGAACTTCCCAAGTGGATGGCAGAGCAAGGCTATACTATCACTACTCGCAACTCAAAGTACAGTGCGCAAGTGGTTCAAAAAATAAAGAAGTGGGCGGGAGAATATTTGGGCACACGCTCACCGACCCCGATGCTCTGGTTTGTGCTGCTCATCTTGTGGGACCTCGACACGATGTTTAAGAACCCGAATATGACAGACGGAGAGCGCGCGCAACTCATGAAATCGGCGAGCGCCGAGACATTCGGCCCGTACATTCTGACGCTCCAGGCACGGTTTGAGAAATTCTACTTGAAGAAGGCGCGGACGCGCGCAAAGTGCGAGAAGAGCGCCCCCAAGACGCTCTACCACCCAGAGACGGCGCGCTGCGTAATGCCGAGCGGCAAGGTTGGCAAATTTATTCAGCGCATTACCCCCACACCTATGCTCTCTTCGAAACCACCACCGAGCCTCAAATTTAAGGAACGGTCTCTCATGTCGGCCAAGAGCGATGTGAATACGTTTTTGGACACCCTATACAACCAAAGTGCCCTGATTGACTATTTGGCGCCCAAGTATCCCCACGTGGCGATTGCAAACGAGCGCGTGAAATGGCGCGTCGCACAGGGAGCGGGCACTTTGATGTTCACGCCGGGGTTCAATGCGTTCTGGAAAAAATCATTGGCCGACCCTCAGGTCAAGCAAATAGTCTCGCTCATGGACCTCGATACTGATGTGTATAACGTTGGCCACGCGAATTCGCTCATCTTCACGAAAGCAACATCCGAACTCGAAGTGTTCGAGCCATCGGGTGTTCATATAGGTGATGCATTCAAATCAAAAGAACTGTACGACGAGCTAGGCGCCACAATGAAAGAGAGATTTGGAATCGCGAAGCTCCTGACGCCGTCTGAATATTGCCCCAACAAGATGAGCATCTTCCAATCGCTCGAGTCCGATGAGCAGGCCATGTGGGAAACGGATGGTTACTGCGCCGTATGGACAATATGGTACACTGAGCTCCGCATGAGCAACCCTAACATGACGACCAAGGCGTGCGGCGAGCTCGCGATTCGCAGGCTACTTGACATGGGGTCGCTGCGTGCTTTCATATGGAACTACGACCGGTGGGTGCGCCGCGATTTCGAGCAAGTGCAAGCGCAAAAGCAGAAGCCGAAGCCGAAGCCCCGTGCTAAACCGCGGAAGCCGTAGCCGCAGCCGCAGCCGCCGCAGCCGCAGCCGCAGCCGCAGCACCGCCCGTCCCGCCCGTGACGTTCTCGGCGAATGGCCGGTACATGATTTTTGTATAAGGTGGGTGCTCCATCTTAAAGAGAGCCGGGTCTCCAACATCGCTGTGGTCTACCCAAAGGCGCAATATGCAAAAGCTCCGCTTGGGCGAGATGCTTGCGCCGCAAATGCGGTCCCACTTTACAAGCTTGCCGCCCGCATCCGTCCCCGCCATGCTCTCACCAAGGACTCCGTAACTAAGCATCTTCCAGAAGTGCGGCACCTCGCTCTTCATCACCTTGTAAGAGAAGCAGCCGCCTTTGGCATTGTGCTCGTCCTCCCAAATGGGCAAAATGTGCTCTCGCATGAAGAAGAACATGCCATTGCACCAGTACTTCTCGAGTGCCACTTGCAAGTCCACGGCGTCTTGGACGGTGCTCACGGTAGCGAGCGGCACATAGCTCTCAATCTCCCATGCATCATCATCGGGGTCGTGAAAGTAGAGCGTCCATGTGTCGTTGAGGAATGTGCTATGTGTGGACCCCACTGCTTCGCAAGCCTCTGCAGCCTCGGCAACTTCGCAAGCCTCGGCAACTTCGCAAGCCTCAGCAGCTTCGGCAGCTTCGGCAACTTCGGCAACTTCGGCAACCTCTTCCATAGTAAGTTAAAAACAAAGGTCCGTCAATCCTCTAAATACTCTACACAAGCTTCACATCCCGCACATACTTTTTGAACAACACCGACACGAGCCATTGCAGCCTATTGTACTGGTGCACGATGACGAACGGCTTGCCCGTGCTCGTGCGCACGACCCCGTCTTCGCCGACGATGGGCCTCGGCTCAACCACTCCCTCCCCAAAGAAGCGCAGCTTATCAGGGTCGCATGTGGTCCCCATTTGAGCCGCCCACCCCTCTTCGCTCATAGTGAAACGCACGGCGCTCTTGTACGGCTCGAGCGAGAGCAGCACATTGTACGCGGCTTGGTCCGGATTGGGCGTCCCATAGCCCGAACTCATAGTATGAATGTTCAAAAACAGGCCTAGCACACTCTCAAACTCCCCGCTGATAGTGCCTGCGTTGTAAATCAGCCGCTCGCTCATGTGGTGAAAGACGTCCTCGCCAAAGCTCTCCTTCATGTTGCGTGCCCCCCAGAGCACCTCATTTTTGTACTGGATGCTCTCGCATGCTGCGACCAACTTGGCGCCCCCGATGTTGGCCTCGAGCCACGCGGCCGGATTGGATTGAAACACCACATCGCCGACATCTGTGCTTATGAGATACTTGGGGCGTCTCTCGGGTTCGATCCGGCTCATAAAGTACCACATGTGGTAGAAGCGCTCGACATTGACGTGAAACTTGGGACCCTTGGCGTGAAAGGCGAAGCGGCGCTCTTCGGGAACCTCGTCAAACACAAACACCGTCCATCCGGCTTGTTTCAGGAATTGCACGACTGCATATCCAACATCGTAGCACACCATGTATTTGTCGCCCGAGAAGCCGCTCTGAAGCAGGGACGTTACATACAAGAGAATGTGCGGCACGTCATACTTGGTGATGGCCCCTACTATGGCAGTAGCAGTAGCGGACGGCGGCGACATCATCATTTACAACATCTACTTCTTTTGCTTTAGACCATATACCACGCGCAAAAACAATCCCAAAAATAATCCCTTCCCACTTTTCCCGGTTTTTTCCCGTCTCACTCAAAGCCCTGGAACGGCACATGTGCGTAGCATGGCAGCTCCTCCAGCACGCTGTCGTACATGCAGCGCCATTCGCTGCCCGATCCGCCTCCCATGAGGCGCATGAGCATCCCGACCGACGCATCTTTCTGCTGGTCCATGGCCGTCAGGAGCACGTGCCGCCAATTGACCATCACATGTGGATGCCGCCAAACGTAGTCAATCAAGCAATCGTGGTGGGCGATGCCCTCCTCGAGAAGCTCGAGCCCGGACGCCCCATCACCCTGCCCCCCCTCGCCCGCGGCGCGGCCCACGAACCGCTCGTGGAGCCAGGCCGTCATGAACGTCCGCGTGGCGCCCAGCATGCAGCACCGGTAGTAGAAATTCGGCGGCACCTGCCAATGTAAGTTGTCGAACAGGTGCATCACGCGCTCCGTGTTGTCGGCCGACAGGGCGTCGTAGAACAGATAGTCCTTGTACTCCGCGTGCCGGTCCTCCGGGATGTGCCCGAGAAGCATGTTGAACACTTCGAGCGCCCACGCGGCGGCTATCACCTTGAACGTCACTGCGCAGCCCGCCTCGATAAACTGCTCAATCACGCGGCACGGCATGTTGGCCTCGACGGCGTACGCGAGCGCACTGCCGTACATGTCCTCCACTGGCACATCGTGGTCCACGAGCGTGATGAGAATGAGACGCGTCTCGTTGCTGTCGCGAGCGAGCGGCCCGAGCATGCAGTGCTGGTATGCTTGTGACGACCGCGGCACTCCGTTATCAAGCAGATACGCGACAAGCTCTGCCGTCCCCACCTGGCATGCATGCCACAGCATCGGCTCCGCCAGCTCCCACTCGCCCCATGCGGCGCCGTTCACGATGTAAGTGAGAAGCACGCGGTCGTTGGTCTCGATTGCTCGGTGTGCGACGTAGCTCAGAACGGCGCTGTGCGCGTAAGCCACCTCCTCGAGCCAGAAGCGCACGTACATGATGCTCTCGACTGACTCGAGTGTGATGGCCGTCTCCAACAGGTCGTAGATGGTCTCCACGGGCAGATGAATGGTGCTCACCAGCCGCGTGAAGACAACCCGCGCCTCCGCATAACGCGGCTCGGGCGCCGACATGCACCCCATGAGGACGGCCTTGACCCATGGCCCGCTCACGACCAAATTATAGTCTTCTTGCGCCTCCTCTGCGCCCGCGCCCGCCATAAACAGGACAAGGATGCAGTGCTCGATGACGTTGCGCGCCGCGTACTTGCCCAGAATGAAGAACGTGTCGGCCGCTTCTGCCACATCCACTGGCATCATGTGCCACTCGAGCAGCTTGGCGAAGATGACCGCATCGTCGTTCAGGGCCGCCGCCGTCCACAGTTTCTTGGTGAGCTCGATGTTGCAGCCGGGCGTCCCAGTAGCGATGTAGTCGCGGAGCAGCTCAACATGGCCGCCGATGGCCATCCAATAGGCGATGTCCGCGGCCTCCACCGGCCCCGCCGCCTGCAGCCATGCACCGCCGCCGCCCGGACGCTCCAGCCAAGACCGGTACCCACGAAGGGCGGCGGCCTCGTTCATGGCCGTCTGACCGCACAGCGCCTCCATGCGACGCTCGAGGAGCGGGTCGCGCGCCGTCCAGATGCGGGCGATGTACTCGGGGTTGTGCTTCGTCGCATCGCTGAAGAGGCCGTCCCAGAGGGTGTCGTACATCATCCACAACATGAGGCGCGTCTCGGCCGGCATCCGCTTGATAATCTCGCACCGCGTCTCGATGGAGAGGTCGCTCCAGCTGGTCGAGGAAATCGTAGACATCGAAGACATCGAAGACATCGAAGACATCGTAGACATGGTTGCTCGTTGTTTTGGTTGTTTTTGAGTATCAGGGGGGGGCGGCTTTTTCGGCTCTGTGTAAAAATACTGCTGGTGTGATGGACTATCATTTTTTGACCACGGTCGTCATTAACTTGTGCTAGGCCCTGGCACACCCGCTTCTGTCACATATGCTGTTTATCAAAATCTACTTAAAGACAAACCCCATTTCTGATTTGTGCGCGTGTAGCTTAGTGGTAGAGCACTATCTTTGTAAGGTAGGGGTCGCGGGTTCAATCCCCGTCGCGCGCAAAATCTAATTTTTAGCCCCTCGGCCCCAAAAATCGAGTCCACTTAAACAACACGACCACTTCATATGTGCAACCTACTCCCATCTTATCATACCCATAAACAATGGGGTTCCAAGAAATCCTAAGGGCGCTGCCCATGACGGACGCGGGGCGTACTCTTGAGCTTGCGGGCGCTAATGCCCAAATCCCCGTCCAAATCCCCGACTACGCCGACTACTTCAAGCGAGAATTCACGGCGATTGCAGGGGGGCAGACAAGCAGCGGCACACTGACCATTGCGGCTCCCATTGCCCAACGTGCGCCGCAAGGACGGCCGTTTCGGTCGCTCTCGCACTTTATCATGGCCCGTGCAGACCCCCTCAGCGCGACCTACGCCCACGAGCGCCGCGACGACATCGCCGAGTACGTGCGCCACAAGATGCTCGCGTTCGTGAACAATCCCACGCACGTCGCCGCCCTCGGCCGTCGCAAGTGCTACGAGGCCGGCTGGTTCTTTGAACGGCCGCGCCCTTTCCTCGAGAATGCGACCCCACAGCAGTGGGCGTCCTTGAGCGAGATTATGACGGCCTTGCTCGGCGGCTCGGTCTTGGCGCGGCCCGAGGAGTCCGCCGAGTCCGCAGATGCCAAACCGACAGCCGACTTAGTAATCTATGGTGGCCGGCACAAGTGGCTCGAGGTGAAGTAAAATGCCGTAAAAAAGGATTGTTTTTGTATTATAGGTTTGTACACCTTTACACACTAAGCTTCTCTTATCTCTCTTATCATGTCTGGACCAATCATGCGCCCACTGGAAGAGTTGTGGGACGCTGAAGAGGGGTCGCTCTGGGAATTCGAAATTGGCGCAAACGAGGGCATAGGCGGCGAGGGCGAGGGCACACGCGAGGGCACGGGCCAACTCGCGCCGTTCGAGACCATCGAGAGCATTCTCACGAGCCTGCCCGACGTCTCGTCTGCGGTGATGCAAGAGCGCCTCGAGATTCTCATTGGCGGCGGCGAGTACCACGGATGGTGCGTGCAAATCGACGGCATCGACCACATCCGCGTGTATTGCGACACGGGCAACCCGTGGCTGGTGCCGGCACGGTGGATGCTGTCGCTCCTCAAGGACGCACGGCGTCTGCCCGACACCTACTGCGCCTCTATGAAGTGTAGTATCGTGAAAGAGCTGGAGGAGGACGCGGCGGCCGTTCCCCGTTCATGGTGGAGCGAGGTCCCCAAGTTTCACAGGCTTAAGAAGATACACGAGCATAAACATCTGGATACCGGTATCATCTACCAAGTCACGCTCGAGCGCATCATGCAGGACGCATCGCGCACAGACACTGATGCGAACGCTTCTCTCAAGACCGCACTCGCGGCCCCCGGTGCCTCCGGCGCCCACACCACCCACTCCGTCCGCGCCCAGTGGCGCCACAAGAAGCCGGAGGGCGGCAAGAAGAAGCAGAATGCCCAGAATGCCCAGAATGCCCAGAATACCCAAAACGCGCATGCGCCCGGCGCTCGGGCGCGCACGTTCTACCAGCATGGCATGCGCCTCGCGGCCATCGCGCGCAACGAGCCCAACCCGATGCGCCTAGACGAACATGGTGCCGTCCTCGTGGAGTTTGGCAAGGTCATTGCGGCCGCGCGTCGCCGACCGCGTCAAGGCGAGCCGCGCGACGAACGGCCGTTCTTCATGGCACCCAAGCCGGTCACGCTCGAGCAAGTCCACCTGATTGACCCAGAGACGCGCTACGGCGCGGTCACCATCCAGGGCGACTATTGCGTGACGGACAAGGCCGACGGCGAGCGCATGCTATTCTACGTCCACTCCGACGGCAAGTGCTACTTGATTAACAACTCGCTCGAGGTCCGCGGGACGGGCATCGTCGCCAAGTCGAGCCGCCTACATGGCAGCGTCGTGGACGGCGAGTACATCGACGCGGCGGCCATGCGCTTCCCGGGCCAAAAGAGCATGTTCGCCGCCTTTGACGTCTACTTCCGCAACGGCCAGAGCCTCATCAACCGGCCGCTCTTTGCCGAAGAGCGGGAGCAGCCGGCACGCGCGCGGCGCCCCCACCCGGCCGCCCAGGGCGCCCATCAGCCCGACCCCGAGAGCGACCCCGACTTTGGCAAGGGCCGCTACGACATCCTGAAAGACATGTTCGAGGACATTGGCTTCTGGAACATGTCGGCGGCCAACGTCGCAATGGGCGTCAAGAAACATCGGCGTGCGAGCGGCCCGGCCATCTTCGAGGCGGCCAAGGCGACGCTCCAGGACGCTCAACGGCTGCCGTACGCCAACGACGGTCTCATTTTCACGCCGGCCAATCTCTACGTGTGGGGCGTCTATGCCAACCGCCGCCCGGTCTCGGTCACTCCCGAAATGGGGCGCTGGGACCGCGTGTTCAAGTGGAAGCCGGCGCACATGAACTCGGTCGACTTTCTGGTGCGTGCCACCGGAGAGAAGCGCCCAGGCGGCCGCGACACCGTTCTGCACGGCTTCGAGCTCATGTGCGGCTATAACATGGTCAAGAACACGCCCATCGAGGTGGACGACGGCATGCGCTACTTGCACGACCCGGAGGAGCGCGCCCGCATCATTGCCATGCGTGACCGCTACGAGCCGGCGCCCTTCGAGCCGCACACCTATCTGAACGAGAACGCCAGCCGCCTTTGGCTGCCGGACAACAAGACGCTCGAGGGCGAGGCCGTGACGGACGATACGATTGTGGAGTGCCAGTTCGACTTTGCTGCGGGCACGGGCGAGTCCGCCAACGCTGCCGCCGGCCAGTGGCGGGCCATGCGGGTGCGCGAGGACAAGACGCGCCTTTACAGGGCCACGCGCAATATCTCGCGCGCTGCGAACGACATGTCCACGGCGCGCAACATCTGGATGACCATCCATGAGCCGGTCACGGAGGCCATGATTAAAGGCGACGTGCGCATCACCATGGCCGACATCGAGGCGAAGCAGGCGGGCACCGAAGAGCGCTACTACGCCCGGGACATTGCGCGCTACCACTTGCTTTCTGTCAACATGCAGAATTTCCACAACCTGGTCATCAAGAAGCAGCTGTTCGAGGAGCCGACGGTGAGCTACAGGCGCCGCCTCTTAGAGTTGGCGTGCGGCCAAGCGGGCGACATGTCTCGCTGGGCGGACGCCGGCTACTCTGTGGTCGTGGGCATCGACATGAATAAAAACAATATTTGCGACTCGATGAACGGTGCATATGCGCGGGGCATTCGGATGTCCAACGACGCCGGCAACCCCGGCAACACGCATCAAAACAATCACCGGCAGGCCGGCAGCGCGACGCCCACGATGTGCTTCATGATTGGCGACTGCGGCAAATCCCTTACGACGGGCGAGGCCTTTCACGAGTCGCCGGAGAGCGAGGACATGTGGCGGGCGCTGACCAAGACGACGAACCCGAGTTACATCGCTCCGGTGGCGGCGGCCTTCAACCGGAAGAACGTTCCAGAGTTTGACGTCGTTTCGTGTCAATTCGCCATCCATTACTTCTTCGAGAGCAGCGACATCCTCGACACCTTCTTGCGCAATGTTTCGGACCACCTGCGCGAGGGCGGCTACTTCATCACGTCGTGCATGGACGGCGAGACGGTGCACTCGCTCCTGCGCACAGAAGGCCCAATCGTCACAGGCCGCGTGGCCGGCAACACGGTGTGGGCCATCCACAAGGGCTACGAGTCTTTTAACATAGAGACGGGCGATGCCTTCGCCAAGGACATTCACGTGTACCTGGAGACCACGCGCCAGTCTATCAAAGAATACCTCGTACCGTTCAGCGTTCTCTTGGAGCGCGCCGCGGGCGTGGGTCTCGAGCTGCATTCGACCGAGCTTTTCAGCACCACGTTCGACCGGGAGCATGCGGAGCGCGGCGAACTGAGGCACATCCTCGACAAGCTGGCGCGCGAGAGCGTCCAAAGGCGGTTCAGTGGCCTCAATCGCTGGGCCGTCTTCCGCAAAAACAAGTGATTCGCCAATTTAAAGATAAATTGCGTCGTTTATGAATGTAACAATGCAGACAACAATCTTAAAACGAACAAATGTTCGGTGCAATCCAACTCCTCATCGATTTCGGTCAATGATTGCATGCAAAGCAAGACCCAGCGACCCAACGTACGGTCCAAATGATGACACAAACAAAGACAGGCAGCCTCCAAATGTATGGGAAAAACGTTTTGAAGCCGCAATTCACCGTGCCAAAGTTCGTCATCTAGACAAAATTTACCGTTCGAACGTTGATGTATCACCTTCCCTCATCAAGAAACTTTTGCGCGACAAATGGGGGCAAAAAGCAGCCGTTCGGCTTACCAAGAAAGACGTACTCGGTTTGGAAATCAACTTCGATGATGTTGGCTCTCAAGGATTAGGTGAAATCTGTGAATATATAAATCGAAATGACCTCGGGTATTACATAAAAAAAACGATTGAAGCTTCGTCTAGCGACAGTGAGCTTCCCATATGGATTCCACTCGAGTTGGACGCAGCCTAACGTTGTGCGTGCAAAATGTTGCCATAGTGCGGCCAGGAATACTTCGCCATTGACTCGCCAACGTAACGCCAACGAATGACATTCGTATCGGGGTTGCGCTCGTAAATTTTGGCCGGGTCCATATCCATTTTCTTGGTTATGTCCGGTTGTGTTGACGTCCTTTAAGTGGGGGTGTGTTTTTGTTTTTACTTTTGGGGGGATTCGAACCCCCGGTCTCCAGATTAGAAGTCTGGCGCTTTATCCACTAAGCTACAAAAGCATCTGGAACAAGATTTCCGCTTCTCTTTAAGTACGAGCAAAAGCAAGCTAATTCACATCACTTTCTTTTCGGCCAAATACACTTCTAGAAAGGCCGCCACTTCATCCGGAATGGGCGCCGGCTTGGTCCGCTCGAGAAGGTCGAGCACGCACATCCGAACCCACGTCTTCTCGGCGAGCGACATGTCCCGGGCCTCGTCCCTAAACTTGTTTCCACGGGGCCACGTATCTTTCTCTAATTGGAGAAGGACGGTGCGAATCTCTTCGTCTTCAATGTGATGGACAATCTCAGGGAACGATTGCACGAACTTCTCGCGAGAGGTCGCGTCCTTCGCACGTCGCTGTGCGTCTTCGACGGCCACTACTTTTTGGCGCAGCGTCTCCCGCAAGGGCGGCACACACGCAACGCGAGTACTGGCACACATTCGGCGGATACCGGAGAGCAGCATTGTTCACTCTCACTTGCCATCCTATCGCGCCCCTTCTTTAAGCTAAGAACGGTTTGGGCTTAAGACGGTCCCCACCAAAGAAGACTAAAACTAAACTAATGCACCCCGTACACTTTTCCAAGAAGTTGAGCGGGTCCGCCCCGGTACCTGTCCGAGTGCACAATCAAAATTTGGCTCTATGGCGCGGGCCGAAGAACCTGGTGTCTTGCTTCCCTGACGCGTGCCCGCACCGCGGCGCTCAACTTTCGATGGGCCGCGTCACGGACGGCGGGCAGTTGCAGTGCTCTTACCACGGTTGGCAGTTTGACGCCAAGGGGACGTGCGTTCGCGTCCCGCAGGCGGCCGACAAGCAATACATTCCAAAGGCGTGCAACGTTCGGCCATGGCAGGTCATTGAACGAGGCGGCATCGTTTGGCTTGCTCCGCCCGCTGTGCTTCTCACGCCGGGCGTCACGGCCATCACGGAGCGCATACGCGAGTTTTCGTGCGAGGACGCCTTCATCACGGACTACGTGCTCGACGCCAACTATTCGTACGAGCTTCAGATTGAGAATCTGCTGGACCCGGCTCACATCCACTTTGTGCACAATGGCTTTCAGGGCAGCGAGAGCAAGGCCGGCTTCATCCGGGCGACGGACATCAAAGTGGACTACGAGCGCATGACTATCTCAGGCACGTTCGAGCACACTCTACGCACGGACGTCCCCATGATAAAGATTGAGTTCCATTGGCCGTCCATCGTGGACGTCTCTATCTTCAACAAGAGCGGCGAAGTCGTGCGCAAGAACATCATTTACGTGACGCCCGCGACGGACCGCACCTGCCGCGTGCTCTTTCGTGACGTGGCGTTCAAGCAGTTCCTGGCCCCGCCGTTTGTCCGCATGTTTTTGGGGTCACCGTCCATCGAGGAGTCGTACCAGGTCGTAAATAAGGAAGTGGTCGACGCCATCATGCAACAAGACATCCGAATTCTCGAGTCGCAAGAGGTCAATAAAGCCTCCCGCTACACTCTTCTGACAGAGAGCGACCGTCTTATCGTCGAGTATCGGCGGGTTTGCAAGAAATGGGCTGTGGCTGCGGCGGGCGCCGCTCCTGCAACCGTTCATGGTCCCGGGCCCCAAAAAATGACTTAAGAGAATCCTATGCATGAGTACTCAAGTGCGTCTTCTCAGTCATTACCTCACGGGCAATCATGTCCTCCCTTCCTATTGAGATTACCCCCGCTGCCCTCGTTGCTGCCTCCATGGCTTCCATGGCTTCCATGGCCACCTCCAAGACGCCGGTCGTGCCGGTCGTACCGTCCTTCCCTCCGCCTCCTCCGCCTCCTCCGCCTCCTCCTCCCAAGGTCCACGGCTCTCTCAAGGAGCTGCTGGCGGAGGTGAAGGGGCGCATCGCAGAGCGCATTGGCGAGGCCGCCCCGGAGAAGGACGCCCACTTCGTCCTGCTGAACATGCTGAAGGAGTTCCACTACTGGCCGGCGCTGCAGGTCAAGACGTTCAACAAAGAGCCCGGCATGGTGCTGCTGCACAACACGTACAAGCGCGACGACGTCGCGGCCTTCCAGGCGCTGTACGACGAGTGCCGCAGCGTTGTCCTCGACCTGAACGCGCCGGACGGTCAGAACATCGTCGTGTCGCTGGCGAACGGCATTCCCACGCGCATGGACGACGCAGTCTATGAGCACATGCAGAAGCTGGCTGTGAATGACGCGCCCGTCGATGCGCCGCCGCCGCCCGCTGACAAGTGCGAGCGCTCGTACGAGGGCACCGTCGTCTCGGTCTTCTTCCACCGTGGCACGTGGTTCTTCTCGACCTCGACGTGCCCGAGCGTCAACGACTCGCGCTTTGCGCACCCCACCAAGAAGCATGGCGAGATGTTCGACGAGGCGCTCGGCCACATCAAGCTGACGCGCGAGACGCTCACGAACTGCCTCGACCCGGAGAATGCCTACACGTTCCTGCTGGTCCACCACGAGAACGGTCACATCATGAAGACGGCCGACGAGTTCGGCGACGACAAGTTCATGGGCATCTTCCACATCGGCACGCGCAGCCGCACGACGATGGAGGCACTTGCATATGATGGAGGCGCTTGCGACCACCTGAAGTCAGTGGGCGTCCTGTACCCGGAGCGCTACGAGTCGCCGGCGGCCGCCATCGCGTGGCTGCGGGCTCACCCGGAGGCGTACGGTTTCATCGGACGCAACCCGACCACGGGCGCCATCACCAAGGTGTCGCGCTCCAACATCATCGAGCTGGAGCAGATGGACTACGGCAACGCCAACCCGTGGCACAACTTCGTCTGGATTTACAAGCAGAACAAGCCGCACTTCCACGTGAACGACTACATCGCGCGCTTCTGCCCGGACATCAAGCTGCCGCTCGACCACGCGGGCCGCGAGATGGCGCCGGTCTACGTCGTCCACACGGTCATTTGCACGATGCGCGACATCCTGCTCGAGCTGTACCGGGGCACGACGCAGTACTTCCCGCAGTACAAGCGCTTCAAGATGGACACGCACGCGGACGCCAGCCTGGCGCCCATCCTGCGCTTCCACCTGGCGCAGCTGCGCCGCATCCAGATTACGACGCACACTGACTGCATGGTGCACTCCAAGACCATCTACCACTACCTGTGCCACCACACGACGATGAAGAACATGCGCATGCTCATCAAGTTCTTCGCGCGCAGCCCGCAGCCGCTCATGAACGCCCGCGCCGCCGAGTGCTTCACGGTGCTGGACGCCTGCCTGAGCGATTGAGCACAGGAAAGCAAAACAGAAAAAAAAAAACAAAAAACAAAAAACAGACAAAACTAAAGCATCATTTTTGCACTTCTTTGCTCAAATCTCAGCGCAAATGAAGGTGTTGCCAATGAACAATGTGGGCTGCATGTTGTTGTGCGCGCCGCCGCCGCCCGTCGCCGCAATGGTGACTGCGTGGTCGTGTTCACCGGCCCCACCTGTAGCCAAAGCCGTGCTTCCGTTTGCCGTCCGATAGAACAAGCTGTTGTCGCCATCTACACCCGTTGAAGACCCAAAAGCGTTGTTGGCACCACCGTCTTGATTTTCCGCATAGTACGCATCGTTGTAAGTGTGTGTGTGCGCCCCAACTTGACTGGTTGTGCCCAAATGCGTGTGCGATGGCATCTCGCCCTCGGCTAGCACGTGAGTCTCGGTGCCAACTTTGCTACCCATGTTTCGCGACGTCAAACCGGAGCCTTGGCCGATTGCACCCGCCACGCGGCCGCGCGCATCCGGAACATTGAAAGTAGTGCTCCCGTTGCCAGCGCCGAAAGAGGTCCCAATCACGGCAAACAGAGCGGGGTATGCATCACGAAACACGGCGCGGCCGTCGCACTTGAGCCATCCATCGAAATCGCCCGTCCGCGCAGACATCTTGATGTCTCCGACGGCTACAAAAGTAGACGACGACAGCTTGAGAATCGTGCCATTGCCGCCCGTGTAGGCCTTGTTTCGGGGCAGGCGCACGCCGGTGAACTCTGTTTGAATAAAGACGGTGTGGTTCATGGACGTGTTCGATTGCACACAAACGAATGTGTACTCGACGCTGGTGTCTAATTCGAGCGAGTGTGTACGGACGCCGCCATCGCCTTCACCAGCAGATATAGTCACGGACGTTGGATTGACGCCTTGGCCGGTCATCACATAGAGCGTGATGTCGCTGGCCGACGTCGTGCTAAATGTGAGGGTGTATGTGCCCGACGACACGGCAAACAGCTTCGTGGCAAACAAGATGACGTAGTTGAGCGATGCAATGGGAATGACGGACATGCTGTCGGCTTCACCCACCGTTACACGCGCAACGTGTTGTTTGGAGCGCGTCGTTATTGGCATCGTCATCAAAAGGTCCTCGGCCTCAAAGAAGTTATTCGGCACAGTGGCCCGATGCACGATGTACCATGTCTCTATGTTCATGCCGTTCATGCTGCTCACTACAGGGTAACTATATTTTGATTTTTAATTCTCGCTCCGACTTTAGAGGGCGCCAGTAGGTGAGCTAAATATGAACAATATGAACAGCAACCCTGCGAACTTGGGGCTCATTCGGACTATATTTCTGTCCGTGAGTCACCGTGACACACAGGTGTACCCATCTTCGTCTGATTTTGTTGTCGACCTGCCGGCGACAATTAACCACGTCCACGGTGTGGCGGTGCGGAACTTCAAGTACACACCGGAGCCGCTCATCAATGCCAACAACAACGTGTTTACGTTCGATGTGGATGGCGGCTCGACGACGGGGACGCTGCGCCTTTCAAAGGGCGACTACAGCCAGAGCATCACCGAGCTGCTGGCGGAAATCAACAACCTCTTGAACGCATACGACGTCCATTTTATGGTGAATCCGGACACCCAAAAGATTGATTTCACGTTCTCTGGGTCGTATGTGAATTCCTACTTTGCAATCCCCGCATGCAAACTGCTGAAACTCCTCGGGTTTCCCGGCGGCATATGCTTGCACCGTACGGGTGCGACGTTTTCCACGCCCGCGGGCACTACGCGGTACGAAACCTCGGCGGGGGCGGCGGCGGCCTTCAAGATTGTCAACGACACGGACCTGATTGTTCGCATCACCGACATTGAGGCGATACTGTCTGTGAACTCCGTTTGCAACCGTGCCACGGCCATTCTCCTATCTTCGCGGTCCCCAGAGTCCGTGGTCGAACAATCGCAATACATGTACTCGCCCCTCTTGCAAACGCAGCAGAGAGTCCAGCGTCTTCGTCTGAAAATCCTCAACTCGGACGGTGACCTATATGACCTGAATGGCGAGGATGCAAGCTTCGCCATCGACTTTTACTGCGGTGGCCACGAGGGCGGCAAGTAGTCGCGAAGCGAAGCGCATAAAAACAAACGGGCTTAAAGACAACTAAACTCTATTATTTGTAGCCAACGCTGGTTGGCTCCGCTCCGGTAGTGTAACGGTTAGCACAAGAGTCTTATGAGCTTTTAGCGCGGGTTCAACTCCCGCCCGGAGTATTTGTGTTGGTTGGGTTGGTTTGTGTTGGTCTGTGTGTTAATACAAAGAAGGGCACCCTTGAAGAACTCGCACTGGTTTCATCGTCATACTAGGTTTCGCTTTGAAATAAACGTTGAAGTAAAATGGTACTTTCAATAAATGGGAATGGTCACTGCGCTCGCTGCTTGAGCCATTGCTTGAGCCAATGCTTGTGCTAGTGCTCCTGCTCCTGCTACTGCTCGGAATGCCGCTACTATAGCTGTTATTCCCGCTTCTACCCGTACCTGAGCTGCTTTTGCTTGAGCTGCTCTTGCTCTTGCTTGAGCTGCTCTTGCTCCCACTTCGCGCGCCCCCTACATTAACGTCAAATGTCTCTGTCAGGTTGATTATTTTTCCGTACGATGCTGCCGCATTTGGAATTAGAGGTCGCGGGTTCATAGCGGACGATGCTGCAACTTGACCGACAAGCTCAAGAAATCGCGGCTTCAGTGCGACTGGGACGTTTGGGAGGTAGATATTCAAGTAGAACGGCAACTCAAAACTGGATTCAGTAATTATAAAATCTATCTCGTCCTCTGTGTGAACAGACATGTCATTTGGTATATCAATGTAGCTTTCAATGTCTCGAAATCGGCGACGGAGGTCTTGGGTCTCATCAAAAGAAATCGTCTCATCGTGTGATACAACATGGTAATTCGGAGTTGACATAACGTCCTTGAAGTAAATTTGGCGGCTGCCTATTTGGTCTGTGCGACTCTTGCAGATATACAGTTCATTAACACCTTCATCTGTAATTGTCCATATCTGTTGGTCAATCGCAAAGCGGATGCCGTTCGAATGTGCAAGCCACACCAAATTGAGTGCGGGCGAACGAGACAGGTACCACTGCCATCGAGCATTCGCAGGGAATGCGTCCCGGAAAGCAGAACTCGTCAGTCGCAAATTTTGAAGGTCAGCGGCCGCCAATCCGAACCGAGGTTCGTGGTCCGCTGTTTCTAAGCGGACCATGACATCTGACACGGATTCTAGACCGGCGCCGCCCTTCTTCCTCATTTGCAAAATAGAAGACCCCTTCTTCTTTTGCGAATGAGGAACGGGGCCAGAGCGAACGGCGGTAGGCATACTTTTTGGAACTTCCTATTGTAGCCACGCATATTCTCTTCAAGAATAATGGCAAAAATAAGCACCCTCGATACTTAATTTTATGTATCATTTGTTTAGAACAAGCAAATGGACATGGACGCTCAAGCCGGCGGCTCCCCCAAGATGGTCAAGAAGACCGAAGAGAAGACCAAGGTCATGGGCCGCCTGCGTTGCGTCTACATTGACTGCAAGCGCCGCCAATACATCAAGGTCAAGGGCTCTTACATGCGCCTGACCGATGCTCGCGCCAAGTAATTCCAATCGTCAGCGACTTGCAAGCCAATCGTCAGCGACTTGCAAGCCAATCGTAATCATTTTTGAAGACTAGACCCGCGCCTCGGGTACAGTCAAAGACACTCTTCAGGAAGAGCAGCTTCGAAAGGACGTTGTCGGTGCCTACAACATCTGCCGCGTCCGTCAAACAATCGTAACGAACGTTGTCCGCGAGACGGGTTACATTGCAATACCCAAACTTGGTTAGCGATACAGCGTTCTTCCTCGGCTCGATGGGCGCGCGGCGCCGTACTACCACACCTTGCGGTTGTGCCTTCTCCGGTACTAAAGCCTGCTCCTGCTCCGGCTCCACGCTCTGCTCCACCCGATTGGTGACCCGAGCCACAATCTGGATGTCGTCGATGGTCATGTGCGCAAGCATCGCCCGCAAGGAGTCGACCGCCGCGCCAACCTCATCGAACGCCGACACCGTAGCAAGGAAGGTCCCTGTGATGGACGCCATTCGCACTTGTTTCTGTATATGCCTTGCTCTCTAGATGCCAGTGTCAATTTTTGGCACGGTTAAGTAGTAGTGGTAAAGATGTGGATGCAATTCGCTATAGGGGCGACACTTCTCTCCGTCACGGGCCAGCTCCTAGTTAAGAAAGCTAGCGGGACTCCCTTTCAAATAGCATGCGGCATCGCGATTAGCGCAGGCCTGCTTGGGCTTATTGGGCTCTTAGCGGGAGCAGCGAATACCGGAGCTTTTCATTTTGAGCCCCTCGTTATTTCTGCGGGTGCCATTTTTTTCGTAGCAAACCTGCTTTGGATATATGCGATGCAGAAGAGCTCGAACATCTCGCTCGTGCGCGCCGTCATGGCCGGCCTAGAGATAGCCCTTCTTGCGGTGCTTGCGTTCTACATCTACAAGCAAACACTAACCAAAAAACAAATAATAGGCATCTTTCTAGTGACTGCTGGAATAGCAGCCATTCTTGTGTGAGGGCGGGTCCTAAGCATCCTCGCCCACCTTGTCTTTCACATACTTGTCGTACAAGCCCTGGCCCACCACTTTGCTCGCGTCGTCCACGGTCATTTGGTTGCCGAGAATGCGGTCGCGCAGATTCAGCATGGACTCGAGGCACGTCATGTCGAAGGATTGTGCGCAGGCCATGTCAAAGAGTGACGAGAAGCGCTCGGCAAACTCGGGGTACTTGCGGCGAAAGATGCGGGCACGGTCCTTCTGTGTGAGGCTGCCGGCAGCCCGCATCTCAGTAATGATACTGATGATTTCGGCGTTCGAGAAGTCGAGGTTGCTCGTTTCGGCACCGCGCTTGGGCATTCTTGCAAGAGTGTGCTGCAACTATGCAACTATACTCTAGCTATAGGATTAGAGTGAGGCAAAAAGAACGCGCTAAATGGCCCTAAATTTTGGCCCCGTCGACTGGACCGGTCCAGTGCCAGTGCCCGAGCGCCTCGTGAACGGCGGCCTGTACACGGGCGAGGCATTCAAGGCCGGGGCCGCATGGGGCAACACGGCGATTGAGCCGAACGCCCACACCTACATGGGGACGTACGCCGCCATGCCGGACGCCGCCCGCGCACACATGCCCGGCTACACGCGCCCTGGCAACAACCACCAAGAGATGCCCGCGCATCGCGTGTTCGACGCCACGAAGTATGCCAACATGTCGTGTGGCACGGGCGGTGCCCGCCAACCCTAACAAACATCGACGGGCAAATTCATAACATCGTCAAAGTCTTGCATGGTGGCGTCCTTGCCTAATGGGAATCGGATACCAGTATACTCATATTTCCCGTATATTCCGCCTCCATAAGTGGCGAGCAAGTCGAGTTTCCGTTGCAATGCAGCCTTGTTTTTCTCAAGCAATTCGCCATACGGAAAGTCAGTTGCACTTATTTCTATAGATGCCAAAGTGAACTTGGACCTATGAATAACAAAGTCGATGTCGTTGAAGAGAGCACCATTTGTTAACTTCAACAAGTACTTCGAAAGCCAATACTTGAAAAGCTCGCACTCTCCGGCCGCCTTCATGTCCCCAATGAGTTCGTGTAATGTAGTACGGGGGCTTTTCCAATAGGCACGAATGCGTCGTTTCCAATCTATTAGCACTTCTTCACTAACTCGCAATCGCTTAATTCGCTTCATTATGACGGTTTCCCAAAAAGGGGAGAACGCCCCTAACGGGTCTTTTGCTGCCGCGACAATTCGGTTCACCGTCGCTTTATCATGGTCATCTTCAGGCTCTGCTTGAACGTGGCGCATGTACCATGTTTTTTCATGCAAGACGAGTTGCATAGGTGCGAGTTCCATGTCGCCATGATTCGCACATGACACATAACTATTATCTTTCAATGCTATGAGGCTTAATTTTGGGAAGCTAGTAAAAGCAAACGTTATGGCGGCTTGCAACATTCCTCTTGTCCCGACGCCCCTCTCCAAGTCGCCATCCGTGTTGCAACGCCGGTCGTAATGTACATTGAGCGTTCCTTCGAGTATTTTGCCCCGTTTGGCTATCTCGATTGTGACGCATCCCTTCTTTTTGCCGCCTACGTGAAGAGTTGCATATTTGGGAGAGTATGTGTCAATGACCCCGTAAAACGATGACCTTCTGTGTTTGATGATGAACGACTTTGACTCTGCACTTGGCATAAGTACTAGTGGTTACGTTCCCTTAATTGGAAGCCCATAAAAGCTTTGGCTTTGGAAGTGACCAAAAACGGTACACGCGTTCTATATTGCGAAAATGGCACACGCGTAGCATCTCTATATTGCGCCGCACGCGCGTGCTATTTTGCGAAAGTGTCACGCGCGTGCCGGTCTGTGGGCGGAAGACGAAACGGCGCGGTATATTCCCGAACCCTCGCACCGGGCCGGCAGCATTTCTCGCAGCGCCCTCCGCCCGGCGGCAGTCATTATCCGCTCACCACCGCAACGTCGCGCAGCCTCGCCCCGCAGCCTCGCCCCGCAGCCTCGCGCCCCGCAGCCTCGCGCCCCGCAGCCTCGCGACGCTCGCGGTGCCTCGCAGGTCCGCCGCCTCGTCTTCCGCCGCTTCGTCTTCCGCCGCTTCGTCTTCCATCCAAAGGCGTGTTCAGTAACCTCACAGTTTACCAACTATTGGAGCTAACTCATACTTTTTGCAGACATTGCCATGGAGTGGCCGCATGCGCCTTTCATTCCTGAGTCATTCATTGCGCATGCCAACGACGTTTTGGTGCAGACTCAGAACACTTTGATGGTCATGTCGAAGCAGCAGGCCGTCATGGAGCTCACGTTGGCCCAGCACCAGAGCATGAACATTTCGAAGCCGCCCACCCCGCCGCGGCAGCTTACCCCGCCGTGGCACTTTGTGCAGCCGCCGCCCCCGCCGCGGCCGGTGACTCAGCCCTCGCGGCACTTTGTGCAGCCGCCGCCCCCGCCGCGGCCGGTGACTCAGCCGCAGCTCTTTGTCCAGCCGGCGCCGCCGCTGCAGCACTTTGTCCAGCCGCCGGTGACTCAGCAGCAGCTCTTTGTCCAGCCGGCGCCGCCGCAGCTCTTTGTCCGGCCGGCGCCGCTGCAGGTGGCTCAGCCCTCGCGGCCGGCGACGCAGCCGCCGCCGACTTACCAGGCGGCGCTCATGTCGTCCGTCACGCAGCAGCAGCACCAGCAGATGGTGCCAAAGTCACGCAACCCGCTGGAGCTGCCGGAGCTTCCCGACTGCATGCCCTGCATTCCGGGCGAGGCGCCGGAAGAGCGCTATGCGCGCTTTCTCTGCAACCTGAAGCAGGTGCACAACGCCATTACCGTCACCAAGTACCACCGCCTGCTGGCCCTGGCGGAGGGGGGCTACGACGATTACGAGGAGTCGTGCGCCGAAGTGGCCGCCGAGGTGGACGCCATCCTGGCAGTCACGAAGGAGCAGATTACCGAGGTCAAGAATGCGATTGAGCGCATGACGGTCGCGCGCAACTAGAGGAGCGAAGCGGACGGGTTTGGGATTTACACACTGTGGCGCTCGTGTGTAAAATCACAAAAATGAAGCGGCCCAAGCAAATGCACCCTAAGCAACGACACTTGCGCCGCGCTCGGCGGGCGTTGCTCGCTCGGCTACAGGCAGCGTGTACACTACTTTTTGAAGACGGTCCGCATGTTGCATGAGAACGTTGCAAATCCAGGTGTAGGCAGCGTCCACCTGCTCGATGCTTGTGGCACCCGTGACGAGAACCTTGCCGCTCTCAAACACGGCGATGGTCACCTTCTTGCAGTCCCCTAGGCCTTGACCACCACCCTTGCCGATGCACATGTTTTCGGCGCCGTGCTGCATGCACTCACAGCGTCCATGGCTTGCAGGGCCACCAGGTGCAAGAGCGTTCCAGAAATAGTGGATTTTAACGCCGGGATACGTACCCGGCTGAAAGCTGCTGATGTTGTTGAACGGCGGCGCTATGAGCATGTTGTGCAGGTCTTTGCGACGGATGCGGAAGGGCGTTGTGAAGTCGCAATTTATCATGCGGCACTTGAAATTGTCAGCGGTCACTTTCGCAACGTCCTCCACTATATATGGTTCGACTGGCTCTGGCTCTTGCTCTGGCTCTTGCTCAGCTTGCTCTTGCTCAGCTTGCTCAGCTTGCTCTTGCTCTTGCTCAACTTGCTCTTGCTCTTGCTCTTGCGCTCGCCGTTCTTGCGCTCGCCGTTCTTGCATCTCGGCAATGTGTTTGATTTCGTCGGCCAACATGCGAACGACCTTTGCGCCGTCCTCCAAGCTACGGATGCCCGTCATATGGACGTTGCCGTTCTTAAAGAGCTTAATGTTTGGCCTATAATTCCCACCAAAGTCGCGGATGACCGTCACTTGGTTGACAAAGTTCTTGCGGTCGGGATTGTTGCGCCTCTTGACGTTCGGGTCCAGCCCACGAAACTCGCCGAGACCCAGCTCCACGAAAATCCATCCATTCGCTTGGGCGACAGGAAGGTGCTTGTAGAACGCCTTCAGCGATACAGGGCATCCGATGTCACCGTTGCACGTGATTGTCGAGATGCGGTAGGGCGTCGGGCGTTGCAGGCGGCGTTCCATGGTTTTCTTTGGTTGTGACAAGGACGCATTTAAAGGGTCGTTTTTTCCCTTTAAATGCCGTCCAATGGCCTGGCCCAAGCCGAAAAAGGATGCTCAACATGCGCTCGGCGCGGGTTGCCAATGCACAAATTACTTATCATGAAAATGGCTGAGGCCGCGCAACAGATGGATTCCCGGCTCCCGACCACCGCCGACCACGTGATTCTCATGCCTACGCCGCACCGAAAGCCGGCGCGCACGTCTTTCGTTACGCCCCTCTTCCTTTTTCTAGCATTCATGACGTTCGCGTTCATGGCGGCCGGCAGCACGTGGGGATGCGGAAAGGGGCCGGAGTTTATCGCGCACCTATCGGACGTCACCTTCTCCGTCGAAGAAGTTCACCTGTGGGGAGCGCGTTACCTGCCCCGCGACTACGAGACTGCCGGACGCTGGTTCTCGCCCGCACTCGTCCATGCGTCGTTTGACCATCTCATGCTCAACGCGGTCTTTCTGGCCGTCTGTGGCGTCGTTTACGAAAGAACGGCAGGAATGTGGCGCGGCCTCCTCGTTTTCACAATGGCGACCGTTGGCAGCGGCTTCTTCTCGGCCGCCTTCGAATCGCCTTGTCTCACGTTCCTAGGCATGAGCGGCATCTGCTTCGGCTTGGCGGGCGCCGTCATAACTCGAACGGTGCACTCTGCATTATGGGGCGACCCGCTGCCGTTTCCTCGCGTCCTTCCCAACTTGACTTGGTGGCTCATCGTTGCCGGCGAGCTCTTCCTACTATTCGGGGCGCTCATCGAACCCGTCATTCTAAAAACGAGCGATGTATCTCACATGACGCATCTCGGTGGCTTCATGGCGGGCCAGGCGGTGTCCTTAATAACAGAGTGGTGGCCGTCAAAGTGGCGGCCGTTGTCCTACAGCATCGCGCTCATCGAGACGCTCATCTTATTCGTAGTGTCGCCGGCCCTTGTCTACACCAGCGTCCTCGAGGCGGCTCGCGTGTGCTAGCTAAGTCGGAGCAAGAGAGCACAGTATGTAAGCTATTTCAGCATCCATCGCAAGCTCCATCAGCTTGTCGTAGTCTTTAAAAACAGAATTCTCGAGTATCACCCTGTCTGCGGTTGTTTTGACCCAATTCTCCCGATAGTTTTGATTCTCGAGCTCGTGTTCATGCGGCTGGACAACTGTCATCCCGTCGATGTCTTCAAAATTTCTTTCGTCGAACCTTTTCTTCATCGCTCGTTGCGTTGCCCTTAGGATTTTGTCAGCATATTTGTAATTTGAAAGGTAGTAAATAGCATTTACAAGTCGCGTATTTGCTTGGGGACTGAGAAAGCGGTCCAAGTCTTTGGGCATATTATGATACATAGTCGCCGTAAGGGATGCATCGTTGCCATGATGTGCAGAATAGATGATATTCCCACGACCTGCCATTTCGACGCCTTCGTTGTCTGGCATCTTTGAAGCATGGTAGATGGGTATTGAGAATTTGTAGAGCAAGATTATTGACTGGAAGCGTAGACCGCCTTTATTGGTCTTCAAGATGTACTCGTAGAGGTCTTGAAAGCGGCCCTTGCCTTTCATGTAGGTATCGTTCACGTTGCGGCTCGGTAACGAGTCTAGCCGTCTTTCTGTTATTTTGGCGCACATGTCTCTTACCGCTGCCCGCACATGAACGCTCATAGTTTTGTTAACGCGGAGCGTTCTTGCCAAATCATCTATTTGCAATTTTGACATAAGTCTGGACATCAGTTCTTTTGGAAGTTGTTCCAAGAAACTGACGCCTTCTTCTTCAGTTCTCTCTTCTGCTCCACCGTGGTGGCGTCCAAGGAGAAGTGCGCGGCAAAGAGCAAACAACCAATCTTGCAGCTCAGAAGGAGACGGTGTTGCCGTTCCCTTCTTGGTGCTCAACAGTTCAATGAGCTTTGCGGCGCGCTTCTGCGAGAGAGTGCCGGGTTGCTTTCGCAAGCGTTCAATCGCGTCGCTCGTTATGCGAGGCGGCATATAGTTCGCACAATCTGATTATGTAACACGTAAAAATTGTGAAATTGAAAAATGAAGCGAAATCAAGCCATGCTCACGGTAAGATTCATTTTTGACTCGAGCGTTCGCTTTGAATCCACAACAGATTTGCGGCGGGTTAATAGTTTTGCTTGCACCACATCAGCGTTTGCCCCCTCGCTCGCTCCACTCGGAGCCGCTCCAAACACCCCGTCGCGTTGGACACCGTCAAGGCGTTGCACATTTAGTCAATTTCGAGAGCCGGCTAAGAAAGACATGTTCACCCACTCGACTTGAGGAGGCGCGCGTTTGCTAGAAATCCGCCATCGTCCCCACGGAAAAACGCAAGGCCCGAGGTCTGCAACCGCCCTTATAATCCAAATATTTCAACTTGTCTTGCATATTTTGCTTTCGCTGACGAACTACGGAGTATGTGTCTCCGTATGGAAACTGTGAATCTTTCACGTCCAACGCAATAGTAACGAAATCGCCCGGGCTTATTTCGAACTCGGCTTCCGCTAGGTTAAGATGGCAAACGCTCACAAACCATGCCGCAAACCATTTCTGAAGCAAATCGCATTCGTTGTGGGGCATTGCTCTTAACATGTCTTGCATGGTTTTGCACGAGTCTTTCTGCCAATGCTCTCTCAAGCGTGCTTTAATGGCCGAGCCGTCATCGCCGCGCCTTCTTGATGCAAACCACATCGCAATATGCTGGTCCCAAAACTTGTTGAAATCAGGCAACGGGGACTGGCATGCTTTAGCAAAGTTTTCGATTGCTATTCTGACTACGTCGTCAATCGGCTTTGCTTGCACCGTCTTTGTGTACCACGTCATTCCATGCTTGGCTATGTAGATGGACGGTAAATCAATAGCGCTGCCGCCCGCCCTGCCGCAATCAAACGTACTTTGGTCTTTCAAGATTATGTAAGATACGCCAAGCTTGAATGCAAATGTGATGGCCGCTCGAAGCATGCTTATAGTCCCAACGCCCTTGACCATGTCACCTTGAACATTGCACCGTTGGTCGTAAGATAAACTCGAGAGCAACCCTTCCAGTTTTTTACCCTGTCTTGAAACATGTATTTCAACGCATCCGTGCCGCTTTCCGCCGACAAGGATAATAGATACATCCTCATACTTGCTTACGACGCAATAGTAGGAGGACCGTCCATGCGTTAACAAGTACGAGCGTTCAGATAGAGCGTTAGGGCTAAGCGGGGGTCCCCTTCCTTTCATTTAGTATCATGAGTAGACAAAAACAAACACCACCTTCTCTTCCTAAGCCATGCTCACGGTAAGATTCATTTTTGACTCGAGGGTCCGTTTGGAATCGACCACAGATTTGCGGCGAGTGAGCATTTTTGTTTGCACCAACTCGGCGGCGCCTGTACCTTCGCCGCCGCCGAGGCCGCCAAACGTCCCATCGCGTTGGACGCCATCGAGACGTTGCACATTGAGTCCGTTGCCAGAGCCGGCCAAGAAGGACGTGTTGACCCACTCCACTTGCGGTTGGACGCTCACGAGCGGCGGCACGTTCAACACCACAGTGCGCGCAAGAGTGCTGTGCGCCGCTCGGAACTCTTCAATTGAAAGAGGGCCGCCGAACATCTTGAGCACGTAGCGCGAGGGCGAGGGGCGCACAGGCAGAGGAAGTTGATAGACCTGCGCCATCATCTGCAGCCACCCATGGACGTCCCACATGCGGTCGCTGCCCATGTGCGTAGAGACGTTGTGCGCCGCGGCACACGACAACGAGCAAAATTGCCCGTAAACGTGAAATATGTTATGAATCGAGTCGTAGTCGACAGGCATGCCGAATTTGTTGGCAGTTATCGCGTGGCAGCACCAGTGGCAAAGGGTCGGGTTGTCGGGGGCGTTCTCGTCTTGGGCAGCGTTGCCTCCTACGCCCCCTGCAAAGGAGCTACAAGACATCGTCCAGTAGTGATTCGGGACGTAGGGGCTTGGGTCGCCGCGGCCGTCGTTGGCGCCCTCCATCTTTGATACGATGTCTTGGATGCGGTCGGCGGATATGGGCAATTGCAGAATGATATGGGGAGCATCTGCGTCGCGTATGGCGTCCTCATCAGCGTCCTGTGATGCATGCACATCTATAAGTTCGACATGCTCAATGTTCTCAGTGTTCTCAATTTGCTCGGGCGGGGCTTGCGGCGTTGGTGCAGGAGCGGCCGCCTTTTTCTTGCGGGTTGCTGCCGGCTTTTTCACTACAGGGACAGGCGGCGCAGCAGGCGGCGCAGCAGGCGGCGCAGCAGGCGGCACTGCAGACAGTAGAGGTTCCGGAATGGCCTCTAGAGGCGGAGGGGCCTCGATTGGCTTTTTCCGTGTGCGCGGCGGCATTCTCTCTTGACATTTCATTGTGTTTTGGCTTTAAGTGGGTCCCATTATGCACGCAGCCCTATTGCCTCGCCAACCGTATTTGCGTGCCTACCCGCATGCCTACCAGACAACCTTGCACGTCTCCACGAACTCCTCGTCCGTCAAGCGTGCAATCTCGCAGGCACCCTCGAGCTTGTAGTGCTCCAAATACTCCATCATTGCCTTGAGACTTTCGCGGCTCGCCGATACCCGAACGAGCTCGTACGTGACCGGGTTCACAACGTATCCCACTTCCGAGCCCCGCATGTGCATGTAGCCGGCGACCTGGATAAAATGCTCGACCGAGAGCGCGCTCGAGCATTTTACTTCAATTGGGATGTTTGCTGCAATGTCGAGGATGTCCACGATGCCGCACATGCCGCGCCCGCTGGCAAAGACGCCTTTCACATTCTCTTCGAACGCCACGGCCTTCCAATCCACGATGGGCGACAGCAGCGAGCGCAACCGCGCAATGGCCGCCGCGGCCACCTCGTCCGTGACCCAATCGAACCGGCGAATCTGGCGGAGCCGGTGGCGCATGCCTGTGGACGTCGCGTCTTTGAGAAGGGCAATCATGAGGGCCTCGCGAATGGTGAGCGGCCCCGGCGGCGTCCCGCACTCGCGCTTCATGAGCGAGCAGAGCCGCGCGTTTCGCCAGCGCATTTGCTCGATTTCTGCGCGTTGGGCGCCCACGGCCGAGGCCAACATAATAGGCAACGCGACGCCGGTGAGGTCGCTGACGCGCTCCGTGAGCGGCCCCTGTGGCGTCTCGCTCGGCAGGTGCAAGGGCGGTCCGGGGCGCACCGGGCCGATGGGCTCGCGAGTGAGATAGGACGCCGCCTTTTTTAGCACCTCGTCCGGCACATGCTTCAAGAGGCGCGTCATAGAATAGGGCGTCACTGCGACCTCTTTGCTAGCGCCTGCGCCACCGCCGCCTCCCCCTGCGCCGCCACTCTCTTTCTTCCTCTTCTTCCGGGCTTGAGCGGTCGCGTCTTCATCTTCATAAGTCACCGTGCACTCCGCGAGCTGCGCGCCCTTGCCCATAAGAAAGCTCAGCGGTCGCGAATTCATGTCGCGCAACAACACAAGCGTGTTGAACCCGCGCGTGAAGGCAACATATTGCGGATTGCTGCACATGAGCGGGTCGCCCGCCTGATTATAGTATTTGAAATAGGAGGCATCGGCGTTGTACACGATGACACACGCCCGGCCGAGGCCCTTCGAACGGTGATAGGTCGTGACGAGCGTCTTGTGACGCGTGCACTTCTCGCCGCCCTTCACGTCGTCGCCTTGCACCTCCACGGGCCAGTTATTGGCGGCGAGCAGATTGACGAGGAGCGTGAGCGGCGTAGGGGTGCCGGTGGTCGACAGGCCGATGGACGGCGCCAGAATCAAGACGTCCTCCGGGGCAAACTTGTTCTCTTCGCTGACAAACTGGAAGATGCGCTGCGCGACTTTGTACATGTTGACCGTCCAGTATTGCACCGGCGGGCCGTTGCGTAGCGAGACCATGCGCTCCGTGTCCAAAACGCACTTGTTCATGAACGTCGCCATCGGCCGCGTAAGACGGTGGGAGACCGACAGGGGCACGCGGGTCCAAGGACGCCCGTTGGGCCGGTAAATGGCCGGTGCCAGCTCGATGAACCGCGAGTCGGCCTTGGCGAACGTATAGATATTTTGGTTCTTGTCGCCAAAGACGATTATCTGCGGCGGTCGGATGCAGTCGCGCGTAAACTTGGCGATGAGCTTGAAGAGCGTTGGCGTCATGTCTTGCGCCTCGTCGACGATGAGAATGTCAGGGTGGCGCTCCAGGCCATGCAGCTGGGCGTCCTTGCCCAACACGTTGTCCTCGATGTGCTCGTCCTTCCACGTGCCCGGAACGTAGTATTTGCAGCACAGCGAGTGGTAGTTCGTGGCGACGCAGTTGTCGATTTCGAGGGCCTTGATTTTGGCACACGTGTCGTGCTTGAGGTCGCGGTTGTAGGTCACTATCATAATTTGTTTTTCGGGCAGTCCCATGGCAATGTAGAGGGCGCTCGTCGTCTTTCCCGCGCCGGGCACGGCGTCCATCACGATGTTGGCACCATTGCGCACGGCTTTCAGAAGAGCGCTCTGTTCTGGGCTGAATGTTGGGAGTTTAAAGGGCGGCCGTGGCGGGACCGGGACCGCTTGCTCCATTCTCTTACTAGGTTAAACACTGTAAGAAGACACGCTTTAAGTGAGCGCATTTAAAAGAAAGTATTTTATACACATGCTGAAGAGCATAGCATAGGATAGGATAGAATAAATCCATGGCGAATGATGATATGAATTTCTTTTTCGTGCTATCCTCAAATCGAATTGAAAAGGTTGGTACACAAGATGAGGACGGTACGCGCGAGGTCCTCCAACAACCGCACAAGCGAACGCGATTCTCAATACAGATAGAGCGCGAGACAAGACAAACGAAAGACGCGGTCGATTTCATCGAGACCTTGTGGAGCGAAGTAAATGAAGTGAGCGAGTTGACACGTCCTCATAACAAATGCCGGGTGGCTTTGCTCACCGTGCCAAACATACTAGAATCACATAGACTATTTATGAAAGGACTGATTCCAAATGCAGGTGAAGTGAGGACAACGGAAGTCTGCACACTCACTGACAAGGGCGTTCATTACTATGAGGTCGCATACAAGGCGGGACCGGCATTGCAAGGCCTTGTCGACCGTCTGAATTTGAGAATTGTAGCGTGTAAGACCGTCGCAGACGTATTGAGCATTGCAACCGAGTGGTTGTTGGAGTTCTTGAACATTCACCCGTTCAGCGACGGCAACGGTCGCGTCGGGCGTCTTTGGCTCGCCTACCTGTTATTCTCGTATTTTCCGTTCGTTATTAGCATTCCATGGGGTCTCCGCGATGACTACATTGCGGCACTCGAGGCAAACTCAAAAGAAAAACTAGCGGCCGTCATAGAACAAAGTGTGTGCCTTGCCGTGACGTCCTTTGACAAAGCAATGCGCCGCCCCCGCTAGAAGCGGTTTGCCATGCCTTGTAGCAAGGCGGATACTTTTTTCATGTCGTCCACGATTGGAAGGGCAACTGGCGAATCGTCGGGTTTGGCGTTGGAGCCCATGCATTTAACGCGGAGCTCCCGCAGCTCTTTCGCCATGCTGGTGTATGCATTGCTCATGCGCGAGACGATGAACGCCAAAAGACCAAACAGCAGCAAGTACGAAAGCTTCATGGTACCCTATCAGGTTTACACATTGCGCATAGAAAAACTGCAGGTGGCGGCCGCCCAGGAGCCGCCCAGCAGCGGCCCAGCAGCCTAGCCTAAAAACGTGAAGCCAGCAACCCGCCGCCTGGGCCCCGGCCGAAAATTGACGACGGCTACCAGGTTTAGGCCACCCAAGAACACCAGAGCCAGAAGCCCAAAAGCCAACGCCCACCGCCAGCTCGCTCGCCCAGTCAGCCTCCTCCCCAAGCCCAAAATGCCGGTCACCACCCGCCTGATGAAGAAGGAGCACGAGGCTGAGCGGATTCGCTCGCAGGATTCGCCGTTTCCCGTCACGACGCCGGTGATGGACAAGGCGCTCGCTCTCGTGAGGAAGCTGATTGGCGGCGCACTCGCTACGCCCAAGCAGCTCGAGGAAATTGCAGAGTACAAGAGCCACCTCGGCAAGTTCCTGCAGATTGACGGACTCGAGTACCGCTTTGTGAAGTACTACGTGGTCGCAGAGCAGCTGTACGACCTTCTGCACGAGGAGGAAGAGAAGTGCGCCCTCTAACAACAAAAACAAACAAGTAAAAAACAAACAAAAAACACAACACACACAAGGGGATAACATTTTGGGATTCTTTTGCTTACGGCGTTTTACGGCGTGAACTTCATGTGCCCGACGCCCGACATTGCCTCGAAAACGTTGTAGGCAACGGCGTAGCAAATCACCTCGTACTGCAGGTCTTCCTCCGTGGGCGGCCGCGACGTCACCACGAGCTGATTGGCCGTGATGATGCCCGTGTTGTACGCGCCGCTCGGCTGCAGCTTCTCCGGGAAAAGGGCGAAAGAATAGACGTGTATGCCGGCGCGCGGGGCGCCCGTGTGGTGCTGCCACGGCTGCATGAACTGGAAGAACTCGGCCGGCTTCTCCTCGACACGCAGGTGGTTCTTTTGCCATACGAGGCTGCCCGTCGTGAGGATGGACGTCCCGTCGCGCTCTGTGAATTTCGACCACTCGTTGCGCTTGTTGGCGTCCATGCGCCGCGCCACCCACACGAGCTCCTTCACCGGGTTGTTCAGCTGCAGGTTCACCACGCCCCGCGACGTGAGCCCCGTGAACTCGAACCGGAAGACCTGCTCCACCAGCATTTTGTGATGACCGAGCGTCATCTCGATGCGCTCATCGCGGTCCAAGAAGATGTATTGACACTCGAGATACGCATTTAGGTCGATGGCGGTCGCCGGCTGGGTGCTCGTGACTGGTTGGCCTCCGGGGGGCGTTGGCGGCACCAAAAATGCCCCGATGTTAACGTCCAGCTGCGGGTACCGACTTTTTAGCACCCCAGGCGAGACGTACTCGCTCGCTGCGGCGTCAAACAGTTGATACAAGTCATTGAGCGCCCGCGTCTCGACCGTGATGTTGACCGTTTGCAGCTTCAGAGCGCAGAGCGGCAGCACCAAGTTCGGGTTGCGCGTGAACCAAAATGGCAGCGGAATGATGTACTTGCGCCCGCGAATGGACGGCGACCCCGCGACGCCGCGCGGGTAGAACCGGTACTCGAGGCGATTGTTGCGCATCCTAACGCGAGGGCGCTTGTCGAGCGGCGACGTGTTCTCCGCGTCGTTGCCCACCATCCGGTCGTAAAATTCGCGCTTGTTGTCGCCGAGTGTCAGCGAGTTCCATATGTCCATCCATTCGCCGTACTGTTCGTCGATGCTGCGGCCGTTGTCCAACGTGATGGCGCACCGGTAGACCAGGTAGTTCGCCAGCTTGTCAATCCATTGGAACCGCATTACGTCGTTGCTGTATATATCCGGAAGCTCAAAGACAAAGTATATTTCTTTGAGGGCATCGGCGCGGCGCCCAGTGAATGTACATGTAAACTTGTTGCGTGTGGTCTGGTCAATCATCGGCTTCGCTACGAACGACTCGCGGATGCTCTCCATGGCAAAGTTCGTGTGGCGCTTGTAGACGCTCTTGAAGTACGACATCTGCGGCGACCCAACGATGTACTCCATTTGTGCGGCCTCTGCCGTCGACGTGGGCGCTAGCAACTGCATCTCACCTCCTCCCATGCTGGGTGGTTGTGGCGCGTTACTTGATTCACAAAAAGAGAAATCCTCTACATGTCATGGAAGGAAGTAAAAATGAGGGGGAGAGCGCGCGTAAATTACGCCTAGACAGAGGGCATTGCTAAATAAGTAGTCAAATATTGGGAGAAATCCATAGCAAACGGTGGGTTTGGTTTAGCACTCTCCGCGGTCGGGCGAATAACAAGGTCGCCACTCTCACAGCTCCAGTACTTGTCGGTCTTTAGGAAGTGCCCTAAGAAAGATGTGTGCAGGTCGCCGCATATGAACAAATGATGGTGTGCAGTGTTCTTGACTCCAATATACTGGGCAATCATATAGATGTCCTGAATGAATGCTAGCATTGTGCCAAAGTAGTCTCCAATATGCTTGAAATCGTTCATCATGATGGGGGTTTTGGAGACTGAGAGCTTTGCTTCTCTTCGGTTCACACGCCGCTTTATTTTTGACAAAACTCGAGAGTGCTGCATTTGCTGGGCCAAAAATGCTCGTAAGAACAATTCGTATGATTCAATAAGTTTTGTATATGAGGCAGGGTGTTCTTGGCGCACCATTTCAAGGCGTAACTTTACCATGTTGTTTGTTCTTCCCATCGCTTCCTCACACACCGCATCGTACCAGGTCGGAGTGGGAACATCAGGTGAAACAAGAGACATCCAGAAGCTGATTGTATCTTCTTTGCTCCGAACATGAGTTGTAAATGCGCTCTCTAAACTCTTCACTAGTTTGCGTATGAACGCTTGCCGTTTGCTCTTCAGCGGGTATCGCGTCTCGAGAATCGACGCATGCAAGTCGGCAAATGCAGGCGGGTTGGCCAAGAGATAGAACACGGAAAAGGGCGGGGAATCGCGCACGTTACAATAGTGCAGTGTCGCGGACGGCAGTTCCCCAATCATGCTATAGTTAAACAAGCGCTCGATGGTCGAGAAACATGTGTTAATTTTGGCAAGATAGGCGGCCTTATCGAGCATAAGTTTATCCGCCATCCGCACATGTTCTTCGTTTGCGGCCGAAAGCTCAATGTATATGTGAACAGGGTGATGCTCTGTTGATTGCAAATACTCAATAACGCCATTTGCCGCATGATGCAGGTTTTTGACGACTTCATCATGATGTGCAGCGCTCGAGTGATGCTCTCCCAAAATTACAAGTGAACGATTCGATTTGACCAAAGTCCGAAGCGTTGCAATGCCCACCCATTCTTTTGCGAGCATCGCCCTATTGATTGCTTACACTACTCGAATGTTTATTAGGAAAAAGAAGTGGCGCGGCTATTGCTGATACGGCGCACTTTTGTTTCATCATGCTGCGTGCAACCTGTTTTTTTCTTCAATCTCAATGCGCGACAGAATAGGCCTCGAGAGCGTGGTCCGGCGAACAAACTCCTCTGGCGATATTCCTTGGATGACTGTTGTATAGCTGTCATACACTTCGGTGCAGAATTGAACGATGGGCGCCGCCAGCGATGCCATGCCACGGTTTACGACGTAGAAGTAGTAAATGAACACGAGAAGCTCGTCTGCGTTTGCTGGATATCGGCCGAATCGCTCGACAAAGCGAACATACGTGGCATTCACGGAAATGCATTTGGCCGACGACGTCCCGTAGGTGGCGAGCGCAGCATCCATCCACGTCTTCTCAAAATCTGGTGGGATGTAGTAATACGGCCGCATCGTCGCAGGGCAAATGGGAATATCTGATTTGACCGTGGATGTATCAAGACCGTATTCAGGCCAGCAAATTGCTGGAGTTGGCACCGCAAGAGGCACCTCTTCATTAGGCCAAGGCAGCGTAATCGTGTCCGCCGCAGAGATGGGCGACACCAGCGCCGCTATGTAAACGATGTCTTTTGCGCCGAGGCTCGCCAAGTCAGCGAAGCATTCGTTTAGCACCGTCTCTTTTTGTGCGTCCGATGCGCCTCCGTCCAACGGGACGAATCGCACAGGAAACTTGCAATAATCGCTGCCGTTTATCATCGGTGCGTGCTTCTTGGTGTCCAAGATTGCACATTTTTGGTAGAGCGCCCGAATGCACATCCGGAACTCGGCGTCACTACGCTTCGCCCAGCCTAAGAACCGGTAAAGGGCGACCAACCGCAGCCTCTGGCGTTCAAGCGTTTCCATCGGCGGCATCGGCATTCCGGATAGCTCGGCCAGGTCGTAAATAGGCCGTAGGTGAAACACGTGTGCGCGCACCATATCGCGTTTAGTGGACAGTTCCAGGAACGGCGACGCAGCAACCATCCAGCACGCCACACCAAGAGGCACACGAATGTTCAAGTATCCCGGAAGCCCGCTCATAGAGGCATAGGTCGTCCGGTTCGCAAGGCGCCAACGCAAATGGCGGAGCGCCGCCGGCGTCACGGCCGCCTCTGACAAGCGCACGGCCTCGGTCGTCGCGCGGTCGGCAAAAATGCGCCAAATCACTGCCGCCCATAGGTCCATATTGCCCACGCGGCGCTTCACAGGTCCCGTCAGCATACACGCAATGGTCGCGTCCGTCGCCGCTGCTTGTGAAGCGTTTGCGCCGAGATATAGCGCACCAATCATCGCCTCACGTGTGAACGGGCTCTCTTCAACGAGGGACACAGCAGAGAGCTTGTCGGACATCTGGATTGCGGGTAGGCCAACGGCCACGTCAAAGCACGCCGAAATCGCCGCAACCACCTCGGGGCGGTTCAAAGCATTTAGCGGGCAGTTAATCAGGTCTTCGACAATGGCCGCAGACAGCCCGTCCAAAATCGGAGGGCGTGCCTTTATCAAGATGGCGACATCGGTTTCATCTTCCATCAAGATTGGGCAGTTAAACGCGCCGGCCTCTGCATCTGTCTCTGCATCTGCATCAGCCTCTGCCGCTTGCAAATCTGCGACCTCGACATCCCTCTCCTCTGGCGCTCGGCGCAAGCGGTGCGAAAAGTCGCTGCGTAGGCCGCCTTTCGTCATGTTCAGCATATTCGCGATTCTTTTTTCCAAAGTGGTTGCGTGCGTGGCGTAAAAGGCGTCCATTATCTCGCGGTAAACGCCGAGCGCCGTCGTGAAATCGGTGGTTTCCGAGAGGTCGCGCACTTGGTCGCTCACGCCATGTGTGTTATAACGCGACAGCTCGGCAAGAAGGCGCCCGCGGAGGCGCACAAGCTGGTCATGAATCTGTGTGTCTACCGCGTCGCGACCCATCATCCGTGCCGTGAGCGCCCCAAGCAAGCCATCATGAGCCTCATCAAACTTGGCAATCGTCTGAATGCTATCCAGATTCGTGAGGAGCGCGATGTCATCGGATCGGACCACATTTGTGTAATCCGGCGTTTGATTTCTGTCGCTGTAAACTTGAATGCGGTGTGTGCAATGGCGTGTAAAAGGACACGACACGCTCAGTTTCGGCGAGTTTGAAATGATATGCACATCTACGGAAGAAAATCGGTCGACAATGCCAAATGCTGCAAGCTGACGGTCGCATCGGATTACACTGGACCCATCCACGTCGCCGTCGGTAATGAGAATCAGGCGTCCCTTAAAGTCCAGCGCAATAATCGCGTCCGCCACCGCGGAAATTTGAGTGCCATTATAGCCACGTTTCGCCCGGTTAATGCTGTCCAGCTCTGCGCGCGAAATCTCGCACCAACGGTCGTCCCAACGGACGATGCGGATAGCACCGGCATTGGCGGCATCAAACTCCGACATAATCCGTTGCGTTATTGCGTGGTAGTTATCTACATTAATCGTTGAACCCGAGCAATCGTATGCGATGAGGGTTGGGACGTTTGGCTCTGTCGACATTTGTTTTTCGTATTCTTCCGAAAAATAATTAAGAAAGTAACGTTCTCAGTCTTTAAATCCTGAGCTGATTAGAACCGTTGCTTCCGCAGGTGGTGGTTAACAACATGTGCGCCCTCGAGGTTGCCGTAAAAAGAAACGGTGCAGCTATCCTATCAAATTCACCAAAGATTGCGTATGAACGTGTGCCATCGCTTGAAACTCTTGTAGACAAGATTTGTGAAAGTGTGATACCTGACGACCTACCATTGCCTCATATGCTGCAAATACTTTACTTGTCTCGAGGTAAAAACGCCTACACATAAAATGTTCCGGAATGGCGTACACCAATATCATGTAACTTTTATTACTTTGAAATTCGTTGTCTTGGTCATAGAGTAATGTGGTTTGGATATGTTGATGAGAGATTTGCATGCGTTTGTAATATTGCACGACATGTTGAACGATATGCGTGTTTATCATTGCTATGATTTCATCGGTGAGGATAGGACCTGATGCACCGCCTTTTTGTCCTTTCCAATAGACTTTCTTGTTTTTTCGAATAATATATAGCCCGCCACGCGAACCTGCGTGTAGCTTGTATGCTTTCCCTTGGTAAGTCACAGATGCTTTATTGGCAACATTTCCCCCCTGTTGAGGTGGATTGGGGTTCGTGAACACTCGGTGTAATGATTGAATAACATCAAACCAACAAGTCGGTTGTTCTTGATGGCATAGATTAACAAGCGTTTGATTCGTCAAAACACGGCGCTTAGTGAAACACAAAGAAGTTGTTGTGATTGGTGTGTCTAAATCCAGTGTGCATTCCATGGAGTGGTCGATTACAAACTCCATTGGTTGTACAGGGTCTTCAATGTATCGAGTGAGATGGCTAGTTATCCATCTTTTGTTGCCAAAAACAGATATCCCCGTCGTGAGGTGGTTTCCGATGTTCGCCATGTCAAATATCGCACCCCCTTCCAATGGTGCGCGAGTGTGTACATGACCCACAAAAGCTTGTACATTCGTATCAATGCATGTGAATAGATACTTAATGTCATCGAGACGATATGTATAAACCCATTTCCCAACTGGGCCAGAATTTATGTAGAATGTTTGACCGCCCACAACGTAACGACGTACTATTTCTTTGGTGCAAGGAAGATTATCCCTATCGTTAAAAAACACCACTTGTACAGATGTTGGTGGAAGAGATTCAATAAATTGCTTCATTTTTGTAGCATGAGCATCCACATTCATTTTTGTAGCTACATAATCATGACACTTTATGCTTTAAATATAAAAATAACAAAAGGTTGCATTCTAAAACGATTCAAAACGACGTCAGTTGCGGCTCGCCAGTCGTGATGCTGCGGTTCTTCATGCTCGCGCGGTAGCGGTCCTCGTTGGCCACAGATTGGTTGACCGAGGGCGCGATGTTCCGGTCGAAGCCGTCTTTGTAGAGCGACTTGATGTCCTCGGGCGTCGCAGCGTACGACATGTAGCTCAGGTTGGCCATGAACAGGTCGCTCACTTCCGGGTTGGTCCGGTCGGTGGCGCCGCCCGTTAGCGTCGGAGCAACATAGAGGGGGCCGCGGTTCTGCAAGAGCAGACTCGGGTTCTCGTTGGTGACCTCGCCGAGTGAGTTGTCGACGTAGCGGTCGAGCTCGAGGACGCCATTGATGTAGATTTGCACGTGGATTTTGTTGCGCACGGGCAGGTTGTCCTTGGGCTCCGTGTCGCTCACCACGACCGTGACCATGAACCACTTATCGATGTAGTTGAGGTCGTTGAAGCCGGATAGCGCAATCTTGTGGGCGTTGGCCGTGCTCCAGCCACGCGCCTTATTTTGGCCACAGGTGTTGCGCGACTGCTCCTTCACGCCATCGGGCGTCTCCACGGTGTTGAGCTCGACCACGAGGTAGTCCCAGTTTTGGCCTTGGAACTTGATGAGCGGGCACTTGACCATCACGTTGTCAGTGGAGGAGACCGCCTTCTTGCATACGTCAGCAAACCGTTGGCGGCGGTTGGAGCCGCGCACCATGAGAATGAGGTCGTCGTCGTCGACCTTGTCGTTCACCTGGAACGACAGCTTTTGCGTCGTGACCGGCTTTTCCGACTTGTACATCCAGAAGGAGTACGAGAACTCGGCGCCGCCCAGCTGGTTGACCGAGTTGGGCATGTCGCGGAAGGTCGGGTGCGCGCGGTCGCTCGTGTCGTAGGTCTCGTTTTTGGCCACCGTCAGGTCCTTGATGCCGCGGAATATATACGTGTGCTTCTTCACGGAGCGCTTGACCGTCGCCGCCTCGATGGCCTCCTTGTTGTAGATGAAGAATGCCAGGAGGAAGAAGCCAATCACGAGGAGGATGGCCACCACCACTTGCACGAATGCGCCGATTGTTGCCGCGACTGCCATGATGTGCGCCGCCTTTGTTGCCTAGATAAGCCTCTACATGGTGCCTAGATAATTTGCTGTTTCGCGTATCGCGCCCACCCACGGCTATCTAAAGACTGAAATCTACCCTACAAGTATTAGGAAACGCATGACCCGCATGTTTCGCTTTCACTCACGAGGCCAACTTCCACGGCACAACAACATGGATTCTACCTATATATTGCAATCACGTAACTCGATTTACTGCGTCCACAGGGAAATAACATTGTCCCGGGACTCGAGCGGCGCCACCAAGAGCTGCATTCTTGGGTTTCGATTCAAAGAACACGCCGAGCGCATGCGGCTCGTGCTCAACCAATATCAGTCTAAAGGGCGGGTCGTGGACGGCATGGTCCAAGGTGGCATCATGAACATAGACGACTCGCTGCAAGGGCGTCCCATCTCTAAACTTGACATTCATCCATACAAGTTGGTCGATATCGAAAAACAATGCTTAATGAACTACATGGACTTGTGGCTCGTCTCGGACATCGCGCGCCTGCTGAGAGATGGCGAGGTGGAGGAGGACTGGCGGCTCGATGTGTACGAATATATCACGTTGGAGCCACCCCATCGGTCTTATATCAATCACCAGCTCGAGCGGCTCTTGCGGGACGGGAAACGATATTGATTCTTACATCCGGTACACGGGAGAACGGACACCGTATGCGGGCAGGCCCAGCTTGGCCGCCAGGTTGTCCACGGGCCCCGCCTCGTAAATCTTGTAGATGTCGGCGGCGTTCAGGTCGTGGTTGGCGAAGAAGATGTTGCTGACCAGGCCGGAGAAGCCGGGGCCCACGTCCTCGACCGTGCTGCCGCCGGTGTAGACATCGCCCGGCTTGTCCAGGTTCAGGTCTTCGTATTTGCGAATCTTGGTGACGGTCGTGAGGACCGCCTTGTTGGTGCCTACGGCGTCGCTTGTGTACTTGCCCTTGACGATGGTCTCCTTCGACACCTTGCGGCCGCTGACCTCTTGCTTGACCAGCTCGCCGTCCAGGTAGGCGTACATCATGCCGCCGTTTATTTCTTCGTTCACCACGATGGCCACATGGACCCAGCGTTGAATCGGAACGTAGTCGATGGTGATGCCATGGGTCGCGAGGTCGAGCTCCAGTGCGTGGTCGAGGTTGTCGACGGTGCCCTCGAAGTTGGCGGCCGACGTGGCACCGGAAGCGCGGTCCAAAATGCGCGTGTTAATAGTCCGGTCAAACGGCACGGCCATGCTCATGTCCTTGGTGCTGCCCGTGTGCTTCTCAAAGCGAATGTGCATGCGGTTCGAGCTCTTGTCGAGGAAGACCAGCGGCGAGGCGCCACCCACGGACTTGTCGCCGCGATGCCACAAGTGGCGGTAGATGCCCTTGTAGCGGTCCACGTCGTGGATGTAGACCCAGAACGAGATGGTCATGCGCTTGCCGTTGTAGGCGCGCGGAATCTCGGCGCCCGACAGCTTCTTGTACTCGCTGCCCATCAGCGGCATCTTGCTCTCGGTCAGGAGGTGCGACGTGGTCTTCACGGCGCCCTTCTTCATCAGGTACCAGAGCGAAACGACCACGATGGCCGACACGGCTAGGACGGCCAGCGTCGTAAGCGCAATCGACATGGCGCGCTTGCTGTCGAACTTGCCGAACACGTTCTTCAGAGACGATGCCGCCGAGTTCATCTTGGCGCTCACTTCCTCCTTCAGTTCGTTCGCTCTCGATGCGATGGGGCTCGGCTCGGGGCTCGCATACACGGGTGCAGGTGCCGGCGCCGGCTCGGGCATCTCCGGCTCTTGCGCGAAGTCGTCGGCGGGCGGACCCATGTCTTGGCCCTCGGCGCCGAAGTCGCCGTTATCGCCGTCAAATCCTTGTCTGCCTTGTTCGGCCATGGCTACTATTATACTATACTATTATGTTCATAGAAAAGATGGGCAGGGGAAGCCGAACGGCGTGGTCTCGTATTGTTCGCGCCTATGCTTCTTTTGAAGAGACAGATGCGACAACATCTTTGTGAACGAGAGAGTGGAACCGCCGGAGGAGCCTGCTCCTGCCGCCGCCGCTTTCACCATGGCACCCCCCATATATTCGCGCGCCGCAATGACGACGAGCTCCGTCGCGATGTCGGTCGCCACGGTGGTGCCCATCGCATGGTTGTGCGAGGCCGCGCTGCCGCCGCTCGGGCCAATGAGCACATCCCATGTCAAAAACACGCTAATGATTTTTGAGTAGTTCGTTAGCTTGGTCTTGACGGCGCCCTTTCGCTTTGCCATTTCGGATATGCAGTTCTCGTGGAATCGCAACGGGTGAAACCATGGGTCTTCGAGGACGACGCGGCGCAGCACATGTTTGGGCAAGCGGGGGAGTTCGAAGAGAGCCTCGGCGCCGAGATTGCGGTCCATGACTTGGCAGACCTGTCCTGGCGTCCCGTTTTCTTGGAGAAATTTGAGATAGGACATGTTGCCGTTGCACTCAATCAAGTGCGCGGCATATGCCGCACCTGTCGCCCCTTTACCCCCCACCGTCCCCGCCGCACCCCCACTCCATGTGCGTATCTCGGCCGCCGCTGGAGCAGGCATGGCTATGACCATTCCCTTTCGCAAGTCCCGCACACGCTTCTCCAGATGCGGCGGGACGATGCAGATGCACGGCGCTGGGCGCCAGTGAGCGTACTTGAAACAATCGGCGAACGCCCCGAAGAAGCCGCGGTCGACCGAGGCAAAGACGTCCAGGTCGTCTATCAGCATGGCCCGCGTCGGCCGCGCGCCATGGTTTGCGAAGGCGCTCGCGAATGATTGCGTGTTGACAATCTTGGCCATCTGGTCAATCACCTCTTTAGCATTGTGCAAGTTGTCGGCCGAGAGCAAGCTGAGCTCCCAATCGTGTTCCGCAGCCCACGCTTTCACGAGCGATGCCTTGCCAATGCCGGACGGGCCAACGAGCCATAAGATGCACGCCGGTCCCCATGCCAACAGGGTCGCGGCCACTTCTAGCCAATCGTGGACCTTTTGTCGCGCTTCCGGGTTGTAGAGGAACCCTTCCGGGTTGTAGAGGAATGTTGACATAATCATTATAAAAACAAGTACCTTTGGGCTCTAAGCCCGGCTCTAAGCCCTGCTCAACAAGAGAATGGCAACTAGATAGTACACAATGGCGGCGAGGAGCGGGAAGAAGACGGCCGCTGCCATCATAGACTGGCTGCCGTCTTGTGCGAGCCCCGGCGACTTGAAGAGGCCGGCATCTGTGAACAAGAACGCCGGCTTTAGGGCAACGATGCCGACACACAGCCCAACATAGAGGACGATGGACAGGAAGATGCGTGCGATTGCCATCGTCGACGCTTGCTAATGCTACTACTGATAAGCACATCTTTTCGGGCGTGCGCGCTGCGAAGTGCGTGCTCTTTAGCGCGCCAAAGAGCGCTTCGAAGTGCGCGCCAAAGAGCGCCCCACTATTTTGCGATACCGGAATAGCACACAAAGTAGCACGCATAGTAGCGCGCATGCTCAATTCTCTTGACCTTTTTTCCGGCATCGGCGGCATCACTCTCGCACTGCGCGGTATAGCCAAGCCGTTGGTGTATTGCGACATCGAGAAGGCGTGTCACGACGTCCTGCAGGCGCGCATGCGCGACGGCGACCTCCCGGCCGCACGCATCTGCCCCGATGTGCGCGTCCTCGACAAAACCTGGACCCGGAACAAGAAAGTCCACATCATCGTTGGTGGATTTCCTTGTGTCGGATTCTCTTCGCTTGGCTTGAAGGAGGGCTTCGAGGACGAGCAGAGCGGGCTGTTTCACGAAGTCGTGCGCCTCGTCGACGAGTTCCAGCCGCCGCTGGTCTTCATGGAGAACGTGCATTCTATCGTCCACATGGGCCTTCAAGACATCTGCAAGACATTCTGGGAGCGCGACTACGAGTTGCGATGGGCAACACTGGCGGCGTCTGCCGTCGGCGCGCCGCACGAACGGAAGCGCTGGTTTTGTCTTGCCATAAAGCGCGGCTTCTCCCTGGCGAAGCTGCAGCGCAGCATAGACGCAGAAGGGCTCGATGCGCAGGCTGTTGCCAGTTGGGCCCCCGAAACAGAGCCACCACGGATGACCTTGGCGCTTGAGAACATGCATGCTCACAAGACAAGGTGCGGTATGTTGGGCAACGCGGTCGTTCCGGATTGCGTGCGGTCGGCGTTCGTCCATCTGGTAAAGCTCGTGGAATGGGGACGAGTGGTGAAGGCCAAGCCCGTCGCGCATGAGAAAGAAGAAGATGCATCAGAGGGAGAAGGCGCCGCCGCAGAAGAAACAGAACCCGCGCTCCCTCCGGCAATGCACATGCCGACACACGGATACACAAAGAACAAAAAGATATACAAGATGGTGTCCGTCGCTCGGCCCGCGGCACATCACATCAAGGTCCTGTGCTTCGACCCGGATGCATACAAGACGACAAAGCCGCCGAGCATCCAACTCAAATCGGGGCGGCTCACCGAGCCAAAGATGTCGCGCTTTTGGTCCACGCCACGCCATGGGATGCTCGGCGCCTGCAATTACCTAACCGCTCGCTCGGTGCGGGACCTGCCAACCCAGGTGCGGTTCGAGAAAAACACGCCGGACGAGCTAAGGGAGGGCTCGATAAACCCGGCCTTTGTGGAGTGGATAATGGGATACCCGCCGAATTGGACCATGGCATAATCTTATCTTATAATCTATTCTACGACGAAAGTAATGGGCGGCAATGCTATAAATGTGCATATTTTGCTCTTGGCGGTAGTTTTGTTTGTGGTTAAGATGGTCTTCGGATTGGGGGACAACAAGCTCGAAGGGTTTGCCGCCAATAATGACACTCGATGGGTGACCGATAATCCCATGCTCGTTCCTCGGGCCGTCCCTGCCAAGAACATCACTGCATTTGATGTGACGCGGTGGCCAGAGATTCTGGAAGGTGCGCCTGGATTGCCGGCCGACCTCGTGCGACAAGCGATAAGTGGGGCGCCGAGCGGGACAACAGTGATGCTTCTTGCGGACCCCCAAGACGCCCGAGCGTCCTTTGCGGGCCGGCCTCAGTTTCTCATGCCAAAGGGACACTTTCTCGCACTCACGTCTCTAACGACCGGTTTTGGCATGGAGTGCGGCTATCAGTGGGTGGGCAAGACGATAGGATACACGTGCCGGTCTTCCTTGTTGTTTGTGCTGAGCGTCCTTCATGGGCACCGCATCTCTCTGAAAGCCGTGCGCCTCGTCCACGTGCCGAGCAGTCTGTGGAATAAACTCGAGAAAGTATTGGCGGGGAGTGGGGGCATAGATGGCGGTGGCGGCGGTGGCGGCGCGGGCGGCGTTCTCGATGTGATTGTCACTTTTGCCATTCCCGAGTCGCCGCACATGCTTTTGCTCATCCGTCAGAACATCAATATCATGGGATTCCAAAGAATGAGCCTAGACCGCTTGCGTTTGACCATGCCGGACGTGCAAATCGAGCAAGTGTCCCTCATTAGGATGGTGGACAGCGCGCGCGCCCGCGTCCTCGCCCGTGAGCGGACGACCAAGTTGCCGACCTTGCAACTCGTCGCCGTTGTCTTGCATGGAGCTGTTCCGGCTTCTGTAGAAGGATTTAGCAATGCTGCCGCAGAGCCGCCGTTCAGGTGCTTCGGCGACGACAAGATTTTCACGCGGGCGGCGTGCGAGAGTCCCTACGACGTTTCCGGTATGCGCAAGCCATTTCGCACCGTGTGGGACCAAAAGTGCGTGAAAGACAGTGATTGCCCGTTCAACATTGGTGGCGGCCAAGGCGGTTGTGATACAAAGAAGGGCGAGTGTGAGATGCCCGTAGGCGCACGGCGTCTTTCGTACCGGCAGTTTGATACGCGGCCGCCCTTTCAGCCGTTCTGCTACAATAGCGACGCATGGGACTTGACCGGTTGTGCTAGAACGCTCGCACCCGAGTGGGCCTTTCCAAAAAAAGATTCGGGGCGGCACATTGACCTGCGGCCGACGGCGAATGAAATCCTAACGAGTGCAGTTGATAATAAGCGCGCCTCAGACGCCTGAAAATAAACCTTTGTACAAGCTAGAATAGAAGCCCATAAGTCACAAATGAGCAGCCTACAAATGACCCGCCTAGAGAAGCGCGTGATGGACGAGATTCAAGCTCTGCGTGAGCTGATGGGCGCCGCTCCGGTCGCACCCGCTGCCGCCGTTCCGGCCGCTCCATCCGTGAGCGGCGAGCTGCTGAAGGAGGTCGATGCCATGCGCGCCGTCATGGCCAAGACTGCCGCGGTCGCAAGCGACTCTGCCAGCGAGCTTGCCGGCCTGAAGACGATGGTCGCTCAGCTGGCCGCCAAGATGGAGGTGCTGGCCTGCAAGTGCGCTGCGCCCCC
>Ga0209355_1000003_pt1 | contig 181480 bp, 162 predicted proteins | sample LauGreSBDMM110SN_3_FD_187563 | JGI IMG/M metagenome (GOLD analysis project Ga0209355, IMG submission 187563) | Freshwater lake microbial communities from Lake Michigan, USA - Sp13.BD.MM110.SN (SPAdes) (version 2) | ecosystem: Environmental > Aquatic > Freshwater > Lake | place: Lake Michigan... | reverse complement strand
GTAGCACAATAACTGCTCCTATCTTTGCTGGAAATCTATCTGGTATAGCTAATTCTGCTGTTGTTGCTTCTAATGCTTTGGGGCTTTCTGGAACACCCGACATCACCGTTGGCACCGTGACAGGAACCTTAGCAGGTATAGCGAATGCCGCTCTCTTTGCTTCCAATTCTGCTTATGCTTCCAATGCTACTTATTCCTCCAATTTGCTTGGAACACCAAACATCACCGTAGGTAACGTCACAGGAACCTTGCGCGGAATAGCAAACGCTGCTCTCTTTGCTTCCAATGCTGCTTACGCTTCCAATGCTACTTATTCCTCCAATTTGCTTGGAACACCAAACATCACCGTAGGTACAGTCACAGGAACCTTAGCAGGTATAGCAAACGCTGCTATCTTTGCTTCCAATGCTGCTTATGCCTCCAATGCTACTTATTCCTCCAATTTGCTTGGAACACCAAACATCATAGTAGGGACTGTAACAGGAACCTTAGCAGGTATAGCAAACGCTGCTCTCTTTGCTTCCAATGCTGCTTATGCTTCCAATGCTACTTATTCCTCCAATTTGCTTGGAACACCCAACATCATAGTAGGTACCGTCACAGGAACCTTAGCAGGTATAGCAAACGCTGCTCTCTTTGCTTCCAATGCTACTTATTCCTCCAATTTGCTTGGAACACCAAACATTAGTGTTGGAACAATTACAACAAACAATAACACCATCAATGCTGGATCGTCCACAATGACAGCAGCTACATTCATTGGAAACTTAGCAGGTGTAGCTAATTCAGCTACCATTGCTTCCAATGCTTTAGGACTTTCTGGAACACCAAATATTAGTGTTGGAAATATATCTGCTTCCGCGGCTACAATATCTGGTACGCTCCTTACGAGTAATCTAATAGTTTTGGGATCCAATACAATTGTAAATACATATACTATTTCCACGAGTAATGTATCGATATCAAACATCACTGGTACAGGACCGGCATTAAGTGTCAGTCAAAAGGGCGCGGGTCCAGGATATCCTGTTGCTGACTTCTACGATATAGAAGTGAGTACAACGATTCCAGTATTGCGTATAGCAGATGGTGGTAATATTGGTATTGGAACAACCACACCAAGTAAAAAATTAGATGTGACTGGTGATATTAACTTCACTGGAAGTCTATTTCAGAATGGAATATCCTATATATCAGATTCACAATGGATAACGAGTGGAACTAATATTTACTATAATTCTGGAAATATTGGTATTGGAACTTCTTTACCAAGGCAAAAACTTGATGTTCGAAATGGAAATGCTATTATAAGTGGCAATGTTGGTATTGGGATAACTAACCCTTCATATAAACTTCAAGTCCAAGGCGATAGTTTATTTAATGGATACCTGAGATCAGGAGATGTATATATTCTACAACGCAATGTATATACCGCTGGACCAACTACACTAACACTCCCAACTTGCGGATTTGCATATTGTCGCATGCAAATATGGGGAGGAGGCGGAGGAGGAGGCGGCGGTTGTATGCAAGGAACAATCACCCCTACAGCTGGAAACTCATTAAGTGGTGGAGCCGGAGGAGGAAGCGGTGCTTATGGCGAGCTATATATGCCTTATTATTGTTTCCTTGGTGCTACTGTTACTTTTGTTGTAGGAGCAGGTGGTGCTGCTGGTGCAAATATAAATAATATTAACACACAGATTACGGGTACTTCAAATTTTATAACCAATACAGCTGGTTCTGCTGGCGGGGCAAGTACAGTTACATTTACAAATGCTGCTAGTGGATCTTATACTTATACTGTAAATGGTGGAGGTGGAGGAACAAAAGGAGCTGTGGGTGCTGCTGCTGCCGCCGGAACAGCAGGTACAGTGAATACAGCTGCTGTTACGGATGTGTATACTACATATATCGGTTTTGCGGGAGGAGGAGGTGTAAATGGAGCAGCAGGAGGATCTGGAGTAGCAGGAGCAAAACCTTCTATGTCCCCAACTGGTGGAGGTGGCGGAGGAGGTGCTGTTGCTACTACAGGGGGAAGTTCTACTACTGGAGGAAATAGCGGAACATCTACAGCGCCATTAGGATTAGCAAGCATATCTGCTGTATTATCCGCATCAGGAGGTATAGCAAGTGGTGGAGCCGCAGGATATGATTATACATCTACCATGACAGGCGGTACAGGTGGAGGCGGCGGTTCAGGTGGTGTATATAACTATGTTAATCCCACGGGTAATGGTGGTGCTTATGATGGGGGATCTGGAGGTTTTCCAGGTGGTGGTGGAGGAGGTGGAGGCAGTGTTAAAGTAATTCAGGATACGGTTGCGAATGGTGGAACTATTGTCGCTGCTTCTTCTGCAAATGGTGGAGCTGGAGGAGATGGTGCTATTATCGTATCCTTCTATTAAAACTTTAACTTAATTTTATAATTATTTATTTTTAAATTTTTATTAATGGTATAAGAAAACACTTTCTTTAAATTATAAAGATACATGGAATTGGCCACGGACTATCAGGAAAGATGGGATCGTTTTAATAGTCATTTTACGGAAATACTTGAAAAATATCTGCCAATACAGAATAAGCTTCTTCATGGCATGAATGGTAATCTTGAAATTATGCCAAATATACTCATGTATGGTGTATTTGGATTCCCTTTGGATCTATTATGGAAAGAGGCACTTTTAAGACGATTTGGTATAAATAAATTTATGCCAGCATCTTGTATTTGGGGAAAAGATATTCAATATATGGAAACACCTTACTATATCCATATTGATCTTGAAAATCCATCTATGCCAAGAGATATTGAAGTTTTACAGGGTTTTCTCAAATCTGTCATTACCTCAAAAAATATTATTTCCGAAAGACATATTATTATACTTGAAAATATTGATTGTTTTGTAAATAAAAATACAAATATGAATGCTTTTCGGGTTCTTCTTGAACGATTCTCTAAAAATGTTTGGTTTATATGTACGACCTATCGTATTGGAAAAATGGAATCTCCATTAAAGTCGCGTTTTTATTGTATTCGGGTTCCATTATCTACCGAAGCAGAAATTCATTCAATTCTTAATTATATAGACGGGGACGATAAGAAAAATAAAGGAGAAGAGGAAAATAATAAAAAAAAGAAAATTAAAAAGAGGAAAAAGAAGGGGGTAAAAGAAGGTGGTGAAGATGGTGAAGGCGGAGAAGGCGGAGAAGATAGAGAAGAGAATAGGGTGATTCCGGAAGATAAAAGGGATACGGGATCAATACAAATCATGACACGAAATATTTTTTTAGCCTTTACAATGCCAAAATATACAGATGAAAAAATGTATTGGTTATCCTCCTTATCTTTTCCACCATTGTATGACTTTATCATGAATCGTGAATTGCCGAGTATTGAAAGTATCCGCACGATTATTTATAGAGCTTTCCAGTGTGGAATAACTATATCGGAACTTACAAAAGATATCATAGAAATATGTATGTATCGTGGAGATAAAGAAAATGATATACACCACATAACAGCTGAATTTTCTAAATATGAACATATGGCATCACAATCTAAAGGTACAAGAATATTATTGTATATGGAATATATGCTTCATTATATTATGATCATATTGCCGAGTAAAAAAGAAAAGTCCAAATTGAATAAGTGAGGACTATATATACAGATGGATTTTATTTCAAAAGGAGGTTATGCGGAAGTATTTTATGATAATGAGAATCGGGACATTTATAGGCGTCTTCCAAGAATAAATAATACTACGAAACAACTTGATATTTCAAGTTTTAATGATCTAATATTTACAAAATCTTTTGAATATACGAATTATACACCGATCATTTATAAAGAAAAAATATCCAAAAAACATATATCTTTTCATATGCCGTATTATGGCGAAACACTACACCACTGGGTGCGAAATAATAGTTTAGAAACACGGAATAAATACGCTGCCTATATATTATTACAGATAGTGACTGGTTGTATCTATCTTCATAAAAACGCCTTTTTTCATTCGGATATTAAACCTTCCAATATTATGATTGAAACTATTTATGAAGAATGTCCAGAAAAATTAGATACAAATGATACAACCGTTAACAACGAACATAAAGGTACTTATGTAGATCTCGCGGACGACGAGAACGATAATGATGAGGAAGACGACGAGGACGATCGTGAACATGAGAAAAAGATGAAGAATGTACAAAGACAAAGACAAATAAAAGATATTGTTGTAAGAATTATTGATTTCAATATTTCAAGCATAAAAGTATTATGGTCCGATGATATTAAAATGGGATGGTCTTACACGATTGGTACATGGAATTATTCGTCCCCTGAAATTATTTTATATGAAACACCTCATAATAATTCTATATCATGGAACATAGGTACAATCGCCGCTTTTATAATTGACGAATATCCGTTTATAGACCACATTAGTGAAGATATGGATCGTGTCCTTGTTAAACAAGATGTATGGATTAAAACGATGAATGATTTGTATTTGGAATTTCCTGATCATCCTCCTCTTTCACGAAAAGAGTTATATGGTACGAAATGGACGAAACTTATAGATTCGTGTACGGAATGGAATAATTTAGATAGGTGGTCTATAAGAGAAATACACGCTTACATTTACAGTGATCTTTTATGTGAGGAATATAAACTCTTTCCTACGATCGTATCGCCTTCTTGTATAAATACGATTTCGCCAATTGAATATAAAATAGAAATTGTAAAGATTAACTTGGAAAAACGAAAAGAGCTTATTAATATGTTGTACTATTTCTGTAAAAAAATGGAAAATATGAACATTTTTCCGACAGCAGTCGCTATATTTGATAGGTGTCTTTTACCTATGAATGAAAAATTTTTAGAAAACATAGATTATATTATAGCAGGATCCGTTATACTTAGTTGTTTTATAAATAATTATGAAATTTTGTTATCAGACCGAGATATGTCTTGTCTATTTTCAAGTTTTGATTGCTCGAATCATATGGATGTAATGCTATATATGTATTACATTGGGGAACTTCTAAATTGGAAATTATGGGAAAAACCGGCACACATTATCATCATTGAACAAGAAGAATATCTTAGATGTAATATTGAACTATTTGAATATATTCGCGATGCATTCATTTTACAACAAGGAAAATATACGCAAAATGATATAGCAATTCAAGTAATAGATCAAATAAAAGAGAATGAAACAAGAATAAATCAATTTGAACAATATATTGAATCTCTATGAAACATTCTAATCTATATGTCTGTTATATATCTACATTGTCAAACCATTTGTGTTTGTATACATAGGATATATTAGATCGTTTCAAAGGGTCTTTGTCAAGTAATTCTTCAATAAATTGTTTTCCAGTGTCAGACCATTCTTTCCAGATAGGATGTTCAAAGGTGAGAGGTGTTCCTATTACGAAAGATTTAATCCCTGCTATATCACGGTTTTCGTAGGTAGATGTTAGGAACGGATGCGATCCGCATGCCATATAATAAGCGACGATACCAAGTCCCCATACATCATATGCTGGTAAGAAAACTTTGTCAAACATCTCGGGTGAAAAGTAGGTAGGTGTTCCCATATAGCAATTTGATACACTATTAATAGGACGGGTACAACCAAAATCAATTATTTTTATATTGCCGATACGATCTATCATAATATTTTCAAGTTTTATATCACCATAAATAAGGCTCATCCTATTACAGTTATTTAGAACGCGCGCTATCTTGTATATGCTATTTTTCACTTCCTTTTCAGTAATAGGTCTCATTCGAGCATGAATATAGTCTTTTAAATTAAGACCATTAAACCATTCCATGACTATATAAATATCTTCTTCTTCATAAATTGTATCAATATGCTGAATAATATGGTCGCAACCCTGAAGCATATCTAATGTCATTGCCTCAATGCTCACGCCATTTTTATTCATAATACAAAATCGTCTTGGTATATGTTTAATAGCAACCGTTCTATTATTCCATATTCCACGATAAATAGAACTTTTTGTACAACAAAATACACGTTCGCTATTACTAAGTATTTTATTCATAATAGTATATATTCTATATTCTATATTCTATATTCTATATTCTATATACTATATACTATAAAATGGAAATATGGTTTTATATTCAATCTTTTTATAAAATTTGATTATTAATTATTATAATTATTAATAGTCAAATAACTAACAATGATCGTTCTATACTATGGTAGCAGATTTCCCTTTAAAAATCTGGCTTCTTGTGTTTGTAATTATCATTTTATAGACACGAATTGTACATATCCAATGAAATTTGAAAAATTAGACCATTTAAAGGAGATTATTGGAAATTTGGATCCGGATACAGATATATATAATATGTTGGCTACAAATATTCGTGTATCTGAGATGGACGCGGATACACGAATACAAAACCGTTTTGCCTACACTTCTGTGTTTATTGGATGGGAAGAGGCAAAAACATTAACAGATGTAACAGAAATGTTTAATCATAATGATAAAATAATAAAATGGTTATATAAAAAAGCGGGGGAAGACAAAATAACCACGGAAGCGGAAAAAATACTGACCTATTTACAGCAACAAATATGGTTATCTATTGAACCTGAATTGAAAACAAAACTCGTATCTACTGCTTCCTCCTTCCTAGAGAAATGGAGTATTCAAGCATCCATACAATATATGTCTCCTGATTACATATGGAAATCGGGTAATAATTCTGGTAAAACAACAATGGAAATATTAACAGAAAGATGGAAAATTCGTGTATCCACAGAATCACTTATGGTTTAAAGCAAAAAAACGACTAAAATACAATACAATAAAATGGATTCGATACTTATCGAATTTTATAAAATCAAGAATTGTGTATGGCAATTTATTGATAAATACCATATAGCAGATGATCGTAAAAATTATACCAAAGCGACGCATTTATTTCAAAAAATTTTACTTGAAACATCAACACAACTGGAAAATGTATATTATGAACATATTCTACGTCCTCAAATAAATGTTGTTCATACAGATATTCGTAATAAAACAGTTGATATGGCGTCGCTTATTATAATTATGTATATTACAAAAATATATCCTACCGAATCGTTTATGGCGTAATTTTTAGAATTTATTTTTAATCGTTGTTCTTTAAATAATTATTATTACGAAAAAGGTATAAGAAAATTATGTTATTGATTTATAATATGAGTTCAGACGATGAAAATAAAGAAAGAGATGAAAGGCATGAATATGAATACGAAAGTGATTATGAAGTAGAAGACGAAGACGAAGACGAAGACGAAGAGGAGCGTAATAGCGAGAATGATAATGAAGCGGAAGCAGAGAATGAAGAAGAAGAATTATTATTTATTGCCTTAAACAGAATTCGTGAACAGGAAGAGGAACAAGAAAATAATACACACGAGTATAATGATCCTGAAGAGGAATATGATCAAGAAAATACAAATGAAGAATTCGATCCCTATCAAACGGGAAGAAATAATACCATTCGTGTTAACTATACCGATTATAACAATATGTATGATTTATACAATATACATTCATCAAATGAACAATTATATAGAGATCGCGATATTTCTACAAACTCAAATATGTTATTGTGTCCTATTTGCGATGAAAGATATAACATAGAAAATATGACCAGTCATATTATATATAATCATTACGATTTATATATCTCTCTTAATATGATTGTCAATCCGTCTCTTACCATAAATGATATACATAATAATGTAAATAATATAAATAATATAACTCTCTCACGGTTTGCTGCAAATCTTATTATAAGAAATGAAACATTAACTACTGCTCAGCGTCTAATGTTTAGTAATGACGATGAATATACGCCGTCCTATGAAGATTTACTTAGTCTTTGTGAACAAATTGGATATCATAAATCTGGTATAAAAAATATGGATATGGATGTTCCTCATTTAGAAGAAGAAGATCGTAAAATTCTTGTAAAAGATGACGATACTTGTCGTATATGCCTTGAATGTTTAAACATTTCCGAAAAATTAAGAAAAACGAAAAAATGTAATCATATATTCTGTTCGCCTTGTATTGAAAAATGGCTTGAAGAAAATAAATCATGTCCACTTTGCAATACAGAACTTTCATCTGTAGATGAAGAAATTAGTAATGCTGTAATTACGAATACGAATACGAATACCTCAAATAGTTTAGATAGTCTGGATTAAATTAAAACAATTTAAATATTATCAATATCTAATTCTTCTTCTTTTTGTTCTTTTTTCTCATCACCAGAATCATCGCTGTTGTCATCTTCTTCATCGTCCTCGTCCTCGTCCTCGTCCTCGTGTTGGTATTCACTATTGGCACGCTTATCTGTTTCTTGGTCATTTTTATCACAGAAAATGATAATGTTGTCATCTGCTCCATCATTGCTATCAAAGTCGCTTTCGGTTAGGTTTTTGTATATCTTTTCTGGAATTTCATAATTTTTTGTAATATCAGCGACCTCTTCTCTCGTATATTTATACATGATATCATAATTATCATCAAAATCACGACCAGAAACCATAACAAGATCATTTTTGTCGATAATAGTTTTTCCTCGCGATTTGCGCATCTTTCCTCGAATTCGTGCCATCTTTAACGAACCATCTTCGCATAATATGCGAACACGGCCATTCCCAAGCATATCCTTCACAATGGCAAAATGAGTTCCAATCTCTGGATCGGGAAGTTCAAGATCCCTGTTCTTCTGAAGACGATTATATCGTTTCTTCTTGTTTTGAATACGGCTCTGATACATTTTTATATTTTACGATTTACCATTTACATTACATACTGTAATGATGTTAGCTTTATACCGAAATTATTTTATAGTTGTCTTAATTTTATATAATATAGTATATAGTATATAGTATATAGTATATAGATAAGATGGCTAAAAATAAAACAAAAACATTTTTATATAATCCAAATGATCCTAAAAAATCGTTTGATGTATATATTGATAAAAATCCAGAGGATACAATTCATATTAAATATAAAACGCTTGATGATGTAAAAAATACAATTAAGAATCTTGAAACTCTTTATAAAAATAAAAAATATACTCATAAACGTATTTGGCAAGTTGGAATGATAATGAAAGTAAGACTGGAAGTATTAAAGGATAAAAAACCACAAGAATATAAATTATCGGAAAGATATTTTAAATTTTTAGGAGATAGAACACAATTAAACAACGACGATAGATATAAATTTAATTTTAAAATATAAAATTATACATAAACCTTCTTTTTATCTACACCGACGCGTATATATTTTCCCCCACGCTTCCCTGTACATATTTCAATATATTATATAGCAACTGCTCTCACTGTTCTGATATGAATTTCCCGTTGTTGTTCCAATTCATCAGAGCATCGTTTTTTATAATTATCAGCTGGAGTATTTCTATTAAGATCAAGTTTTGATAATTCCTCATATTCGTATGCCATATTAACATGTTCTAAATTTAAATAGAACATCAGACGCCGATCAGCTTCTTCTATATCATATATAATTACCAATACGGGATTATTTAATTCAAAATAATTTTGTGTATCATAAATCATACTAGCATTTACAGGTAAGCTATTTGGCATACGAATGCTATTTAATACATGCCGAATAAGTTTATCATAAATCATATCTATTATGTTTTGAACTCTTTCTGATATTGCTCCTCCTCTAATTCCACTTTCTATTTTTGTATTTGCTATATTTTTAAAATATCCAATAATAGGTAATATTTCAGGTTCATCCTTATATTTATTAATATATAAATGATTTGTTTCTTTCCCTTGCTTGCTCAAGCATTTCGTATCCTTATTTAATGATTCATGTAAATCAATAATACATTTAATAGGATGCTCAATAATAAAATTACTAAGTTTTTTTGGATCTTCTGTATATGTTGTAGTGTGAGTATCTAACATATGTCTATTATTGAATTCAGTTAATCCAATTGTAAGATGATCACCTATTGAATTTTGTTTATACACATTTGACCATTTTCCAGATGGCGAAGTATTTACAAACCATTCTTTATTATCTATTTTTGTAATTTGGACATCTTCTACGATATATGGATCTGTTATAGTTTTATTATTTCGTGAATTTGTAAAATATACTATAAGTATATTTGTTGTAGGTAGCGTATCTATATATTTTTTTATATTTAAACTATATTGCTCAATAGACATTTATTTATCTCTTAAATATTTTGACTTAAATCATAATAATAGAATTTTTATACATAAACTTTCTTTTTATCATCAAATATTATACTCTATCTGTAATATAGAATTAGAATTCATAATTAGAATGTTATCCCCTTATGTATTTGTATCTATTTACATTGCCGTTGATATTCTCTATATCACACTGTCCCGCCCTGCTTATAATCGTGCTGTAAAAGCGATTAGTGGAAGTTCTATCCCTTCTGGAAAAAAAGGTGCCTTGCTTGCTGTCCTGCTGGCATATGTATCCATGATCCTTGGGTGGTTGTTCCTTGTGGTACCTACCATCAAATACATGATTTCTACAGGTGTTGCTAAATGGCAAGCCGGTCTTGTTGCCGGGTTTGTATATGCTCTCGTTGTTTATGGCGTCTTTAATGGAACATTGTATGCTATGTTCAATAATTGGGATGTAAAAATATTCACACGAGATATGGTTTGGGGTCTAAGTTGGACTACTTTAATTACAGTATTATTCGCAATTTCTCGTTAAATTTATATAGTTTTTGCGACTATTTACAAAAAATTGATTATAACAATAGAAACAGGATTACCTTAGTATATAAAGCAATTCGTATATCAGCATACAACAAGAAACAAGCAACAGGCAAAATGAATGTCAATCGTGAAGAAACTATTAAGAACTCGGTTCACCATATGGTGATGGCGTGTCTTTCTGGAGATACGGAATATCTTGAGGATGAGATCAATGCGTTGATGACGAAGTTCAATCCAATGGATACAACTGCTACGGCAGAGGAGACGGAGATGCTTAAAAGCGTTTCACTTGAAGCATCGTTGAACAATCGCGTGAATTGTCTGGATGTTCTCTATCGCATGAGCATCCCGATGGATGAGCTATGCCCTATCATCGCGGCGTGCCACGGCAAGAAGGATGTCGTCGTCTTCTGTGAGAAGATTTCTCTTGGAGACTGTTCTACCGCATGGAATAGGTACTTTGATTGGATGATGTGTCATTCTTCTCAATCAAAGGAGGATGACGAATGTGAGAATCTCGTGTTCGCATCTGACTGGATCACGAGCTATAAGTGCTATACAGCTAGCAACCAAGAACAGATGGGTGATGAGATTATGTGTTCCGCGAACTAAAATAAAAATAAAAAGAAAAAGAAAACAAAAAGAAAACAAAAATTATAAACTCATATAATTTTTGAGTTTTTACATATAACATTAAAAAACATAAAAATTGAACAATAACAACAGCAGAATAGTAATAAGCAATACACCTAAATAACGAACAAAATGATGTTATCATATAATGATCCTCTTACGAATATTAAGATGAGCCTTACTGGCGATCTGCAAGGATTTAAACAATACGAAAAGAACTGCTCTCATAAAGTAATAGAAATCACCTTTATGTCCGCGATTCATAATGGCAATCTTGATTGTATTAAATATATAATTGATAATCATCTTATCAACATTACAAATAAACCTTATTGCGATCTCGCTGTTAAAAAAGGAAATTACGAATGTCTAAGGTATTTACACGAAAATGGTTGTAAGTTCAATAAATATACAGGTCTTATAGCAATGATTCGTGAAGATAATAAATGTTTAAAGTATATTCTTCAAAACGGAGGTGATATTACTATGCCACCAGAATAGAATAATAACAAAAATAAAAAATTATAAATATAAAATTATAAAAAATATAAAAATTATAAAAAATAAAATAAATATTCAAAAAGTTGTATGATTAATATAGTTTTAAAGTTGTTATCAAAATTACAATTTTATTTTTTTATTTTTTTAATTTAAGTCGCAATACGAGCTGCTACACCCATGGTGAGCAATTCTTGAAGAAGCAACTTCATAGAATAGGGAATACGAATTTCCGTAATATCTGCGGAATTCTTACAGCTTGGACAATTATATAAATTTTTTGTTCTATTTACATTTGCCAGCAGACCACATTGCTTACATACGAAACACGAATAGTTGTCGCTGCAATCAAGAAGTCGCTCTTTGAGGAAACACGACGAGCCGTGTGAAACCATAGCATCTCTCTCCATCTCTCCAAACCTTAATCCACCATTTCGCGCTCTGCCTTCTGCTGGCTGACGCGTGAGCAATACCACAGGGCCGTTGGATCCTCTTGAGAACATCTTATCTGTCACCATGTGCTTGAGCCTCTGGTAGAAAGTAGGACCAATGAATATTTCTGTCTTGATCTGGTTTCCTGTGCGCCCATGATACATGATCTCGTTTCCATACCTTTCCATACCGAATTTTTCCAGCGTGGAAGCAATGTCTTCCACCGTACAATCCGTGAATGGTGTAGCGTCTCCAAATGTCCCGAGCAAGGAGCAAGATTTACCCATAATACATTCCATTAACTGGGCAATCGTCATACGACTTGGAATAGCATGAGGATTTAGAATAACATCTGGTACGATGCCATCTTTTGTGAATGGCATATCCTCTTGAGGATAAATCATACCAATTGTTCCTTTTTGTGCATGCCTGGATGCCAATTTGTCTCCAGTCATAGGCTTTCTGTATTTACGCAATCTCACCTTACAGAACTTGTATCCTTCTCCATTGGATCCAGTATAATTCATATCCACATAGCCCTCATCATTTGCTTTCACACCCATACTGGTATCGCGTGGATAGATTACGCCATGAACTTTATGAGGCATAATCTTTCCTACCAAGATGTCATTGATGTCAATGGCTGTATTTTTTGGTACAAATCCATCTTCCCCAAGCTTCTCGTAATTACACGGCTTCATATGCGAGGTGGTCATTGGATCGGGGGAAGTAAATATTTCTTCCTCGCCCGTACTATGGTTCTTATTGCACTGATCACGATACGACTTGTAATAGGTGCTTGTAAAGAGTCCTCGGTCAAGAGCTGACTGATTCACCATTACACTGTCCTCCATATTGAAACCGGTGTAAGTCATAATAGCAACAACAGCATTTACACCCGCGGGAATCGTATCACTGTTTGTATATTTGCTAAGACGCGTATGAACCAACGGACGCTGTGGATAATTGAGTACATGGGCCATGGTGTCAATACGGTGATTGAAATTGCTCATATATACACCCACCGCCTGTTTTCCCATAGCACTGTTGCTGACAGTAATACAATCACCTCCAATAAAGCTGTGATTATCACTTTCCACGGTGATATCCGAAATCATACGATTGCTTGAGCTTTTACAGGATAGCACTGGTACAAAGATTACATTTCCAACACCCTTTACAATGTCCATCCATCGTTCCAACGATATTACCTTATCATTGATTTTCATAAGTGTGATATATTTTTTGTAATTTACATATTCATCACGAATGGCGTAAGCTAACAATCGCACCGTATTGTATCGGCATCCAAACATGTGGAGAAGACTGTATTCCATATTTTCATTATGTAAGGATTCGGCAAATGCTATTACCGAGGGGATTGCTTCCATTACCCATTCGTCAAATGTATATACATCCGGATCTTGATCACGAGCACCGATATATCCCGCGAATAGTTCTTTTCGGGAGATGACGCTTGTATTACTAATCCATTCGTTGATCGTGTTTCCCATACAGACAAGTAAAGCATTCAATGCCGTATCATTGCCACCGTATTGAATGAATCCTAAGTATCGTGCATCATCATGATAAGAATCACTATCCATTGTATGTTGGAACTTCCCTTTTTGAATATACCACCCTAACATACGGCATAGAATAGGCATTTTTGGATTGTTTGTAGATAAAGGGAATAATCCCATCTCGGTTAGACGCTGTTGTGTTCCATTGTCCAGAGAATTCATTGGAATTACTACATCACGGGTGATAAGGTCATTCGTAATATGTGCTCCCCAAGAAGTTATATCGGGAATTCCTGCCTGTACGCCAACATACGCCGTATCTGCATTGACCATGAATTCACCCATTTCAAGCCATCCCCGGTTCGTCATGATCTTATGATCACGCGTAGCAAAGAGAGACCTCCCTGAACAGGTTACAAGAAGTCCCATTGTCTTCAAATTTGGACGACAGTACTGATGAACAACGCGTGTAATACTCGGCGCCATTGTTTGTGGATGGAAACAAACAACATGATCCCCGGGTGCCACATCTTTGATACGCTTCCAACCACCTTCTGCCATTAGAACCGGCGACTCTTCCCACAGACACTGATAACAATTACGAGGAGATTGGTTATGATCGGAGAAGGGGATATTGACCGCCAATACACCGTTCATAAGGCTGGGATGAATCTCGCAATGTGTATAGCACGGCGGCAATGTTGTGACTTCAATCCCGCGTTCCAGATCACGAGGCGTCATTGCTATCATTGCTTTATCTATCTCATCGGTATCCATAAACTCAATGAACCCTTCTATATCCTTACCAGCGTGAAGAGGAGCAACATACTCAATAAAGGATTTGAAACCATATTTTGTCTTCCATTCGTTTCCGCGTTCCGGGGGCAGACGCAATACACGCTTCGTATCCATTGAGATTGGTTCAGGAACAACCGCAGGAGTAGTCTCAACTGCCGTCGCTTTTTTACCGCGACCTTTCTTGACGGGAGCAGGGATAGGAGCTACTGGAGCCACGACCGACGGGTTAGATGCTTCTACTTCATCCACGATGTACAAGGGGCGACACAGTCTTCCTGCCTCGGTACTGATGACGATACAGCCGAGACGAATATCCCATACAATACCCGTAGTAGGAGCAATCACACCCTGACGCTTAAGAGACTTGATCTTGGCATAGAATACGTGCGGTTCAGGATGATATCCTACCAAATCCCCATTGACAGAAACATGAACCACGCTGTCCGATCCCATGTTCTTAATAAACTGACGAGCAGCACAATGATCAATTGCGTCAGTCATGATTTGGACACCGAGATCCATGATACATGCCCGGATATAGGTACTGCTCATACTGATGGTAATCTGGGTACTCATAGCCATATTCTTTACCAGACCTACCGCCGAACCTTCCGGGGTGTTGTGCACCGTTGACATATCGCCAAGAAGAAATCTCCCATTGCCCTCGAGTTGCCAACCTACAAATTCTTGAATGTCTTTTTGAACCAATTCAAAACGGCTTTGTAAATAACCAGGGCATTTTTTCTCAGAAACTGGGTTGTCAAATTTATTTAATTTTTTCCTTGGAAGAACGGTAGGAATTTCATACAAATATTGTCCGGTAATTGTTAATTCTTTATAGGGTCTTTTTCTTTTTTCATCATTCACCGTGTAAGTACATATGCCGTCATTCAAATGGCATGAGAACCCCAAACTTCTGGCCAGAAACTCTGTATCATAAATGATTTGATAATTTGCTTCTCCTTGGCATATACGGATTTCGTGTCCGTTTGCTCTTACATTTCCATCCGTATCAATGATTCCAGCGAGTAAAGCCAATCTTGTTTTACGATCATTTACCAAATAATCCAATGGAATATGTTTATTTTTAACCAAATTATATTTGGCCAATAATTTTTTTAAGGGTGCCGATTCCGTCTTATTACAAGCAATACCTGTTTGTGTATTGTTGATGGTAGAACTGATATAATATCCATACCTATGACTATGCTTTATAGTAGCATCATTATTCTTACCCCACTCCACCCACTGCTCTAATAATTCCTTGTCCGCTGTAACAAATCCATATCCACAGGATAATCCATCACCCAACCACATACCTAACATATATGGATCCAGAGCAACATCTTTGTGTTCCCAGTTAATTCCAGAAGATTTGAATGTATATAGGTTGTCTTGAACATATTTAGATAGAGATAGATATTTCTCAATCGTAATATCAATTACATTGTCATTGTCCATTTCCGATTCAAATATACGCAATTCATTCTCATTATCGAAATATTTATATTTATATTTTAATTCTTTTTTATCAAACCAAGTGAATCGCTTCTTTTCTCTGTGATTACTAACACCTTTATATCGCTTAACTTTCAAAGTTAGAATATGATTATCGGTGACGGTATAACACATGAAATTCTTTTTGGTTGGAATGATTTCGTACATCATTTTATTTCCCGAACAAGTGCTTTTCACCCGAACAGCATTACCTTTGTCATCAATTAAATAATCACCTACCATAATTTCGTTTGCTTTTTTAATCATACCATTCCACAATAATATAGGCGTCTCTGGATCAAAACACTCCGCCGGGCAAATCATGCCAAATTGACTGTTCTCCAGCTTACGAGGTTGTACCAGCTTGCCACTCTTCTCCATCGGCGTATTGATACGCCTCAGGTGAGAAAGGGTTGATAGGTACGACATACGGTTTAGTACCTGAGCTACACCCTGCCGTATGTTTTGGAAAGTACCAATGGTCTTCACACCCCAATTACCCGTAGAAAGAGCATACCTCAACCCAGTCTCCAGCAGAGTTGGTTTGAAGAACTTGTGTACATTGTTCGGCGTGATAAGATTCGTATGGGTGTCGCTGTTGGCACGCCATAGGTTCAGCTCACGAGTAACAAGATTACGCATTTCCTTCACCATCTTGCTGTAGCATTGACGGAACAGATTGCTCATCAATACACCCGTCGTGTCAATACGCTTGTGAAGATAGCTATCACGGTTGTCATAATCCTGATAACCAAGGAAGATGCGGAACAGCTTCCGCATCATATAACCGAGATAGAGAGCCTTGCGACGGAAAGAAGTACCTACATGAGGCAGGAAGTCATTGGAGATCATATTGTGAAGAATCTGCCGTGCTACTTCTGGTTTCTCCAAGTACTCACGAGGGGTTCCAGAAGTGCCAATCATCTTCAATAGGATCTGTTGAGCATCCTCTTGTGTATGAACATCACTGCCGTCTTCACAACAAGCCATGAGTTCCGTCATCATACGCTGATTTTTCGGGCTTTCAATATCAAATACGATGTAAGAGATAATATCACGATCTTTTTCAATTCCCAAAGCACGGAACATCGTGAAGACCGGAATCTCCGAGCGCAAGAAGGTAGTATTCATACGAACCAAATGTCCCAAATGATTCGGCTTGGCACTTAGATGGATGCTCGTTGTCTTCGGGGGTAAGAAGACACCATCCGGCATAGAACGGATCTCTGCCGATAGTCCATCTGAGTTGGTCGTGGGAGCAAATACAAGTGTCTTGTTCTCACTGATACGATCTTGACAGATGACTACCTTTTCGTTTCCGTTAATAACGAAATAACCACCCGGATCATATCGGCACTCGTGCTTACCATCTCCATCGGCCAGATTCGGCATCTGGGTGAGCACACATCCCTTTGAGCGCACCATCATAGGAATGCGACCAATACAAACCGAAGGCACCGTATTCTCGTTTCTCTCCGTAACTCCATCCTTATTAATCACATCTGTGACCGTGTGAATATCCACATATAGATTGGTTGCATATGTAAGATTATTCATACGAGCAAGATGAGGCGTCATAAGCATCTGTGACCCATCCTGTGTCTGGTACATCGGTTTTGTAATCGATGGTTGTAATATATTAATATTGATTTTATACATAAAGTCTCCAATTTCTTCATTGTAATTATGAAATATCTGGATGGAATTAAATCCCTGAATGATTTGAACTAATTTTTTATCAAGAAACTCGTTATAACTTTCAATTTGGTGTTTTACAAGAACATTAGCACTATCGCTCCCCCCACTATTGTTAAAGTAGTTATCAAGGATATCCCAAGTAGGGATATCATGGCTGGTGTGTTTTACGTCGGCAGATGACATGATTATTTATGTTCTACTTACACATTCACACTTTCAATTTTTAATGTGTTATTGTTTATATCATTTGCGTTTTCATTTCTATCATGAAAATGATAGTAATTTTTCACAAACAAATACAATAGTATAAAATATATAAGGGATTATATCCCATAGAGTATAATAAGAAACAGAGATTGAAAAGGAGAAAAGGTGAAAAGGTGAAAAGGTGAAAAAATAAATAAAATGTCGCAGTATTTCTCAGATGATACAGATGATGCAGATGATGTAAAATATAATAAAGATATTGCTGATGATATTGACAGTTGCTGTATTAATCAAATGAGAACCAATAAGAAAAGAAAGAATGATCATAAGGGGTCGCCAATTATTTGGCAATCTGAAAAAACAAAAATACCGGCACCTCCTCCAAGACCATTCAAAGATATGCCAGATGAAACATTTATTCTATCAAATGGTACGGAACTAATACGAAGATCAAAACTTTGTACCATTACAAACGATCATTATGAATACAAGGCGACAAAATTAGATGATTTTCTTGCCCTGGCTGATTATTATGATGATGAATTTGATCAAAAAAAGACGTCTAATATTAACCTTCCTATAATTTCTCGTATGGCACCTCATTTATACGAGTTGAATAATCTTATTGGAATGGAACAAGTAAAAGAACAAGTCATGTCATTTGTACTTTTCTTTATACAGTCGCTGGATGATGTAAATCATGAAATGCTTCATTCCGTAATCTATGGTAGTCCTGGCGTGGGAAAAACACGACTAATATATATATTGGCAAATATCTTTTCAACTTTGGGTATAACGGAAGAATCAAAAGTTATCTTTGTCAAAAGAGCGGATCTAATTGGTCAGTATCTTGGTCAAACTGCTGTAAAAACAAAAAAGGTTCTTGAAGAAGCCCGTGGGGGCGTACTGGTCATTGATGAAGCATATTCACTCGGTGACACGGAACAACGCGACAGTTTTTCACGAGAATGTATTGATACTTTGAATCAATATCTGTCGGAATGTCGCAGAGATCTTATATGTATCATAGCAGGATATAAAGACGATATGGAAGGGAGATTCTTTAAGACCAATGCCGGGCTCAAAAGGCGATTTGCTTTCAAATATATTATTCCAGATTACAATTCGCAACAATTGTGTGAAATATTTATACAAAATGTAAAACGATTTGGATGGAAAATAAAAGACGCGACTACGTTAAACACGTTTTTTGAAGAAAATCACGAATATTTCCAGAACAATGGAGGGGATATGGAAACCTTGTTTGGTAAAATTAAATTTGAACATGCTCGTCGTGTATTTAGTGGCAGTTATAATGAACGCAAAATCATTACGATGGAAGACATAGAAGCAGGAATGTTAAAATTTCTTGAAAACACAGGAGGAAATGATGATAAAAAAGATCCTATTCCTATGTTTATGTACACTTAAACATTAAACAGCCCTTTTCTTCTTAATAATTTTATTTTTATTTTAATTATTTACTCCACGGATGACAAAGATTATGAAAAAAGTAGAATATAATTCAGGGGGTCACGTACATCGGGATGCTGTAAAAAGAATTATGGGAGGTAATTGTTCACATGTGTGATTAAGTAATTATTACTTAATTAATTAAATTTTGATCTTGAATTCGGCTTTGTTTTTGATTTAGGCCTGGACAACGGGCTTTACCGAACTGGCGAAGTGCCCCTTGATGGCTCGCTGAAGAGTAAAGAAGGACAGGATCTCTCCGGGCTTGAGGACCAGGATCTTCTTCAGGTTGGCATCAGGGTTGATGATGCGACGGTTCGTGGGATCATACAGATTGTGCTCCTTGACATACAGGTTGATTGATCGTGTAACCTCGGTACGGCTCATCATGGATCCCTTGGAGACTCCAAGGAAAGCACACAGCTCATCGGAAATCTTAGTGGGCTTAGCGAAGCCGCTGGGAGTGGTACGAGCAGAGATCTTCTTGCGCTCCTGCTTGTCAACCACCTTCTTCATCTTGTCATAGGTCTTCTGGAGAACCTTCAGGTTGGACTGGATCTCCTTGAAGAGGGCAACGGCCGCGGCAAGTTTAGTAAATACGGCGTCGAGAGGGTTCTCGGCCTCGACGGGAGAATCAGCAACAGGGAGAACAGCCGAAACAGCAGCGGGTGCCGCCTCGACAGTCTTAGCAGAAGACTTAGTCTCAACAGTTTTGGCAGCGGGCTTGGTCTCGGCGGCTGGCTTGGGTGCCTTCTCTTTCACTTCCTTTGCGGGAGCAGAAGGAGTGGCGGGGGTAGACGCTGTAACGACAGGGGCTTGGTTCTTTTTAGCAACCATATTTGTATCTGGATACTCAAAAATATGGGATATCCTTTAAATCATTTTGTTTCTTTTTTAAAATTTTAGCTCGATGTACAGTGCGGTGCGTTTGGATTTTCTATTTTTTTACAGATATTAAGGAATTCAATTAATATAGTTGGATCTTGTTTTTCGATAGATTTCCATGAATCTTTTGTTGGCAAACAAACTTCTAACATCACATACAAACTGCCCTTATTTCTCAAGCCAATCTTATCAAATACAATCGGTTTTTTCAAATTCGCAAAGGCTGGAATATCAAGACAAATTTGACGATCTACCATTTTTCCAAGTTTTGGAAGAGTTTTAGAACAACCTGTAAGATATTCAGTAAGTGTAATTGGCATGGTCGTATAAAGGTCCCATCCGCCAAGAGACGTGTCCCAATAATAAACAGGGTGTTTCTTTGCTTCCATTTTTAGAATAACTATATGTTTTTGTTTATTGAATTGGTGTTCGTAAATCATTTCTGGAAAGCTATTAAAATCAATATCCACAAAGAATGAATCTTTTGGATAATCTTTTAAGAACAACCGAACACGACGCGTTGATCGCGTATGAACTTCTTCCAATGTAACCGATACATGAAAGATGTGAGGATCCGTCGGTATTTCTGTTTCGCTTTGTGATCTTTGCTCTCTTTGAGCGCTTTGATAGCTCTTTGCGCTGTCATAACTACTTGTATCTACATCGCTACTTATATCACTATCATTATCACTATCACTGTCACCGACACCTTCATTCGAATAAGTTGTTTTGGTTTGAGCTTGAGCTTGGCTCATACGCTCCATCGCGACTTTAGCTATATCCTTGAAAGTTTCTTTCATCACATTACCGAGAATCGTCATTAAGCTCTGGTCTCGTATCATGGATTCCACGCGTTCCCACATACCTTTCCATTTTTCATAGTCTTCATAGGCGTTAAACTCGCATCCGTTTTCTCGTGCCTTTGCTATGTCCATGGCGACCTGATAAGCGACCGTAACTTCCTTAAAACGGTCTTCGCGCTCTTTGCGTTGTTCCGGAGTAAGATCCGCGGTATGCTTATCAGGATGAAGTGTCATTGCCAATTTTCGGTATTGTAATTTTATGTCTTCGGCAGTGGCTGTCCGCGCGATCCCAAGGATCGTCCATGGATCTTTTCTATCTGTCATTCTGTAATTTCATACTATGAATATACTACTATGATATTGCTATAAATGATAATAATGATAATAATGATTTAAAAATTAGTTTAAAATAGCTTGTAATGTTACTTCAACGATTAAGCACTTATGTTACGGAACCAATGTATCGAAATGATTGCTATGTAAATGACGAATATACGGTTTTAAATTATGGTCTTTCTGAAAGTCAAAAAAGAATTCTGGATGTATTGTCCTTAGGAAGTTCGCGAACGATTCAGGTATATACGGAATACTTTCCTTGGCAGGAATTTGAAGAACTTCTTGGAGAACATCTTAATTATGCTATAAGAGCATCTGTCAAAAAAACAAATCTTGCTGCTGCACGTGGAGAAATATGTCCTATAACCATCTTTGAAATGTATGTACAAAAATATAGAGCGTTTTCGTTTGCCTAATATATAAACTTTATGTTATTAAGGGAGACAAATCATTTAATTCATCAATAAATAATTTTGCTTTACTAATAATATTTTCCTCTGTATCATACCAATATTCTATAGTTTTACTGTGTATACTACTACGTGATTGTCCATATATATTGGCGAACATTCCCTTGTCCACAAGCTCATCTAATTTCGCCATAATCACAGAAGATGTTATATCTACACTACGGGCAAAAGCATCTGTCTCATGTGGCGGTATATCTCCACGATCCGCCTCATTTACGTATATATTCATGGGAATAAATCCTCCGGTTTCATAATAATATGTTTTGCTTATTGTTCCAATGCTTCGTATATATTTAATTTGATAAAAGGGTCTTCTAGAATAATTTTTATCATTTTCATACGAAACAGTGTAATTTGGAGTATTACCCGTCCCCTTCTTATAAACATAAACTTGTTTTATATCTAATTTGATATTTGGTATTTTATTTGATTTCTGTTTTGTAATTGGATTTATTACATTTATATCGATATATTTCATTTTAGGCATTATCATTTCTTCAATCTCAGTTTCCGTGATTTTACTCTTCGTCGCAGGATCTCTTGGAGGCTTATTATTAGAAATATCTACTTTAATAGATTTAAATATACTCTCTACATAATAACATGATTGTTTTCCTTCTTCATTTTTCGCTCCTACATGCACAACAAGCTCAAGCTTCTTCCGTTTCATCGTTTCAAATTCTTGCAAGGTTAGTATATCCATTGTATCACGACATACTTTTCCAAGTTCTGTAAGTATTTCTGCTCGTGTCCTTTTTGGAAGGACAGGTAAACCTACTGGAATTTCCAAACTTTTGCTACGCCAAGCAGCTTTTGACTTCTCTTCTATATCGCTACTTTCGGAACTTTCAATTTCTTTATGCATAACAATGCCTTCTTTTAGAGCTTCGATTTCAAATAAACAAGATTGTAAATTCTTACGAGTCCCCTCGTCTAAATATATCTTCCTTCTATTTTTTGTTTCGGTATCTAAGATGGACACTGATTTATCTATCAAATCTGTTACGATTATTTGAAGATTTTCTAATATTTTAATTTTTCCTTGTTCATTATAATTAATATCTTGAAATCCAGTAATAAATTCAACAATATTATTTATGATCGATATAATTGAACTATTATCATAACTTACATAAAAATTCTTTGTATTTTTTACATCATATGTGTGAACTTCATACATAATTTTTTGAAAATATTCTTTATATTTTTCGGTTGTATCTTCCAAATTTGAATTGGCAGATGTATCTTTAATCACAATTGCAATCACCATCACTTGCATAAGAAAATCATTCTCGCATTTTTTCAATAACAAAGGAATTAAAGGGTGTTCAAAATTGATATTTTGATAATTAAATGGATTTCCTACATTGTTAGTTTTTATTTTATTTATCGTTCCATCTGCGTTATATATAGCTTTGGATGAAGAATTATTTATTATATGTTTACACAATCTAGCACCATTTATATTGTTTGGAATCGTAGTATCAATAAATTGTTTTTCAAGATCTTCAAACAGCTCTTTGGGTAAGATCTTTTGACATTTATTATATAATTTGATATGTTTTGTACTTGGAATATCAATCTTTGAATCATTTTCGGGATCGTTTGTTTGATTCTGTATAAACGTTTTACACGTTGTTTCGTCCTTCGTTTTATGTTCTTGTTCTTTTTTTATTTTTTCTTCTATGAAACGGGTGTTATCATATTTTTCTGTCATTTCGTCCAGGAACTCTTTTTTGAATGGTTGTGGGTTTTTTTCCAGACCATCCAAGAAATCTTTCCCCATGACAATCATACAATTATCCACAATTGTATAGAAGGTATCTGTATATCTTGTTATTTTATTGTTTGTTTTTGGATTTATCTTTGGATTTTTTAAAAAATTTTCACACATTTTCAGTGTATATCCATTCGAAATAGATGGTCCCGTATGGGAAGGAGATGTTTGGCGTGATCGAGGAGGAGACGATGGGCCCGCTTTGTCTGAGGGGGAGGGAGGGGGTGGCATATCTGTAAATAAAGTACGACGAGCACCCATTGCCATACGAGGTTGATCTGTAAGTTCGCGAGTAGGATTTCTTATGGGAGCGTTTGGTGTTTGTATTTGATTGTTAGCAGGAGGAGTTGTCTCGCCTGTCTCTGGTGTACCTGGTGTATCTGGTGTATCTGGTGTATTTTCATCACTCTCTACACCTCCTCGTTTTATGCTTCGACCTAATTCGCTGAGAATAATTGCGGTTCGTTGTTTTCGCGCCTTCTTCTCCGTGAGAGGATGTTTACTAAAGCATCGTTCGGGTTCATCGCGCTTACATACTTTGTAACCCACTTTCCCCTTTTCTTTTGTTTTTTTTAGAATATAAGGCATTTGTCGTATCTATATTTATTTTATAAAATTATAAACATAGTCATAGTCAAAATAAAAATAAATTTTGTAAATTAGTAATTTGAATTTTTCATAAATTATCACTCTCAAGTCTCATAAAGGAGTACTGTTGAAATACGAGCCCCATATCTTTTTCAAGAGCATCTTGATTTTTGTATGGTTCATTGGCGGGATCTGGAAACATCTCTGAATTCCAAGCATACCATTCATACTGATAAGGATTTTGACGAGTCATAATAATATCTGTTTGTAAATGAACAATCATCATATCAATCACACCAAAATTTTCTTCGTGTGGATATTGTGTAATCATCTCATAGATTTTTCGAACACCATCCAGTGTAATAACATAGGCATTCAAGCAATATACAGGTACTTGAGATATATGCGTACTTGGATATAGATTTCCGCAATGATGTCCCATAAAGATCATATCTGTCGTTTTTGGGGTATAATCATAATATCGCGGGGCAAGACTTTCCCAATAGGTATGAAATAACATATCATCTTCAAAAATAGTACAATAGGGAATTTGATTATCCAGCATGTGTTTCCATAAATTTAGATGCGCGAGCATGACGGCGGCAGGATGCTGTCCAAATATCTTGCGATGGGATGGAAATGGATGTAATGCCCAGTTTTCTTCAAGTTCTTCTTGGATTTCACGATCTACGCCATGAAACATGGAAATGTTTGTAAAACCGGCGCGTCTTGCTCGTCGGGCACAAATATCATACCGATCTCGGTCCATGCTGATAATAAAAGTGGGCGCGGTTATCACATCTCCCCAATGTTCTGGTAGCATTTTCTTGTTTATCTTATTAATCTATGTTGTGAAATGCCTTATATTCTGTTTCTTTATTTCTTTATTTCTTTATTTCTTTTTCCATAGTTTTCTTTATTTTGGCAGAAAGTTTCTGTATTCCAATGTCCAGCTTTTCAAACTCTTTTGAAAGTTCTTGTTCTGTCTTGTTGCTCTCGGCAAGTTTGATGTATTTCTTGTAGAGTGATGCTAATTTCTTTTCGTATTCGTCAAGGGCGGTGGCATTTTTGTTTGGATTACCTCCAACTCCTGCCGTTATTCCTGTTTGGACTGAATATGGGAACACGAGAGGGTTTCGTACAGGTATGGATGATTCCGTGCGAAGACTCGTGAGATATGTGGGGCGATTGGATTTTGAAGCAGGACGAGGGGACGAGGCAGGTCGTTCAGAAAGAGCACGATAAGATGAGACAGACCTTTCTGAAACAGAACGACGAGATGAGGCAGGTCGTTCCGAAGCAGGGCGTTTTGGTATTATTAACGGGGATGAATCCGCTTGTTTTTCTTGTTTTTTCAAATATTTCTCTGCGTTTTTGCGAATCCATGTGGCGTATCGTTCCATCGTGAATGGTGATCCTTCGAAGGACACGTTGCTTAATTCAAGGAAACGCAGAACAGTATATTGGAGTGGTGTGCTGTATCCGTATTTCGTAATGTGTTTATTTTTAAGGTAATCGTTCATATGTTCTACGAGTTTTTGGTCTATCTTAAATTCCGTAGTTTTAGGTTGGTCCTTTTCAGTTTGTAGATTATTTATATAATCTATCAATTCACGCAGATAATCGCGTGGTCCTTCCAGAGATCTCTCGTAAATATATTCAATTGCAATATTCATAAACTTTTCATTTGAAATCTTTCCTCCTTTCATTTTCCTTTCACCACCACCTCCTTGTCCTTGTCCTTGTCCGTGTTTTTGTTTTTTAGATTGTGCTAATGTTGTAACCATATCAAGAACTGTAGAAATATCATATGTTGTAAATAATTCTCCATATTCACCATATACTCTATAGAATTTATTTCCTTCTTTATCTTTTGATTCTTCTACATGCGGCACTCCTTTTAGTGATTGTGTGGGCGATGCTGCTTTTCTTTTTGTTCCTTGTGCGGCGGGGGGTTCTCCCATTTCGTCATATTTAGGGGGCGGAGCTACGAGGGCGGCGGCTGGAGCGGGAGATGTCGTTACTGGTGCTGGTGGTTGTGGTTGTGGTGTTGGATTAAAGATATAATAATGAATTATATAGTTATCAGTTGCTATTGGTTTTTTTTGGAATACTGTTTTACAACCAATATGTATAGCATATAATGCAGCATTTGCATCGGTTGTTAAAAAGACACAATTCAATGCTTTGGCAGCTTGCGCTGTAATTCTATCACCTCCACATTTCAAGTCTGTTATTAATTTTATTTTATCCATATCGTCTAAGTCTTGTTGATTCATCCCACAGAATATATCATTTACAAATGAATTTGTAAAACAATTTATAATTTCTTTTAATTTTTGCTCTAGTTGCTGGTTTTCTTGGTGGTTTGATGTACAAGTATCTAATATAGATACAAATTTTGTAGTTCCTGTATCAGGTACTATTTTTTCTAAAAATTCTTTAATTATAAAATTTATATTACTAATAAATATATAGTTACTGTTATTGATATTCATATATAAAGATTTATTACTTACATCTAAGTTATCTATAAAACTTAGATCATTATTCACTTTACTTATGTTATACTTAGTTTCTGGTTGTTCTTCTATATTACTTAATTTATTATCGCCGATTTCAGCATTATCATCAAATATCTTTCCAATACATGATATAGTTCTTCCTCTTTGTTTTAGTATTTCTTCTTCTAATCCTTTTACTCCGACATTGCGAATTGATTTATAATTATTATTATTATTACTATCTCCAAAAATTTTTACAAGTATAGGGTCAACTGCTCCTTTAGCAGTAACCAAATTATTGCCAAAAAGATAACTATATATTGGACCACCCATCCACCCTTTTCCACTTTTATAATGTCCTGCAATTATTGTATAGTGTTTCAAAGAAGTGTTTATACTATTTATTTTATAATTATTTATAGTGCCTTCCACCGTAAAGTCTATCACAGCATGAGAATGAGCGTTATTTCCAGTTGTATTTTCATCCCAATAATAATTTTTAAAATTGTTAAACATACTTTCAGTGGTGTTTTTATAGGATGCTAATAATTTGATTGTACTTGATGAATATTCTCGAGGTATAAGTGGATTCATATCTGATTGAGTATCTATTATATATTCCCAATCAAGATGCTTAAAATCTTTCTTTTTATCCATAAATTTATGAAATTTTCTATAGTCTTTCATTTCTTGTGTAAGATTTTCATCTGGAAGAACAATCGCTCTAGATTCAAGTGGTATCTTTTTACATATTAATTTTTTTATTAGATTATTATATTTATTGATATCGCCTGCTTTGGCTGCGTTATGTATATCTTTTAAATTTCGTAATATATTTTGTCTTATTTCATCTTCTTCATGATTTAAATCATACTCATACATAAAATATGGAATTTTTTTTTCTGCTTTACAATTTGGATAATTTATACCAGGTATAGTATAAAATGATAATTTCTTTCTTGTTTTATCTGTGGCGGGTGTTTCTAGATCGTTAGGCTGTTGAATTTTATCACTTAAACCGACTACAAATAATGGTTTGCTAAATCGCATACCATTAATATCAATAGGAAAACAATTTGAAATGCCATTTTTGAAATGATCGTATGGGATGTAATATATATCATTTGGTCTTGCTTCTGTTGCTTTTGTTAAAGCAGTTTCTTCTTCTTCAGTTAATATTCCTGGACTGACGGAGGCGGCGGGGGCAGCCGTGAAGGAACTTGCGCCATCTCCGCGATCGGTGGCGGCTGCGGGCGGGGCGGCAGGTATTGCTATATTTTTATGATTATAATATTCATTAATAAGGTTTTTTCTGCCGGGCGTATTTTCTTCTGGTATTCCCAATGCTTCATTTTGAGTTCTTAATGTTGTATTTGTCTGTAAGGTGTGATATGTATAATAATCGTCCAATTTCAATTTATTATTACTTGCTGCTATAAAATTTGTTATAGCGGTAAAAATTGGATTTGGTTGCTCTCGCGGTTGTCGGGACATTCGTCCGTTTGATCTTCCCGACATTTTTATCTACTATAAACCGAATAAAAAGAAATCGCTGGAAACAATTCCAATCTTGGAATAATCAACAAAGGAAGAAAAGCCTAAATAAAAATGAAAGAATTTTTGAATTTTGTTTCTATCGTTTGTCTTATCCCAAAAATTGAAGCAGACTTAAAAAGAAAAGTATATCGTAATATACAAGTTTATAAGCAAGTTAAAGTACAAGTAAAAGCACAAGTCAACATGTCCATGAATGCCGTCATCGTTCCCACCCAGGTGGATACTTCCAAGCTGAAGTATTCCGAGCCCAAGCTTCTGGACAACCAGAGCAAGACCGTCTATGTCAATTATGACGGAGACAAGCTCACGATCCAGACGCCTCTGGTCAACATTCCCTACAACATCAATGATTTCAATCAAGAGAACGACAAGTACAAGAAGTTTGACATGAACCTCTCCTTTGGGGGCATGGACGGCAACCCGAAGCTCAAGCAGTTCTTTGACAAAATGGTGGAGATCGAAGAAAAAGTCAAGTCGGATGCTTTCAAGAACCGTCAGCTGTGGCTGCGCGATGATTATGATGGCATCAAGAAGGTCGTGGACAAGCTCTTCTTCCCCATCATCAAGTATGACAAGGACAAGGACACAGGCAAGGTGATGAACCGTTATCCTCCTACGATGAAGGTCAAGCTGCCGTATGACACTGCCTCCAAGGTATTCACCTTTGATGCCTCGGATATGGACAACAACGAGATTGTCTTTGCGGACTATATGAATCGTCTCAAGGGATCCAAGGCGCGTCTCATTATCCAGCTCACGGGTATTTGGATTGCCGGTGGTAAGTATGGCTGTACTTGGAAGATTGTCAAGGCCAAGTTCCAAGTACAATCTCGCAATACCTATACATTTGTGGCAGACAGCGACGACGAGGACAATGTGGAGGACAGCAAGAGTGAGCAAGACGAGGATCTAATCGCCGAGGCATTGTCAAATGCCAATGTGGTTGATAAGAAGAAGCCGGTTATTCTGCCCGACAGTGATGAAGAGAATGACTCCGAGATGGAGGAAGAAGAAGACGATACTCCTCCCCCTCCGCCTCCTCCTAAGAAAACGGTTAAGAAGGTACCTGCTAAAAAATAAAAAATAAAAATATAAAATTCAAAAATACTATCAAAAAATAATACAAAATTGGAGGATGTAAAATCTTCCAATTTTTCCCTTTAGCTTTTAGCTTTTAGCTTTTAGCTTTTAGCTTTTAGCTTTTATTCATCCTCATCTTCTTTCTCTTCTTTCTTTTCTTTTTTCTCATTTGCTTTGTCTTTCCTTACCAAGGATAAAACCGTCACAACAATGCTCAATACAACTACTAACAGATATAGAACGGTGCGTATCCAGCTCCATAGATTGCAGTTGCCTACAACGAGACAATTGATATCATAAGCAAAGAGTAGAGCAAGAGGAATACCAAGAAGTACCACGATAAGCAGAACTATACTACCCATCGTTCGGCCATACATGAAATATCCACCGATCACATCCAGGACAAGGAGTATCATTGCAAAAGCGAATACGAGTTTTGATTGAATTGTCTCAAACATTCTTAATCTATATGTATGATACAAAAAAATGAATGATACATAATGTATAAATAAATATATTATGAATAATAAGGAGAATAATAAATGGGATGTTGTCATTCATCCGGACATAAAAAAAATAAAATAAAGCCTAAACCTGAAAATGCGGATACATTTTCAGACGATATAAGTCATCATAGTATACACGGTCGATCTCCTATTGTTTCTTCTCGTCCTTATGAAGTTATTAGTCATGATATACTGGAAATATATCGACTAAGTAATAGAATATCATCTGGTAATACATTATCATCCAATTCTGTCAATAGCCATCACTATGTACATAGACCGAATTCTTATACAAAAAAGAGCGATAATATACATAAAGAACCCTCTCCTCCTCTGTATATAGCCCGAATTCTTATACAACAAAACAATAATGTGTAATTTTTATGCTTTTCTCGAAAGTAAAATATACATGACGGCTGCTACGGCGGCAGCATGAACAATCATTGCTTTTAGTCCTATTCCACATGGTTTTTCTACCATCTGTTGTACTTGATAGCCATTTGGATGTTGTACCATGGTTGGTACAATAGTTGATTTTCCAAAAAGAGGAACGGATGAAAAGATAGACCATACTTGATTTGATATTCTATAGGTGATAGGTAATGAAAATAGTAAGAATAATATTCCAGCAAGAACAGCATATCGTATCCTCATTCCTACCGTTCTTTCATATACAGTTTGAGGTGGCTTTGCAGGAGGTTGCTGTATTAAAGCTGGTGGCGTTTGTTGGGGCGGAACAGCGATCGTTCTACTATCCATAGGGAGATTTGGATTGTAATAAGTAGAAGCGCCTTGCAAAGACGTTGTATAGTTAGTATTAGTATTGGTATTATAATTATTCATTGTGTGTTATGTGTTATATTGTGTAGTTTATAAGTATATCCTAATTATTATAATTATTATATTATACGAGATGATTCATGATTCCTATTTATGGATTGCTCTTTTATTTACTGTAGTAAAAATAACATAAACAAAAGAAGATAGAATAGAGAAGAGAGAAGATGGACAAACACAAGAGTGTTCTTATTACAGGCGGTTGTGGTGCTATTGGTTCCGTTGTAATCAATTGGCTTAAAAAGAAATATCCCCAAACTATATTTTCAAATATAGATGCTCTTACCTATTGTGCGAATACAGAGTTTATTGAAAAACCTCATGAAAACTACCATTTCTATTATGGCAGCATCGTGGATGCCGATTTTATAAATTATGTCCTTCGCACAGAAAAGCCGACCCTTATCATCCATCTTGCTGCAGAAACGCATGTAGATAAGAGTTTCGGTAATTCACTGCGATTTACAGAAACCAATGTAATGGGAACACATACACTTCTTGAATGTGTTAAAAATTATGGAGGTGTAGAACTTTTTATGCATATGAGTACAGATGAAGTCTATGGTTCTGTATGCGATAGTGAGAAATGCAGCGAAAATGCCCTATTTTCTCCAAGCAATCCTTATTCCGCTTCAAAAGCAGCAGCAGAAATGATATGTCATGCCTATATAAAATCTTTTAATTTGCCTATCATTATCATGCGTTGCAATAATGCGATTAGTCCATATCAACACAATGAAAAGTTAATACCTAAATGTGTAGAAACGGTTTTAGCTTATATGGATTGTGAAAATGTAAGCATCCCAATTCATGGTCGCGGTGAAAGCAAACGGACTTTTATACATTCTGAGGATATTGCTAGAGCAATCAACATTATTGCGGATAAAGGAACGATTGGAAGCATCTACAATATTGGTACAGGAGAAGACATGGAGAGTTCGGTCATGGATATTGTTATAAAAATAATAAAAAAGATGATGGGTGAATCGTCGGATATTAGTAAGTATATTGAATATGTAGAAGACAGAGCTTTCCAAGATTATAGATATAGCATTGATTCTACGGAATTACGAAAACTCGGCTGGTGTGAAACAATCAGTTTAGATCAGGCAATTGATGATGTTATTTCATATAAAACAGAACATAAAGAACTTTATATAAAAAATTAAAAATTAAAAATTAAAAATAAAAACTTATTGTATTATTTTTTCTGGATTTTCTGGATTTTCTGCATTTTTGGTTTTTCTAATTTATTCGTGAATTTTTCGAAATAGCCTTTTGATCGCAGAATGGTATAGACAATGTATGTCATACATATGACAAGTATCAAAATAGATACGACATATATATTCATAATAGCAGCCATCTTAGAACTCTTACTTATATAATGAAAATAAATTAAACACTTGAATCATAAGTTATATCATATAGGAATCATGGAGCCAATTCATATTATTCAGCATCTTGACAATCAATACAGAGAGTTGCTATGTCAAAATCAAGAATTTCATAATAAATTACACAATCATCGGGTTGCTGTCATTGTGGAGCCAAGGAGACACCATATGCTAGCAAAAGTCATAAGAAACTTTATGTATCATCTTGGAGAAAATTGGAATCTACATATATTTACATCAATACCAAATGTTGAATGGATTAAAAAGCAATTAAAAGGGTCGTCCTATCGTATAACGCCAATAGATAAAGATAATTTAACAACAGCCGAATACAGCACCTTGCTCATGGATGTATCCTTTTGGGAAATGATACCTGAGGAAAATATTCTCATATTTCAAACAGATTGTATACTTTTTCGTCAGGGTATTGATACATGGATAGACGAAAAAGAATATAATTTTGATTATGTTGGAGCAAATTATTATAATACAGATCATATACTACCTGATATTGGTGGAGTACAAGGAGGACTTTCTCTACGAAAAAAATCAGCCATGATAGAATGTATAAAATGTGTTACGGTACCTGATGTAAACATTTACAGAGAACATTTGAAGCTTAAACCAATTGGCGATGTTGTCATGGCAGAAGATGTTTTCTTTACACATGCTTGTGCAATACTTAAAAAAAGAATTCCAACGATTGAAAAAAGACGGGAATTTTCAATTGAGGCAGATTATCATCCGGATACACTCGGGCACCATGGACTAAAATGTTCATATTTGACTGCGGAACAACAAAAGGAATTACTGACCAACGCGTAGATCTTGTAGCTTTGTTTTTGCTACGACAGCAACCTGGTCATTCACACCAAGAAATATTTCAATTTCATTTTTATCTTTATAGTATTCAATACCGCTGACAAATTCAACACCCCATTGTGCTACGATAAATGGAGATGATATAAATGTTGCCATTCCTCTCTCAATATCAAACTCCATCCAATAACTGATGTATGCCAATGAGATTTGTTTTTCACGCGCCCTACGAATATGCTCATGTACTACACAACCCCACAGGTTTCCATGTAAATGAATTGGACAGGTAGATCCTCGCATACTGTTCATTTCTAAACCGGCACATGGTGTTAGTTTTTTAAAGACAATTGGTTTATATGTATCCTTACCATTTTCATCTGTATCACAAACAATTTCATACAATGTAAGCATAAAAGTATCTATGACATATATTTTATCATTGTATATAAAAGGGCAGATATTTTTCATCGGCTTTGATCCAAAATCTAAAAACTGGACAAATTCAATTTCAGAAACAGTCGTATCAAAACGACCAATCATCATTTGGCTGTGCAACGATTCGGTAATATGGGTGGAAGTAGCAATAAACCATAAACGATCTTTGTAGTTAAAAATACGAGCATCTTCAATTCCCCTATAAAATCCAATAGTAGGCAACAGCATATGGTCTGGATTTTTAATACATTTCAATGTCCCATTATTTCTATTAAAAATAGACATATGATTCATTTCATAAAGATTGCCAACTTTTTCAATCGTTCTTATATAAATATATGGGTGAGCACTACTTGGATTAAAATAGGTATATTTGGGTATTTTTGGATCATCTCCCAAAAGTTTTGAAACCTCGCACGGCAGCGTTCTTATGCGTGGAAATGGCATATTTAATCTTTAATCTTTAATCTTTATTCTTTATTATCATGTTATCTTTATATTCAGTTTATTTTTGTTATATTTCTAAAGTAAATCAACGAGATTTGTTATATTTGGTATTACTGATAATTTCTCCATATCCAATATCGGCATATCTTGACTTAATAAGACAGGTCTCCATTTTTTCATATTTATACATGGACGTAAATTACACATAGTATCATCAATAAATATTATTTCAGAATTTTTTCCATGACGATAACTGATCAGTCGTTCAACTTCTTTATACAGCCCTGGTATTGGTTTTAACTGTTCATTTTCATTAAATAACGGATGTTCTGGTCCAAGAATATTATTTTTTTCAATTACCAAATTGGATGCATCAAGAATAGCGTTGCTCCAACAAATTGGGGCATTGCTAAATATATAGACTGGTATATCTTTCTTATAACAGTGGTCTAATATTTCCCGAACATTGTTGGTATATTCTATTACTTTTGGATCGTTTTTAAAGTACTTCATATAATTTAAAGTTATATCATCATAAATAGCATTATTAAACTCGGTCATATTTATATTTGTATTAAAAATATGATTGAGACCAATTATCGTATGACCGTAGGATGAATAAAGCATCGTATTTATATTATCTGCTTGATGATAATTAATATTCTTAATCATCGGTTTTAATTTTTTTTGAACAAAAGAAACCACGCGCATAGAGACAAATTTATACACATTCTGTTGGCGGAAAACAACTCCGTCCATATCAAGCAAAAGAATTTTAGGAACTATCATGGACATTATTATAATTTTGTAAGAAAGCTATTTAGCTATTTACCTATTTACTATTTACTTTTCATTTTTTTGTTTTATAAAGTCTTGTAAATATCCCACGCGGATGTATCAAGAACCTCATTTGTATTACGATCTGCTTCATAAAATTGCTCTATTGTACGAACATCACCATTGTCCGCGCGGCCGCGTTCTATTTTCCATTGATATTCTTCAAAAGATTTAGCATTATAATGGTGTATAACTGCTACATCTATAGGTCCATCTGGATTATATGGACCTTCTACCAGTTTTCCATTTGTATCGCGAGGAACACCACAACCATGTTTCATTTCATAACATTCGTGTATTCCCATGGTTTCAACAGATCCTAAATGAACAATGGTTTTAATGTGCCGATCAATATCTCGTGCTCGCAGCTGAAAGCGTTTTGTAACTGGTTCCGGTTCATATAAAATCTTTCCTGAGCTCCCAAACATATACCAGTTTAATGTAAGTGCTCCATCGCGACAATGATCTCCAAGCATAGCTATGACATTTGGATGCTTTTTAAGAACAATAAACTCATCCGCATCTATAAAAGAGCACCATGTATGAGCGGGGGCGAATGTTTTAAGAAAATGATTGTACGCCGTCAACTGCATTACGTATCCAGGTATATGAAGAACATGTAAAAATCCTGGATAACGGCTAGGCCAATCACGTAAATCAAAATTAGGGCTATTGTCGTAAAGATATATCTTGCTAAATCCAATATGTCGATGATAAGTAATCCACTCATTTAATACTTTGTCTTCATGAAGTACAATAGCACATATTACTGCTTCTCGGGATACAGATGCCATTCATATATTTCAAATTTACTACTTTCATTCTTTATAACTCTATGATTTATGTACATTTCAAATTATATTCTATTTTGAAATCTAAAAAATAAATTAATAAAATTAATAATTATTAATTTTGTTTCATTTCTTTGTTATTTTGTTATTTCGATGTTGTCATTGTTTATATCTTGTAAAATATTCGCACCTTTTACAAGTATAATAATAACGCGAATTGTGATATTCATTATCTCGTTCTTCAAGAAAATCGTGCCCATTTTTTCCACAGGCTTCTTGAAAGACGACCATTTTTTCATTATAACTTGTCTCCAGATGAGCGATTTCACGACGGAGCATCTGAAGACGCTGTCGCATTTGCTGAATTTCTTTTTCTTCCTTTTCCATCTTATTAGATATAACAATAACAAAAATAATTAGGATTCATTTTTTATAGTCATTCCTTACTTGTCAAATAGTTCAAGATCATTTACACTAGGATCAAATACAATAGCACCAGTACCAGAATAATAATGTTCTTTTCTTGATGACCATCGTGAGGATCTACATCTAAAACAATAAGAGGTGCTTTTATTAATTCTTCCATATATTCCATACAATTCTCGAGTTACAAATTTATATTGAAAGGAGGACCAAAATTGGCTTTTATTTTGTACAATCCGGGAATTTTATAGAATTCGATGATCCTGCGGGTATTTGTTCCATAAATGTTCTTATTGTGATCAACGATATCATAATTTTCATTCATGATAATGCATTTTCCGCCTCCTCCTCTTTGTGCATATTTGAAAAGGACATCTTCTAGTGTTTCAATATCGTTCTTTATGCTCTGGCGCTTATTGATATCATAATTGAGCATTGTTTTCATGTGTTCCTTTATAGGATCGCTGTACAACCATTCCCTTTTATAAAATCCCATGCTCATAGAATGGTTTCCATATAGCCTCAAGCATGTTGTTTCTTTGGCCAAATGTTCATTTGTTATATCTGTTGAATTTTTCCAAAACTCAGGGGCAACTAGGGATGTATCATGTAAATACACAACCCATTCCTTGATAAAAGATGGTTTTTCTTGGGTTAGCCACAATATTCCATTGTTGTCTATGTTGCAATAACGCCTAAAAATATACACAACCCCCTCTATAACCATCTCCTCGTCCTTATCACAATCTCCAACAACTACAAAAATGCTATCCTTTGGAACATTTGCCTTCTCTAGCGATTCCATAAGAGGCTGTACTGTTTTTTTGTAATAGTCCTTGCAACTATTGATCACAACAGAACACATTTCTATATAAACTATAATATTCTTTAAATCGTACCGTTTACTGTTTATTCGTATTTATTATTTCTTTTTAGGAGCAGGGGCAGCGGTAGCACGTCGTTTTATAGTAGGTGCGGATGCTACACCTCCATCATCTTGGTCATAATAATTATCCATATTTGTCTTGAATGATTCCCATTCTTTGCTAAATTCTTGCAGCTCTTCATTCCAAATGGAATAGACGGCTTTTGCTTTCAAGTCGCGGATTAGCATCTTGAGCTTTTCGGCTTCTTTTTCTAAAGCCAACTTCTTTTCATAGGTGAGCTGATTAATTGGCATACGAGTTAGATAATTGTAATCCGCTTCTTTTTGCTTTGTAGGGAGAGCGACGATAGAAGGACCAGCTTCTGCCTCTGCTACAGGAGCAGGTAGTTGTTCCTCACCGCTTTCTTCTGTATCGGACATCTTGGGATAACCCAGCTTTGTCAATTGTTCATCTACATCTTTTTGTTTCTGGTTCATTACATTGACCTTCTTGTCAATGATATCTTGGATAAACCGAACTTTGGCACCAACGATCTTAAAGTCGGCCTCCATCTTACGCAACTGGTATCGCTTACGCTCGTAATATTTCAATAGACGAACTTTTGCCCATTCTTGTACGATGTCTTGCGTGTCCTTGAACTTACGGATGGCGCCGTCCGCACCATACAGATGGATGTTGTTCATACCAAGATTCTTACTTGAAATCATTTTAAACTCGGTTTCAAAGATGGGTTCCAGTTTGGCGCGCACATTTGGATAAAGATACAGTATAAACTTCACCTTGTTTGGTGTGTAATGACTGCTAAAGTCTTTTAGATACACGGATCCATTTGTGATCATATTGATGAGCATTTCCTTGTAATCATCCGTCCATACGCAAATAGGTAATTCGTTAATCTCCACGGTTTGATCATCTATCCATTTCCATACACCTCGGCTTTGATAGGAATTGTCTTTGTAGTCTTGGACAATTCCCTTGAAACCGAGATACCAAGGGCGTATGGTTGGGAGCTTTGTCTTTGCTACAACCTGATAAGCAATAGCAAGTTGTTCTTGTGTATCAATCGTACCTACCTTAGCAGCGTTCGTTTCAAGAGCACTTATCAGCATCTGGCACATACGAGTAATATCGGTTGGATTGTAATTAGGAATATTTGTAGAGAACCCTGTACCAATACCAATTCCACCATTTACAAGGATCATAGGAATGATAGGAATATAGTACTCCGGCTCCACTGGAATACCGTCATCATCCATATATTGTAGCACTGTATTGTCCTCTTCACGATAAATGATACGAGCCAACGACGAGAGCAGTGTATGAATATACCTGGGAGACGCAGAATCCCCGCCGCCGACCAATCGGCTGCCAAATTGTCCATTTGGTTGAAGCAAATTGATATTGTTTGCTCCTACGAACTGTTGAGCCATTCCAATAATCGCCTGTTGAAGCGAAGCCTCACCGTGATGGTAGGCCGAAACCTCCGATACATATCCTGACAATTGAGCCACCCGGATCTCATTGGTGTATAGCTTACGCTTGAAACAACCAAACATAATCTTACGAGTGCTCTCCTTTAGCCCATCACATAGGTTAGGAATGGAACGCTCTAAATCGCGGTTGCTGAAATGAATGAGTTCTTTATTTACAAAGTCTTCATAGGGGATATTGCGATTGCTGTAGTCCAGAATATTTTGACGATTATAATTCATGAGCCATCCCTTACGATCGTCGGCTCGTTTTTTATTAAAAGCGAGATCTATGCTTTCATCGGAAACCTTGCCATTGTATTTATAGAAGACCTCGTGCATCTCTTTGAAATATTCCTTTGCCTCCGTATCCGTAGATGTACCGAGTCCCTTGTAGTACTTGAAACGCCAATTACGCATACCGTTTGGTTCGCGACTTTTCTTTTGCTTCCAATTTTCATAATCCGTAAGATTGTAGAAAGAGATCGCTTCCTTAGTAGATGTATTGAGTGCTTTTACAATGGGTGTAAGCATGGAAACAAGGAACCCATCCATCTTGTATAGAGACGGCCATAGAGACTGGAATACATTGAATAGAAGTCCCTTGATATGCGATCCATCCACATCTGAATCACATAGTGCCATAATCTTACCATAACGCAGGGAGGACATATCGCTATATACCTTGCCTTGCTCCAGACCCAAGATCTTCTTGAGATTTGTAATTTCCTCATTTGCTGTAATCTTGGCAATAGCAGCGTCTTTTACATTCAGGATTTTCCCCTTCAAAGGGAATACACCATAATAGTCGCGACCTACGACACTGAGTCCTGAAATGGCCATGGTCTTGGCCGAAAGTCCCTCGGTGAGAATGAGAGTACATTTGGCACTGTCCTTTGTACCCGCGCGATTGGCGTCATCCAGATTTGGGATGAGAACACGGCTTGTCTTCTTGCCATCTGTTTTCTTTAGTTGTTTGTTCTCATGAAACTCCGTCAGTGAGAGCGCCTTATCGCCGAGTCCCGTTTTATATAGTTTTTCATAGAATTTATCCGTAAGATCGCATTTGGAACCAAACTTGGACGCCTGTGTGGTAAGTGTCTCCTTTGTTTGACTATCAAAGCTGGGATTCACAATTAAAGCTTTCACGAATACCATAAGATTATCGCGAATATATTGAGGCTTGATGTCTTTTTTCTTTTTTAAGGTCACCATTTCGGATAGTTTTTTCGTAATCTGCCCTACGATTTGATCCACATGCTTACCTCCCCGGATCGTATTGATACCATTCACAAAGGAAACTTGATCAAACTGTCCATTTTCACTGTAAGTGGCTACCACTTCCCACCGACCATCTCCGCATGTCTCATAGACACGAGGATGGTCTTCTTTTGTACCGAGATATAGATCCGCATACTTTTCAAAGTCTTTGATCTCCAGCTTTTGATCATTGAAATAAACGCTTACCGCCGGATCGGTTGTAGCGCATACATCAAATGCCCTTCGGCGGAACAGGTCATAGGTGTCATTTGTAATACCTTTGAGTCCAAATCGCTCATAGTCGGGAAGAAAGCGGATTTTTGTATAAGGCGTCTTGGTACTCGCCTTTATCTTTGCCTTATCACGAGACTTCATGTTGTCATAGAATCTCTGTTGGTACATTTTGCTACGACGATGATCCACTGTTTCTATGATAAACTCTTTTGAAAAGATGTTGGTAAGCTTGGATCCATAACCATTACGGCCTCCCCACAGACGCTCTTCTTCTGCGTTGTAGTTGGTTGAAGTTAGCAACTCACCAAAGATAAGTTCCGGGATAAGAACATTGTAGGTAGGATGCATTTCCACATCAATACCATCTCCGTCGTTCATCACCTCAATATATCCGGTGGATTGGTCAATTGTGATACGGATTGTTTTTAAAGGTTTGATATCAGGACGTCCATTTTCCATCTCCGTCTTCAGTCTCATAGACTGATCAATGGCGTTGACAATGATCTCGTCATAGATCTTGTAAAGACCCTGAATATAGAGAAGTTCTCTTTTTTCCATTTTCTTTTTGGTATCACTGTAGACATAGGTTTCGATACTGGATGGCTCAATGGAACCGATATAGGTGTCAGGAAGACTATAGATATGGCTACGAAGCTCGTGTTTCTTATATTTTTCGTCAAGATCCTTGTCGACCTTCCCGGGTTGTTTAGCGGTCGCCATTTTCTATACTGTTAAAATGTTCTTTTTTTGTCTATTTATATTTATTATATCTGTTTTATCTGTTTTATAGTTGTAGTTGTGTAAGTTATATTGGTGTATTATCAGGAGGATCATTTTTTTAAATCAATCATACTATCATAACGGTGTTTGTATAAATACGTCTGCTTCGCTTGTTGAATATAAATAGGATTTCATTCGTTTATATTTCCATAGATGAGCGATATATTTATCAAAATTATGATCGCTGTGATTGTTTCCATCGATCATTAATTTTTTGATAATCTTTCGCATGAGGAAGAACCTTTTATACCATGGAATATCATGATAAGTAATATTTACATGAAGTTCCCTATCAAAATGAAGCGTAGTATTCATAGGATGTTTCCAATTACAGTCGGTTGGTATAAATACGATGGGGTCATTCCCATATACAACTCTATAATTTTCCTTTACGATGTTCAAAAACCATTTAGCAAAAGATCTATTTCCCGGTTTTGGGCTTCCAAATGTATGACATTTTACATACATATTTGGGAAGATTCTGGCAAAAATAGCGGATGCTATCTGTGCCATGACGGCACTCGATGAATACCCAGATAAAACAAGCGTATAATTATCTTCTTTAAATTCTTCAAAATATAGAATGATATCCTTAATGACAGAAAGTAGTCTTCTATAAAAAAACCGATTTACACAAATATTATCAACTATATTATGTAAACTCATGTGTTTTTTAATTATTTTTGCCTCTACATTTTTATCTATACGAAAAGTCATATAAATTGTCTTTTCTCTGTACCATAATTGAATAGATATAGGTATATCTAAATGGTCTCCGGTTGTTTGAAAAGATACAGGTAAAGATACACCACGAAGCTCTTGTATATAGGCTTCATCTATAGACGGAAGTATTTCTTCTTGTAATTGAGGATTATTTGCCATCATCCATAGGTCGTATATATCCGTACAATTTCCATGAATAAGCTTACATCGTATGGCGGATCTCCATAATTCTTCATAGGGTATGGTTGTATTATATGCTGAATTTATATCTTTTATATTATTCGGGTTATTCGCGTCGCGTGCATCAGGTGTATCGTTTATATTTGTTATAATAAGAGATAAAGGTTTTTTAACACGTTTCTTTTTATATGGAAATATACAAGGTATATATTTTGATAATATCGTGTATACCATATCGTTACAAAACGAATGGAATAGTTTTTACCGTAATAAGTGATTTAGGCTATATAGAGCGGGAAATTGATCATTGTATAAAAATAAATAGAGTGTCCTGAATTTTCTAAATTAGATTTATTGGAAAACAGAGTGTTTTCGCATGGACATAATGTTCTCCAGACGCTTTATCGTAAGAGGTTCAATTGCCCGAATATTTTTCAAAAGACACCCGAGATGAGAGCGAACAATATCTAATATACCTTTCATGGCGCCTTTCCCGATGGTAAGATCATGAAATCGTAATACTTTATGTATGAACGAACGCATATCTATATCTACACAGGATACGGCAATTTCATCAAGTTCAAACCCTTCCACGATGGGCATCGGCATATTGTCCAGATCCCGTTGCTTTAATCCTTTTTTATTCATACCGCCTGTAATTTTTTTTATAGCGTGATCACCTACACATTGTTTGGCAATGTATGCTTGCGCAGATATTAAATGTTTTGGTTGAATCTTTTTCTGGTCTTGTATGATCGCTACGAGAGCGACCAGTGATACAATATTGAATATAAGAGCATCTATATGTTTTGCCAATCGTACTATTAATTCATCGGGATTCGTAGTATCCGATATAGAAATTTCGTTTTTTGATAGGAAATCTTTTGCTAATGGAATAACGTCTATCTCCATCTCTCTATCATTTTATAGATAAATAAAATATGACAAAATGTTTGCATAATAAAATATCATAAGAAAACAGAGATCATGAATACCACACAAAATTTTGCAAGTGTGTTTCCTGAAAAACAAATGTATCCAACGAATATCGCAAATGGTCGCATTGATTTGATGACACCCGTGAAACAGCCGGGATGGGCACAACAAGAACAACAACAAGGGGCAAATAGTTCATTTAATCGCGAGGCTCTCTATGGAAGAATACAAAGAACACCGGCGAGTGATATGTTCTTTTCGTCGCAGAATATTGATATCCTACAAGATGCTATTCGGTACAAGGTACACAAAGATGCAGACATCGTCGTTGGGAGACAAAGTGATCAAGAACTTAAAATTATTATGACCTCTATGTTCTTCCGTTATTCTCGTCATGTAGCAAATGATATTGTTGGACAAGTTCGTGAAATCAATGGACATGTGATCAAATACGCCGTAAAGGAGGTTATTACAAATCTCAAACAATATATGGCATATCGTCGTGATGCAAGTACGATGCCACTTCCTCTTGACAACCCGCAACTTATGGGAACAAAAGGAACAAAAACGCTTGAGATCAAGACATTCTTCTCATAAAGATTATTTAACTATCTCTATAGATTTTCTATAGATATTACAGATATAGAACGAACGGGATATGGCAACCACTCAGGAGAAAGCAAGTATGTTAAAACGAAATCTATTCAAAGGAACGATCGCTGTATCGGTATTGTATGCCACCATAGCCTTGTTGCTACTGTCTGTCATTTATTTCACGGAATCGGGCAAACAAATGGCGGAAGGCTCTAAATTCCCATTTATCATTAGTTTCACGATTGGTATGTTGGTCATTATCGCCTTTCTTATTTATAATATAGTAACTTTCAAAACGAAAACCATAGAAAGAGATACATATGACGATACGCTATGTCCCGATTATTGGACATTACAAAAAACTCCGGATACAGCGTTAAACAGTTTTACATCTCCAGAACAAAAAGTGGGGAAAGATCTACAATGCGTATCAAGTGGTAAATCAACAAATATAGGTCCTAAGGTATTGTCTAAAAATACGACAAATGCCGATGAAAAACTATTAGTAAAAAATGCATCTGTTTTATATGGCACAGATAGTGTTGTATATACAGCCGGTACGAATTCTCATGTGAAAGATGATACACAGGTAAAGATTGATTGTTCTAAACTTTATCCTAAATCAATGTCATCCTTGGATATAAGCGAACATCCAGAAGAACAGAATGCTTTGCGATGCGCATATACGAATCAGTGTCAATTGACATGGTCATCTATATGCCCTGCCAGTTTGTAATTGTATTGTATTTATAATTTATTTTTGACTTAATTATGATATATTCTTAGACCATAATTAGTGAATTAGTGTATTCTACTCGTGCAAGACAAAAATTGAAATCCATTTAAATGTTCAATTGCTATGTATTTTATTGTAACATAAATTTAAATCAAAACTATAAGTCATACCCTTGAAAGATGCGTGTTGTTAAGCGTAATGGAGATAAAGAGCCTGTATCCTTTGATAAAGTTTTGCGACGTATTCAGTCTATATGTCCGGATCTTCCGGGGGTAGATGCACACAACATCGCTCAAAAAGTTTGCAGCCGTATTTTTGATGGAGTTAAAACCACCGATCTGGATGAATTGGCTGCTCAGATGTGCAGTACGCTGATTACGGAGCATCCAGATTACGGAGTACTCGGTGCTCGTATTATTATCAGCAATCATCATAAGAATACATCGCCTTCCTTCAGTGAGACAATCACTGCTTTATGGAATGCTACCGATACACATGGAAAGCAGAATGCTTTGATCTCCGAAGAACTTTACAAGTTTGTAATTGCAAATAAAGAAAAACTAAACAATGTGATTGATTACCAGCGTGATTATTTGTTTGATTACTTTGGTTTTAAAACGCTGGAACGCTCGTATCTGCTCAAGGCATCCGGTCGTATCGTAGAACGCCCACAGCATATGTGGATGAGAGTATCCTTGGGAATCCACGGAGATGATCTAAAAGCGGCACTGGAAACATATGACCTGATGAGCAAGAAGATGTTTACGCATGCTACACCTACGCTGTTCAATGCCGGAACACCTCGGGCTCAACTTGCGTCATGCTATTTAATTTCTATGGATGACTCTATCACAGGTATTTACAAGACGCTTGGCGACTGTGCTCAGATTTCCAAGTATGCCGGGGGGATCGGTATGCATATCCATACGGTGCGATCGCGTAATAGTCATATTCGTGGCACAAATGGATCTTCTACGGGAATTATTCCTATGTTGAGGGTGTATAATGCTACGGCAAGATATGTAAATCAAGGAGGCAAGCGTAACGGCAGTATCGCTGTATATCTTGAGCCTTGGCATGCGGATATTGAAAGCTTTATTGAGATACGCAAGAATCACGGCAATGAAGAAGAGCGCTGCCGTGATCTCTTCACGGCGATGTGGATTCCGGACTTGTTCATGAAACGAGTTCAACAGGATGGCGATTGGACGCTCATGTGTCCGGACGAATGCCCCGGTCTAAGCGATGTATATGGAGAAGAGTTTGAAAAGCTCTATGAAAAGTATGAAGCCGAAGGAAAATACAGAAAAAAGATGAAAGCACAACAGATTTGGCTTGCTATTCTCAAATCGCAGATTGAGACAGGAACACCCTATCTGCTGTATAAAGATGCTGTAAATAAGAAAACAAATCAAAAGCATTCTGGTGTGGTTAAGTCCTCAAATTTATGTACCGAAATAACAGAAATTAGCAATTCAAAAGAGACAGCGGTTTGTAATCTTGCCAGTATTGTTCTGGTGTCCTATGTGAAAAAAGACGCAGACGGAAAGCCTTACTTTGACTTTGAAATGCTTCACAGTGTATCCAGAGTGATTACCAAGAATCTAAACAAGGTCATTGATCGTACATTCTACCCGATCCCTGAAACGGATTACAGCAACCGGCGACACCGTCCCATTGGTATTGGCGTTCAGGGTCTCGCAGACACATTCGCACTGATGAGGATGTCGTTTGATAGTCCGGAGGCAGCACAGCTAAATCGTGAAATCTTTGAGACCATCTATCACGGAGCAGTTACGGCATCTGTGAAAGTATCCCGCGAGCGCGAGGAACTGTTGATAGAGCTGGAGAATCCTGAACTCAGCGCCAAGCGTAAGACTGCCATTCGTAAGAAACTTCACCTTACGGAAGCCGAGAAAAAACTGGAACGATGGAGAGGTTCGTATGAGACATTCGTCGGGAGCCCAGCATCCTTTGGTAAGCTCCAGTTTAATCTATGGGAAGAGGCAGACGGTATTGAAGTACAACACTCAGGAAGATGGGATTGGGAAGAATTACGAAAAGATGTTATGACCTATGGTATGCGTAATTCGTTGCTTCTTGCTCCTATGCCAACAGCATCTACCTCGCAGATTATGGGATCCAATGAAGCATTTGAACCATTCACGAGCAACATCTACCAGCGCCGTACGCTTTCGGGAGAATTTACAATTATCAACAAGTATCTTATTAACGATCTAATCGGTTTGGGTCTATGGAGCAGTGACCTAAAGGACGAACTATTAGCAAACGGCGGCAGTGTCCAAAACATTGAGAATATCCCAGATGATATTAAAGTACTCTACAAAACGGTTTGGGAGATTAGTCAAAAAGTACTGATTAACCAATCGGCAGATCGCGGTGTATATGTATGTCAATCGCAGTCGCTCAACTTGTTTGTAGAAGAACCGGATATGACAAAACTGACCAATATCCATTTCTACGCATGGAAGCGCGGTCTCAAAACGGGAATCTATTATCTGCGTACTCGTCCCAGGGTCAAGACAGCAGCATTCACCTTAAAAATAGAAAAAAGAGCTGGCAGTGATGTAAAACTAACCAAACAAGATGTAACGGAAGAAATGATCTTGGCTTGTAGCCGCGAGAATCCAGAGGCTTGTGAATTCTGTAGTTCTTAAAAAATGACATTCGTATAAAAAGAATTAGATCGTATAACTATAGTAAATGAATGGGATGTTTCGTAAGTAAAAATGTAGATGTTTCTACTATTAAAAAATGTGATGTTTCTACTCAAACACCTATTAACTTAAGTTTTGAAATGGTACATAATATAAGTAAAAGCTATTCCAGAGACTCTTCATCATTAGAACACGATGGACATATATCATATAGGGCATATAGAAGCTCTATCGAAAATAGAAACCGACTATTGTAAAGATTGTTTTATATAAAATAATTAATTAATTGATATTTTTATTATTTTAGAAATTCAGCTTTGCTAAGTAATATCCTACAATTATTCCTAAACTATTCATAACAATATCTTGCCAGCGTCCATACCACCATCCAGCTACACCATCTGTTGACAAATTGTAATTACATTTAGACAAATAGAATGGATGATCATAGAAATAACTTTCTAAAATTTCCCAACCTACACCCATCATAAAGATTAATAGCAAATGTGTTGGATAAAAATATGCTAAAATCATATAGAATAAAAAGTGTAAAATACCCCAACCATCTAAGAATTTATCCCACGGTGGCGGTACGAAAGATTGCGTAAATGGATCCTTAAATTCTGTATTCTTACAACGATATGTTCCGTATAATATAATGCTTAGCATACATAACAAACCTATTACAATAATTTGTATTGAAGGATATATCATTGCTCTTATAATGGCACAGATATAATAGTTTCTTGAGCGTATATTTTATCGCCCACTTTCACATTTGGTTTGAAATATTTTGCAGAAAATTCTATATCAACTCTCGAAGATAACTTTATCATTCCCATATAGTCTCCTTGTTTTACGGTTTGTCCAATACGCGATTTATTTACAATCCTACGCGCGATTTGTCCTGCAATCTGTGTAATTGTAATATCCCCATATTTTGTATCAAGTATAGTCTCCATACGTTCATTGTATTTTGATTTTTCTAAAAGATATGCTGGATAAAATTCACCCTTATGATATTTTATATCTTTAACAGTCCCATTGATGGGATAAAACTGTAAATGTTGGTTAAATATGTGTAAGAAAACAACAATTCTATATGTATTTGTAGATTTATTGAATATAATTTCCTTTACAGTTCCGTCGCTTGCTGCTAGTAAATTATCGGGTTTTTGTACAAATGATCTGTTTGGAATACGATAAAAATATAACAAAAACATAATAATTACAACATAGATAATGATGCTCCATATATTTCTAAAATAAATAGTAATTAATATTGCAGCTATTGAAATAGCTGCAAACATAAAGAAGCTTTCTTTAAAAAAGAGAGTCTGCATCCTATTTCTAAGAAAGAGGAAAAATATTCTTAGATATTTCTATTTCATTTTTAGAATGAACATGTATTTTGATAAGCCTTTTTGAGTTTATTTTCTAATGTTTTATTTATTTTTTCAATATATTCATCTTTAAAGAGATGAACATGATTTTTATATGGTTTTAATACATTTAATAAGATATCGAAAAATTTATCTTTTAGAGCATCCCTATTTACTTCTACAACTGATTGATACAAGCTTGCCATATGAACATGATATGCCATTTTTTGTTCATCTATCGTATTCGATTCTACATTTGTTATAACGAAATAATTCAACTCTGCTTTGATGTAGGATTGAACAAGTTCATGTTGTATTGTTTTAGAATCTATATAGGATTGGATATCAATAATAGGTTTATAGGAATAATGAGGACATTTAATCCATTTTGTTTTAATATCCCATACCATATCATTGTCATCTATAAATAAAATTCTTTCTTTTATAACTAAATCTTGATTCTTTTTATCTTTCAGTGCCGGATATTTATTAACAAGAGATTTTATCATTGTGTCATAGTGAACCATGACGGTCTTCATATCCTTACCTCTTTCATTTTGAATACAGTCATTTCGTGTAAAGATAGGTCTAGCAAACTGCATATCTAACTCTTTTTCTAACATAGGTATCATTTTATCAACATAATCTTTTGTTCCGTGGCTATATATAAAAAATTCAGCAGTAGGAAAGTTTTCTTTTATTTTATGGAAAAAATTCTTAGCATCTGGACGGATAAATTCTTTGATAGTTAGATCTTGATATTTTACTGCTTTTGGACAAGGAAGATCTTGTATTTTATTTGTTTTACAACAATTTCGTACAAAATCAATTAACGAATGTGCCCCTAATATCATATCACTTTCTCCAATAATGGTTTTATCCATATCCATAATAAAAAGAACTGGCAATTTTGATTTCATTCAACGTTTTATAATATCTTAATATATAACCAGATTAATTTATAAGTATATATTTATTTAACATTTCTTATACTATTTTATTTTTTGAAAGTGTATTAAGATTTTTGACCTTTTATATAATAAAGAAAAACATAGATTAAAAGTTAAAGTGTTATTTGAATTAATGGCGCCAAAGAAAAAACTTTCTAAAAAAGTTTCGTTTACCAGCGAAAATAATACAACCGAATTACCTCTGGAAAACAACGAATATCCAAATGGTATAGATAAAAAAGAGAAACCTGTTGAAATTGAAAAAACAGAAGAAGAAATCAATGAAGAATATACACATGTAGTGATTCAACTTCCTATATCCGCAGAACATGTAGAGAACATATTGCTTCACGATGATATGTGTAATCCATTTGAATATAATCCTAAATTATCTATACCTACAGCATATTCGCCTGTAAATTATTTTACTTCAAATAATGATGCATTTATGGGTAATGGCATAGATAATGCTGAAAAAAAGGGGCGACAACCAATTCAAAAAATACAGACCGATGCTTGTGTAGATACAAAGACAGATATTAAAAATGAAGTAAAATCGGATAAACATAAATCTCATGTATGCTTCTGGTGCTGTCATACCGTGGAACATAATCAATTTGGAATGCCAATTCGTTATGATCCAATACATAACAGTTTTACATTTTTTGGTATTTTCTGTTCTCTGGAATGTTCGTCTGCATATAACTTTAGTGTTCATATGGGCAGCGATAGAGCATGGGATGTTCAAAGTTGGATACAAATTATGGCACGAAACTACGGGATACAAGGTATAATAAGACCCGCGCCATCCAGATATACTCTTCAAATGTTTGATGGTCCTCTTACCATCGAAGAATTTCGTAAGGCTCATAAGGGCGTATCCAAGTCAATAATGGTAAATATTCCTCCTCTCGTAAATATGAAACCGCAGATTGAAACGATAAACACATCTTTCTTTACCACCGATAATTCAAAAGAACAAAATGAGACTGTTAAAAAAGCAACACTGCGTAGGAAAGCTTCTGCTACAGATAATGGAAAAACATTGGAAAGCAAAATGAATCTTTCTTATACATCCTTGGATACTTTAGATACATTAGGTTTATTAGGTACAATAAATTCACCAAATTTAATAGATACGAATGCTATATAGATAGATTCATTTTGTACTTAAAGAAAAAATTGATTATCCTGTGTGTGAAAGTATTCATAGAATATCAAAATGACGACAGAAATTGAGAATCTCATCAATAATATCAATAATATCAATATTAATGTTGATACTACAGAAAACCTTGTTCCTACACCATATCGTGTATCTACAATCACATGCAATGGTTCGCTTGGATCAAGTATTGATCTAAATATATTATATAAAAATGTCAAACTTTCAGATGCTTGTGATGTGGGAAACTTTGTATGGGTAGAATTTGGGACGCACAATAGTCGTGGTATATATCCAAAGAAGAGACGCCCAAATCTCACCGATCGCAAAAGCTTTGATAATCAAGTTACTATGATCTATAAGATCCGCGAGGGATATGCTCCAAATATCAAAGTGTTCCGTAATGGCAATATCCAGATGACGGGCATTCGTAGTCCAGATGACGGAAAAAATATGGTTGAACTCATATCAAACGAGGTAAAACGAATTGCTGTAGATGTAGATCCATTGATTACACGAATGGACGAAATCAAACCTTGCGATTTTAAGATAAGAATGATCAACAGCGACTTTTCATTTGATTTCCGTATTCGTCGTAAGGATCTTCATATGCTTCTTATCTCTAACAAATACAATACCATTAGTAGTTTCCAACCAGGAACATATCCGGGGGTAAAAATTCAGTATTTCTGGAACGAAAAAAGTACAACAAAAAATGGTCATTGTGAGTGTAGAAATCAATGTCATGGCAGGGGCGAGAATGTTGCCATACCATTGATTGAACCTCTACAACCGTTGGATAAACAATGTAAAAAGGTCACCGTTTCTGTATTTGAAAGTGGAAAGATTCTTATTACTGGGGCAACATCCTATGAACAGATTGACGAGGCTTATGCATATATTGTTAAAGTAATTCAGGAAAATATAAACCACATAAAGAAGGTGAATATTCCTTGTTTCTAAAAAATAAAAATGATAAATGATAAATGGTTAACGATTAATATAATAATAAAATAAATAATTTTGTAATTTAATTTTTGTAAATATTTAATTCTTACGGCACATAATATTGTACCTGTTTTCGGGATCAAATAGTTGATGGTTAGGGAAGGTAGTAATATTATTACCAGGACGCGTATATCCAGGAATGGCATCTATACCTCCTTTTGGAGGGTTGGCGCTCTTTAAATTTTCTGAAACCAAAAAAGTAGCATCGGGTTTTACAGGGAAATTTCGCCATCCAGCATTTGATGGAAATTGTTTTCCTGTATAAAGACCACCATTCACTCGTGGTGGTGGAATGGGTACGGGAGATTGTGGATCTTCTATCTCGCTATAGTAAAGCGTTGAAAACATTGTATTATAATACCTACTCTACTATGATAAAACAAAATCAAACATACATAAGAGAATATTATATCTTGATTATAGATATATTACAATGGATAAGCAAAACCGCAAACGTGATGCCCCCGAGAATATGGGAGACGATACTGATATTGATGAAGTCAAAAGTATTGTAGAAGAAATCGTTCAAAGTCCTGGAACGATTAAAGATAAGGAACGAATGTTTGAAATGAGATATCCTCAATTTGCTGAAAGATTCCCTTTTTTATTCAAGGTAGCTTGTAAACCAGATTTTGATAGGGATCGGCTTGAACAAATTTTTCATATGATGGAACAAGTAAAATCAAACAAACTGTCCTATGAATCAGCGACCAAACGCTTTGGTCAAGATATGTACGACACATATGTCAAACCAAACTTAGATAAATTAGATAAAAATAGGAAAAACTAATACAATATTTGATTTTGATTATATGGTATCGTAAATCATTAAAAAATTGATCGTCTTTATGATGGTATTATTTAAACAATTGCCAATAATATCTATACAACAGTCAGCAGTCAGCAGTCAACCGTCATCAGTATAACGGCGTATTCATATTAAATTAAAGAAAATAAAGAAAATAAAGAAATTAAAGAACATATAAAAATGGTGTCCTCGCTTTCTCAGCTTATTGAAGAGGTATACACAATTGAAAAAAATCAAGAAAATCAAGAAAATCAAGAAAAAATCAAAGACAACACCCTTTCCTATAGTCCTATTCATGAAAGATATAGGATTCTCATCTCGCTTCTAAAGCAGGGTGGTTTGTGGCCTTCCATTCAAGTAAAGTGGTTCTATGATAGGTCTGGATTAGTAATGATGTACAATGCGTACAAGAATAGTGAGGAAGTAAAAGATACTCCTCTCTATAAAGAGACGCGCAGTGTTATCATCAATTTGGGTGCGGAATTACCAGAAGATAGCGTCATTTCTTCTATGTCGAACGATGTTCCTACACGAATATCAAATAGAGCTTACAAAGACAAACATCAAATGGAAGATATCTTGGAATCGGGATACGAAGGCACAATGATTCATGTATATCATCACAATAATAAATGGTACTTTAGCACCACAACTTGCCCCAGTATTGATCACTCGCGGTATTTCCACCCTACAAAGACACATGGTACGATGTTTGACGAGTTCTTACAAAAAATATTCTATTCAGAAAATGAAAATACAATGGGTGATATTATGAGCGATCTCACAGGAGATGCTATCAGTGGGACGATATATAACGAAGATGAGATGGAAGTGGAAGAAGAACAAGAACAACAACAACAAAATACAAAAAATAATACAATCTCAAATATGTTGAGGAGCCGGTTTATCGAATGCTTGGAAAAAACAGAGAGTTATCTGTTTGTTCTGGTTCATCACGAAAATAAACATCTTATTGACTACACTTCTCAATTTGGAGCAAACTATAAAGAGCTATTCCATATTTCGTCACAATATATGGGCGTTGAGACAACAATCAAAGATAAGCCTTATTCCTATCTTGGAGTTAGATACCCAATCCGGTTTGACAATCTAAACAGCTCTATGTCTTGGTTGGATGCGGATCCTACGAACTATGCTGTTATTGTTAAGAGGAATTATAAATCAATCCTAAAAGTGTGTAATGAAAATATCATCTTTCAAGAGGAAAACAATCTAGGAAACGCAAATCCTTGGCATAATATGCTGTGGATTTTCCTTAAAAATAGACCCGATTTTACCGTAACAAACTACATCAAAGATAAAAAATATACTCCCGTCATCACTGCTTCAGGTAAAGTACTTTCTCCTACATTCGTGATTCATAACACGATTTCTACCATCAATTCATATATCTATGAACTATATCATAAATCCACCTACTTCAATCTTAATACAAAAGAACTAATCTTCAATGGAAAACTTGATAAGACCCATGCCCCGATTATGCGATTCCATATGGTACAATTGCGTAATATCCAAAAGAAATATCATACGGATCGTCTAATTTCGGTTAAAATTGTGGGCGACTATATACGCTATCACCAAACGATGAAAAACATCCGGATGTTGATCACCCATTTTGCTAAAAATCCAATTGTCGGTCTTAACCCAGAGTGCCAATTCTGTATTGAAAATCTAAATACGATGCTTACGGATCGCGTATAAATTAAAGTTCATATTATTGATTTAAATTTTATAAAAATTATTAAATATTTAGTATTTTAGTATTTTACTGTTTTACTGTTTTATTTTTGTTATTATGCCTTACGACGGAAAACAACCCAACGATTCAAGAAACTGAATTGTTGTTGCACCAGATCTTTGTCAAATTCAGGGAAAGCATTTGGATTTTTATCTTTAAACGCTTGGTATGTATCTGAAAACATTCCATCGTGTACAAGTTCAAGACCATATTGGGTAGCATATTCGTATAGAAGATTGAAATCCACGAGATACTCTGGAATGAGCCGATTCGTATTCTCAAGATAAACATCAATTAATCTTCCAAAGCGGGATGTTTCTTCTTTCTGTACAGCTGGAGCAGATACAACAGAAGCAAATGATTTATTCGTCACGGGAGATACGAGTTGTTCAGTTTTATTAGTGTCTTCCGGATTAATTAATGCCTTGTAATGATCTTTGCCGTTGAACCATACCATTACCGGTTGCTTATTTTGATATAGCTCTTCCCCTAATACATGAGCTTGCCCCTTCTTTGTTTTTGCATCGGTTTGATAAATATAAACTGGTCGTTTGAGAACATCTACCGCCATACGGAGTTCAATCTGTGTTCCCCATGTACCTTTCTTTGACATCCACGACAAGTATCCTGAAACTTTTGTATTATAATCTTTTTCGTCTTTATCATCTTCGTCAGAAGAATATAAATTCTTTTCAATTAGTTTAATTGCTTCACTCTTCACATCTGGTGAGATATTATCCACATTCATTTTAAGATCTTCATAGAGCGATTTTGCTTCATCGTCATCTTTTGATAGAATCTCTCGCATACGATCTATAATTTTTGTACGCATCCACATACCATCATTGGTAATAGAACGCTCTTTCCCAAATGCTGCTATTTCAAGGGAGATAAACATACAATCCCCATTACCGGGAACATTAATAAGTTGTAATTCTTTTAAGTTATTATTTTTTGGATCATACGCTTTTAATTTTGTAATGCTCCTTCCTGCTCCACCGTCCATCTCGGTAGGTTCTCTCTCTATTTCAGCATTTTCAATAGCATCTTCTTCTTCTGCTTGGCGGAATGCCTCCTCTTGGGGTTCTTCGCCACCAGAAGTATCTTGTAGAATTCGCCGAATTGCCCATACAACGACCTTACCGTCCATCTTGCGACCTTCTATGAGGCCATTCTTACCTTTATCACGTATCAGTTTTTCTACACTATTGCCGTCCATGAAAGTAGATATGAATAGACCACCGGGTCGCAGATTATCACGCACATTCGCCATAAATCCTTTCAACTTCTCTTCCGTTTCAAAGAAGTAGTGTATAGCAAACTGACACGATACCATATCAAATTTATATTTTGCGAATGGTGGAATTTTTGTAAGAATACGACGAGTAGAAGCCTTACCGTAAAGCTCCATAAGTACATCTTCGCTATCCCTATCAATTCCCTTTGAAGCATTTCCGTTGTATAAAGGTTTTGCGCAATCACCGATTACAAATACATAATTCTGGTATTGTTTATTCATGGTAGGCATATAACGAGGTTTTAGAACACGAGCATATGCTCCATCCATTGCTTTTGTAATATTATCACGAACAAGATCAACCCCAAGAATATTACGGAAAGAGAAGCCTGTTATATGGTCTCGCCACCGATTCATATCGCCCGCCATACCGCATGCCAATTCAAGAAGGTTATTCTTTGGAATCTGTTGAGGCCATTTATATAGATTGTCTTTAATGACTGTATTATGGAAATTCAACATCTCCACGGAAAGAAGATGTTCGCGTGTAACATTACGACCGTAATAGACGGCATCCGTACCAAGAAGTCTTGCTTGTAGATTAACCGCGTCTTTGACAAGTTGAGGTGCTCGTTCAACTCCGGTAATCATATCCTTTGATACGGGTTCATGGATAGACTTCCAAATACTTGTCGCTGTCTTCCAGTCATTCGCCTTTATCTTTTTGATTTGATATTTGCCCTTTTTTGACTGGATTTCTGCAGTTGGAGTTACTGTATTTCTCATCTTGTCATTACGAACACGCAAAGCACGCCAGCGATATGATATAGAGCGGGTATCTGTCACGTCGTACCAGAACTCAACAATGGATCCATCTTGAATAACATCTCCGTTTTCAGCATGAATTGTACCATCTGTATCGTATTTTACATAAGCATATTCCATACCTTGTTCATATTTGTATTGAGGTGTAAATGATTTCAAAACATATTCATCTACCAGATCTCGTTCAGACATACGCGTCTGTAGTAGTTTTAATCCACGCGATACAGAAATTTCTTCATTTTTAAGAGCACTATATCCGCACGACAGAAGTAATTTCGCATATTTTCCTTTCATTCGCATATCCCTTACCGGATTCTTATCAATTGAAATACAGAAATCAACGGAGTTTTGCTCAGGAGGTTTCCATTTTAGAACACGATCCCAAGTAGCGCTGGCGCTTTTGATAGTAATTGGTTTATTTGGATAATAACCCAATACAGGTAGATCGGTTGGTGTAAAGATAAGACCATCAATGTCGTAAGGTGATCCATTCTTTGTAGCATCATTTAGTATCTTACGGCATGCTGCAAACATATCCATCCCTTTTGCTGCTATATGCTTTTTAGCAACTACTTCAAGACTTGTATCACGATCGTGTTCCCATAGATTATTCACCAGTACAGAATTCATAATATCCACACGACTTTTACCAGAAATTTTATAGGAAGAAGTGGTCGCCTTCGCATTCGCCTTCGCCTTCGCAGAAGTTACTTCTTTTTCTTGTATATCAAATTTACCCGTATTTACAAGAGGCAATCCCATGACACTTTCTCCGCCAACAAAGTATATATCGAATACAGCAAACATATCCCTTTCTATACCGTCCAGGCGCTTGCTCGCCGGAAGATATTCCCCATCCAGCAGTGTATTGTACATTACATCTCTCTTAGCACGAACACCTGTTCCTCTTACCTCAAAAGCACTATTGATGAGGTATGATTCTCCTATGTCATTTACATACATCAACATACGCTCACCGTCGGCTTTATCTGTCACAGCATATCCGTCAAGAATAGATAGTTGCCCATAGGTAAGACCGGCATCCGAAAGATGAACTTGTTCTAAAGTAAGTGGCTTTGGTGCCAGATAGTAACTATCCCGAAAATACTTCTTTTCTCGTACTTTATCTATCAAGCTATCATAGCTTTGTAATACCTGCTTCTGCTGATCAATGGTTATAGGAGAACGATTCTGCTCTATAACCTGAAGCATTCGTACAATTGATACCATTGTCTCTTTTGTATCAAGTTCTGGAGGGCATTCTATTTTGTATTCAATTAGAATTGGTTGAGACGATACACCGGATGCTATCATATTGGTAGCGGAAGTATTTGAACGGCGGGTAATACACATATTATAACATACGCCCGTTTTTGTATCAGTATAAACAATTCTCTTTGTTATTTTATATTTTTTCATAGATAGTTCCCATCCTTGTGGTGTGGCTTCTTCCGTTTCTTTTTTCTCTTCAATCTTAGAAACGGTTTTCAATGAAAATATATCGGGTAATTGCGTCATGTTCTCATCTTCAATGGTCATATATCGAAACCATTTTCCTTTCGCAGCCGTAGGATTCTCATATTGACAATAGTTAGATATATTACTAATACCTTCTACCGTCAATAGCGTAGAAGAAGCTTCATCGTACACCGAAAGCTCTTCATCATATATATCCTCTCTATAATCCATACTTTGGAATATAGCAATGGTATCCTTCATATCGGTTACAGTCCATTCCAAATTTTTGGGATAGAATGAAATTATCCATTTTCTGTATTTCTCCCGAGCAAGTTCGGAATGTGTTTCAAGTATAGGTATTATTAGATCTGCGGATAGATTCATTGTTGTTATTCACTCTCTATATTCATAAAAAGAATTCTTTATGTAAAATTTACGGTTTATAAATTTAACATCATTATAGGTAATCAATTTTTATTGTGCTTTTATATATACATTGTGTGGTTTCATAAAGAGATGACAGCCTGGAATTCGGGTATTTTCTTTATATCCGTGCCAAACAACGATCTTTGTTCCTGCTTGTACCGGAACATTCATTAGAAAGGAGACAAATTCGGCAAAACGCTCTACGTCTGCCATATCCGTATGTTGATTACGAATACATGCCGAGATAGCGCGTGAGGTAGATGGTCCGAAGAAGGCTCTGGCATTTTTAGCAACCCAATCAATTAATTGTCCTTTTGTATATTGCCGAATATCTCTCTTTGTCTCATAAGGATAAATCGCGAACATGTCATCTACCTTTCCAGCGATAAAGTCAATAAAGGAGAGATCGTTATTCTTTTTATAATCTCGTTTAACATTTGATCCTTTTGTCATTGATTCTGGTGTTAGTTTCGCGGTATTTATTTCTTGTTCCGGATCTTGTTCAGGATTTTGTTCCGGATCTTGTTCAGGATTTTGTTTTTTGTCATTTATTACATATACTGCTTGGTGTACAGGTTCTGTTATTCTTTTAATTACTTGAGGTTTGACATTGTTCCCCTGTGTTAATTCATTCATGTACCATTTTTCTGCTGTCTCAAAATTATATGGAATATCTTTCAATAGAAGATCTACTAATTGAGTATTCATTCTTAACAATAATAATAATAATAATAATAATATAATGATATAATCAAATTTTGCTAAAAACTAAAAATAAATTTTACAACTTATGACTTATGACTTATGTCTTATGTCTTACTATATATGGTATCGTTACATTACAAATTGTTCTGGCATTAAATCATTTTCATAGGTGGATATTAATAGAAGAGGTTTTGAAAAACGCTTTTTTAGAAGATAGAATCTCATACTGGATGAGATCTTCGCGGCTACTGCTTTACGATTGTCCTCATCTTCGTCCTGTCCCGGCTCTTTTTCTGTATTCATTTCCATTGTTTGTTCGGGATCTTTTTCTGTATTCTTTTCTTTTTCTTTCTCAATTATATTTCGCGACTTTAACCGAATCGTAAGTCCTTTTGGTACGCGTAAATTATCTGCGTCCTTCTTTATATTTTCATAAAGCTTATGATTTAAAACATCGCATAATGTTTCATATTTTACTAATTCCGTATTGCTTCGGTCGCAAAATTGTATGAACTGTTCAATCTTTACCATTGTTTCTTCTGAAACCCATGAAAGATTGAAGAAAATGCCGTTATTATTCTGTGTATATTCACAATGATCTTTGTACAATAGTTTAAAGAGTTCATCAATTTCTGTCTTACTCAAATCACGGATAGAATTCACTACCTTTTTACAACGCTCCGAATCAATCATTTGTCAAATGGAGATAGTTATATCTTTATATGTAAAAGTGGATTATTTCTTATATCAAAAATAAAAGGAGTAAAAAGAAATTTTTAATGTTATTGTTTCAGTGTATTATTTTAATAATTTAGAAATCATCATCATTTATCGCGCCTCCTTCGGCATCATCTCCTGTGGGATCTTCTTCATCTTCTTCTTCCCCTCCTTCAATGTCACTCATACCTCCATCGCTTTCGTCGTCATCTTCGTCCTCGTCCTCTCCGCCCACCTTATCATCATCCGAATGAACGCTTCCTCCATCTATTTCGTCATCCCCTCCATCTATACCTTCGAGCATATCGTCGTCTTCTTCCTTTATTAGAAGACCATTTATATCGTATTCGGTTAATAGTTTTTCCTTATCGGATGATCTCTTTTGTTTTATCTTTGTATCTTTCACTGCTCTGGCAATAACCGAAATCTTTTTATCATTAAGCTGGTATCTCTTTCCAAGAACTTCAGCGAATATTTCATCCCCAACATCAACTGTATCAAGATCAATCTCTGATGTAATACCGGCAGATCTCCTTGGAATAAGAACATCTAATACGGAAAGCTTTGTTCCGTCAATGATGATAGCGCCTTCTGCCAGAATTCCAAGTTCATTCTTATTCTTTACAATCGCCTTGAAAACCATACCCCTGACAGGATTACATACATCTGCTTTACAAACAATATCATACTTGATATGACCATTGAAATGAGCTTTCATAAGGCATCCCATGGAACGCTTTACAATTTCAATACTCCCTGGACGAATATAACCAAAACGGCTACATATTCCTTCCAGACTCTTCTTTATCTTTTCATGCACATGATCATCTATATTGCCTGTCGTAATTGAACTTGGGGATAATTGTACCTGAGTACGGAAACGAACTGGCATAAACACGTCCATCTTATTCTATATTATGAAAATGTTGTATATTAAAACACTTACTTATTACTATATCATTTTTTCAAGTTCGGCTTATATGAGGGTGGAAGGAACATTCTTGACTTGTCCAACATAACACTTGAAACACTACTACAAATTGCCGCCTTTTTAGTTGGTATAATATCTGTGGGAAGGGAAAGAGAAGACCATAGGTCACTAAGTTCTTCTAATTTTAAAGACGAACATACAATACCGGGATTTGTAGCGCGTATAGGTGTTCCCTTCTTTAAAATTTTGAATATCAATTTCATCTTCTTATCTTTTAAAGATTTATAGGGGACGTACATTCCCGTATATTCTTTTGGTTCTTCACCTTCTTTTGGCGCTTCAACCAGTTTTCTCTTTGACTTTATCGCGGTTATTTCAACCGAATTTGCCTTTCCAAGTTTTCCATTTGCTCCAAGTATATATATTTGTTCTGGTCCTTTGAAAAAGTCAAAGTACCCTATATATTTGCTTTTGGTTTTTAAAGATGGATATTCACTACTTTTAATGAGAGCTCCTTCGCGATACAAAAGATCCGATATGCGTTTTATCCATGTTGGCATAGTTTCCGTTTCGGAATATATAATTTTGTCGGCAAGAAGAGGCCATATATCGGCATATAAATTTTCATATATAAAGATGACTGCCTCGTTATCATCACTTATATTGTTTATATACTCAAATATGACGATCTGGTCCATTGTACTCGCTACTTCTTCTTCGCGTTCTATATGTGTGCTTACTTGAATTCCCTTCTTCGTAGCATCTCCGGGAACTACATACAAGCTATCTTTATGAATAAATACGCGATATCCAGATAAGAGCCCATCCTTTTCAAGAGACGCTTGCAGTGTAGAATAGATTACTTCCGGGAATTCTTTCATACGAAGGATATCCGGAATATTTTTAATAGGGATCATGACATGATCTGTATTTAATTTAGCAGGATTCGTTTTTATGGAATGAAGGATATACTTTCTTAGCCTTGCCTGTATGGTTGGAATTATATCCGCATATATGTCGGGTCTTATCTTTTCTTTCTTTTTTTCAATTGATTCTGTTGCTATATCTGGGATATGATTACATTGTGGCTCATCCGTAGGAGAATCACCATATTTATATCGTATTAGCGTACCTTGCGATGTTTTCATATTCACAGTAAAATCAAATGTACTACTGGGCATATAATTCAGGTTCTTCATCAAGGAACAATCCCAAGCATGATCTCGTATCATATGAACAACCTCATTTGTTTGAGCAAGCTTACGAGCACTGATACGATAAGAATTCAAATCGGATGTATCCATTGGTTCGCCTGTCTGCGGATTAAATGCTATTGCTGTATGAAGATAAACGGAGACGTTTCTTTCTTCTACGGGTTTGAGCATATGAGAACAAGTGCGGATTACACGGCCAATAACTTGTTCAAGATTATTAATATTATACCAAGGATTAAGAATATGCATTTCGCGAGCATTCTTTATTGTTAAACCTTCGCGAGCAATAGGTGTAATAAGTACGACCTTTATGGTTTTTCCATCACGATTTGTAGTAGAATTTACATCATCCAATAATTCGGTTAGTGTCTTACCGCCTTTCATAATATCTTGATTTCCAGACAATATAACATACTGCGGATTTGGTATATCCTTGTACATATATGGGGGTGTTCGTGGATATTTTTTAGATATCGGGACACGGTCAATAAGTTTTGCCCCTCCGTACCTACCAAAACCCACATGTTCTAATGCCAATGCTATAGGAATAATACCGGACCAATTATAATTTGAATAGATAACGACAATACCTGTAGATGTCTTTACAAATTCACATATTCGTAGCATCTTGGCGGCGATCGTACCAAGCATATCTGGAGTCGGTGAAAGCCATGGAGTGCTTGATCTATATTTGAAAGAAAGTGTAGGTGTTGAAGAAACATCAAACATATCATACAGCCATTCGCGTCCAGTCTTACCATTGTAAGCAATACAATTCATTTGTTCATAGGTTTTCATCTGGGCGCGAATATCACGTGCCTGATTCATCTTTTCCATAATAGAGGAAAGTTGAGATGATCCCAGTTCCGTTGGTACAAGACCATCTTTATAATAGGTTGGCCATGATGGATCTGTAACATTGTTGTCCGTAATAGCTGTTTTTATTACTGCCGTACCTAACATTTCCGGGGACAATCGCACTGGAAAGGTAAATGGATTATTACCGCGTACATAGGAAATGTATTCCGATGCCAGCTTTTTCAACTTCTTTTGTATGGACGGTATAATCTTATTGTTCTCAAACAAAGCCGGGAGATTGTCGGGATCCAGCATATTGTCGCGCTTGTCATTGATACATAACAAAGAAAGAAGCCAAAGAATTTCTTCTGGTTCATTGTACATAGGAGTCGCCGAGAGCAAAATAAGGCGATTGTTCTTACCAACTCGCAGTAGTTTTATCAGTGGTTGAGTAAGCGCCTTCTGTTGATGTTGCTGATCTATATTTACATCTCGTAAATTATGAGCTTCATCTATAATAATTACCTTATCACGAAGGGAATCTAATTTACCCTCTTTATCTAATTTTTCTATCTTCGTAGCAAATTTCTGATAAGTTATAAATTCATATCGCTGTCCAATCTTCGTATCTATTTCTCGTTGAAGACTTTCGCGTTCTTTTTCTGTAGTAGGAGTCTTTAATTTTCCTATCAATCGCATATAGTAGTCTCCAGTACATTGTTCGCGTAAGGCTTCTAAAGATGCTTTCTGTGATATAGAGAAAATCTGCCCTTCATACGACTTTTGAAGTGTCCCCGTTGAAACGACGATAATAGATGGTTCATCGCCTTGACGATAATCTTTCAAAAATGCCTCTGCTACCGTAATAGAACTACATGTCTTGCCCGTACCCAATTGATGGTAGAGTAATAAACTTCGATAGGGAGATCGTATAGACATATAATGTTGCATCAAATGCTGGTACATTGTTTTTTCAAAACCCGTACATTGTTCTTTGGATAACTGTTCAAATTCATCACGCGATAGTGTAGGTTGTTTTATACTTTTGAATAGTTGATAATCGGAACGCTTTATTAACTGGTCGCGAAAATCATCATCTCCCAATGAAGGGTATTCCGTTCTTATAACAACCATATCTTTATTTATGGTATGTATGTGAATCCTCTACACTGTAGATTTGATTATGTTTTATGAAAAAATAAGATCTTTTTTTATTTGTGATAAAACATTAGATTTAACATAGGATGTATTATAACCTAATAGGTATTGTATTTCTTATTTATGGATTTGTAAAAATAGCGATGGTGACATCACTTATCTTTATACCTCCTGAAATAAAAAAGAGACTTGCATTGATTGAAGGGTTTGATTTCTTTGTTAGTTTGGATGATACATTGGCTGGTCATATGTATGAATATATACTTTTGGTATTCGCGGTCTTTTCCATTATTCATGGGCTCGCTCTACTTGGTGTATTTAGAGAATCCTTCCATGATGTGATTGAAAGAAAATCATTCCAATATCCTTTCTATATTGCTCTTGGATTGTGGATGATGATATTCTATATATCAGTAATCTATACGAATATACCAATTGAGAAAGATATGCAATATGTACGAAATTACAAAATATATTGTTATCTTGGCGGTCTATCTTTCTTGTTGGTACCATTTATTTGGGAAGCCATAGAATACTTTAATCCAAAATTATATAGGATGCGCCAAGATACACAACTTATGTATATGACACTGCTGATGTTGGTAGCAATTTTCATCATTTTCCTCGTATATATAGTTACGATGCGACTCAAAAAGTTATACGATAAAAATAATTTATCATTTACAAATTTATATACATTAAATCAAAAGAAACAAGAGACAGATAAAAAAGAAGTATAAGAAATAGATTATAGGATATATAAGATAAAAGACAAAAACGAAAACATAAGTCATAAAGATGGTACAAAATATAAGAACAGAGCAGGAAATTAATCAAATTATTCAATCCTTTCAAGGACTTGTGGTAATTGATGTATTTGCTACATGGTGTGGTCCTTGTAAGCTACTTTCTCCTAAACTGGATATAATGGAACGAGAATTTCCAAATGTAAAGTTTATTAAAGTAGATGCAGATGAGGTTGTAAATTTTGCGGATAAAAATGAAATTTCAGCCATGCCGACGATTATCCTTATGAAGAAAGGTGTTGAAGTAAATCGTATTACAGGGCTAAACGAAGTACAAATAAATAATATGATTAAAAAATATTTATAAAATAGTATTAAGATAGAAATAATGACAGAAAAATGTGGTATAATAGACAAATTGCGTAATCCAAAATTATTTGATATGTCTATCTTTGATTGGGTAACCTCTTTGTTAGGAGCATGGATTATTGGACGATTCATTTTTAACCTTACTGGAGCAATCGCGTGGATTGCATATATCCTTTTCTGGATAGCGCTCGGTGTTTTTATTCATTGGCTTATAGATGTTCCAACCATGATTGGATACTATTTAGGTATATCTGAAAAACCGAAGCGTAAGCAATGTTAATTAATTAGAAATTTTTATTATTTAATTTTAAAGGTTTTAACTTACCACCCGGTGTAAGATATCTACGTCGTCCATCGACAAGAATATATGTGCCTTTTGTACTTGTATATTTTTTATATTGCTTTTTATTGTAGGTATATTTATTATTACCACCTCCTTCTATTTCACATCTATTTTCTTCACAATAGGTATCTGAAATAGGTACGGTTTGATATTTTTCATCATATTTATCAATATTTACATAACAAATATAGTAAATTTCAGGAGTTTGAATCAATTCATATTTTTTTCTCTGTCGTATAGAATCATTCAAAGAGCCTATATCTCTCCAATCTAGAGGAAATATATCCTTTGGATTATATGAATCTACAATCACAGGAATTTTTTCTGTATCCGTATTACACATCGTGCCCATGACTACATGACCTATTAAACGACCACTTTCATTCGTTGTTGTATATCGAATCGAAATATGATCTAATTGATATTTGTTCCCATTTATTTCTATTATGTTAAATAAGACAGATTGATCCGAAAGAAAAATGGTGTTTTTCATATCATCCAATTTAATTGTTTGTTTTTGATTTTTCATATTCTTATCAAAATAATGTAATATAAGAAGCTCTGGCATTTCAATTTTATGTTTACTTTTATCTTTACTTTTATAATTTTGTAATGGATCATCAAAATTATTCAATAATTTTATATTTTTTTTATAGTTTTGAAATGGATCCTCAAAAATATTCAATAATTTTACATTTTTTTTATACTTTTCATAACCATATATATATTTTAACATGGTTTTAAAAGCAGACAAGGAATTTCCACCTTCTTCTAAATGTAAAGGAAAATCCGTTTTTCCAGAAATAGTAGCAATCGTCGTTGGTTTATATTTATTATTTAACTCAGAATCAAATTTAATACGTTCTACTACTTCTTCTTCTTCGTGTATTTTAATAGTAAAGGATGCTAATAATTGTATATAATCTCGTATATTAGGACAAGTAAGATCAATTCTTTTTTGAATCGTATCTTTCCAAGTTTTATATAGATGTGTTTGTAATATATGATTACATTTATAAAAATATATTAATTTCATGATCATAAAGGTAGCAACTTCATCCATATTTTGCTTTGTGACAATAATAGGAATAGAAGGAGTAATTTTAGATTGTTTGTCGTATCCTAAATTTAATATATATTCATCATATACTTCTTCCTGTATATTTGTTTCATAGGGTTGTATGAGAACTTTTAAATGTATGTTGGTGTCATATAAATGACTGCAATGAATCGTTTGTTCTGCTGTTTTCTTTTTTAAATGTTCTATATACTCATGTAATTTTAAAAGAGCGAAATGGTATAGTTGTGGCGACAATAAAATTCCGTGTATGGCAGCATTATAATAACACGTGCCGGATGCTTGAATAAGTCCTTTTGTACATGAATGTTTCGTTTGGACGAATCTTTCTGCTACCAGTTTTTCATATACAGAAGGATAGTCTGCGCGAATCATCTCCCAATCAGTATGTTTCTCCAATTTTATAAATACACGTAATGTATCTATATTCTCCATTTGTGATGCTTTTTTTAATAAATTCGTATATACTTTGGTAATATCCGCACCCGCGTGTACTAACATTTCAATAATTATAGCAAATTTTTCTTCATATTGTGGTATTTTTTGAGCTTCTTCCAAAACAATTTGTATTATTTCATGCTTATTTTTTCTGGATGAAATGATACCCTTGTATTGTTTTAATAAAAATTTTATAATCTTGATTTGAACCCCTTTGATAGCATAAATCAAAGCATTGTATAGCATTAATTTATGATGTTCATTTGCTATAAAATTTTTATCTATTAGCATTTCATTTAGTATTTTTGTATCTCCATAAAAGGATGCTGTTTGTATACGATTAATTAAAGCTTGGTCCTTCTCATTCATTATAATTTTGGAAATATATGGAACGATTCCGTATAGTATCTGCACATAGATGTTAAAATAAAAATAAAAATAAAAATAAATTTAAAACATTATGATTCTATAAAGTATTCAAAAACCTTTCCGTCTGGATAAAGTTTAAAGAAGATCTCTGCTGTCACGCGAATATCTTCATCGGCGCGATGGAGTTCTGCTACAGGCTGGTGTCCATAAAGACGCTCATAAAGATTACATAATTTTGGCCATCTTTGTCCGGGAATTGTATTTGTTAGCATTGTACAATGCTTTTGTTTGCTGACCCACATAGAATGGATCCATACATATTTGGCACGTATTAATTCAGATACTACAATTTTGTCATCAAATGCCATATTATGACATACAATAAGTTCTGTATCTATCAAATCTTCTGCCAACACTTCCATTGCTTCTCGTAATGGTATTCCTTTTTTAAGAGCGATTTCCATTGTAAAACCGTGAATATTAGACGCCTCTTTCGGTATTTTAAAACCGTCTGGATAAATAACAAAATCTCGTTTTTTAATCACCGTTCCATTTTTAGCATATAGATTCCAAGCGATTTGAACGAGTCGCGCACATTCCCATGCTTTGCTATCCGTAACTGGTTTGTATTTCCACCGATCTTTATAGGCATTTGAGAGAGCAGGTGGAAGCCCTGACGTCTCTGTATCCAAAATCATTATATAACTCATAATTCAAATATTTACTGTTATATACAACAGATACAGAATGGCTTAATACAATTTGTAAATTTTGTAATATTTTTACCATTTTTTATTTCCTTTTATTCTTGATAAAAAGGGAATGAAAAATACGGAACATATCGCTATTTTTACAAGAGTATAGACAATTGATGATGATTTCTTTATAGGGTCTAAATCTTCTATATGGCGTGGAATAATTTGATGAACTTCTTCTATTACAGGGAAGATGGATTCTTCTATAGGTGAAATTGTTTCTGTTACAGAAGTGGCTTTCTCTGCTTTCTCTGCTTTCTCTGCTTTCTCTTCTTTCTCTTCTTTTGTTGTAACTTGCTCTGCGGTATGATCCAATAATTCATCTGTTTTTGGAATACAAACTTTAGTTGTTACATGTCTTACACAACTGGCAGAACTGGCAAATACTTTTTTACACAAATTACATGTGTTCTTTGGTGTACTTAAAATTAATCCATGTTTATGTTTTACATGCCTTGATAAACCCATTATACTTTTGGCTTCGAATGAACAATTCTCACATTGTTGCATTGTGTCTATTGTTGTAGTTGTTATAGTTGTCATATTCTTTATATTAACTTATATTTTATAATATTACTGTGCTTTGTAATTTTTGCCCAGATAAGTTCGACCAATCCAATTATGATCTATCTCTAGTTTCTTACTTAGAGCGAGTTGCGAATTGCGAGTCAACACATATAAATAATTCAAACGACGCATTACTTTTACTACTGCTTGATGTATTGTCTTGCTTTCCGTAGATGATATATCTTCAATTGCTTTTTTAAGAGCATTACGACGTTCGGGTGCTTTCAATTTTATTAGATTTTCGTATCCGTATATGGAAAGATCCAACTCATCGGATGACATTATTTTTTCACTGGATGGAGTTTTACCAGGGTTACCTACATCTTGAATACATGTGGGTTTTACACGGTATACTTTCTTATTATCAGACCGTACAGCCTTGTATCCTACACGCTCTATCATACCTTCAGGGCAAATCATTCTTACTCGTTATTCTATACAAAATGAATAAAAATAAATTATAATGAAATTGTTTAATATTTAATGTTTAATATTTAAGTTTCTTCTTTTGACACAAGGATATAATAGCTGTATTTGCACATGTGAAAAGCTCCTTTCTTTCTAAATTATGTGTTCGTATATGTTCCAATACTTCTTGAAAGGGAAACCAAGAGACTTTTTGAACTTCACGAGCCTGATTTATATTTGTTGGATCAATAATTATTTCTCTCTCACAATTTGTTATAAGTTCTGCTATAAAATATACATGCCTATATAACACAGCATTCGTGCCATAAAATACTTCTTCAAATGGCTTAATAGTATCACAAATTTTTACATCGCTAATATTAAATCCCGTCTCTTCGCAGAATTCGCGTATAGCACAACTCACATCTGTCTCTCGTAGATGTCTTCTACCTTTTGGGAATCCCCATTCAGGCTCTGTAAAAGGTGTTGTCGTATCTTTAATAATAGAACCCAATGAAAATTTACAATTAATTCCATTTTTATCTTTTATTTCTACGCCTTTTTGAATATCTTTAAATTTCTTATTTGCCTCCTCAAAATCGACGGTATGTCGTTGAATTGATTTTTGAAACCATACATGATTCCATAAATCTTCAAATGATTTTGTAATTAACATATTACGCTCGATCGTCGTCATATGTCCTAATAATTTTGTTATATAGGGCACATCGTTAGGATCGTATTTACCTCTTATAAATTCCATAAAAGATAGACTGTCTTTGCGTTGTATCATAAGATATTCAGGGGCATCACGAATATTACGATAACATATAAGACCGAAACTAACGATTGGTTGAGGACATGACTTATAAACATGCCCGTTCATTCCGCAGTTTCTACAAATATGTACTTTTCTTGGCTCATCTTGATTGGTTTGACCGTGTTGGTGTTGGTGTTGGAAATGATTGTTTTTGTAAACAGACATACATACTATAATTATTCTATAATATACACCTCTTCTTAAGCAAAATAAAATCCTGAATATCATAAAAGTAAAAAAGTAAAAAAGTAAAAAAGTAAAAAGTAAAAAGTGTTATGTATATAGAGAGAAGAAACCGTATTAAAATGGGAATAGAACCGACCATATGGGGATCCAATATGTGGGCAATGATTCATTTAATTTGTATTTATGCTCCTGAAACCATTGACGCAAATGTTCGCAATACTTATTATATGTTTTTCTCAATGATGCCCTATGTACTTCCATGCGAAAAGTGCCGTGATCATTGGTTAGAACATATTAGTAAATATCCAATTGAACAATCACTTGATACAAGAGAAGACCTATTTAAATGGTCTGTAAATATGCATAATCTTGTGAATGTAAGTATCGGTAAACCCGAAATTTCGTACAGTCGCGCTTTTGAACACTGGACAAATGTAAGCAACGGTGCTACGCCAATAACAAAACATATTTCCAATAACAAAGAATACATTAATATACTTTCTAAAAAAACAACAAATAATTATAATGTACGATCGCTGATAATAATTTTACTAATTTTAGCAATAATTATGATTATCTTCGCCACATTCTGGTATATGAACCGTTCGTAAAACGAATTAGAGCATATACATGTTTGGCTTAGTACCACCTATGGTGGCAGCGCCGAAACCGTAATCCGTAAATTTCTCAGCTTCTTCCTTTTTCTCAGCTTGTCCCTTCATAGCGGGTACTTCTTCTGATTCAGCATAACCGGTGATCTTAGATTTTTTAGCGACATTGGCCATGGCATGGGCAACAAATTTCTCCATCGCCTTTTCTCCGTTTACATCGTTCGCGACAGCTTCTCCAGCAGCTTCACCTTCAGCTTCACCTTCTTCAGCTTCTTCAACTTCTTCTTTCTTCTCGGGCATGTCTTCGAACATCTCAAATGCTCCTCCGTTCATCAGCTTCTTTGCCATAACGTTAGCATCCTGGAAAGACATCGAGAACTTCTCAGCCTCTTCTGCGTGCTTGTCCGATGACTTTACGGTGATAGCAACGATGATAAGCAATATGCAGTAGATGATGGTTAGTACGGCAACGATCCAAGCATACCATCCGCAGAAGGGGGCTTTGCTGGTACCATTTACAAGGCACGTTAGCTGGAAAAGGACGATAGCTATGGTGGGAAGGGCAAACAGGAACATGATCACGATGATCATTACTCGCTTACCGATGGAGATATTTTCCTTGCCGAAAAGGATGGAAAGAGCTACGGCGACAATCGCCACAAGGATGGCATATCCTGCCCAACGGGATTGGGTGGCGCCTACGAAATGATCACTGAAAGCCATATGATTTAAACTGTTCTATAAAAGAAGGCAGAAAAAAGAAAAGAAGTATAATAAGCAAAACGAATTTAAGGTTTTGACGCTATATACAATTAACCTATTGTCATAATATCATAATATCAGTTCGCTGATTCGCAAAATAATTTCTTATTATTTTTAATTCATCGTTCGTGCTTTCATAAACGATGGGGATTCCTCACTATTTTCGGGTGATCGCCCAAACCTATCCGGGAATCATCGGTCTTTCTATGCCTCCTACGGACCATATTTTCTTTGATTTCAACGGAGCAATTCATCAATCTGCTAAAAAGGTAATTGACCAGAAAAAAACGCAAAATGTAAATGTAAATATCGTTGATCTTTATGACGATCCAAAGTTAAAGGATCTATCTGTTAGCGGCGACGATGAAATTGATCCTATTGAAAAAGAGATTATGGATATGGTAGAAGAATATGTAAGAACTTTAACAAATCTTATCAAACCGAAAACAGGAGTTTATATTTACATGGATGGTGTCGCTCCTCATGCGAAACTTATGCAACAGCGTAAAAGACGCTATTTATCCATGATGCGATACAAACTTCTCAAGACAGAGCCTATTTGGGATACAAATGCTATATCTCCGGGCACAATATTCATGATTCGTCTTGGGGCATTTCTGCGAAAACAGCTACGATATAGACCTCTAAAAAATGATATTACAACAAAGTTCAGCTTTTCAGATGAAAATGGGGAAGCAGAACATAAAATATTCGCTTCCATGGCGTGTATTCCACACGATGAAAAAATCATGATTCATGGACTGGATGCGGATCTTATTATGCTTTCCTTGTTATGTCATCGCCCGAACATCACTCTTATGAGAGAATACCAAGACAGTATGGATTTTCAGTTTCTTAATATTGATAAATTGCGCGAAGGTATTCTGAAAGAACTTTCAAATACATATAAGTGGCCGATTGATGCTGGTGTAGGAATTTTTGATAAATTGGCTTGTGATGCTATTGAATCCTACATCGTATGGTGTTTCTTGTTGGGCAATGATTTCATACCTCATATGCCAACACTTCATCTTCAAAAGTTTGGTCTTCAAAAAATATTAGCGGCATCACAGCATACAATGTTGGTAAATTCAACGACTTCTGAGATAGATTGGGATGTTATGTATCATATATTAGAATCACTTTTAACACAAGAAAACGATATCATGTATGGTCTCGTATCCGATAGTATGAGAAAATTCTGTCATGCGAAAACCGACGAAGAAAAAGTGGATATGTATCCTTTGTTGGAAGAAAACAAATCCGATCTTACAATGGAAATACATAATGGTTGTGGAGCTCGTATGAAAAATAATCCAGCGTGGATTCCATTATACTATAAAAAACTATTTCATACACGGATACATGATCTTGGAGTGGTTTCTACTGCCTGCCAAGAATATACAACCGGTATGGAATGGACCTATCGTTATTATAAACGGCTCGCGCGTGATTCTACCTGGTATTATCCGTATTTATATGCTCCCACGATGTTGGATTTAGCAAATCATATCGCTATATCAAAAGAAGATCATGCCATTATGGTACAAACTTGGAAAGAAAAATACAAAGTACCAACCTTTATACCAGATTATGTACAATTGTTATGTATTCTTCCTCCAGAAAGTATTCATCTTATTCCTGGAAAATTAAGAAGTGTTATGACCGATCCAAATCTTGGATGTACGCATATGTATCCTCGTAAGTATCCTATCTTAACTTTCTTAAAAACAAGACTATGGGAATGTTCACCCGTGCTTCCTGCTTTAGATATACCTTTGCTACAGAAGAACGCCGAACAAATTGTAACGCAGATTGATCGTATAAATCCTAGGAAAAAAGCAACAGAGTCCTTCTCACGCGGTTTTCATATTTCTAAATAGAGTTTCCGCTACCATTTGTATTGTTTACATCAATATTTGTATGATCTCTATCATCCGATGATACATAGCTGTCCGACGAAACGCGCCTATTTTTTACATTGTATTGCGTAAATGGCGTAGAGGTAGTTGTTATTTGACTATTTCGCATGGCTCTATTTTGTTTTTTTATTTCAACATTGATTTTATTTGAAACATCTTTGAAACGCAGGTGGTCTTTTGTAACATGATCTAAAGGAGGTGCCTGATCCATGATAGATTGATATCTATTAAAGGCGTCGCGAAGATACATTATTCCGGCGGTATCTCTATCACCTGGCGGTATGAATACCGTACAGTGTATATCCTCTGATAATTTCTTCAAAGCGACACAAGTAGAAATACTCTTGGAAACGGTTTCTCCAATTTTTTTGAATGATTCATAGGTCTGTATCATAGCAATAAAGACATTGACAATACCAATGGATATATTGATATATTGTTGCGTTCTTAATGGGTCAACCGAAGAAGAGGCAAAGGAGGAAGAACCAAAACTTGCAGCACCCGAAAGCGAAGATAATATAATTGCTGGAAGCCGAAGTTTGTTGTGTATTTTACTTGTTTCTACATACAATAGTCTATATACCTCCGCGAGTTCAAGACAGGTTTTATGTAGTAATTCAAGATACTCTTCTTCGCGTTCACACCAGAAATGAGCAATTGGTGGCTGTACGGATGTCATTGCTTACAATCCTAATAAAAAAGCTTTCTATATTTTGCTAAGAGGATTTATTTCTTTGTAGAAGAAATTTTATTACATAGAATAACCGCATCTTCGGGAGTCATACGATATCTGGGATCTGGATGAAGAATACCTCGCATCAATGTCACATAGTCTTGATTATTATGAGGATTATCCAAATACTGATCTAATTCACATATCGTCGTTCCAATAGAATAGACATCAATCTTATCGGCAAAATTATCAAACTTCTTATAATCCGTTAATGCGATCGATAGAAGTGATTCGTGATTTGATGCAGCAATAAATTCGCTTATTGTATAATATGGATATACATATTGTTGCATACTTTCAAAGCGATGTATAATTTGCTGTGTTAGGTCCATATTCTTTATTTCTTCAATGCGCATATTATAATACTTTTCTTTTTTCATAGCGAGACTTGCTATGTAATATTCTGGAGGAAAGGGTCTATATCTTCGTTTTAGTCTTTTGTAATTTCGTTCTGTATAAATTTGCGAGAATGGTAACATAAGGCTAAAATCTATAAGAATGGCCTTTCTTTTATAGACGAGAACATTGTCAAGCTTAATATCCTGATGTACCATTTTGTTTTTCTTAAGAAGAACGATTGCTTCAAATAAGGGTGTAATCATTTTGGCAAAGGATCTAACAGGGATATGTTTCTTATAATTCATAAGTGTCTTTTCAATATCTGTTCCACCATATGGCATCGTAATCTGCCATATTTTTTTATTTTTTAATTGATCAATATTAAATGATTCTGTATTATAATCCGTACTTCCTATACTTGTAAATAGTTCACATTTGGATATGGCATTTACATTATCAGGTTGTGTAAATGCTTTCTTATCAACGGAACACCCGCTTATAGGTGTGAGTATTTTTTCTTCACTCGGATCAATCTTTTTTGTCATCTTTCCAAAACGAACTTCGTTGTCGTATTTGTATTTATCATAAAATAGTTTTCCAACCTTTTTTCGTGTATCCTTATCTTTATCCTTGTCCGTAATAATGGTTTCTTTATTATCACATGGGAGTGGATGGGAAATAACACAACCATATGATCCTTCTCCAAGGACTTTTAATTTATTTTTTGGAGGCATTGTACTTATCTCATTACATTATTAACCGAATTTATTATTTCTTTTTTCAGTTATAGTTGTGTAAATATGATGTGTCAAAATATAATAGCTTATTACAAGAAATGCCTTGTTGGACACTTGTTATTACGAGTATCGGATTTTTCATACCTGCTCTTATCGCTGCTCAAATGAAAAAACATAAAGAAAAGATTATTATATCAGCATTGGCATCAACCAGTGTCCTTTACCACGGAACTATACATCCATTAGCACGGTTTATAGATACTTGTGTAGCGCACTTTGCAGCAATTCTGTTTTTATCTGGTGGAGTAAGAGATTTTCTAAAATACAAAAGAGTATATGATGTAATAGGTATTACATTAAGTGGTATTTCCATAATTATGTACTATACGAAAAGTCTTCGTATTGATCACGAAGATACAAGCCGAAAATGGCATATGGGTGTTCATCTTACAGCACAGGCGGCATTATTAATCTTTCTTAAAACACAACCCCAACCCCAACCACAAGATCTATATTTACCATAATTTTTATAGAAGAACAAATTGTTTTCGTAATTGTAAGAATGACAACCGTCCCGCGATGGATAGCAAAGGCTAAAAAAGAACTGGAGTATTGCTATCGTTATTATACCGTACAGAAAGAAATAATTCTTTTTACACCAGAAACGATAAGGCAATTAGTAGAAGAAATAGGAGATAGTAAATATACACTCGAAGGCGTGAAAGAGTTTTTGGGTCGTTGTAAACGGAAAGTCCGGTTTTCTATGAATTGTATTACGATTGACGTCGTATGTAATAAAATAAGTAAGAAACTTATTGAACAAATTACAAGAACTCTTTATCGTACAAATGCTATATGTAGGATGTTCAAAATAACAAGAAACAATCAACCGTATCCTATCATTCTGGTGCCGTTTGATGAACCACGAACAAAGCCGGAAATTATGAGTGATATTGTAGAACCAAAACATGTAAATGGAGGTTATACATATATCAATAATGGAAACATATACATTTATCGTTTAGAAGAATGGCCGAAAGTTGTTCTACATGAATTACTCCATAATGTGCCAAAACTACAGATGATTCCGTGGTCAAATATAACAATTAAACAATTATATAATGTTTTTGATATTAATACATCGGGATGTCCAGATCATTGTAGTACTTCCCTTGAACCTACAGAGGGCGTCATTGAAGCGTGGGCAATTTTTCTTCATACAGTATTTATGTCCTTAGAAATGCCAGATAAAGACTTTTATAGTCTTCTCAAAGATGAGATCAAATGGAATGATAAACATATCGAATGGATACTAAGCAAAAAAGAAATCTATAAAGATAAAAAATGGAGTGAAACATCCCATATTTTCAGTTATATCGTCCTTCGTGGTATTATCCTTCATCATCTCGATTCGTTTCTAAAATTATCAATACCATATGACGAAACAAAATTGTCTCTATTCTGGATAGAAAAATGGCAAAATATAAAAGACAAATATAATTATAATATAAATAATAAAAATAATATTAATAATAAAAATAACACCACATTGCGAATGAGTAAATACGGAGATGTATAATGAAATCGTGATTAATAATAATAATAATTAAATAATTTGGAGATAAATACGGTTGTCATTTGATTTATATATCGGCGAGAGTCCATTTGCAACAGATTCGGGTGTATTTATTTTATATGGAAGTTTTTTCCCTATAATAGAAACCATATTTCGTTGGATAATTACTTTTTTGTTCCTATTAATCATATCTAAAGCATGGTTGATACGAGAGATACGCTGTGTATATTTTGCAATTGTAATATCTGTCTGTTTTTGAGCAGTACGAGATGTCATTGTATCGCGCGTGGTTTCAAGAGTTTGCATTTCATTTGTTAGTTTCTGTACACGCTCATTCATATCTTCTGGAGTTCCATAAACATCATCTGTCTCTTTTAGGGGTGCATTCAGTGTTTTTATATTTATTCCAAAATCTTTTAAGCTTATTGTACCCGGAATTGTACCTTGAAGCGTATTATATCCACATGCATTATTATGAAATTTATATATGTATGCATTCGTTTCTTTTGGCTGTATTATTAAACTGGCATAACCTTTTCGCTTAGTGTCTTCTTGTAATATTTCTTCAAATAATTTTTCATATAGTTGTTCTTTCACCTGGATCGATCTATCTAAATTAATTTTTTGATTCGAATAACTATATATACTTATATCACGTATAATAGACGAACTATCTATAGTAAATCCAAATAGATTATTTACGACGGTTTCGTCACCATAAATATTTATATTTGAACAAACATCTCTCTTTACATCCGAATAATTAAAATTATTAAAAGCAACACGGGCGTAGTTTTGTCCATCATTAAATACATTAGACAATGGATTTGGGTTTAATACAAACGTATTATTTGTTTGAATATTCGTTGTCAGTTGACTAAACTCATTATCATCTGTAACCTTACGGAAACAGTACGCCCATGATGATGGATTTCCACGATTTGTATTTGTTGTATCTGTAAAATTTAATATAGGGACATTTGATCCTAACTTCCAGTTTTGAAGAGTAACTTTACATATTCCTGTTTCTGGTAGTTTCTTAATCTCATTCATTACCATGTTATAACTTTCCGTGTTAGCTCCATAATAATTTTTCAGTTCGATATCTTTCATATTAAATATTCCTTCATCGCATTCATTTACCAATGATGTATAATATACGCTACACTGCGTATCCAAATCTGTATCCGTGTTAGTATTTATATTCATATCAGTATAAGATGAACTTGAAAAATTTGTTATTAACGGGGGCGGTGGAGGCGGAGGCGAAACAGGTTTTGGTTTTGGTTTAGGTTTTGGCTTTGGCTTTGGCTTTGGTTTCGGCTTATCAAATATATTCTTTGCGAATCCAATAGCATTATTGAATATAGATCCTATACTGAAATTTTCTATCTTTTTCTGTTTCTGTTTTTCAATTATATAGATAACGACTACTATAAATAAAATTAATAGAACAAGAAGAGTAGCAATTATAATATAACTTTTTATACCCATTATAATTATAGTGATTGTAGTGTTTTCTTACTTGTTTTCTATATTTTAATTTTGAGTATATGGGTATTTGATTATTCAAACTTTTGTTTTTGATTTTTGTACTTATAGACATTACAAGTTATCTCTATAAAAAGTAAGTAGAACATCGTCGAAAGAAATTTATAGACATAATGCCAATCGAAGACGTTGATTATCTTAAACAAAATAGTATTATCCAAAGCTATATATTTCTAGTCGATAGCAAAGACCGTGATCACGAAGCGTACCCTAATCCTTCAGAATATGTCACTACATTTACAGCACCATTTGTAAATGTTATTGGAATGCAATTGATGGATGCATCTATACCACGGACGATGTACAATATAGATAGTTATAACAATACACTTTCGTTCTATATACGCTCTTACGGTAATACAACACCTCTGTATAGTATCTCAAATTATAAAACAGTAACCATTGATCCAGGGAATTATACCATCCAAACATTGATACCTGCTCTTACGAGTGCTCTGTCTATGAACATTAACGATAGTTCAAATTATCCATCGGCAAGTATTATGGCAAAAACATTATCCAATCCGCCGGAATTAAAAAACAAGATTGAATTCCGGTGTTCTTATCCATTTGCTTTTGATATGAAGAATTCTACCATTGCCGAAACGCTTGGTTTTGATCTATTTCCAGTGTCAAAAGAGAGATATCTTTATAGAAAAATAAATATGCCGATAGACCAAAGTAATCAACAAGTTTTCGGTAGTGTAAACTTCGCTACAAGCAATAGTATTTACGGAAACAATACAGAAGAGTCTTCCTATTGCAATATCCTTTATCAGTCATTGGATAGCGTGAATGCTGCTTTGGTAGATGTATCAAGCAATCATTATGTAGCACAATTATTTACTGTCCCGGCAAGAGCATACATTAGTAGTGTAGCAGCGGCATTTAATCAAACTACAGTAAATCCTGTTCCATATTCCATTGTCAGGGGAACTTCAAATACTCCTCTTTATAGTTTGGATACCTCATTTAATGCTTCAAATACATATTCACCCGGATACTCTAATTATGCTACATCCAATGCCCAACAAATTGGCGATTTTGTTACATCCAACATAACAACCTATATTATTAACCGTTTGACCTCTAACAACACATATATAACTACATCCAATGCGAATACATTCTCGGGTTTTACTCCAAATATATATGTGGATATAAACAGCAATATTGTAGCGCCTGTTGTACAGACGATTCATGTTTCTGGTATTACCGTGATCGGCGGTATCTCAAATGTAACATCAAATGTCGTCAATAATATATCGTCAAATATCACAACAAATTATCTATCAAATGTGACCGTATATACATCACCATTGATATCCTCCTCGTTTGATATATCGGATACACAGGGAGGGCTTTCTACCTCGGTGATACAAGCGCCACCCCTCATGAATACAGATAGATATTACTGGCTTATGATTGGCAGCAATACGATAACACCCGGTAGCAATACAGATGTGTATTATTGTAGCAATATACCAAATTTACCGGGTACAGTATTGCTCCGTAGTACAACTTCGGGTCTTACTTGGACACCAACGATCAATGGTGTATCTACTTCCAATCAACTAGTTACAAATATTGATAGTGATCTATTGTATTCGGCACCGATTCTTTCGGAACCATACAATCTCTTTGTAGGACCACGCGGTGTATTGCGTAAACTTTCCGTTTCTTCTACAAAATATGTAGCACAGCGGTTTATTGTAAATACGAGAACCTTTTTCCAAACAGTAAGAGCGGCATTTGCTTTTGACAGTGGGTTTCCTGTGCCGTTTTCCGTTCATATTGGGACAGAAACCGTACCATATATGTCAACCGATTATATACTTTTCACTTCCAATATGAACATTGATTTTGTAAATGGTACATTGTCTGAAACAACGATTACTACACCCGTATTGCTTGTAGAAAATATATATTATTGGCTCGTGTTCGGTAATAGCTCTATGTCCGGCGGAACCGATATATACTATAATGATATTAATCCGTATATTGGCGTACATACGCTTTATAGTACGACAGATTCGGGAACATCATGGATAACTCCGGATGTAGCAGATATCAATTACAATTTATCTGTACAAATTGTTGTAGCAGATGAATACAACCGTATTGAAGCACCCGGTATTTTCAATCTTATTGGCGAACCATACATTATTGTACGATGTCCAGAGATTGAACAAAATAGCTTTCGCTCCCTGTCCTTTATGAAAAATACTCTTGGACTGGCAAAAATTAATTTGGGTATTGTTGGATATGCCGATACACGGTTTGATTATAGTTCTGTTCCGGCGCGAGATTTCCATCCCATTGGAAAGTTCTCCAGAATGTCGTTGCGTTTTGAAACAGCAAAAGGATACCAATATGATTTTAAAGGCGTAAATCATACACTGACATTTGCAATAAGATATTACGAACCAGTACAAAAGAATAAATTCGAACAGTCCATTATGAATCCAAATTACGATGGTAATTTCCTAAGATATATGTACCATCGCGGGGATGATAATGCAGAGGAAGACAGTGATGACGATGAAGAAGACTATTCGCGCGATAATATAGATAATTATCGTGTGGTAGAAGCCAGAAATAGCCCGGAACGATTGGAACACGAAGACCGCGAAATGGGATGGTATTATAGACAATAATACCAAATTACAAATTATTATTTATTATTTATTATTTATTATTTATTATTTATTATATTTTTGATGCATATACACCGTTCCATGTACCACAAAATGGTTCTACCACAAGTCGTGCTACATATTCATTGTATACTTGAGGAGTAATAACAGCAGGAGATGTAGTTTTAATAGACTGTTCCATTACTTTTTTTGGTTCTTCGGGAATTTTCTCAGGAATAGAGCTTTCTATACCAACGGATTGGTTTTCTTTTTCTTGTATTTGATTCGTATCATAGGGAGCAGGGGTCGCAGGGATAGCAGGGGTAGCGGGGGTCGCGGGGATAGCAGGGGTGACAGAGACAGTGGCGGTATCCGTTGTAACAGGCATACCATATGAAGGATATGAAACAGGATCGGGTATAGAAATACGAGAAGATGGGGAGGCATCCTGACGTTTCTCTTCTCGCTGTATCATCCTTGTCTGTTCATTTAATAACATTGCCTCATCATCTCTCGCCTCCTGTGCTTTATTCTCTGCATCTCTTTTTGCATTTTTTGCTTTTCTCGCTGCTACTGTCGCTACTTTATTTGCCTGTATTTCCTCATTCCTTGCAGCATTCGCAATTGCCACGACCGATGCGATTGTCGTATTTGCCTGTTCTTCCTCCTTACCTGCAGCATTTGCCTTTATCACCGCTTCATTCTTCTTCACGGTAGCATCCTCTACCTGTTTTGTTACATCAAGTAAATATGCATATACCCTTCCCCTAGTATCCTTCGCTTTATCGTATCTTTTTTTCGCATTATCCAATTGATTGCTATTCCCATATTCTTTCTTTACATCAGCTACATTCTTCTCTTCTTTCTTAACTGCATCCTCTGCCTTTTTCATCTCATTCTCTGCATTCTGTAGATTTGTTGAAGCCGTTGCTTCTACCTCACTTGCCTGAGCCAACTCGTTTCTTGCTGCCTGTGCTTTTTCCACTACAGATGCTATGGTTGCATTTGCCGCTTTCTCATTCATTTCGGCAGCCTCCACTTTTTTCATAGCAATAGAAGCTGTCGTATTTGCCTGCTCCTCCTCCTTCATTGCCAGCTCTGCTGCTACTTTTGCTTCTTGTGCTGCTTGGTTTGCTTGAGCTACGGACTCTGTAGTTACTTCATTTGATAATTTCCTTCCTCTCACTGCAGGAATAGACGACGAAGAGTCAAATTTCTCCTTACCATTTTTCTTCTCCTCTGCCTCAAACTTTTCTTTATATGTTTCGCTATCAATCTGGTAAAGGAACTTTGTAATCAAGTTATCATTAATAACGCCGGAATTTACGAGTTTCATAATATCGTCTTCACTTAATTTATTATTGGAAAGGTCCTCAAATAATTCTTGTTCTTTATCGCTAAGTTCAGGAAGATTTGAAAAGCCCTCTATCCCACTGTTCCACCACCTCTTTCCCCTAGACCCATAAAAGAGCGAAAATAGCAATATAGCAATAAGCGCTATTAATACGATCGTTAATATAAGTTGGTATCTCATGAAAATGTTTTATCCTATTTGAAAGAAACATTTTTATGGTACAGATTTATAGAATGGGACTCCTCAAAGCGTTTGTTGACACAGATCTTAATATATTGCAATTCCGTAAAACAGAAAGCTTGACACCGGATATTAAAAAAATAATTGATATACTTACGATTGATTCAAAAAGCCCACCCCAGATTGTAGGAAGCTTTCAATATAAGGCGCACGAATATCCTTCCGATATTGATCTTTATGAGCCCGTACACGGATGCTGTAATTTTGATATAAGTACAAAGAAGATAGCAAAAAAGATTCAGGGTATGGTTAAAAAATTACAAGCAAAACGATTCACCTATATAGGAGACTTCAAGGCGGGTATAGATAATCGGTATTTCATTAATATTGGGTCATATGATCCTGAAAAAAATAAGTTAAAAGGCTATGATCAATACAAGATCGTAGAGCGAATTGCTGATATATATAAGCAACGACTTCTGACAAAAACAGAGGCACTTGATTTAATTCAACTTACATATGATAATCCAAACGCTTATCAATATCAGAAATTAAGAGATGCTGTACGAAAGCGATATATCCTTCGTTGGACAACCGATGAACTTTTACAAGGTTCTAAGGATTTGATACTCGGTGAAAAAATAACGCTTGAAGAAGCAATATCACAAGGAACAATTGTAAAAATAGATGTATGGGCGCTTATTGACGACCGTTTTATGGAAATTACCAATTGGTTTTTATTGGTGGCGAATATTGAGGGTCAAGATATATATCTCAGTGAAAAGCCGGATATGTACCAGAAATCATTAAAAAGAGAGATCTTGCTTTTCAAAAACCCTTTGTTCAAAAAACATATGAAATTGGCCAAACGAATGTGGTTGTACGCCATATCCGAGAAGGACAGTTATACAATCGGTAAACTATATCCACTGTTTAGTTCGCCAATCGCTAAAATGAACCAGATACAAAGTGAGTTAGAAATACTTATCGGGATGCTCAAACAGCTCAAATCTCCGCCTTACTATCTTATAAACAAACAGGTTGCTATGTTCAAAACACGCATTGGAACCGTGCCAGATATTTACCTGAAGGATACTCTTTCAAGCAAGATATTTAAATATCTTGACAACACTCTTTCTGCGAACAAAGACAATACACAAATGATAGAAAACTTAGAGAATGCTCTTTTGATTATTCAAGACATTGTTGATCGGGATGTCAAAAAATATTTATACAATAATATTCCCCGAAATAATATATTGAAATTATTGATTAAAATTATACAAAATAAATCGATCAAAAAATAAATGGGAGTAGAACAAAAATATACTCGCTCTATATAGATACAATATGTTTGACGGAGCAGAACTATCAGCAGTATACGGATCAACACCGTATGATCAGCCTACTATGCAAAAAATGCAACAGCCTATCCCCCAACCTACGCAGCAACCTCAACAGATCGGCGTAAATCCTCATGTAGCCGATGTTAATTCTTATGGTAAAGATACCTCTTCGCACGCTACACCTCCCGATGTACAATATGCTCCCCCGAACGCTATGTACGCTCAGCAAATGCCTCACCCCAAATCGTACGCAGGAGGTGATACTTTCTGGGAAAAGATCGGCAACAAGAAGATGGAAATTGTTAAAATGATTGTCCTTTCCCTTGTCATTGTGCTTGGTCTTTCGCTGGATCGTGTCGCCGGATTCTATCTGGACGACTATATTACAAAGTCTATCTTTACCAATCTCCAAGAACTATTGGTGCGCGTAAGCTACCCCGTTGGCATTATCCTCGTCATGTGGATTATCAAGGCATCTATGTAAAGTATTCGTAATCAATACATACCAAATACAGTTTCATTTTTCTTATTATACAGTAACGAATATGTATACAAATGGTCTTTTAAGCTTAGGAAACATTAATCAGTTGGCAAAAGGAGGGATGATGACAAAGAACAAGCAGAATGATAAGAAAGAAGGAGGTGGTCTCGGTGATTTTTTTAAAAATATGGGGGACAATTTAGCTAAAGTAGTCCCAATACCAGCAGCACCAGGAGCACCAGCAGCAGGGGTAATATCACCATCGACACCACCAACACCAGGAGCACCAGTAGCAGGGGTAACATCACCATCAACACCAGGAGCAGCAGCACCAGCATCACCAGGAGCAACACAACCAGCAGCAGGGGCAGGAGCACCAGCAACACCAGTATCACCAGCAGAAGGAGAGTCAAAGCAAGTAGCACCTACCGTATCAACACCGGGGGTATCAACACCGGGGGTATCAACACCGGGGGTACCAGGGCCACCAACAGCAAACGCAGAAACACCAGAAGAATCAATCTTTTCGCGTATAAAAAATATGATCGGTGAAATTCTTGTTGATTATCAAGGACAAAGCGAAAAAATTATAGAACAAACTCCAAATATTTATATTGTATTGTTCGCAGTGTTTGTAATAAGTATTGTCATTGCAACACAGAATGCAGTCTTTTATTTATTGAAACGAATGAAGACATATAAAATAATAGCAGAAGATCGCTACAATAAGGATCTCGTCGAGTACAATATGGCGAAAAATCCGAAAATGTTTGGAAATCTTCAACTTGCTACATATACTGCTTTGGCATTTATACCATTTCTATTATTAATTATAACAATTGTCATAGGTGTTCGTTTTATATCTAAATCGCCTGATAATAAACTAACCACGATTTTACTATTTATATCGCTAACAATAATATTCGCAATCATTGTAATTCTGTCCTATTTTATTAAATATATTTCGGTTATCAAAGAGCTTAAACGAACTCGTGCTCGTATTGATCTATTTGAAAATTTCGTATATAGCAATTTTTATTTAAATAATACTCTATTGCAAACTCTCTATAACAATGGAAATTCTACGGATAATCCAAATGCTATTATCCGTAAGGCGATTAAAAATACACTTCTTGAAAACAATGCAAATCTGGACATAGCTACTATTACGAAAATAGCATACACCTTTAATATATACTATTTCTTGAATAAAGATCTCGTAAATGACGAGGAACTTAAACGATATTATAAAACTGAATCTTTAGAATTGTTTAATCCGAGACTTGTTATGTTGCCAGGAAAATCAAAAATTTTTAGAATTGGAGACTATATGAGATCAAATATTCCAGCAAATATGACCGAATCTGGTAGTATTTCAAATATTTTAAATGCTATGAATGTCATACTTAAACTTGATAACAATAAACTAAATCTTATCAAAATTGAAGTCAAAAATAATATGTATAAGACACAATCTCTTGCATTCCAGATCAGTGCTTACAAAATGGATAAACAAATCTTAACCCTTGTAATAATATCTATAATTATGTATATTCTATTGGCAACAATTATCGCTATTATGTTGTATAAGGCAACCAAAGAAACTAAAGAAACTACAACGATCGAAACGGAATAAGTGAGAAAAGAATTCTACCTGTAGAATAGAGAATATGCAAACAGCAGGAAAACTACCAGTACTGCCAAGACCGGGGGGAAAAAGAACAGGGCCACCAGGAGGGAAAGAGACATGGGTGGATAAATTAAAGAAAGCCACTGAAAAGGTAGGGGAAGGATTCCAAGGTGATAAAAATAGCTCCCCAGCACAAGGGTATCCTTTACCACCAAAAATGCCACAAAATACGGGAATGGGACCTATAACAAATACAGGAATGTCAAATACAGGATTAAATACGGATATGTCGAACAATCAAGAATCGTCAGGAAATATTTTTGATAAAATATTTTTGATAATTATATCAATCGGTATTATTGCTGTTTTTGCATTGTTAGTTGTATGTTTCATGAATTTTATACGACTTCTAATGATAAAGATAAAAGAGAGACGTGATGCAAAAAATAATAAACTTATTATACGCGATACAATTGAGTATAAATTCTTAAATTATTCAAATGAATCAATGCAAGAAAAACAGAAGAAAAACGAATCGTTTTTCAAAAATGTGTTTTCCACGAAAAAAACAGAATCAAGTATTAAAAATGATCCACTATTTATAAACGAGCAGATCATAATTACAACAATACTTTATCAGATCATTGGTATTTTCATATTTGCTTTGATCGTGAATATATTATTCTCATTACTCCCTCTTATAAAAATGCTAAAATCTGAGCCTGGGCAATTAAATGGAATTATTATAGATCAAATGAAACAACAAATTGGTAGTGTAGATAAAAAATATTATTACGGATTGGTAGGTATTCTATTTATTGCTGTTTTATCCAGTTTATTACTTCAGTTTGTATTTAAAACTTCTGTAAATAATGTTATTTTCAATATAAAACTGAAGGCATATAAATTAAAACAAAACATAGGACTAAATTTGTATGTAGATAAAACATTTATAGATATGCTTTACAGTGATAACTTTGATTCTATCAAAAACATCATTCGTTCAAATATAAATGGGAATGTTCAGGTGGCATCCAAGATGATATTTACATATAATGTCTATCAACATTATATAACAAACTTTAAATTATCAGGCAAACATAGGCAAGAATTTAAAGAAGCTTTTACCTATGATAATCTAAAAACTGGAGCATTTGAACCGATAGAATTTCTTATTTATAAAGATGATATAGAATTCATAAGATTTGTTGATCATTTTATAGATGATGTAAAATCTGTTATAGAAGCTACAAATAATACAGATGATGTGGATCTTATGCATGCATATACGCGAAACAAGATCGGGGATATTACACTCCAAGATGATGTTTCCAATAAACTTAAAATTATAAGTGATATAGCTGTAAATTTTAGACAATCAAATCTTGATAAATCTTATAAGGAAATTTTTAAATTTACATTGATCATGTTTATTGTTGCTATTCTGCTTATCATACTATTGTTTGCTTTCGCACAACTCTTTGAAAAACCAAAACAACTGACAGACAAGTTTATAGAAATTCTTAAAGGATTAGCAGGTGCCATTGGAAATTGGGTGAAATTACCATTTGCTGCTATTGCCAAATTATTTTAAATATATTTATAATATCTTCTTTTTTCAGAATGGATTCCCCAGAATCAACCATAATACTATTAGGCATCATAGGGTGTTCTTTAATAATTATAAGCCATATTGCTTTAGTGTTTCTGGTAGGAAAACTTTATAATAAGATCGTTGGTTCTTTGCTCAAAGTAGATATGTGCGGAATTCGGGAAACCGAGGGGGATACGGTACGGTATAATGTAATGAAGGCACTTCAACAATATGAAACATCTTCAAAGTGGGTTTTTCCTTTACTCATCACATCTCTTATAATTTCAATCTTAATTGTCGTCTGTATTATCATATATATCCTGCGGGGAACACTAAATCGGGGTATATTAATCATCATATTACTATTAATAATAATATTATTGCCTATCATAGACATCGTGTTTCTCAAAGAAATCCCTAAAAAGATAAAAAATACAAATGAAGATTATAAAAAAGCTAAAGATAATATGATAAAAATAATTAAAAATATAACCACAAAATATAAATCATTCCAGATAGAAAATTCAAACGATCCAGATAGTGTAAAACAACTTTATAAATTACTACTGGAACGATGGTCTTCCAGAAATGAAGATAGTACCATAGCGGATGCTAAAAATGCTTTAACGATGTTTTCCAAAAATGAAAAATATGAAGAAATATTTACTTATTTAAAATTGGATTCATCTCTGGATGATCAAGAATTATTGAGAAAGATATGTAAAGAGAATATACCTAACTGCGTAGGTTTAGACAATGCTTTAGGAGCATTACAAATATACCGACCGCAAAAAGCGTATAAAGACTTTAAAAAATATGTAGAAAATCGTCTTATTATTCTTATCATTATGCTGTTTATTTATTTATCTCCTTTGTTCCATATATTTTATCATATGTTTGGAGCCGTATCCTTCGGTATATCAATCATTGTTGTCATCTTCTTTGTAATAGCATTTAACTATATGCGACTGTAAAAGAAATTTGTATCCAAATGGTAGAGTAAATATATATGGCAAGCATACCAGATAAAATTTCAAATATGGCGGATGACATTGGATATAAAATAGGTGCTGTGAGAGCCGATAAATCAATGATGGATGAAGGTTTGTGGCTTGCGAAAATAAGTGTTGAATTAGGTGGCACTTTTGCCGTTGTTCTTCTTCTGTTCATAGTCATCGTAATGATGGCACATCTTACATCAAAACTAAACAATGCTTATATGTTTGGAAATAGATCTCAAAAAATGTGTGGACAAAATTATATGGAAATTGAATCTGCTCGTAATAAACTCTATCTGGAATATACTTCTCCTGATACCGAGAAGAAAATTAAGAATATCAAAAAACTATTAAGTGCTTCCTTAATTCTTATTGTGACTATTCTTATCGTGTCAATATTTATTTCAGCTGTTGATGTTAAAGACGGTAATAAATGGAATACTATAGCGTGGGTGTATTTCGTAGGTGCTATAATTCTGTTAGCATCCTTCCTTATAGCCTTCTTTGTTGTAAATCGTAAAGCCGTGTTGGAGAATACATACGGGGATAGTAAAACGGAGAAAAAGATGACACCGCTTCTCGTCGTAATGTTGGCATTGATTGTTATTACTTGTATTGTCAATAGTATATTTATTAATCCTGAAATAAAAGATGAAACGCCTACCTTGGTTGTTCTTATGATTGCTGCCATCTTCACCATAGCATTCATGTTTGTGGTCAATATAAATACGAAGAAAATTAATGATAATTTTATCTCGCAATATAGCAATTATTCACAGGAAATTAATGGAGCTGTTTGTAAGCTTGGAAAAAATGACAAAGATACCATTTCAGGAGGAGTAAATGATGGTATGAAGATTAACAAATGGATAAAACAGATGCTGTCTCGCAATTATAAAAGAGTTAACCAAGACGAAGAGGGCGGAGGTACGGATTATGGTTTTGGAGAAAATATAAATTGTACTGACAAGAATATTTATTCTTATCTCGAACATAGCAATAGTACAGAATTATATGAACTACCCGCCAACATAGATCGTGTTCGTCAACAACAAAATATTATACGAAAGAATATGTGGAATATGCGGTACGAGAATAATGCGATGATAAAGCCGGTGAAAAAAATTATTCAACAAATGCGAATATTTATACTTATCCTCATGTTCATTCTGGCATTTATAGTATATCATGTTGCCTATGTTAATTATCCCGGCTATACAAAAATGTCATTGGTAGCAATCGTACTTATCTTCACCTTCGTATTGATGTATTCTATCATTATTTAGTTGTTTCGTTGTTTCGTTGTTTGTTCGTATATAGAGATGAAACGAAATGTGGAGAAATAAAATATCTGTTTTTTGTAAGAAATTAAGGGAATGCCTGACCTTAAATTATTATTTCAAGACCTAACTCAATTAGGTCTTCCTAAATCCCAATTTAGTCTTATAAACGACGAAACGAGTTATAATTACAATCCAGACCGGTACAATTTTTATGTGAATTTATTGGACAATGTCTCCGATCCTGATCAGAAAATTGCTTCCAAGGTGTTTGGTATTTTAGCACGAAACCGACGGCAACACGAGAGAATACAAGAAAAAATAGACCATATCGCCTCTGCTATCACTTATCTGCGGTCGGTCTATACAAAACCTGACTATGTTGGTGGTGATAAGAAAGATGAGCGAAATTATGGCGAACTATATAATCTCGCGAAAGATGTAAATGATCGTATTTTGGGTATGCCTGTGATTGGTAAAAAAGAAGAAATTCTTGTGGATTTTACAGGATTGAAAAAAGAAGAGATAAACAAATTGGAAAGCGAACATGAAGATGAAGGGAAAGGGGTAGCAGGAACAGCCGAAGGAGAACAAACTCTATATGAATCTTCAAGTATGATACCTGATTTAGCACCAGGTGCTGCTCCTAATGCTGCTGGTGCTGCTGGTGCTCCTGCTGGTGCTGCTGGTGCTCCTGCTGCTGCTCCTGCTGCTGCTCCTGCTGCTGCTCCTGCTGCTGCTCCTGCTGCTGCTCCTGCTGCTTCTCCTGCTGCTTCTCCTGCTGCTTCTCCTGCTGCTGCTCCTGCTGCTTCTCCTGCTGCTTCTGCTGCTGCGGCTCCTGCTGCTGGTCCTGCTGCTGGTGCTGCTGGTGCACCAGCAGCACCACCACCAATATTACAACCGGTATCAATATTACCGTTATCATCCACACGTTTGACCCCAGAAATAAGCGAAGATTCAAAAAATATTATAAAAATAATTCTTAATTTAATTGAATATAAATACAGAGATAAATACATAACTTCTAATGGTATAGAAAGTTCCTCTAAAGCACCAAATGCTATTCAAGAAGGCGACAATAATATAGCAACATTACAAGATGGTATAGGAGGAGTAATATATAACGCAATTATTAATCCAAATATATCAGTAGCTCTATATAATAAATCAACAAACTCTACTAAATTAACAACAGCGGAACGAAACAAAATTCTAAAGGATTTCATGGATGAAGAAATTTATAAACATGATAATATAATATGTAATAAAACACATACTAATAATCCATCATCTTATAATATATTTACTTATATTTCTAATGATGATAATAATAATTTTACTATTACTTGGAACGTGATAGTTAAAGAAGAAATAGAAACTCGACTCCGTGGTATTTTAATAAGTATGTTATTGGAATCCGAATTAGTTAATAGTGAAAATGACATTTATAAAAATTATATTAATACTAACATCCCCAAACTCATATTAATAAATGATAAGACGATAGACGATTTTAAAAGAATTAGAAACGCTGCTGAAAATAAAAATTATGAAATCTTTATTAATAAAAATTATGGAGCAGTATTTAAAAGCTTTAAAGAATTACAAGAATTATATGGTGTAAATAATAATAGTTCGCAACCAACACTAGATAAACCAGTATTGAATCCGCTACCACCACAAATACGACCAATAAGAAGAGGACGAAAGGGAGGAGATTGGCTTGACAGCGCAGAGCCACTGGACATTATCCGTCAAATAGGCGGGTCCTACTTCAATGAGAGGCTGAATGAGCTGAACAAAATACGAGAAAAGCCAGATATTTCCCGAAAAGAACGGGAAGCAGCCGAGGATGATGTGGTCATTGAGTATAAAAACAATCCGCTGTATTCCCCCGACATGGAGAAGGCCAATTATACGGATCGCATTGTATTCATTGCCGTAACCTTTATGTTCCGCGCCATTTCCTTGGTACTGGTACAGTCTGCTATCAACACGCAGTTTATTACCACTTTCAATAAGGCCTTTACTTACTACTTCCTCATCTATTCCATCTTATTCATTATTTGGATATTGATCGTGAATATGCGGAAAGACAATCACATCGTAGGCCTTCTCTTCTATTATGTCAATGCCAACTACGACAGTAGCATATGGCTTACCCGAATTACCGTACATCTTTTGCTACAATTGCTCGTTCTGCCCATACCGATCTTGCTCACACCGAAATTTACGAGCAAGACCGAAACCGACAGCTTTGAAAAGCGCGAACGCCTGTACAATACGCTGACCTTCTTCACCTTTGTCATATGGATCATTACATCCCTCGTCGCGCTCCGTGCTTAAAAAATCGCGATAAAGCGGTAATTTTATGTCTTATTTTTTAATCTGGAAGATTACTTAGAATAAATCATTTACAGCGAAATTAATTTAGAAAATTATTATAGAGTTTATATCCGTAGATAGTAATATGGAAACACCATCAGTGGATAATGTTGATTACTATGGTCAAGTTGACGAAATAATAAAAAAATATATAGGTGATCATCCGGGTGAGTATGGTGGTGTTGATGGGAAGGAAATAACGATTGATGAATTACAAAATTATTATAATCATCAAAACTATCGGCCATCTCGTCAAAAATCGCCGTTAGTTTCAACTCCATCTGATTTTAAGATTATACCATTCAACTATTTTGTAGATTTTATCACTACAAAAAAATATACAATATTTGGAAAATACGAATCAAATTCTACTAATATTACAATTACTTACAAAGATGATATTAATAATAAAACGGAAACAGATATAAAAAGTGTTTTTAACAAATTTATAAATGAAGAAATAGAAACAATAAAACCGATTGATAAAATTAGTGAGTTTACGGATCAGCCAGCCATAGCAAACCAGCAAGAGATCATTAATAGTTCGCATATTGATGATAAGAGCAAAGCGATGCATTTTTATGCTTTAGGTTTTGCTCAAAATAAGCTTATTGTACCGAAACTAATCATAATAGAATCTTTTGATAATTATCTTAAAAAGTACGAATTTCATAACAGAAGCGATCTTAAAAATTTACTAATCTACACCGTACTGGATGACACCGACAAGGTGATTAATATAAAAAACTTTATTGCTACCATGAAGGCAAATGTAAAGGAAGACGAAGTATATAAAAAAATATTTATTGAAATATTGGACGAGGTAGATCGGGCGGACAAAGAGAACAAGGCAAAGAATGAAGAGGAAGATATAACAAATGTAATAGATTCGGTGATTGTTCAACGCTATCCGGCCGATCAATCGGTTGTAGATGCCATTCAAAACAACATAGATACAAACAAAATTATAGATATTATCAAAGCGGAAAGTTTAGCAACAGGAGAAATTTCGCAAGCCAAGCTAATAGAAATATTTGCCACGGCATCCGGTGTGGACGAACGCCAAAAGGCAAATGGTAGATATTTTATAGCCTTCTTGCGAAAAAACGGATATACCGTAATGAAGGATGATAAGGGAATAAAATTCTATAACAGACCTCCTACTGCTAATGGTGTTGTTGGTGATGTTAAAGAACCGAAAGAGTTTACCGACTATCGCGAAAGATACGAATTTCACAGCAAAGAAGAAATTGCCCCTCTCGTATATCTCACCATAACCGACATTGATGGAGAGATCTTCCCCGAGATACAGGCGCGTATAGAGAAGATTAAAAAGGATTTGGATACGGTAAAAGAAAGTGAAAAAAGATCTCGTATCAGCAAGTTTATAGATGTTCTAAAAGAATTCAAACGATACATAGATAAAAATGGGGTTACCTTCACCAACCAGAATATGGCGAATACCCTTCCTATGATAGAGGATTTCGTGAACAATCTATATCCAAATTATGGCCCACAACAAACCATAGACAACATACCCTTTTATAGCGCTCCAAGTGATTTTAAAAAGGATGAAGCATTGGAAAGTGTGGTTACATCCATCTCACCCATGCGTGGTCCTTATGCTATTGAAGTGGATAAGGACCGTTATGCTTACGAAAAATTACGAGCGGAGGCAAGAAAGATTGATGCCAATCGGGAATTGAAACTTCGTAAGTTAAAAGATGTAGCACAAGATCTTGCCCGTCTTGCTATGCTTGTACCCGACGATGCCAGTCAAAAATATGTAATGGATACTTATGCGAACAGCGCCCTCCATCAGGGAATGTTGAAAATTGTAGAAAAACTTACACCAGAACAAAAAGAACAAAAAAAAGGGGAAGCAGAACAGCGAGAAACCGAGCGAGTTCAACGTACGAGTATAGAAAAGAGCGAAAGAGAACGCGAACTCGCGAATATAAAACGGACCGCACAAGAAGCCGAAAACGCCTTTAAAATGGCGGAAAAACTCGGCAAGGAGCCCGAACCCGCAAAAGAAGAGAAACAACAAGGAGGAGTACCTCCAGAGGAAGAGCAAGTTCGCGAACAAGAACAAGAAAAACAACGCGATAATGCCCAAGATGAGCCAATGGATGAGACGCGAGAAGCAGAAGAAACGCGTGATGAGATGGAGGCAGAGACAAAGAAGGAAGAAAAACCAGAAAAGAAGGAAGAAGATGATGATGAGAAAAAGGACGAGGAAGACGAAGAAGAAGAGGAAAAAGATCAAGGCGAAATGAATGAAGATATGAAACGAATTAAGAATTACAAGAAATCAAAGGAAAAACTTGATAAGATCAAGACAGACATTGTGAATACGGAAAATACGGTGGTTCGTTTCAAACCTTTTATGGACCGTTATACGATTGAGTCGCCTCTTTCCGCTCTGGACACTGCCAACAAAGACTATGAACAGACAAAACTCAAAATCAATGAAATAAGGAAGAAACAGGAAGATAAACGTAAAATTTTTAATACTAAACAAATTGAAATTAATAAAAATTATACTGGATATCGCGGAATATTAAAACAAGAAAAAGAAATTAATAAATTTCTTGAAAGTATAGATGATACTACTAAAATACCAAATAATACAACCAATACCGAAACAATAAGTGCTTTCAATGAAGCAACTACTAAAGACGGAAAAAAAGAGGTGATTAGTAAATATATTGCCGACACATTCCCAACTAAAAAACTTAAACATATAAAGGACTATATTAATTCATTGGAAAGGAATGTTTATGGTAATGTCGTAGAAAATGATGATTTAGCAAATTTTATAAAGAATCTATATGAAGAAAACGCGGCTAGTGGTTATAATCAAGAAAGGCTAACCGATAGTAGATTTAAATCCATTATAGAGGAGATACCTTCCTACAAAGAGCTCAAGCAGCAAGAACGGGATATCAACTATGAGATTGAGGCAAAGAAGAACCAAGCATCGGTCGTGAAAACAGAATTACAGACGACAGTAGATCCGGTGGAGATGCAAGATCAGGCCGGTTTGCTGGAAGAGGCAAAGAAGACGACAAGTGAAAATATTGCCCAAATCAAGAAAATTATTGACAATACCCATATACCTAAATTCAAGAGTATGTGGAAAGTAAGTCTCAAAGAGATCACAGAAGGTCCTTCTTCCATTGAAAATTTACTTCAACGACTCGTAGATCGTACCTTGAAAGCGTCGAAGGACATCCAAACACGCCTTGCCAGTATTCATGGAATATCATCTGCCCCGATAGAAGGAACAACTTCCAATACAGAATACAGAGGAGAAAGGGAAAATAGAGACTATAGATTAAACCGCGAGCTTGAGAGATATGGTGGGGATGGAGAGTCCAACGACACAAGTGATCCCCAGACCATATATCGTCTTCTTACGGAGAAGCTGGTGAAATTAAAAGAGCTGGTTGAACAATTGATGTCCTTCCTCGAACGCAATACCAACACCACAGCACTGCTCTCCACCAACAATGAACCATCTATCTTTGCTCAACTTTACAACAAATATGTGGAAGATCGTGCAGATCCAAAGAAATCCGTCCTTGAGGCAACCGAAGGACTTACCGCGAGTGCAAAAGCGAATCGCGTAGCACCAAGTGATGTACTTAAGATTGATAAATTTGATAAAACAGTGTTCGTTGGACTTACACTCTTCCTAAGGCTTTTTAGTCTTACCATCATGGAATACCTCATTGATAAGAAATGGATATTCACCATTGAAGGTGCTCTCCTATCCTATTTAATAGCATATACTGCTATTTTTGTGATATTTGTACTCATCGTGAATATTGATATGTATCGTACGAGAATCATCTTCAATTATATCAATGTTCATGGAGGTAGTATGACCATTGTAGGGCATGTCGTTATGCTATGGCTGTTTGCTATGTTGCTCTTCATTATCCTGCGCAATATCCGGTTTTTGAATAATCCGTCAGGAGAAAGCTATCAAAAAGCTATGACGGCAGAAGAAAGATCAAATCTCAAAAATCGTATGAGTATATTAACAGCCGCGGTTTGGATATTTACTACAATCATGGTCATCGTATCGTAATAAAACAAAAAATTGAAAGTTTATAGAAAAAGATATAATCATACTAATTATTTTATCATCATGGGTGTTATTACACATGGATACCACGTAGCCGATGGATGCTGTACGCTTTGTTGTATGGGAGGAATCGTTATTGCTACGGCGATTATTACAATTCCTCTGGAAATTGTAAGCGCCCCTGTACTTATTCCAATTCGTATGAAGCGAAACAAAAAGTTTTCCAAAGTTTTCCAACAGTTTATGGAAAAACTAACCGAAGATGATAAGATGACGATGATGGATGAAATCGGAAAAACAATGGGCGCGGAAGTAAAACATAGAGATATTAAGGATTATCATGCGCGTTTATTAAAAAACAGACACAACAGGGATGATATGGATTCTATAAATGGAATCAATACTAAGAAAGCAGATAAACTTCCTGCCTACTACAAAAAGAATATTGTATGGTGTAGTATGCCGGCGGAAGATGTTATGCTGGAGGATTGGGCGATCTTCTTTGCGGAAATAAAAAGGCAAAAAGTTATGACGGAAGCAGAACTGATGAACGAGATAATGAAAGACTTACAGAATACACTTGCTCTGCTGAGCAAAAAATAAATTATAAATTATAAATTAATAAAAATAAAAATTAAATTATAAATAAAATAAAAATAAATGACTTTTGCTATTTATTTTTATTCGTAGATGAACTATCTGCTGAATTTGTAATATCAAGTATCATAGACCACTGTCGGTTGTAATTTAATATACGAGCATTCATCCATTCGTGGACGGCGTTGCTCATGGATGGAGTATGCGTTGGGATATTATAGCGAATTTGTATGCTGTCTTTTGAAACGGAAAGCACTTCGGTCTTCTTTTTTTCCGTTTTTATGAAAATCCATATTTGGTCGCCTACTTGAAAATCTCCTTCGTTTAGTATTACCTCTTGAGATGGGATGGAAGTTCCTAATTTCAAAGTAGCAGACCGATTGGTAATATCTACGGCAATGGATACAATATGTAAATGATCAAGACCCAATGGGAGGATGGTTCCGTCGGCAGACTTTAAATAAATTATCCATGGGGAAGAAATATTCTTAATATAGGAAAGACTTACATCCAATGGAGACCATCTTTGCCATCCGCGAGTCTTATTGCCTAATACGGTATCTGGAGCAAGAATGAAAGATGTTTGATTACCGCCTGGACCATCCAATAGGATATGAACATAGGGTGTATACGTAGAAAGCGAGATAGGTAGAAATATACCAGCAATACGTGTACCAATTTGATCACTTAAAGGAGGTAGGGGAGTATTCCATCGTAAAATAGAACGCTCTGGATTATCGACAATATAGCGATCCCATGACGATATTATAAATGCTGTACCTTTGCGTGGAGGTGGTGGCATAGCAACAATTACATGTTCCATGGATTGGGATGAATTTTGAAATGACGGCGAGGACGACGGAATGTAAGAAGGTTGATTAGGAGAAGAAATGGAAGAAATGGGAGCGAGAGGAGATGAAGGTGGATGGACAACCGTACCTGGAGCAGGTGCTTTTCTTTTTTGTTCAAGTTCGTCTAATTTCTTAAAGAAGACATCTTCCGATTGTTCTATTTGTGTTCCTACCCGATCTATAGGAACAGGCATGATTGTATTTTCAAATGGATTGACGGTAGAAACAGCACCAGTGCCAGAAGCAGAAGCAACCGGATCCATAATAGAACGCATATTTGGTCGGGTTTCTATTTCTTGTTCTGGCACTGGTGCTGTTTCTACTTCTTTGGAAAAGTTGTTTCGTTTATTTATATTTTCAAAGAGGATATTTCGTACTTGAACGATTACCTGTTTATTTTTTTCTATAAAGGAAAAATTCTTACCATTCGTATCTACCAATACCATTACATCTCGAAGAACCTGTTGAAATTCTTGAAAACCTAAAATATCTTTTAGTTGTATTTGATATGTATTGTATATAAAACTCTCTATGGTTGCTCCTAATCGCTTTAAATTTTCAGCCGACAAAAAAGTGACTCTTTCATTATCTGACATTGTAGAACTATATTTGATTTTAGTTGTACTGCTTTAAGCTTCTTCTACGGTTGCTTTCAAACCTACACGAACAAGTGCCTCACAGTATAGAACTGCCTTATCTTGCGAAATTGTACATACCATACTGACACCATTTGTGAAAGCGCTATTTACTACTTTTTCACAATCAAGCATTGTAAGAATGGGAACACCAAACTTTACCTTTTCGGCAATGTGTCGCGTATCATCTCTTGTCCAATTGCTATAATGAAGCATAATACGATAGATTGACTCAAATTGTACATTGAATGTGATGGTTGCCGGTGTTTTTATTAAAGGCGATGGATACGCCAAAGACGACGAGGATAAGGACGAACGATTTATTACCGTTGTAGTAAATTCATGACTACGATTGTTCGTAGATGTAGATATATCGCTATTTTGTCGTCTCAATGACACGACAGGGCAATGGCCTGAACAGATAATTAGTTTAATTCGCATTGTTTTGTTTTATATTCTTATAATTTAATAATATATTTTAGCTATATATCATTTTTTATTGTTGTTCGGGGAGGAGTTATACAGAACTCTTACGGAAGAATTTCTTACGAAGTTTGTGTATATCATTGTCTCGTATTTTGATCTTTACAATGTTGTCAAAAGGAGTCGCGGGATCTTGTTGTAATAAAACAATCCATCGCACAAGATAAGCCATGGAAAATACACCGCATTCTGTGTTCTGGTACTGATGACGATAAGTATTGTATTCCAATTTAAAGGGTTTATTTGGTGTATCTTCCTCTGCTTTCTTACGAAGCATCTTCATATACATGTCTACTTCTTTGGGAGGAGGATTTGGGACACTGTTGTAGTAATATGCCCCATACGAAGGCGAACGCGGATCCAATACAATAAATAGCGCCGTCCAATGTGATCCGGGTTCATCGTGATGATCCATATTGATGACCATTCCAGCATATTTATAGCCTTTGCTTCTCAACTTTTTAAAGTTAATATTACAGGTTTCCACATGAAGACATTGCCCGAAAAATCCAGTCTTTACCGCAAAATCAACTGGAAAAACCCCAATAAATTTAAATTTGTATTGCGGATCATCTTCGTATTGGAACATAGCATCTTCTATGTCAAAATTACTAAGCCATTCGTAGGGATTCTTATTCCATTCTTTCGGCGCCACAGGTCGCAACTTCTTTTTAATAGGGTCTGTTGATTTCGCTAAATGATCTACCCAACAAGCTTCGCGTTCTCCACCTTTGCATTTCTGTTGCATTCGTTCATTGATGGCAGACCATAACTTATTTTTACTCAACTTCTCAATATGTTCAATCGGGTTTGTTTTATCACTCTTGTTCCATGCTTCTGCCAGACGAACAAGTGCTTCTTTATCAAAACAGGTTCGGTCCCTCTTGAATGTATTGTTCGCAATCGGTGAACATACAGACATAAAATGGAGTAGGTGGTTTTTCTTACAAATTGAGTATATAAATTTGTTGCGAGGCACAAGAAAAATTGATATGGGTCATAAGAAGATTTATATATTGAATTGAATACCAGTCCTGATAACATTTGTATAGTTAATGGAATTATATAGTGCTTTCAGTGCGAAAATATAATATAAAAATTAACCGAAGTTAATAACCAGAGAGAAAACAGAATGAACTCCATTGATGATTTTCATAAATATTTACAACAATTTAGAATTAAAAAAGGACAACCCTATACACATACCAGTATTTCTAAAGTCGGGGGGCCTTCTGGACTGAGTTTGAATATTCCAAATGAAAAATTGGATGAATTCTTTGAAAATTATACACGAGTTATGATGCGAGGTTCGCCTCTCCATCTAACGGAGAAACCGCTGAACCCGAGTCTTATGCGCGTGGATCTTGATTTCCGGTTTATGCCGATCCGGGGATCCTCTGATACGAACAGCGATGAAGGATCCTCTCTTGACGAGACGAGTTCTGCGAATAAGAAAACGGAAACGGATCAAGAAACACATGTAGCCGTTCCGCGTATGTACAAAGAGGAAAATATTGAAAAAATTCTATTGGCTTACTTTGAAATCTTGGCCGAGTTTCTTCATGTGAAAGACGACACCTTGATTGCCTATGTACTTGAAAAGGCAGAGCCGATTATTAAGGGGGGCAAAATCAAGGATGGCATTCATATTCTATGGCCGGAGATTATCGTTCAAAATAGCTTTCAACATCTTGTGCGAAAAAGGATTCTGGATCAGGCGGAGAATATCTTTGAGGGACTAAAAGTATGTAATACATACGACAATATTGTAGACGAAGCAATTATTGATAAAAACAATTGGCAAATTTATGGCAGTAGCAAGCCAGACTGTAAGTCCTATACGGCCACGAGGGTGTATAAATATAACAAATATACACAAGCGCTTATTAAATGTGCTACGCCTACCCCGAGCGAGGAATTGGGGTTGGTCAAAAGGTTGTCCATGCGGGTAGAACACGAACCGTGTCTGTTCTATACCGAAAAAGAGAAAGAGTTCAATGACTATGTTCTACATATTATGCCTACGATGGACGAAAAACGAAAACAAAAAATCAATTCGCAGATCTTTGGAAATTCCATCAATCCGGCAAGAGCAGTTCTTGAAAATACCGACGAGCGCGAGTTGGCAAAGAGGCTGGTTATGGAATGTCTTTCGCATCAACGAGCCGAAAACTATGAGGATTGGATCAAATTGGGGTGGACGCTGCGCAACATTGATTATGATCTTCTGGAGACATGGACAGAGTTCTCGCGACTTTCTCCGAAGTATATTGAGGGTGAATGTCAAAGATGTTGGGATAGAATGTGTTCGGATACACTTGGTATGGGCACCTTGCGATGGTGGGCGCGCAAAGATAATCCGCAACAGTACAATCATATCATTGAGGGGAATGTGCTTACATTGATTGATAAATGTGCTGGAAGCAAGGGAGCTCCTTACGATGTAGCTGAAGTGGTTTATACGATGTACAAGGACAAGTTTCGTCATACGACTAAAGACATCTGGTTTACCTACAAGGACGATAAGCATCGTTGGGTAAGAACGACCCAGGGTATTATCTTGCGCAACATTCTATCTACCAAAGTATGTACGAAATTCTCCGAGAGGGCGAATTATTGGAATATGGAATTGGCAAAGACGGATAAAATCAACAGCGATGCTGTGGAGAAGAGTTCGCAATTAAAGAAGATATTTCTTGATCTTAAAAAGACTTCTTACAAGAGCAATGTGATGAAGGAATGTGAGTGTTTCTTTACAGATGAACGATTTGAAGATTTGCTTGATTCTCGTCCGCATTTGTTGGGATTTGAGAACGGTGTATATGATCTACGAATGCACGAATTCCGCGATGGAAGTCCGGATGACTATATTACTTATTCTACTGGAAGACACTATATTCCGTTTAATGCCCGAAGTGATGAGGCAGTAGAGATTGATCATTTTCTATCACAAATCTTTACAAATCCTGTCGTATGCCGATATATCAAGGATATGTTTACTTGTATGTTGGACGGCAGTGTGAGGCAAGAAAAATTCTATATTTTCAATGGGTCTGGATGCCATGCGCCTGGTACACCTATCATGTTGTATGATGGTCGCCTCAAAATGGTGGAGGACATTGAAGTAGGCGACGTACTGATGGGTGACGACAATACACCTCGTAATGTTCTTGAGCTATTCCGGGGTGAAGACGAAATGTATAAAATTATACCCATCAAAGGAGACCCTTTCGTGGTAAATAAAGAACATAAAATTAGTCTGAAAGTCACTCTTTCCTCATGTCCGAGGATTATTACGAGAAAAAACAAGATTTATGTTAGATGGCTTGAACAAATATTCTATACACTAGAAGATGGTAGTTTAGTAAAGCAACGAGAGAAGAATTTTACAACAAAAGAGATAGCTAACAAATTTATAGAGTGTCTTAATACACAGAAAGATGTGTTAAAAATGGACGATGTAATAGATGTACAAGTAAAGAATTATATCACATATAAAATGAGTAACTTTAATCTATATCTATTCAAAACTGGTGTGGAGTTTGGGGAAAAGCAAATTAATATGGATCCATATATACTGGGGGTATGGCTGGGAGATGGTACATCACGAAGACCTGATATCACAACGATGGACGAGGAAATCGTAAAATATTTCCAAGAAAATATTCCAGAAAATCATTGTTTCAATAAAAAAGAGGATAGGGGTAAAGCGTCAACCTATAGTATTACATTTACAGGGAAACGAGAACGATATGCTTGTCAAAATGAAATACTTTCTGCATTACGACACTATAATCTTATTATGAACAAACATATTCCATATGATTACAAATGTAATAGTCGTGATGTACGCCTGAAGGTATTGGCAGGCATTATTGATACGGACGGAAATTATCAAGCAAGTTGTAATCAATATGGGATCATACAGAAAAACAAAAAACTAATGGAAGACATTGTATATCTGGTTCGCTCACTCGGGTTGGCATGCTATATGAAAGAGATACAATGTACATGTACAAATGCTAAAAATGGACCCGTTACTGGAACATATTATCGTATCCAAATCTACGGAAAAGGGATTGAAGAAATTCCTTGCCTTCTACCACGAAAGAAGGCAGTGCCTCGTACTAAGTTGAAAAATGCTCTTCTAAACAACTTCAAACTGGAATGTATAGGAGAGGGCAACTATTACGGCATGAAAGTGGATAGCAATCACCGCTATCTAATGGGAGATTTTACAGTAACTTCGAATTCGAACGGCAAATCAGTGCTTCTTAACTTCGTACAGAAGGCATTTGGCGAGTATTACTGTATTCTTCCCGTTGCTCTTCTTACACAAAAACGAACACAATCTAATAGCGCTCAGTCAGAATTGGAGCGCACCAAAGGACGTCGTCTTACCGTCATGCAGGAACCAGGTGATGGAGAAAAACTAAATATTGGGTTGATGAAGGAACTTACAGGAGGCGATCGTATCCTTACACGAGGGTTGTTCAAAGAACCGATTGAATTCAAACCACAGTTCAAGATGGTAATGACTTGTAATGATTTACCAGAAGTATCAAGCGATGACGGAGGTACTTGGAGGCGTATTCGTGTGATTCAATTTACCAGCAAATTTACAGAAAGACCAGACCCTAAAAAGATGAACGAATTCAAAGCGGATCCAGATCTAATGCACAAATTTGATCGTTGGGCAGATACATTCATCTCTATGCTGATTGATCATCACAAGCATATTGATGTGACAAATATTAATGAACCAGTAGATGTGACAAAAGCCACCGATAAGTATCGCTTCGTGAATGATAGCATTGGACAGTTTAGCAATGAGCGTATGGTATTGGATAAAACATCTAATGAGCGTGTTCTCATTACAAAAATTTACGCAGAATACAAGGCGTGGGCAAACCAAACACTTAACCGAAGCAAGAAAATTCCAGATCGCAACCAGTTTATGGTATATATGGAAAATACCTTTGGCCCTTATCCAAACGACAACAAAGGATGGCGTAATATTCATATGATTGGAAACAACGACGGCGACAGTGAGGACGAAACAGAATAAATCATGAAATTATGAATGAGTAATTAATTTTTATTAATTTTTCATTTTTTAATTATTACATAGATCTAAAAATTTGACTGGATAAAGAATATAAACAAAAGAGTAGAAGCCTATATTAAGATCAACAGCAATCACATCAATAGCGATATGGAGGCGACGAATATTGATACCATCATTGAAAATGTAACAGACATGCTCATCATTCGAGGGGATGATATAAGCGAGTTTTCAGAGCATACCTATCTTACACCAAGTCATATGTTCAAAACACACCAGTTGATATTTCATACAAACCGCACCGCTGTTATATTTATTCCTCGGGCGACCATTACCGGAACTGTCAAGAGCAGTATGTTTAAGGACTTTAAAGATGCGAAAGAAAATAGGGATCCTGAACAAATCATTTCCGTACTGTCACAGAGTGAAGATCCGGATCATGTAGAACGAAATGTATCTTCAGTAATCTTTGTATTTGACGAAGATCCTCAATCGCATAACCGTAAAATTATAGCAGATGCGGACAAAGTACTACAAACGGTTGGTGGGATAGCTCAATACTTTACCTATAACGATTTGATGTACAACCCGACAAAACATATCTATGTTCCCCTACATGAAAAACTTGACGAAAGCAATATCAAATCCTTGTTTGAGACCTATCAGCTGAAATCAAAATCACAGCTGCCTGTAATTCTTCGTACAGATATCATCGCGCGATGGTTAGGTTTGAAGCACGGTGATATAGTAAAAATTACGCGAAATAATCCATCATCGGGTGTATATTATTTCTACCGATGCTGTGTATAAAAATATATATATTTCCATACTTAATAATATGAAATAGTTATTTTTTGGTTAAAATGGTATACTATTTTAAGTATTCAATAAATAGATTCTTGTACAAATGAATTATCTCTTTTTGTTGTAGAGATAAGTAATGACCGATTCATATAAATTTACGAACAACATACAAAATGTATTAAAATACATTGGAACTAATTTCGTAAATACAACCAATAGGACGAAATATACAGGTGGTATATCTACAGATGATCTATCAGGGGAAACGGATTCAGGATTGAATTTTGTAGAAGCAATTATAAAAGGTTATTCCTCTTTTACAGCAAAATATGCATCATCTCTACCACAAGCCAGCGCGGTGACAAATACTACATTAACAACGAACGTTTATATTCGCAATTTAGATGCTACTTCTGACTATACACAAATGACGGATGCTAATATTACGTCATTCGATTCTACAACTACAGAAATAAACTATAGCAAACTAATAACAGGGGATCTTTTAACAGAACTGAACAACATAAAAAATACATATACATTTTTGTCTGATACGAACTTATCAACATGGAAAAGTACATCATCTCCTTCTTTTAATGTTTCCAATTATACGGTAGTTGACAGTACCAAAAAATCTCATATACCTTACAATAATACAACAGTAAAATTGTCGATTGAAACGGTGTTAGGACCATTGAACAATTTTGATTTCGTTCAAAACGATATATTTATGATACGCCGTATGTTATTGTTGTACGAATTAATGACAAATATCTATATTTCTATGTACCTATATGAGAAATATACTTCACCCGCTTCGCCTGGGGTTGATGTATCATCAAAATATATAACAAATATATCTAATACGGCAAATATTCTCATTAATATAAATAAGAATTTTTCAATATCAACAAATGAAACACCTACTGAACGCTCCAACATTATAAAAAATCTAAATAAAAATATACAAAAATATAAAACAAATAGCGATACGATAAATGATTTAGACGACACCGTTCGTAATCAAAAGATGGAACTTGCTAGCAATCAAAGTACGTACAAAGGTGTTCGTATGGCAACAAGTAATACTTCTAAATATGATAAGATCATCATGTCCATCTATATAATTTCAATCATTGCTGTTGTAGCAATTGCTATATCGCCTCTTGAAAAAGCATCACGATTGATACTGTGTGGCGGTATCTTGGTAGTTATACTTTTATTGGCTGTAATTTTAAACAATAGATACAATAAAGCAACCGAGGGATTCGAGGTAGAAGACGAGGAAGACGAGGAAGACGAGGAAGACGAGGAAGAGGAAGTTAACACAAAAGAAGGTTTTGATAACTACTATCTACCTACCCCTTCTTCACTCGGTCTTGGTAATACGGTCGCCGATAAGACCAACCTGCTTGCCGTCTATAATCAGTCTTTCCTATCGGAAGCACTTGACTATCTAAATATTACAGTATATTTGGGGGCATTGCTTCAATCAAACAGTACCTACAGCAACATAAACAGTACCGTCCAACGCGAACTATCCTATTTCAATCAAATGCATGATATGATAGACAATACAAACAATAAACTTACCGGTGCCATATCCATAACCGAATTGGAAATGATTACGAATTCTGCGAGGGCAACCTTCTTTATTCGTGTTGGTGTAATCCTATCCATCGGTATAATCCTTTATATAGCGTCCGGTGATAATCCCGAATATCAACCTTACCTGTTTGGTATTGTTGGTTTACTGCTTGTATTTGTAATATTCGCATACCTATTGAAGATTTCCAAGAGGGTTCGTACAAGTCCAAAGCAATTCTACTGGGATCGTCCAACAAATATAACAATATTAGATTCTTAAAAATAAAATAATATATGTTTTGGTATGATAATTTTTATTAACTTTCAAGTTTTGAAATGTTTGATTTATATAGATTTGATCTGGATTGTGTATTTTCATCCAAAAATCCTTCTTTTTTCAACCAATTTCTTGAAAATATATTAAATGGATGTTTTTCGTTAAGTAAAACATTTATCAGTATGAGATACAATACGATAAGTACGGCAGCAAGAATGAGACTACGCGTACTAATATAGAACATAGCATAAAGGATAAACATTTGTCCATAGGGATGCTGAAGCAATTTCTGTTGAGCATTGGTAAATTGAAAGGTAAGATGTCTCCCTCCTACCTGTGATACGAGAGCTGATGTAGATGTTGTTAATAGGTCCATATTTTCACTACAATTATCTAAGAAATTATAGCTCACGGATAAAGAGATGGTGTTTATCTGCTAACCCATTACGAAGAAAAGGACATTCGTGAAAATCCTCACCGCATAGAAATGCGATCTCGTCTTCTTTATAGGTTTTTAACACATGATCAAGAAGAGGTAGTCCGCGATGAATTGATCCGTAAATAATTACATCAAAATCATGGGAAGCTATACGCTCACCGATATTCATACGGTCGCATTTGATATCATATTCCGCCGGAATACGAAAAGCATAGGAAAATCCAAAACCATGAATTTGATGACGAATCTCAGGGGGATAACTATCATAAATATGAGGAACCCGAATCATATCTACACACTTCTCTTTAAAAATTTTCTTAAAACCGTGAAGAATGGTACATCGCAGATAGTCTCCGTGAACCGAATCGCCCAAATAGAGAACATTCTTCACATCTTCCACTTTTTTTCCAAGTTTAGATAGGATATATTTTACACGCGCTTCCGTTGTCAAGTTTTCTCGGGTATAATCCAAAAGTTCTTTAACAATCGGTTCGTATTCCGCGCGATCCAATGAAGTGAGCTTCATACCTCGTTTCACAATGTCTTTTGGGAAATCAACCATTGTATTTCTGGGAATTTTGTCCATATTCTCAAAATTAGGAATACAGCCATTCGCAAGGATCTCATAATGGCGATTGCAATCCCAACCCGCCTTACATTTTGTATTACCAAATAGAGAACGCTGATATTCTTTGAAATATTCGTTTTCATCATGAAAAGCACGGCTATCATAATGGCAACCGGCTACCATTTTTTCCTTCTGCGGAACATGGTCTACAATATTTTCAGCAGGTACTGAAAAAGAAATAGGGTGAACTGGCATTTTGATTTTGTTTTGTATCTTAACTATTATATTGAATATTGTGTAATTTCTTAAATTATTTATCTTTTTATTTTTAATAAAAAATGGGATAATGATCCGCCATATCCAATGCATCATCACTTAGTGGTAATCCAGATTGCAAAGACATTTTATTTGTATCATTACCAGATGTATATTGATTATCGTTTAGTTCATTAATGGTAGGTTCATAATTTACCGTCCATTTCTTTGATACTTGTTCGTCCTTAGGAAGAACCTGCGGAATGGTCTTTTGATTATCAAAAACTTCGGTAATCATATTTGGTATAAGACCGATGGACGGGGTATATAGAGCTTCACTGTCTTTGCTATCATATTGTCTCGAGTTTGTAAATATAATAAGGTCAAATACAATGGCAATAACACACAGCAGTGCCATCAGTCCAATTGTATAATCCCATTGTATAATATACACGATGGATACGAGGATCAGTATAAATATCCAAGGTTGTTCTGCGGGTTCAAGTATCCATGAAGGGTAGGGGCGATTGGGTTGGAATCCATATATAATTAAAAATACTGAAAGTAGTCCAGCGAGGACCCCAGCTATTAGATCATGTAAAACACCAGGCATTTCTTCTTGAAAATCAAAAAGAAAAATCTTTTACACCTTGTAGAGTTATTATATACAAAAATCCATGTACTGTACAATACAGGAAGCATACAATGTTCCATCCTTTGAACCTCCTTCAAGGAAAAAGAAATGTTCACCCGATGTTCAGGTAAAAGCTTCCGGGGAAGCATACGAGGCATATAGAAGAGATGGAGGAAATGGCACAGGTGATTTCACAATGTATAAATATGCTGTACCTAAGCCTCCTCAAGACGGACCTATTCAAGGTACAAAAGCTATCCAACGCAGAATACCCTATGAGACCTTTGTAAATAGTCCTTCCATTGGTTCTGTAGATAGGGGTAATGTATCGCAAGTACCTTACAAAGAGAAGGAAAATGATCGCCGACAATACTGCGATTCGTATGGCGTTTGCTCGTCCGATCAAATGGAGCAGTTTATGAATGGTGCCCCGATTGAACAAAACGAACCCGACCGATCAAAATCGGGAAAATCTTCCTATACAGCAGATGGTAAATGTCAATCTTCCCCCAACTTCTACGAAGTACCTCTAAGTGAAGAAACGAAGAAGCAATTTAAGAAAGCGATGAACACTTCTCTAAACCAAAAGACAACCTCGACAGCTATACCTGAATCAAAAATGCGATACGATGATCTTGAAAATATTACAGGCTATTACGATGATGATCTTGAACAATATTTGAAGAATTCAGAGGCTACAAATATACCGAAACGGTTCCCTATGAATCCGGATGCCAAACCAACGGATGACATTTATGATGTAGATTCGTCTCCACTCCAGCGAACCCTAAAACGATTCTCCGAACACAGCATTCAAAAGCCTCTTGCTCCTGAAAAATTATCCGGTTCGGACAAATATAACCGAAGTTTATCTGTATCCGTAATGAATACGGAATCTTACGGTTGGGATCTTGCTCTTTTCATACTTGCCGGTGTTTTGATTATATTCCTTATTGATCAATTATTCAAAATGGGTGTTATGCTCGGTATGAGACATACGATGGAAATTCTTGAGCCATTCATGAAGGAGCTCAAAGAAATCATTAAAAAATAATTCATTCGCGATCTGGATACGAATGTTTATCCGTCCCGATTAAAATATACGGAATCGTTCCTTTAAAGGGTTCGTTAAGCGCGGTTTTACGCTTGTATCCGCCGTTATCATTTTTGTTTCTTGAACATTTCCTCTTGTGCGAATAATGTTGGGTTTGTTGTTTGAAGGTCCTGTAAGGGCGTGTCGTTTCGGTTTTATTTCTTGCGGATCCCAAGAGATATAGATCACACTGATATGGGGCGGTGGAAGCAATTGAACGAGGAATCCAGTTCCTCTAATTTTATCTATAATATATTGCGTACAATCCGCAAGATTATACAACGGGAATCCAATGATGATTCCTGGAATTTCATAGAAACAATTCATGCCTCCATAAGTCGCTATGTTTCTTATTTTTCTATGACATAGCTCTATAATGTGATCAAAACTCTTTGTTCGGTTAATATCCTTTTTCTTTCTCATATCATAAAGCTCTGTAAGGCTAATATTTGGTCTCTTATATTCAACTAACGCCATTGTAATTAAAGGATTCTTGCTCTTACTTTACAGGCATATACTTTTTGAGCATGTACTCGCACATAGTATTTACAGGAGGCGGATTATCCGGGTTATCTTATCTTGGAATAATAAGGTATTTACAAGAAAATGACTACCATAAATATGTGCGTGAAGTATCCGGATCTTCCATAGGAGCATTTGTAGCGTGTCTTTTTGCTATGAATATCATGCCAGACGAGATTGAATCTTATTTGAAAGCATTCTTTAAAGAAGATGAAAATATATCATTTTCCATGCTTGATTCTATTATGTCTATCACAGACACATATGGTCTTGATAATGGTAAACGAATGATAAAACCGATTAAACATTTTATGAAAAAGAAATATGGATGGACAGAAGAAACCATAAATTTTAGGGATTTTGTAAAAAAGACGGGGGTAAATATTGTAATTTGTGCTACCAATATTGATACGCGTATGCCGGTTTATTTTAATGTTGATAATACACCAGATGTATGTATATTTGATGCTATACAAGCATCTATGAGCGTACCAATCATGATGGCACCTGTAAATATTAATGGTGAAAAGTACATAGATGGTGGGATAACAGATAACAATCCTGTAGCAGGATTTAGAAAATCAGGACAAAATCGGATACTTATTGTCGTAGCTTCTCCTATTATTCCTTTTGACCTCAAACCAGATAACTTTATTTCCTATATATCTATCGTATTGCAAGTAATGATTAATAATTCATTCAATATAGAAAAGCTAAAACACATGTGTACCAGTTATGAAGCGGTAATGCTTGACAAGACACCATTACCGTTTGTAAAATTAGATACATACGATGACGGTACAATCAAAATTGAAGTAACAGATGACGATATAGATAATTCCATAGCATATGGGTATACCACAATGTATAATTTTATAAAAAAGAACAAAGAGGAAATTAAAATCTAAAAATATAAATTTATTAATTTATTTAGCACCTACGATACCTGACGCCCATTTAAATACGGCATCCGCTGTGCGTTCACCGTCATAAACCGTTGACTTATTTCCAAACTCTATGATGATAGTGGGAAATCCCTTCACATTGTATTGGTTTACAAGGTCTTTATTTGCATCATCTGTTCCATCTACTTTGTTAAGAGTAAGAGGAGCACGTTCATTGTCTACCATCTTTTGCAACTTTTCCCATTCAGGGTTAAACTTCTTACAGTGTCCACATTCGGGCATGTAAAAGTACATAACATTACCAGCACCGTTTTCAAAGCCTTCTTTCCTGGATCGCATGAAAGCGACCAAGAATACTACAGTAAGGATTACGAGCAGACCGATAAAGATCCATTTATATCCCTTACCACCGGTTTTAGAAGTAATAGCAGATATAGATGACGAATAAGACTTAGAAGGCATTTTCTAATTATATCAAATATAATAATTATACTATTGAAATAGTCTCTATAATACCACATCAAAATGTAAAAATGTGTCCATATTTTTTTGGATAATAGACATTGTATCTGGTGTTGTCACTAATACTTTGGATGTTCCGTTGCGTAATTTTTCTATAGAAGAATAATATCTCTTTCTTTCATCATAGACATCGTTTAACACAATTAATTCTACAGAATAATCAAGCAACGAAAGAACATGATGAATATCATTGCACTGATCATTGTCAGAACATAGTATGAGCACTCTATTTACCCAACGAGTATGAATTGTCTCTTCAAGTATCATAATCGTATTAATAGATGCTTGTGATATTGTCATAAGGTATAGTATTTTACAAAATTGGTTCTGGTTTAAATCAGTTGATTGATAAACATTTGCTTAAGCATTGGTATACATATGTATTTCATGGTTGCTATAGATAAGACGATATGGATCAGGCAGAAACAGAACAAGACGATCTTATCGTAATAGGTGAGGTGGAATTTAAAAATAGGTGGATAAATTTACAAAATGTACCTATTCCGTCTATTTATATCCAAAAAGTTGAGCAAATCAAAAGTACCTATTCGTGCTTTAATGTAAAAATAAATAACCATACAAACAACCGGCATGGCGGGCATGGAAGAAACGGTGGACGCGGTGGAAGAAATATAACTGAAAGGGGAGATCATCCTAATGTAAGAAAAAATCATCATGAAACGAAGCCTCCAGACGAATATCCTGCTACTAAAAGCATGCGCCCACGGATTGGTCCTCTTTTCACAAATACAGAAGGTAAAGCTCGTAAGAATTTTGTAGCCTTTATGAACAAACTGTCGCTTCTTAATAAAGATGAAATTCTCTCAAACTTTATTAAATCTCTAATACCAGAAAATATCAATATTTATATGGATCAAATGATCTTTTTATTTCAAGTACAGCCTACTTATCATGATCTATACACCGAAGTGATCGGTGAAATTATGGCTATATCTCCTGATCAATCAAAAGTATTCTTAGAACAACATTTTCATAATTTTATAAAGGAAGAAAAATATAGGATTACAGATAATATACTAGAAGGTCTTGAATCAGCAGATCATAACAATGAAACATCCGACGGATTATGCGAATATACAAAATGGAAAAAGAATACGAAATCGCTTATTGTTTTCTATATACGATTGATTTCGTGTAAAATGTTTGGATCAAATGATGATTTGGAATTATTATTTACTGTTTTAGCAAAAGCATGCGACGAACATTGGAATAATGGTAAGTTATTGGAAATATATCTTGACATCATGCTTTGCTCTGTACAATCCATATACAAACATATAAATGGAGGCCTTTTAATTATTCCAAGTATATTAGATTACTTTTGTAATTGGGATATTAAAAAAGATACACTACTTGCTTCATCAAGATTTAAAATTATGGATATTCTTGACATTGTTAATAAAAACCAGAGCCAAAAGCCGAAATATCAAAGAAAGAACATACGGGGTGTAAAAAAATGATAAATAATAAAAATAAAAACAAATATTTATATAAGTAATTTATATACTAAACATTCAAGACGAAATGGACTACAAAGACAAGATTATATCCGAATTGGATACAATGCGAAAAAAAGAGACGCAAGATAAACAGCCCTTTAAAGCACGGGCATATGCTAAAGTGATCAGTGAATTGAAAGCGCATCCTGGTGCCATTCGTACAATAGAAGATGTAAATGGAATTCCGGGCATTGGAGCAAAAATAAATACAAAGATAAAAGAGATTCTTGAAAGTGGAGAGCTGATGGCTGCGAAAGTAGTTCGCGAAGAACGACAATTTAATATACTTGATGAATTAATCGGTATTCACGGTATTGGACCTACCAAGGCACGTGAGCTTGTTTCAAAGCATAAAATACGCTCCATTGATGATCTACGACAAAAGTATGAGGCAGACCATTCAATCTTGAATGACGTTCAAGTACTTGGGCTAAAATATTACGAAGATATATTGGAAAGGATTCCGCGAACAGAAATGATGGAACATGAAAAACTACTTTTACACAATATCCGCGAAGTGAGCCACGAATTTGATGCCATGATTGTAGGAAGTTATCGTCGTGAACTAGCAAACAGTGGCGACATTGATGTCATATTGAAGCTTCCAAAGAACATTTCGGCAAAAACAGCCGGCGAATTATTCAAAGGAGTGGTTGATCAATTAAAAAGCGAAGGCTATATCTTGGATATATTGGCAAAAGGGGCAAAAAAATGTATGGCCATCGTGAAGATCGGTAATGGTAAGGCGAGGCGGTTGGATTTGCTTCTTACACCGGAGGACGAATATAGTTATGCTCTATTATACTTTACAGGATCCGGTCCATTCAATGTGGTAATGCGCCAATATGCTTTGGAAAAAGGGTACAGTCTCAATGAACACCGTATGATAATCGTATCAGATGTTGAACCAAAACCGTCTGCTATTCCCGAATTGCTGACTGAAAAAGATATATTTGAATTCCTTAAAATTCCATATATTAAACCGGTAGATAGAACACCTGAGGAATTTGAGAGGGCACGTTTGGCTCAAGAGCAAGGCGCAAATGTAGTTGTAAAGAGGGGAAGAGGACGTCCTAAGAAAGTCCTATAAATAATAAAAACAAAGATGTAAAAACAAAAATATATATTGCTTATTTAGAACATCGTATAAATATGATTGAGACTGTATCAAATATCGTTGGATGGCTGCTAAGCATACTCGGCCTTATCCTTTTGGTTGTTTCTTATACCTACATAGCCAAACTTGAACAGATAGACTGTAAGTGCGCGGAACATCCTTACCGTAATTTCATCAAGGGATACATCATCTTCGCCATCGTCTTCCTGTTGCTGATGATGGTATTCCCCGCCAGCAAGGCTGGAAAGATGTTCGGTATGACGGGTGCCTTTATCTATGCCGCTCTGGCCTTCCTGTTCACCGTTGCCAGTGTGGTGTTCTTCGTATATGCCCTCATGTATGTTCGCTACCTGATGAAGGCGAAGTGCATGTGCTCCGAGGATGGTCGACGAACAGCACTCTATGTTTGGTCTATCGCGGAATTGGTAATCTTGGGTGTAATTGTTGTCGTCCCTCTAATCGCTATTTTGGCCATTACTACCATCGGTCTGGTTACTGGCGGAGTGAAACAGATATCGCGAACATCTCCTTCCGTGGTTGAAGCCGTCTCCAACCCCATCAAGTCCGCCCGCCGTGTTCCAGGTGTCCTTCGCCGGGAGCTACGATCTCTTTCAAGGAGTTAAATTATTATAATCAACTCTAAAAAATTATAAATCATAAATCATAATTTATTTTTGTATTCAAATATTAATTGTATTTATTTTACAGGTTCAATGTGCGCCTGCCACCGGTCTGTTTTTTGCTCGCGGTTTGCCTTTTAGAGTTCATTACATCGGATGTAACACTTTCCAAAATACTGGCAATCTCGTCATCGTCATCTAATGAAATCGTCTCAATACGGTTCTGGTTCATATTATATCCGGTACTAACATCTTCAATATCATCGTGAATGTCCCTGATAATGGTCTCTATATCAACATCATTGCCACGCTGTTGAGGAGGCGAAGGGCGCTTGGTAGTCATATTAGGTGGGGGAGGCATTTTTGGATTGCCACTACCCATTAGATTTGACATCATACCAAATAGGCCGCTCATACCGCCTTGTTGAGGTTCTTGCGAGGCTTGTCCGCCGCCAAACATATTCTTACCAAGTTGATTTACAGAGGCTTGCTGGAACTGCTTCATTAGATCAGGATTAGCACGCAATACTTCCTCTACACCAGGCAGGGGCGTTTTCTTGAACATACTGTTTGTAAGATGGAACATGAATGCGGAGCCTGAAAGAGACATCATTAGTCGCAATTCAGGCGCCATCTTCTTACCAGCACCCTTGTATTTGTCATGAAGTTCTTCAAAAATGTCATCATAATCGTTAATGCTCTCATGAACCTGTTCGCTCCAACCATCCAGCTTTACTTCAAAAGGATCAAAGCGTGTATTTAGGAACTCAATACCCGTAACAAGAGCCATCATCATTTTGCGCTGGAAACGCACACTGGCATCTACTTCTTTTTCACGCAGAATACGATGATATTCGGCACGCATTTCTTCCAGATCGGATTGAACACTAAATTTACGAGGAAGCCTATATCCTTTGCTTTCCAGACGTTCCAATTGATAGAGGATCTCGCGCTTCTCATTCATCTCTGCCTCCATACGACCACGCTCAGAAACCATACGAGCTGCTGTAGGATCTGCGTATGCTCCTCCATTTCGGTTCATATTTGTATTTGTATTCATACGAGGTTGTATAGGAGCATTGTCAGAAACATAGCTTTCTGTATCATCTGCTTCGCTCTCCGTATAATCTGTTCCATCTCGGCTATCTTGTCCACTTGATCGTGATATAACATCGCTTGAAACTTTACGCATATTAATCAATGGGTCTACTCCACCAAATCCTTGTTGGTTTGACATGGCGGATGAATTGTTGAATGGTCGCGGCATCTGTGGCATCTGTGGCATTTGTTGCATTCCGTTATCAGGAATACGGAAAGGGCGGGAGTTATCATTCGCGCCAATCTCGAGTACATCGTCTTCGTCATCGCTGCGAAGCAAAATAGAGGGTCCTTGCATCATACTTCTCTTATATCATGAAATGTATATTTACCTTTAAACCTTAAACGCGATCTATATGTTCATAGTAAAGGGGCTTATTAGGATCATATTCTTTCTTGCCCAGCTGACGGCCTGAAGAATACTATCTGCCAGATCATCCCCTTTGCGATGACAATTGAAATGGTGTTGAATCGCGGTGTCATGCGATATATAATGCTTACATAATTGAACTGCTAACCATTTATTTACTTGATATGGCTTACTATATACAGGCGCGTTCTTGCGTAAATTTTCGGCGTATTCTCCGTGTCCTTGAAGCTTTAGGGAGGCATTAATCATATATACAGAGGTTATAATACCTTCCCAGTGTCGTCGCAACATAAAATAGTTATAAATCGCCATCTGTACGGACTTCATTGTTCCGTTCAAATGGGATGGCTGGTTCTCTATGAGCACATAATCAATTTGTTCAACTTGGAACTTGGTACGAAGATTGTCTATGAGCTCATCCATATGAGCATATACGCGAAGGGTTAATTCCTCTATCGTAGGGCGCTTCTTCTCATCTGGTGTCTGTAATTGAATAATATCCCAAACCATAATCTCCGTAAGAGGCGTATTATGAATAGCATCACTGACCTGCTCTGTTCGTAACGAACAACATGCCAGATTACGGATACCTATGTCAAATGATATTATTACAGGCATGATGGATCCTAATATATAGTGATTTTTGTTATATTCTTATTTGTCTTTGTCATTTTTGAATAAAAAGAAGATGGATAGTTTTTAGAACCCAAAACACCTCTTTTGGGTTCTAAAAATTTAGTGAGCATTATTTTGTGATGAATTTCCTAATCGTTTACGCTTCATATTATTCCAAATACCCTTCTGTATCTGCTGTATAATTGCGGGACTATAGGTGCGAATATTATTTTTAAGAATAATCTTGGTTATATAAAGCCAAAAATCATCTGTTTTGTACATAGCATTTAGTTCGGCTATATTACGACAGTGTTTGGCAAGCCATACATATTGGTTTGCTAACACTTCTGTCCGGTCTGTACTTTGTTGCTTTACTGGACAAATAAGACTTTGATTCACGAGTGAAAGTATATGTTGTTGGATAGATGGATTTGACATAGCATCTGCTGGTATTAAATCTAACAACGGTTCAAACAATGTGAAATTGTAGTCTGGGCATAGCAACAGACGATCGGTTCTATCTAAAAATACGGCATTGTTGTCTATAATCATTAACTGATTTTCTAAAATATAAGCCTGTTCCTGACGCGAATAAGGTTTTGTTCCTTTTACAGTAATCGCCCTCATAATACGAGGCATAATCTTATGTAGCGATTTGCGATAATTGCCTGCTCCATCTACTACACAGTCCGGTCGTGTAAAAAGGGGTCGGTTGAACTTGATATTGTGTTGTTTTTCAATCCATGAAATTTCCTGATGAGCCCAGTCTTTATGACTTGCCGTATATACAAAGAAATGGACGTTGTTATATATTTTTTTCATGGCATGAACAAAGCTTGCTACGCCTGGACGAACAAGACTTTGATCCGGACTATACGCCCGTGAACAAGTTGAAATAGACGGCACTCTGTAGCCCATTTTTTTCAATATTGTAAGAAGACTGTACTGTTGTGTCTGATAGGAACAATTGCCTATTAGTGTCCCGTCAATATCAATGACAAATACATAGGGAAGGTCTATACCCATACTCTATAGTAAGGGTACGATTTTCTATGCGGCAATCGGTAAGGAAGACGCCGGAGCTACACATTTCACACGGATCTCGCGTAGTTCTTTGGATAATTTGTCATAGGTTGAGGTAAGCTTATATAGAAGCGCTATAAGTAAAATGATTACGATAACTGCGACAAGGTTCATAGGTTCTACGGTATATATCTGTATTTAAGAGAGATGATATATATTCAAGCGTACGGTAAAATATTTTCTCTATCTCTATTTGAGTCACTTATCCCTCTCCCCAAAAACAGCGGGGGGGGAGAGGAGAAGGGAGGGAGACTCATAAAAGGTGGTTTGACCGGTAAATTATAGGTACCTATTTTGCGATTAAATTGAGAATTTTAATTGATAATTTAGTATCTAAAATTAATTTAAATTACACAAAACAATGAAAAAATTACATTGTTTTATGCTTAAAGTAAAAAGCTTGAGATTTACATTCAACAGCATTGAAAAAAAACGCCTTTTTATTTCCATAATTTTAAAAAATTTCAAAAACTTTCAAAAACTTTCATAAAATGTTGAAATTTTTCAATGCTGTTGAATGTAAATTCCGGCTTTTCATTTTTAAACATAAAAACGACATAATTTTACATAAAGCAATGTAAAACTCATTTTTATTTCAATTTAATCGCAAATTACCGATTAATTATCATTAAATTAGCTATATAGGCTATATTAGGGCATTTCAGACATCTTGCCTTTAGAGGGTTTGTACTGTTAGAGGGTATTTTTATCAATTTATTCGGTAAATGTTCAATTAAATCTTTTTTATACCTAAAATGTCAAATTTTAACAATAATAATGATATTTATATATTCATACTATAATTTTTTACAATAAATTTTTTATAATATAAATGTAATATTTCTATATTTTTAGAAATAAGAGGGTAAATCAACATTTTTTAATCGGTACTTTATAATTAAAATGGAAAAACCTTGGTGGTAACTCAACTTTGTAAACTTTGTAATTGTTTATAGGAGTCTAATTTAACTCATTTTATTCGGTAAATGTTCAATTAAATCTTTTTTATACCTAAAATGTTAATATTTTAACAATAATAATGATATTTATATATTCATATTATAATTTATTATAATAATTGTTTTATAATATAAATGTAATAATTCATTATTTTTAGTAATAAGAGGGTAAATCACTCTATTTTAATTGATAATTTACTATTAAATAAAAAAACCTTGGTGGTAACTCAACTTTGTAAACTTTGTAATTGTTTATACGAGGCTACTTTAAATCTAATTTAATAGTAAATTACCGATTAAAAATGAAAAGGAGGGCCTATATGCCTATTTTTACATTTTTATCATTCATAATGTAATAATGCATCATTTTTAGAAACAATCAATAATGCTGTAGAACTATTTAAAGCAGAATATGGTAATAAAGCATAACATATAATCGTAGCATAATAAATAGTACAAATAGTACAAATAGTATAAATACAATGAGAAGAACTAGTAAATCTGTAGAATCATTATCTGATATTCTTCACAAGATCGAACAGCAACCACTTACGAGTCATACAAATATTACTATGCAAACATACCCTATTTCTGTAAAACGACAAGGGGTACTGTTTGAATTAATAGAAGTAAAACAAGACATTTTATCAATTCGCTATATCACAAATGATGAATATCCATCTCTATGGCTTACGAGTGACGGTAAGATAATTACTAAAAAAAATAATTGGTATGGTGAATTATTAGAAGTTTCCTATGTCCCAATACAACCTGTTAGACATAGTAGTATATGTATAATGACAGACCGAAAAACGGACGGCAGTCTGGTAATAATATTTGCGGACCGTGTCAATAATCTTACGAATATTCATTATGTATCTAATAAAAGTAAAACAAGTACCCTTTCCAATGTAGAAGGGTATATAGAATGTATACCGTCTTTAAGTGTAATTAAAAAAGTACATTGGGGCCTTAATGGAACACCTGAAGAAAAGATAAGGGAACATATTTCAGAATACTATACGATTACGGGGCGGGAAAAAGATCGTATCCTTATAAAAGTTATTATAAATGATATAAAAACTGCTATACCAGATTTTAAGGAAAAGTTAGAGCCTATATTATTGGATATGGGGGTACAAAAGAAACGATATACTGCTGGTATGTGTTTTTCAGGTATAACAAAAAGGGATGACACTATAAATAATACCACCATTTATGATAAGGTAGATGATCTTAAAAAACAACATCGTAATTTAAAAAGGGCATTCTGGCTATATATACAGTCATTGCCTACAAACGAATGTATTGAAAACGACATTATGCCATTGATTATATGATCTTGTGACAAGTAAAACGATATGTGTTTTTACAACAAAAATTAAGAACAAATACAATAAACAATAATAATATTATTTTTAACACACGAACATGTAGCCATATTAATTAACAAATACCATAGCTCCCATACCTGACATTACTCTGAAAATATTGTAATAAGTAGCATATGCCACCGACTGATATTCAATATTTGTATCCGTAGGCATATTCATGGTAAGATATAGTTGTATTTTGTTAATCATAGATGCATTAAATGTACCACTTGGTTGATTTTTTTCGGGATATAGGGAAAAACTGTATACTTGAACACCGTCCCGAGGACTATTGGTATGATATTGGTAAGGTTGCATTTGATTAAAATATTCATACGACTTTTCCTCAAAACGATCAAGACCATTCCACATGACTTTCGCAGTTTTCAAGATAATTTGTGTTGTCTGGGAGGCATCATAAGGCATATTAAATGTAAAATTGGTCCATTCATTGTAATCATTAACATCATTTCTACGCAAGATCCATATGATCTCCTTTATAGGATTTTGTATAATAAGATCCATTACACCTACCGTTGTAAAACCGGATGTTTCCATGCGATATACGCGTTCTACAAGATAATCGGTTGAAGTTGCCGCCACCTGACGGCGTTCGTCGTCATCTAAAAATATATAATTACAGTCAAGATATCCGTCAATATCAATAAGAGCATTGGGTCCGCCACCACCCGGAACTAAGAATCGCCCAATAGATACATCCGCATTAGGATACAAAGCTCTATATTTAGATGGACTATAGTATATACCACTCTCTGTATCATAAACCTGATATAGATCTTCTATGCCTCTAAACTCAAGTGAAATTTCAACATTCTGATATTGCAATGCTACGAGAGGCAGTGCCAAACCCGGATTTTTTGTAAACCAAAAATTTAACGGCATAAAGAATCGCTTCGACGGTATGGACGGTGTAGCTACACCATTCACGACTGTATATGCCGGATAGTATTGATAATCTAACCAATTATTTTCAATTACGATACGATTATTAAGAGCAGTAGGATTTGTAAATTCATAAGTATTTCCGGTCATTTTATCATAAGCAGTACGCTTACTCGTCGTAAGAGTTAATTCATTCCATATATCAAGCCACTCACCGTATTGAATATCTATAAGATTTGTATCAACTCTCACAGAAGCAGAATATATCATATAATTGGCAACCTTATCAATCCATTTGAAGCGAAGATTTCCATCAGAATATATGGCAGGCAATTGAAATGCGAAAAATACATCGTACAACAGATCTGCTATACGACCAATTCTACAAGTTGCAATTGTATGAGATGACTTGTCAAGGACGGGTTTAGTTAGAAATGTTTGATGTACAGACTCCATAGCAAAATTGGTATGCTTACGATATACGAATTGGAAATAGCTTAATTTAGCAGAACCCGTAAGATATATATCTTGTTGCCCTCTGGCAACAAGTTGCATTAGTCCTCCAGGCATTGTGTTGTTTGGTTACTACTCTAATGAGATATTAGACATTTTCGGCTTATATCAACCTTAAAATAAAAAAATGAATAATCTCAGCTGTTAAATTATTAATACTTGATAATATGAAGAATAATACAGACTGTATTGCGGTGATAAGAACATTCTACTCTCCGGTAGATAATAACAAAGATGATGAGCTTGTATATACAAAAGAGTTTATCTTCCGCGACTGTATTAATTGTAGAAGATACTGTATTGATTTTGATGTGAATAAAAAAAGATCGTATATTTCTAATATAACGGAACACGAAACTGGTTTCTTTGATAGAATTTCAGAGGCGTCTTCGGGTAAAACACTATTTAATACCTATGTATCCGAAGGTATTGATCCTGTACCAGTGAAGAGCATCCAATACAATCAAAAATATGAATATTTACACGAATTCTTTGTAATCTATAACGGTGTATATGATGAATATTCTCTTATAAAATCATCACAGGGAGACGGAGTTAGTATTAATTATAATAGTAATTATATGGTAATTAAAAATTACGACGAGGATGACGAGGATGACGAGGATGACGAATATGACGACAATTATGATAAATACAAGTAAAAAAATAAATATCAAAATAAAAATAATAGTTATTTTTGTTCTCTTTTTAGAGTTGCTATTTTTTCAATACATGCCTTTACATCGTCATACAAGCATGGAATATCAGGATACATACTTTGTAGGAAGGATGAATCCAATTGATTATTAGATCTTTTACTTTTAAGTATAGCATCTTGCTCGTCAATTGTAAAATTTTTCCAAGTTTTTGTTGGATCAACAATATCCCTATAGAGCGAAAGTATTTCGTTATGTTCCATAATGCCTGGGTTCGCGAGATTAATTGTTCCCGTCGTTCCCTTTTCTATCATATCAAGAAGCACTGGCAACAATGTGGGCAGAACAGTCATCGTATTCGGTATACTACAAATCTTTTCATATTCCACAATCTTTGTAATAAAATTACGCGGCGCCATATCATCCGTAATAGGCATACGGATCCTTACATTCAGCGTGTTGCTTTTTACAAGTTTCATAAGACGATCTGTAAAGCCCTTGACAACGGAATAAGATGAACCGAAGAAATCAGGCTTAGCGTCTTCTGTATATTTGTTCTCTTCTGGATTACTGCTAAAGATACAGCCCGTTCCCAGATAGGTAAAATGAATCCCGCGTTCCTTACATAGCATAGCAAGTGAGATAGGGGCATATAGATTGTCTTTTACATTTTCTACCAGTTTTCCAGGCTGTTCAAGATAATCAATTGTATTGATACCCTCACCATGCGTACGACCAATAAAGGAAATGACGCGATCGGGTTTGACAGAATCTAATAGCTTTTCCACAGCTTCCGTGTCATCTGCTCTCACATCGGGACATAGGATCTCGTGTTGATTTGTTTGTAATAGCGGTAGGAAGTATGATGCTATCCATCCGCGTGATCCAAAAAATAGAATTTTCATTTTTAGATTATATATAAATATATATGTAATAATTGCTTATTATACTTTTATTTTTACTTTTACTTAAGTTGATGTAAGTTGTCTCTTAGTACCATTTGTAGATGAAAGATCGTATAGATAACTTAGTAAAGATGTCCCCGACGGAGGTGTAGCATAATTTTTACTAAATCCAGCTTGATACATTGAAACGATATTTCGTGTATTTAATACATAGTTAAAATAGGATAAATCTGCCATCATCATCTTTTGAACTTGTGTGTTTGAAGCTACTTTTGTTGTATTAGCAGTTCCATCTTTTGTCCAATTTAACTGGGGAAATACATATAGGTTTCCATTGTTCGGTTTTAATATAGATGGAGTTACGTCCGTTTGATCTAATTTACTATCTACATATTGGTCTAATTCAAGAACACCATTTATGTATATATGTACGCGCGTCTTATTTCGTATTGGAAGAGAATCAGCTGGATAGGTATCCTGAATAACGACCGTTACCATAAACCATTTCTTATTAAAATTCGGTCTGCTCTTAAAGCCTCTAACCGACACCTTGTATGAGTTTGCTTCATCCCAATCTTTGTTTCCCACATCACAGCGATTTTTTGATCCTTCATGAACAATATCAGGAGAGGCTTGTGTATTAAATTCTACGGTAAGTGAATCGCCTTTATTTTCCAATTTTATAAGGGGACATTTTACATAAACATCGTGTTTATCACTATTACAAATATTTTTATATTTTACAACCTTATCCGTACCACGCAAGAGCAAAACAACATCCTGTGTACTCAGTCCTGTATCCGGTGTTGTCGTAGTATCCGTATCTGTATAGAACCCTGGATCTTGATAGATCCAGAAATTATATGAAAATTCAATGCCACCAGACTGGTTCACAGAAGGTCGCAGATCCATATAAAGGCCTCCATTGTCTATTGTTGTACTATACGTTTCTTTATTTGAAATTGCCATATCTTTTACGCCCTTGAATATATCCAGGCGATTCTGTAGTTTGTTATTTTGCCTGAGCGAATTAAGAGCTTCGCGATTAAATACATAGTATGCCAATATGAATAAGATAAGCACAACAGCAATAGCCGCTAATATCTGTAAGGTTGTACCAAGAATAGCCATTCAATATATCTATATTAACATAAAGAAAACATTACTTTATCTTAATAATAAATATATATATATATGCGTATTACAACCGTTATTAATATAAAAGGAAACCGTATTCCGTCCAGTATATCAAGTAGTTCATTATATACTCTTTCTTCTCAAAATACGATGATGGGATTTCATAAACGAGTAAGGCAAAATAATTTAGATATAGATACTTCGTGTACAAAAACAAATTTACTGCTTTTTGTTTACCAACAGGACGCGATAGATGTTGTAAAGACGATGGAAAACACACAAGGAAAATTATTACGATTTACAAGAGATATTGATTTTATTAATCACAAGAGTGCTATACTCGACAATATAAACGATATAGATGTATCCAAATATAAAATAAATAATAGCAAAGTATCTATGAATATTGAAGCAATTCCGTATAACTATTTAGAAAAATTATGTAATATTCACTATTTTGATATGCTTATTGTTTATAATAAGACGATAACTGAAATAGCAAATGATAGATATGAATTAGATCTCGAATGTTATGAATTTAATACAGTGGAATTACCAAATAGAATGATTCAAGAAAATATGTTAAGAGATTTATTGTATTAACCAAAAATTTCAGGTTTTCGATATACGGGATTACGAACACCGTATTGATTTGTCATACTTCCAATTCCAATCGTATTGGCAAACTTTCCGGCGGCGGTAAGATAGATTGGACCCTGCGTGTATATATTGTACATATCCTGCACATTAAGATCATAATTAAAGAATTGTACGAGGGAAACAAGACCAGAGAATCCTACTCCTGTTGAACTTTCGCTTGATCCACCTACATACACATTGCCCTTTCGGTCAAGCGACATATTTGTTAGCTTTGGTGTTACTTCAAATGTTTGAATTGTGGCATCCGTGCTCGAGACAGGTAGAGTTCCAGTTACAGTTACTTTTTTGTTTGTCGTACTTGTTTTTACAAGCTCGCCGTCTACATAAGATGCTATGCTTCCTCCATTTACATTTTCATTTACAACAACACCTATATGTACCCACCTTTGAATAGGTACATAATCCACTGTTATACCTCGCATAGCAGAAGCATATTGTAGTTTTACAAAATTGGTTTCATTGGCAAGTTCTGTCTTATCTGTTTCTTGTACTGACTTGCTGTCTATTGTATCAAACGCTATGTATAGTTTATTAATAGAAGGATCCATGAATACTGTGGGTGATCCAGACATAGCATCTTTCTCGTCGCCACGGTGGAGGACATGCTTCATAATACCAGAGTTTTTGTCAAGATTATGGATGTACATCCAGAATGAAAATGAGAATCGTTTTCCGTTCAATGCATCAGGAATATCTGTACCATTTCCCCTTGTTACAACGGAACCGAGAACAGGATTCTCTGTTTCCGGAACAATAAACGATTTACGATCAATCGATTTTGTCTGAACAATACGATATATAATCCATCCTACCGTAAAACCTACAACAACGGTTATAATCAGACCAAGAACAACCATTATTTTTTTACTTTTTAAAAAACCCATCACACCTGATGATACTGTAGAACCTGTGGATGATTCATACATAGATGGTGATAAATCAGACCTTTGTTCTGCGTTCATGTGTTATTATCTGTATCTACGGAAGAAAATTTCTTATTCTTCTTATTTTTCATGATTTTCTTTAGTGCATAGAAATAATTGCCAACATGTTTCCATGGAAAATTATCATGATAAGACTGTTTTTCCATTTTTTTATGAAGTGACATTTGACTTAATGCCTTTGTAAAATCGGCTAAAGAAGTGTCATTTCCATTTTTCTTTTTCTTTAAATTTTTAAGGAGAAAACAAGGAGCCCTACATAGATGCTCTGTGTATATAGAATTACCTATTTCATCCGTATTTGTATATGTATGTACAGATGTATTGATCATCGTATCCCATTCTGTCATGCATTTTAAAATTTCAGAATATATTTTCCCCTTCTGCGCTTTTGTACCTTTACGCATATCTATTTCTGCTGGAAGATTTTCATGAAACCGTAATGGATTCATCCATAGATCTTCTTCAAATAACATATGCGCTATTTCAATACTTGGATCGTTATATAGAGTATCAATATCAGGCATCCGGTCTATGATATATGTTTCGTCGGTAGTAGTAGTACGGTTTTTCTTTAGTAATTCATATTCAAGTGAATTTAAAGCATGTAACATATTCCCATTTACACTTTCGGAAATGGCAAGAAGAATTTCTGCGGATATGGATATATTACACCTTTTCGTATGAGCAAGTAGCATTAACATCACATCCGTATCAGATGGCTTTTTTAAATATATGGATTTACAATATCGTTTTAAATCGCCCAGCTTTTTCTCCACATTTGTATTACATGCTATGATGATTGGAATATATGGTAATGCTTTGTTATTTGTAGCATTTATAAGATTATACAATACAGAGGGCATATTGCGATCATTGTTTATAAGTATTTCAAATTCATCTATAAAGATGATCTTTTTTCTGATCTGTTGTAATAATACATCTTCCAAATTTGTAGAAGACATCTTTACAATAAGATCATCCATCTCTTTTGTAGAATGACACGTAGAACTGTCTATCTTTTTGATAGTAATACCAATTTTTTGGCATATTGTTTCTACACCATATGTTTTTCCAACTCCTGGAGAACCAATGATTAATAAACATGCTGAATTGTTTAGCTCTTTTTTAGGATTATCTATACTGTCGTGTAGCCATTTATAAATCTCCTCAAAATAAAAAGTATTCCCAAATAGATTAACATCATCTGTTATCATTTTCTTCATTGTAAATTATATTATATTTTTATTCTTAATTCTCAATTCTCAATTCTCAATTCTCAATTTTACAAATATCCGTTCATATATTTAAGGCTCGTACATAACAAAATCAAGCCAAGTGGCAATAATGTACATAATTATACCTGCCAGAGGGACAATAAACCCAAAAGCGAACATATTTGTATTTTCATCATTGTCCATACCCCATCTTTTAAGACGACCGTCGTGTGTAAACATAATAGCAGGTCTTATCAATAATAGGATGATAATAAAAGTTATATATAGCAAAAGTGCCACATGTAGTCTTGTTAAGTTTAGGGATATCATTATTTAATTCACTACATGTGTCCTAGAAAAATATTCACTCGTGATGTGTAGAGTAATCGTATCCACCGTTTCGTTGTATCATACATAAAAATAAAATGGATAAAATGGATATATTATATACCGTTTCTTTGCTATTTGTCATGATAGCATTAATTGTAATTATATTTAGGATGGATTCGCGATATAATAAGCGTAAAATGATTGTTGTATTGGATAAGAGACAACGTCATCCTTACCGTTATATGTATCATTCACAACACCGTGGTAGAAATATGCTTAAAAATTATAGAAGAGAGAGATTTGAGGATATATCCATTGATATCAATAAACAAGTACTTACAACAAGCCTAACAAATATGAAGCCCATACTTGATGAAAGATCTCAAGAAGTAGATATTGATTTTATGGAAACGATGGTTGGTGTTCTGGAAAAGGGGACAAATATTCCAAACAATTGGCAGGGTACCACACTTTGTATAGACGACATATATCTAAATAGAGTCATGTCCGGCAATAAAGGAACACATACAAAAATAAAAAAGGAGGGATATTTTGTTAGACTATTACACCGTGATAATAAAGATAAAATGAATTTACCTTATGATATTGTAAATAAAAAAATAGGAGTATTTGATATATGTGAAAAACATCTCGTACAGTCTATTGCTTACGGATATCGTGTTCAAAATATAGAGCCAATTATTAATGTAAATTTTATTCCCAAAAGAATGTGGAACAATCTTGAAAAGCTTTTATTAGACGAATATGATATTATATTTGCCTATATAATACAAGGTAGCGAATTTGAAAAACTAATATATTCACAAGAAGTTTATATAACCGGTTTTGATAAACTGGATATATCCAGAGTAAAAATTACATATCCTTACATAACGATGCGAGATTCGTATATGGAAGATGTATATGATTGGAAAGCAATTAAAGTACCCAAGGCGCTCTATAAAAAAGAAGGAATTATAAATCTTTTATGGTTTTCACATAATCTATTTATCATTGGAGAACCGAAGAATGCTCCAGTAACATCTCCAAATATGGAAACATTTATAACACGACTTACTGTTTCAAAGGAGATGTCAGATCCAGCATATCGGTGCTATGGGGATATAACAAATGAGAATAGAGCCCTTTGTAATTCATCGTATGATCAATTGGGAAGACCGAAAGAGTACCAAACATATTGGGATATTCCTTGTACAGAAAATGAAGAATGTCCTTTTTATAAAGCAAATAAAAATTACCCAAATAGTTTTGGCGGGTGTACACAAAATGGTACTTGTGAGTTCCCAGTTGGTATTAATAGGCAGGCATACATAAAATATAAAGACGAATTTCCATTTACACCTTTTTGTTATGGTTGCGATGAGAACATAGAAGACTGTTGCAAAGATCAAAAAGAAAATCCTGAAAAATATCCTCAATTGTCTTCACCAGATTATGTTTTTCCAAATGATATTACACAAAGAGGTCCAAGAGGTCTTCAAACCACATTGAAACTCGTCTAAAAATATAAAAATCTCTTACGAGAATTTTGTATTTAGTATTTAGTATTTAGTATTTTAATTTCGTATTTTTCCATAGACCGTATTTATTTATCTCGTGTTCGCTTGTTATTTTTACTACATACCGTATCTTCCTCATTATCTTCATTCACTCTCTTTTTTTTACCGTCGTTTTCTACGATAACATCCTTATTATTGGCATCTTTTTGAACAGAATATCTATATGACAGTAGCAAATTGTTCATATTAATTTTCATACCACGAATACCTTCACATACACGCATTTTCTCAACACGAGTTAACATTGTCCATATAGCACCAGATATATGTCCTCTTAATTCATATGCTCTATTTTTCTGCTGTACAGTCATTTGATCCATAGGGATCATTTGTACCATATATGTATTGTATACAGGATGTTTGAAGACCGGAGGGACCATTCCTCTAAATAACATTTCAACAAGAGTATTCCACCTATCTCTTGGAATAATGAGTAGCATCATCTGTGGAATACATAGCTCATGAATATTAGGACAATCTATACCGTTGTCAGCACAATAGCTCATAATTTTTTTACGACACATATCATAATCGCATGAATATCTTTCAACTTTTTGTAATAGTATATTTGATTCTTCTAGATATTCTAAATAATAGGGAATTACTGCTTGAGGATGGAGTATATTTTGAGCCATTTTTAATACTTAATATTTATCATTTTCTCTCTATTTCAAATTTTATAATAACAATCATAAAAATAATAAAAATAATAAAAATAATTAAAATACCGATACATAGTAAGGTGCTGACAAATATATATTAATAATTATGAAAAAATTGAGTAATATCCCGCTTTTAACTGTATTACTTTTATTATTAGTATCTATACTATTAATGGTAAGAAATAGAGAATATTTTGCTATTCCAATAGCTGATAATGAAGTTTTAGCTCAAAAAAATCCGACAGATAATATATGGGATCGGCAAGAAATTCAAGATAGTCTTCCTATTGATTATATTGTTCAATATCCAAATACGTACTATTATGAGCTTAGTAATGAAGAATTTCTAAACGCTCTTACACATACATTTATTAGATCTATGATACAGATGAATGGCGCCGAATGGACAATCGAAACTCCTGTAGATAGATCTCATATTCCTCCAAAAGATATATCTTCTGGATATAATTTGATTGTTCCATGGCTGGAGGAAAAAATTAACTCTTCTGGTAATTTTAATATTCCTGGTGATAAAACAGCTCCGTTTCAAATAATACATGATTATTGGAAATCGTGGTCATCAAGTATATTCATACCAAATCGTTTTCTTTACACCGTAGATGTACTCATATTCCGTGAAGCAAAAAATCACGCGAAACACACGTCGTTTAAAATTGTCGTAGAGAATGAAAAAATAAAAGGCATTATAGAGATGGGTATAGTAGGCATTGTATTTGAGGATAAATTTGGGCTATTTCCCGTCTCACATTCAGATAAAACAGATTTAGAAAATCTGTATCAACCATATGATGCAGACCCTTTAGCGTCAAATCCTTCTACATTGATTGATGACAATGTTGTAAATATAGAGATTGACAAACGCGAACGTGATAATAAACGTGTTGAAAAAATTAATAAATATTTACAACAAACAACAGAGGTGTTATAATACGATTCTTACCAATCATAGAAATTATCTACATTGGCTTCGTCAGGATCTTGTGTTCGCATTTCAAATTCAAGTGCTCCTTCCAGATCTGCTCGTTCATCTTCTGTTTGCATATTTGTAATATTTTCCACAATGTTTTCCAAAGTAGCGCCTGTACTTTCTATATCAATACGAATTCCTTGTAATTTTGCCTGTTTAATAATCTTGTTCAGCTCTGGATTTAGCTCGTATTTTTTGATAGATTCTATCTTATTTTTCTCTCGTATTTCAGATATTTTCTTTTCGATCTCTTCCATGGAAGGTGTAGATCTCATCTCTATATGTCTTTTTAGTTCCTTACCAATATAGGAAGCAGTATCTTCTATAAAGTTAGATTTTACAACCCTATTAATGGTAATGGTCTTTTTGTTATGTTCTACATCACCAGGTAAGCATAATGTTCGGTAAAATACATACTGTACGATTGATTTCAGTTCGCCTATTTCGTTTTCAGGTATAGTTAAACTTTTAATTAAATCCATTATGTCTTTCGCCTTTTGAACTTCCGTATCTATAAGATTTGTTTCTATTTCGTACAGCATTTTGGGATTTACAATTGATCCGGATATAGCTTCTTTTAAATTTTTTGAATACATATAGAAATCAAAACATACTTGAGTAAATAATCCAAATATTTCTTGAATAGACATGCCTTCCATATTTTTTAACATCTTTTTATCCATTTGAGTATTTGTAGTTTTATACAAAGCTTCCAAATATCTATTTGATTCGTCATCTAATTGTTGAATAATTTGACGATTCTCAATGTTCATAATTTTATCTTTTATATTTTGTGGAATAAATGGCATTTTTACAACGCTTTCTTTCCAATCTATTATTGGTTCTGCTGCCAATGGTTCTTCTTTGATGCTTTCCATTCCTAAATCCTTTTCCAATTTCTTGAACTCCGTTTTGATTATAGGAATACCATAATAAATAAGACCAGGGCGTCTTTTTTGTCCTATACGCTCGCGTGCGAAGAAGTTTTTTGAAGCAATTAGCCGTTTGCTAAGATTGTTTGCTGCCAGATAGTCTAAATCAAGACGCGTATAACAGCAACCAAGAATATGTTTATGGCGTTCCTTAACATCTCTTAGAATGCTTGGTAATAATTGTAAGCTTTTGATGTAAGGTTTTAGAAGTTCATTTGATGTGAATATTTTTTGTTTCTTCAGTTTTATAATTGTATCATATGCTTCATTTGCTTCATCTACCATAAGTTTTCCTTGATATACAACTTCCCTATATGCTTGTTTCTTCATGGCATCTATTTCATGAGTAAAGTGTATAAAACCCACTTTGATCATATCTATAAGTTGATCATTTGAATAATCATCTACGAGATCGTGAATATTTGGTATATCATGACCTTCGTCGTGTAATATACAAACGAAATATTTCAAAACTCCTTTTTTACCTTCTCTTCCTTCTTCAATTGGAAATCCTATACCTGTAAGTTCGCTCTTACAAGGACCATTTGTAATTTCTTGAAGTAAAAACATATCATCCAGCATTAACGACTGGACATGAATGATCCAATAGGAAATAAACATAAAGAATAATTTATTACGCTGTTCTTTTAGTTTAATCCCAGCTTTTTGGTATGCGCTTTTTATGATTGTATGTTGATCAATTGGAAGAATTTTGATCGCCTCTTCCAAGGAACTCTCTGTTATTTTATCAATAATATCCTTGCGAATATTGTTATTAATCTCATACATAGCAATACCGATATCAATAATGGGAGGAGCGCGTTGTATCATCATTTTTATAAATTCATGAGGATTCCATGGCATATTTGTAAGTCGTTGTATCCGCGTAAGTATTTCACTTAAACTGCTTAATATTTTTCCCATAGGACTGGTATTATATTTTTCAAGGGCAAGGGTGAGCTCATCTTCCTCTTCTTCTAATTCTACATCGTCCTCGTTTTCTGGTTTATTTTCAACATAGGCGTCTACGCTTTCAACAACAAAATGTCCTACAATATCTGCTCCCAATGTTTCGTCAATCGGCTCAAATCCTTTTTTCAATTCATCTTTATCTGTATATTCTTTTACAAATGAACCGCTATTAAATAGTTCATATGCCTGTTCTGGATCAAGTGTTTTGGCAGAAAATGTGCTCTTTTTCATAATAGCATTTTCAAGATCTGTAAATATTTTTGTTTCACCACTCCCTTGCAATGTCTGTACAGCGACTCTAAATTCAGAAAGCAACATCCTTTCATCCAGATTTCTTAACATTTGGATATCTTTGATAAATTCGTCCAATTTGTATGATCCATTTTCCAAACCTTGTAGTTTTTTAGATAGAGGTATATATAATTCTGTTTTAAAGGGCTTTGCCAATACCATAGCAATGGCATTATTTATCAGTTCCGAATAAAGTGGAGCATCTGATGCCACATTGAGGCGCGATATAACACTATCCCAAAATAGCTTATGAAGCTTCACATAAGAAGTCTCGCTTATTTTGATATCTCGTTTCTCAATTTCAATTTTACCTCCTTTCTTCTTTTTCTTTTCTTTCTTCTCAGCCTTTTCTTTTACTCCCTTCTTCTCTTTCTTTACAACCTTCTTTTTCTTCTCTTCCTCTTCTTCCTTATCCTTTTTTACCTCTTCTGCTTCCTCTGCTTCTTCTGCTTTCACTTCGTCTATATCGGTATAATCAAGCGACTTTATCGTATCATATAAATCGTAATATGTATCTATATCTATATCTTCAAGATTCCTTCCATACAATTCAAAAAGAATACGAAGCGAATGGATATTACTTGTATTTTTTGGATTGATTTGGTTGATAATATATTTGAAAGACGGTACTATGGTTTTTGTAAAAATAGTAAAATAATCTAAATCTGTTTTATTACTCCCTTCTTTTTCTGCTAATTCTATTATTTTAGATTTATCTACATCTTTTTTACTAACAACACGGTCTGTCAAAGTTCGTACAGACGATTTTTCTATATGTTCATGAATATACATATTATTGACATGGTTCGCCTCATAGAAATTACCAGATAGAACACTGTAGTTTTCTTTATCTGCTTCAAGACGTATATTTTCATTGTTCTCACCACTCTCCTCGCTTGTAAGATTAATAAGAATTCTCTTTCCACGAGGAATATTTATTTTGTTCTCATTTTCAATGCTCTCTATTTTTTCAAATGGTTCATGTAATTCTGCCTTTATTTGTTCGCGTATTCCATAACTTGGATTCTTCTTTATATTTTCAAGAGTACTAAAATATTCTTGTTCGCTTTCTTCTGTATCAAATGCTTTTCGTTTGGCATTTACATTGTAAATAATATGCTTAAAATATCGTTCAAAACGATCGGTTGGATTCGTAATATTTTTATGAAGATCAAAATATGTATCTGCTATAGCAGGTCTTTCTTCAAACATTCGCAGCAATGTGTTATATATCTCTTCATCTGAAAGTGCTACAAAATTAGGATTTTTTTCCAAAAGCTCTTCTATGCTTACGATCTCTCGTATATATATTTCTGGAAGTTCTTCATCAAGATATACCCAGTTATCTTGTTGTACAGACATATTCTATAAAAAGAAGCGTTTATCCTTACATTATGATATTATTTTAATACATTTTTGATTTACCCATATCTATATGATTATGCCTTCTTGACAGGCGCTTCTTTCTTTGTTTTTATTTTTTCTTTTTCTTTTTCTTCTACTTTCCCCTTCTTTGTTTCCTGATTCATTTGAATAAATCGCAACCATTCGTTTGATACACCTGTCATGGTTGTACGAATCCATGAGCAATTATCCATGAGCAGAGACCAAGCAAAAGATACATCTCGTTTAATCGTCTTATCTTCAAACATTACGCGCAACAACATCGTCGGGTCAAGTGGATGAGGACAAATATAACCTACATAGGAAATCTTTGTATCTTGGAACATCTGCCCTTCACGCACATGACGATTGAACATAAGAGATTGTAGTAAATTTCCCAGAGTATCATCTTCGTTTTCAAATGTAAATTCAAAACCATTTTCAATCTCCTTGCATACAACATACTCTTCTTCGTGTTGAATCGCCTTATCCAATTTGCCAATAATACTATCCAATGCTTTTACAAAGATATATCTAGCAGCTTCTATTTCTTTCATTGCTCCTCCATTTTCTATTTCAAAGGAGAATTCAATTGCTATAGGTTCATTATATTCATTTTTAATATACGCTCTTTCCTTATTAAGAATCCCGTCTGCTTTTTCCGCTTCCACTGGATCTTGAATGAACAGAAAGGAGCACATAGATACGGAAGAGAAGGAAGCATGATTTTTAGCAGTTGATTTTACGGGACGGGCGATAAGATTAAGTAATTCGCTTGATCTCAACCTTGTAATAAGAACCGGGCTGTTTGATATTTTATTTGCCGGAAAGATCGTTCGCAGTTCTTTTTCAGTAAGCATTTTATCATCCCTTGTGCCCTTGAAATCGTGTGTAGTCACATCAATTGTAACGTCTTTCTTGTTTTCTACAGAGAGCGTGAATTCATAAAGTCCCTCTTGAAAACCATCTATTTCTTCTTCCGTCATATGAAGAGGTATCATACCAACTCGGTGCGCCATAATCTCATTATGAAGAGGTCCTGTATTTTTAATGATATCAATGGTTGTTTCGCCTTCCCCGATAAACCCAATGGTAGGAATATCGGATAAGATTGTACGCCGAATAGAATTCACGATCGCTAAATCCGTATTTAGAATATCAAAGGTAACGCGCCCGAAAAGCGGGGCAATACGAAGATTTTGAAACATGATTATTTATATAATTTATTTGCTATGTTTGCTATTATATTGTAAGAGTAAGTATCCATCATATTTTATGTTTATACCATTTTGTGAATAGAACAAAAATAATCCATGTGCGTTATAAATATGCGAAGCAAAATCTTACAACTAAACAGTAATAAACATTAAGTAAGCCGCATAATGATTCTTTTTTATAGCGACTATTGTAATCATTCTAAAATGCTTCTTGACACGATACAGCGTCTTCAAGTAAAATGTATAACTCTTGTGTCTGTGGATGGATTGCGTGTGAATGGAAAGAAAGTGCCTCCTCAAATACATTCTGTTCCGGCATTTATGATCATGCCTTCTAAACAGTTATTATTTGGAAAACAAGTATTTGATTACTTACTCTTACCAGGTAAGGGTATTCTTGTATCCGGTGTTGCCAAACAGCAACAAATAGGAAAGGAAACGCCGCAGGAATCAGGCGAACCTAGCGCATTTACAATGAATATATCTAATCTTTCAGGTGATAGTTATTCATATATTGAAGACGGTGGGGTAAATAGTCATCGTAATTATGCATGGGCATCCATCAACGATGATTCCACTACATCATTGTCGTCCTCCCAACCATCAAACGAGACTACGACATTACAGTCAAATACTCGTATAAAAAAAGAGGTACTTGATTTTGAAGAATTTAAAGCGAAACGAGCGGAAGACTTAAATGTTATTGTTAATACAAATGTTAGTTCTCCACCGGTAAATACTTATTAAATGAACAATTTTGTATATTTATACACTTAAAATAGATAGATGGGTCGTTCCCCATACAAGATGACCTGTTTTTTTGACAAATTTCTTAGATATACTACAATTTACCTTTCTATTTATTCAAAAATAATAGATGCTAAATATTTATTCGGTCAATCGCGAAATCTCGTTAGTGATATAAACGGAACCTGTATTTATTCACCGTATTACAATGCTGACATTATAGATTTATATGGCGATGATACTTCTACGGAAGTATCCTTACCGTTTTCGTTTCCATTTTATCAAAATACATACAATAGTATAGGTGTATCTACAAATGGTTTGATTACACTTGGAACAATATCTAATATTTATAACAATGTGATTATACCTTCCGTCTCCGTCCCAAATAATTTTATAGCAGTTTTTTGGACAGATTTAATTGTAAATAGTAAAACCATTTTTATATACAAAACAGAATCTAACGCGATTATTCAATGGACAAATATCGGCTTTTATGGAACAGAAATTCCATTGGGAACATTTCAATCCATATTATACGCCAATGGTACTATCCAACTAAGATATATCACACTCATGGGTTCGGATATGTCATTTGGATCTACTGCTACAATCGGTATTGAAAACCATAGTGGTATGGATGGAATTTGTATTTCATTCCGTACTGCTTCTCTGGTTCCGGGAACGCTTTATACTTTTACTTATAATGTCAATACGAATAGCTATACTTATGATTATATAATTGATGATAATCATATTATTTTACTTCCAAATACAATGCCTAAAATACCGAATCTCATAGCACCATATTACAATATGGTATTTTCCGCAAATAGTGTTATTACTTTCATTTGGAATTCAGATGGAGCAAACTATTATAAGCTATATGTATCATTAGATGATTTGTTGGCATATATAGTATATCAAAACAATGAGCTATATTTAGATACGCAAGATATTGCGAATCTTACCAGTTCTATATATTATTGGAAGGTATATGCTTGTAATATATATGGTTGTACAGAATCTTGTATTCAACCATTCATTATAGAAGACTTTGCGATTCCTCCTCCACCACCTTCACCTCCGCCAAGCCCTTCCCCATCATCTCCGCCTCCACCAAGTCCTCCGCCACCAAGTCCTCCACCACCCTCACCGCCTCCACCCTCACCTCCGCCACCAAGTCCTCCACCACCCTCACCGCCTCCCCCAAGTCCTCCGCCACCAACACCTCCTTCGCCTATTTCGGATGTAGTAGTTATTCAGCAAATTGCTACAGTTATGACTACGGCTATTACTACAGTTGTAGCAACAAGTGTATCTTCGGTTATCGTATCCAGTGTAGCCGGTTCGGTTGGCGGCTCTATAGGTGGCGCTTCTTCGGTTCCCTCGCCAGCAGGTATTGTAAGTATGATTGCTACTGTACAGGCTATGAATATGAAAATGAATCTTCAAATTGGAGGTACGCCAGATAAGATAAAAGGTCTTGCCAGCGGTATAGGGTGGATAAATTTAGATTTTTCACTTCCTAAAAATACGAATAGTCGTCGTCTTCTTTTACAAGAAGAAACACGAAACCCATATGAACAGGCTGGCTCTCTTTTTGTATATTCTATTTTGCTATTCTTGTTGCCATTATCTATAATACATTATTGTTCTCAACATTACTTGGTGTCAAAAAAGGAAAAAAAGATAATTGGTATAATGCTTTTCCCGCAGATTGAATTGACAATAGCAATGCTTCTCATATCTCCCTATGGAAAAATAGCAGCATCTCTATTTTTACTAAGAACACCGGCAAGTATATTTGCTGGATTTGGAATGTTATGTGTAATACCAATCCCGCTAATTATTCTTAGTATATATGCTATAAAAAGGTATATTATAAATTATAGAATCCTAAAATATGTAGAATTCAAACATGAATATACAAAAGGCGGAATAATCCGCTTAGTTCGTCAAGCAATATTGGCATCACCCAGTAAGGGATATTGGAAGAGTAAGGATCATCATCTTATGGATATGTATGGTATATTTTTTAAAACAATTCGCGGTCCAGTATATACATTCAAAGATAAGATTGTACGATATGATTCACAGAAAGGTGTATATAAATGGGGAAAAGTAATAAAGATTCATGACCGATTTGAATACATTAGAACTTATTATAAAGCCTATTTTATTCTTCGTGTCTTATTGATTTCAATTTTGTTGAATGCTTTTCCGTATAGTACAGATGGTGATATGGTACAAACAATTCTTCTAATAATATTCGTATCTATTCATGTATATTTTATGCTGTTTGTATCTCCATTAAATACTCCAAAGGATCAATTGGTTGATGTAACCTCAAATATATGTGAATTAGGATTTTATAGTTCCGGATTTTGTATTCTTATGGCCCGCCGTCTTCATTTAGAAAAAATTATTACAATGACTGAAAATGCCATGTTTGTATTTCAAATCCTTACCGTTGGAGTACAGATTATATCACAATTATGGAATGTTGTTTTCATATTTAATCTAATACAAAGTATGATTCGTGAAAAGTTCTATAAAAACCGAATAATATATACATCCTATCATATATTACTTGTTAAAAAGTACGCAAACCGGTGGCTATTATATGTACATCATCGCCCTCTAAAAGGTTGGGCAGACGCGTTTATGAGCAAATCAAAAGTATAATTTGCGTTATCTTATTCAATTGTACGCAGGATAAAAAATGATTTAAACACGAATATCCCCTTTAATTGTAAGCTTATTACATTGTAACACGATGAATTACATTGGAAAATTTAATGATACGCTCATCGAGCTTGTCGACGATCTTATTGTCGTATTTCCAAACGACAACGAATTTCGTATGTATAAGATGGCCATCAAAGGTGCTATGATAGCAGATGATACGATTGTTCATAGGGTTTTTCATGAACAAGTTTGTAATGTATATGGCGACAAGATTCTGGCCCGAGATGCTGCATTCTTTATGAATAGCGACTATGATAATATGAAACAGGAGTTTTCGCAAGCAGATAGTCTTATCAAAAAGCTAAAACAATGCTGGAGTAGTCTAACAGAAGATCAGCGTTCTGTCATATGGAAATATCTCCGTCTTCTACTTCTCCTAGACAACAAGATCCAGAATTAATTTATAAATCTGATTTATATTCATACTTGCGAGTTATTAATTTTCTTTTTTGATTTCTTTATAGGATCTAATAGATTCGCTTTTGACAAAATAGTTTGGAGGACATCGTTTGGTAGTTCGGATATATGTGGCTTGTCTTTATCCTCTTCCTTTATTTCTTCTATTTTACGTTGACGTAGTATAGGAATTAGAGTTCCTTTTTCCTTCTCGTCGATTTCTGCTTTTAGATTTCCGGCTAATTCTTCTAATTTTTTATCTTCAAGCTGTTGATATACACGACGATATGTATTCAGTGTGACATCTTCTTCAAGTAAGGCTTGAATTACAAATGGAACAGATCTCGCCTTTGTTCTTCCATAGTCTGGAAGCAATGCTCCTTTTGATAGTAAAAAAACAGCCATTTCTTTACGTTTTCCTGTATACGCAAAATCAATAGGTGTTCTTTTTAATTTGTCTTGTATATTGATATCTATCGCCTTTTTTACAAGACTACTACTTTTGCTACCCGAGCTACTCGAGCTACTCGAGCTGGTTTTATGCTTTAGTAAAAATTTCATCACATCAATCGCGCCATATTCTGCAGCATGATGTATTGCCATACTTTCGTCCTTCTTTAATTTTATATTTAGATCTGCTCCGTGTTTTAAAAGTATCTTTACAATTTCAAGTTTATTTTTATTTGGTATATTACCACTAATAATCGCATAAGATAATGGAGTCCAGGAATAGTCACTCGATAGTTCTTTATTTACATTGATATCCGCTCCATGTTCTAATAATAATTTTACTAAATTAGGATTTCCAGAAGCGGCAGCGTAATGTAAAGGAGTTATTTCTATGTTTGCTATGTTTTCTTGATGTGTAATATAATTAACATTTACATTCGCTCCATGTTCTAATATAAATTTTACACCTGTTTCATTACGAGAAAGTATTAAATCATATAACAAAGGGAATCCGTCATCATCAATCGCATCTACATCCCCTCCCTCATCTAAAGCGCGTTGCATACTCTCTATATTTCCCGTCATAAGTGCTTCATAAAATTGTTGATTAAGAGGAAATGAAAATGAAATCCAACTCATGTAAATCTAATTCTAATTAGACAGATAGAAATAAAATAATACATATTCTATATGATTTAAGGAATTTTCATTTGTTTTACTTATATATGTCCGATACTACAAAGACATCTATAGAGATTTTAGAAAAAGCAACTTTTTTGGAAGGTGATCAACCAGAAGCAGAAGCAGAAGCCCCCATAGAAATCGTCGTAGAAAACAATGTAGAAGTTAAATCCGAAGTCCCAACAGATGACGAAGGTGATCTGCCTATTTCACTTGAAAAGAAAGCATTCATCTTTAATAAGTTCTATTTTGATTTAATCAAGAAGATTAAAACAAATGCCAAACAGCAGAAAGAAACAAGCAAAGATGCCCGTAATATCCTGCGAGCAATCAAGAATTCATATAGTTCTTATGAGACTGGTTCTACGGAATATATTCAGAAGCTAACTACCAATATTCCTGAATCTTTTTGGAAAGCTTACCACGATTGTAATATTGAGGAAGCAGATAAGTTTCTTTCATCGGAAGACGCTTTATCGGCATGGCTTTATAACAGTATCAATGTATCGATGATTTCATCTTGTATGAACGATAAATTTATTATTCATCATTATCTCGTAATATTTGTTATCCTTCTTCAAGATGCCAGCAGCAACGACATTAACCGAGCTCTTGAATTGCTAAAGAGCTTCAAAGATAAGGAAGTTGTGAAAGAAATCAGCCATATTAAAAATACCACTATTTGCCGATGGGTTATTCATCTACATTCTATATATACCAGCCGTGTATCCAATATATTTAATACTCAATTCTCAGATATTGAGTCTACAAGTATTGGTAAATTGGCAAAGGAAATCATGGATGAAGTAGATATGAGCGGTATTCAAAATTCGTTATCTGGCGACGGAGACATATTCAAGGCACTCGCTGATCCAAACAGCGGGATAGCATCTCTATTGGGAACCGTAAGCCAAAAGATGATTGGTAAGCTGGCATCCGGTGAGATAAGACAAGAGAATTTGCTACAAGATGCTATGAAATTTGCTACAAAGCTTCCAGGAATGCTGCAAGGTGGCGGAGGAGCGGCGGGAGGAGCCGCGATGGATCTTAGTAAGATGGCAACTATGATGCAGAGTGTCATGGGCGGAATGGGCGGAATGGGTAAATCATCAAATGATAGTGATAATGAAGACTCTGGATCGGGATCGGGATCGGGATCCGGAATGGGCAATTTTGACATTGGATCTATTGCTCAAATGTTTCAGGGAATGATGGGTGGACAAAATAGCCACCAGAAGAAGCCATCTTCAAATGATAAACGAGCCGTCGCTAACAGTTCGGCGGCCAAGACCCTTACGAAAGATATGCGTAGATCTGCTATGGTACAGAAGATACGCAATAAGATGGAAAAGAACAAATTAAAAGAAAATATTACGGATCAGTAGTATATAGTACATAGTACATCATGTCAGAAAAAATATGGTACGAAGATGTTCCAGGACTTTTTACATCCAAAAATTATTATATTATCATACCACTCCAAAGCTTAACATTTGAAGAAAAACTAAACGCTATTGTTAGGTTTTTTATTTATTTGGGTGTAATCTTAGCTCTGGTTATGAGCAACGCAAACCATTTATTGTGGGGAATTATAGCTCTCGCAATAACGGTTATCGTATATAAATATCAAAAGAATACGAAAGAACGCGTACAGGATTACTTAAAAGACAAGCAAGTAGATGTGATTGATAATAGTGTATGTAAGAGGACAACCGTTGAAAACCCTTTTATGAATCCAAGCGTGGATGAATATGGAACAAAAGTAAATTACGAAACAGCGTGTCCTATAGAAAATGAAACCGTATATGAAAAAATAAATGATAATTTCCACAAAAGACTATTCCAAGACTGCAGCGATATATACGATAAAATGTCTTCTCAGCGCCAATTCTATACCATGCCAAATACATCTGTTCCAAACGATCAGGAAAGTTTTGCTCAATGGGTATACGGATCGCCCCCCACCTGTAAGGAAGGCAACGGATTCGCATGCATGACACAGTCGTTTGACGACGCGCAGAGACGATCCGGTAATGGAAGTGGAGGAGCAGCATAATTCCAAACACTATGAAAAATGATTTTTTTTATTCTTATTTGAATTGTAGAGATTTTATACAATGTCAACAGCTATGTTTCTTGATGAGAACACATTACGTAATGATAAATGCACTATTGAGCAGAGGGATAGGTACAATGTCGGCATCAAAGATTACACAATGAAGAACTATGCCTACAATTGGCCTGTAAAGTGCAATACCCCCGATCAGAGGATGGCGTCGTTCGCATATGATCATCCAAATCTTCACCCTCGTATCGGTGTTGGACTTTCAGATGATTGTCTAATTGATCAGTATTCCGCTCTACGCAACGACCCTGATCAAATGACCAAGGATCGTTGCCGTATCCAGCTTTACGAACGCGTTTTCCAAGGTGTTCCAAATCTAAGGCCTGGTCGGGTAGATCCCGCAGAAGAAATGCCTATTTTACAAGGTGTTGATAACTCGGTTTATGAAGGCAGCATTCTCCCGTGTAAGAAAACTCTTATGGAATATTCGTTGAAGGAATTTGATCGCCTTCTACCGTGCGTAAAAGAAGTACAAAATCCCGAACATGTTGTTGAACCTTGGATACGAGGCGGTATTCCCACAAAAGACTATGAGCGCCGACAGGAGTTCCTACGAAACAATTGCTATCACCAGACCAATCAGACAAAACTTCATTAATCTAAAAAATAAAGGATTAGGATTATGATTAGGATTATGATTTATGTATTACTTTTTATAGAATTAATGATTATTTCGGTTAAAGATGAAAAAATTTGAAGAGAGAAAATTACCTTTTAATACCACATAAATTCACTCAATATACGCTAACCAATCAATCTTAGAAAAATGTACTTCATGTATACCCGTTATTTAGACCTTGTAGCATTACACCCAGCCGAAAAATCACCGAAAATTGACTTTCAAATGATGATGAAGCAGCAGGAACGCGATCATATAGTTAAGAAGAGCATCCTTGATAACGATTTAGGTTATTTTCCAAAGAGTAAAAAAGAATTTGAAGAAATAAAACAAAAATTAGAGAATATGTCAAAGATATTACACGAACAACTTGTCTTCTTCTTCAGTGTACGAGATGAACAAAAATCACCCGAAAAAGAATGCCTCGTTCTTCGTAAAGGCATATGGAATACATATGCGGATACAGCGGACGCTATCAATTCCGTATTTCATGTATCAAAAGACGAGCCTACGATAGATACTCATATAATCCATTATCCTAATAATTAAAAAATAAATAGTAAATATATATTTTTACAATTATATTCTTTTTTTCTGTTTCAAATTTTAGATAATGCTTGCTCTGGTAATTACCCTTTCAGTCTTATTGGTTTTACTTATAGTTGTAGTAGTATATATTATAATCAAACTACTAAATAGTAATCGCGACCTTTCTAACCTTTCTAATGAACTACGAAAAACTAAATCGGATAAAAAAAAACTACAAGATATGTTGAAAGATCTCCAAAACAAACAATCGATGATCGGAATATCCTATAAGACAAATAAAGAGGATGTTAACAAGATTATGAATGATGTGTCCAATGTCTTTAAAGTTATGCAGGATACAGCTTGTTCTATATCAAGCAAAACCGCCGAAGAAAAGAGGGCTGCTTTTATAGCGGAACTTCAATCAAACACTAAGAATACTACCTGCGCGGATATAAAATTGACGGGCGATACAGCAATTGATAATTATACCACATCTCTTCTGGTTGGTACCACTGTTTCTTCAACAAAAGCAGAATACATTAAGAATTCTATAAAGACGCTTATTTATACAATATTGGATGTTATATGTACTAGTTCCGACAAGGTTGGTAGTAAGATCGATATTGTCAAATTAGATGCTCTTCTTAAAGATGTATTTGAAGCAATTTGTACAAATGCGACCTAACATTTAAAAATGATGGTAAAGATCTTATATGTTTCTGTACTTTATTTTTTGTCTTCCTCATAATAGAGAAACAAGATGACAGAAGTATATGCCAACATAGGATCTTGTAGTTATGACGAAAAACTACGCGTATCCGTAGGTCCTGGAATGTATAATCTAATGACACCGTCCAATGATGGAAATGCCTGCGGACAAGATATTCCAGCAGATCCCAGTCTGCGTTGGCAAGCGTGGGGACCCGGATTTTGTGCTCCCGGGGCCAGTGTAAATGACAACAGTGAATTGAAAGGTTTGAACTATCGTTCTTCCAAGTGCGACAAGGATATGTATAACCCATATAACTACAATATCAAACCTGCTTGCATAGCGAAAGGTAACCAGGATGCTCATGCCTGTACCGCGACGATGGAAGATACGCGCCTTTCAAACCCTCCTTGTACGCTACGAAGCACAGGGTGGAATCGTTGGGAATGGCTATGCTGGAATCCTCAGGATAAGGCGATTATCCCGTTCCAGTGGAATGTAAATAGCAGTATCGTGATCAAGGATAATTGTATACCTGCTTTGCCTCAATTCATAGATCAAACTCCCATGCTTCCTTCCGCCTCTCTTCAGGACGACAATCAAGCATTTGTTCGCAATTGGAAAATGAACCCAGTATGCGGTACACTTCCACCCGTTCGCCCTGGAGCTCCTGCTCAACAGACTTGCCGTAGCATTGGACAGCTCTAAATTAATACTAAAACATAAATCATAATTGTATATTTTTTATATATTTGTTTGTATCATAAAAATAAATATCATGGATGGTGTAGAGAGTAAACCTGTGATGAATACATATTTTGACAAGGCTTATGCCGAACCAAACGAGAAACCATCCATGAAAAATATCTATAAATCAAATCACTGGCAAGAAGTTCGCGCGGATGAACAGACACGGGGTGATACAAAATGGAATAAAGCACAAACTCCTATGGAAACAGGTGTGGTGCCGCGACCAGCTTACGCAAGTATGTTCGAATTCGCTACTCCACAGGAGAAAAATGCTACGATGCAGGAAGATCGACCAAGCACAGTCACTACGTTGGCAGGCAACACGATTCCCATTGGAGATTTTACACACAAGAACATGCAACCGTTCTTCAAAGGCAGCGTAAAACAGAACATGAATGTAGAAAGTTTTGCCAGTACCTTAGATCGTCATACCGGCCGTAGTGAATTTTTCAAACCAAAGGCAGAAACTAAACCTTTTTTCCAACCTGCAGAATATGGCGCCTTTGTAAATGGTACACCAAACAGCGATGAATATTTCAAAGATCATATTGAAACTCCTATCAAGCGAAGTAATGATTTCCCTATTCCTAAAATAAATGTAGGTCGTGGTTTAGCACAAGGTTATACAAGTGCTCCATCCGGCGGATTCCAACAAGCAAATACGAATGAATATGCCAAACCCAGGAATGTAGACGAATTGCGAGCTCTAAACAACCCCAAACTTTCCTATAAGTTGCCATTCCAAGGTCCTAAAAAGTCAATTGTTACAGATCGTGGTCTTATGGGTACGATGGAGAAAAATCGGCCCGATACATATTACGAACAAACGGAAAATCAATGGATTAAAACGACAGGGGCAATTTCGAAACCGACGGAAAGGTCAATCTTCGTGGATCGTCCTACCAATCGTGCGGAAACAGAACAAAAGACGGTAGTTACAAACTTGAAATATCTTGTAAATTCGCTTACAGCTCCTATATTGGATGTATTGAAACCATCGTACAAAGAGTTCTATACCGACGCTGAACGAATGTTCGGAAATATGCATGTACAGATTCCTTCAAAGCCGACGGTATATGATCCAGTTGACCATATTATGCGTACAACGATAAAAGAAACAGCTATTCACGACAGTACCGTATTGAACGTGAAAGGTATTAATGCTGGACAGATGGAAACGGACGATCAGGCTCGTTCAACCATTCGCGAAACATTGCCTTCGGATATGGATACTGGACTTACCTTGCGTAATGTAGCAGCTCATACATATCGAACGGTCATATATGATCCTGATATTGTTATGAAGACCACTTTCCGTGAAGGTACTGAATCGACAAACTATTATGGTTCAGGAGGAGCTGTTTCAGAATATCGCGGTCCCACCGAAGAGGCTGAGCGAAATATGAGAATTGATGATACGCGCGGTACTTTACTTACGGCTGCTACACGACGATCTGGATCGGAAGGAGCGAAGGTTAGTATGTCTACCGACGGTATTGATATGGAAATTAAGAGAATAGGATCGGATGATCTTTCTACACGATCTACAAACAATGCCAGAGCAATTCAGTTTGAACATGCGGTTGTTGACGTGTGCGATGTTACCAAACTTTCAGCAAAGGTTCTGGAACCCAATCGTCTTGACCCGAGTCTTATGAACTCTCTCAAACAGAATGAGTATGCTCTTCCCATCAATCCAATCGGAACCGTATAATTATGAAACATTCGTGATTGATTTAAGAAAGTTATTTTTGTATTATGTATGCAGCCATGTCAAAAGACGACATACAAGTTTTAATGTATCAAAAAAGGGAATATGTAGACCATTTGAAAGATGTTACGATTGAAGCATTTGTTATTACGATTCGAAATATATACGAAAAAGTACTACAGCGAACTGCTAACAAAAATGTATTACAAAGTTTTCAGGATGAATTGACTACAATTCCTGAATGGAATGCTAGTCAAATCCATGAGAACTATAAAGACTTTATAGTACAATCGCGATGTAATTATTTTCCAGATTTACTCAAGGCAGTTTTTATGACCTATGGAAGGCTACATATAGCAACCGTTGGCAATACAGATAAACTTCAATTACGAGTCCCTAATGCGGAAAATTTTGTTCATCGGTGTTATATTTCAATTGCTCGTTCGTTATGGAAGCGCCCGTATCTGATGTATCACGAATTAAAGAATGTAGAGAGACAGAGAAATCTGGTTGTTTTGGAAGAACTGATTGGAAAAAATATAAGTATGGTGATCCGCTCTTGTTTACCGATGACGAATATGGTCTCGCATATTATATCGGATTCTTATAAACAAGAAGGAGGATCTGTATCTCAAAGAAATTTGGTTTCACTTGAAACACAAGAATCTACATCAAGTCGTCAATCGGAACAAGATGTAGTAGAAGAGAATGGTAATGACGATGAGGACGATGAGGACGATGAGGACACGGAAGAATATAATACAGATAACTCATATGAAACAGATGGCGCCTATAAAGAAGAAGACGATGACGAAGACGATGACGAAGACGACGAAGACGACGAAGACGACGAAGATGACGAAGAATCTGGATCTTCTACGGATGATGAGAAGGAAACAGAGGCAGACATAGAGCCAGAAACAGAATCCGAAACAGAAGAGCAAACAGAAGAGCTAAAAGACGAGCCAGTAGTAGAACCAGTAGTAGTAGAACCAGTAGTAGTAGAACCAGTAGTAGAAGAACCTGTAGAAGAACCTGTAGAGGAGCAAGTAGAAGTACCTGTAGTAGAGCCAGTACAAGAGCAAGTAGAAGAACCTGTAGTAGAGCCAGTACAAGAGCCTGTAGAAGAGCCTGTAGAAGAGCCTTTAATAGAACCTATTGAAGAGCCAGTACAAGAGCAAGTACAAGAGCCTACAGTAGAACCAGTAGAGCAGGTTGTAGAGGAAAAAATAGAAAATAATAGAAAAATTATTATGCCTAAGAAGCATGCTCAATTACAAAAACCAAAACAGCGCCGACATAAGACAGATGCGTTCTTTTAATCAAAAAATATAGGTCCTTTTTTTGTAAGGATGATACTTGCTATTTTGTTAACAGCAATTGTGTATCTTATTTTACAGCGAATAGATGATAATCGTAAGGAAAAAAATAATGAACCAATATCTTCATGGGGATCTCGTATAGGTTTACTGTTCTTCGTAGCTATTGTTTGCTTCGTAATTACATACCTTTTTGAGAATATGAATCCAGATAAAAATGATAATTTCGCATTTGTAGAAGGTGGAAACTATGAACAAGGAATGCTTCATTCAATCAATGAATCAATACATGTCGGGATGCCTCCATTCTAATAGGAGAATGCGTTATACAAATATAAATTAAATATATATAATGAATAAGGCAAAAGTAATTATTCAAAGAATTTAGATGAAATTGGAACTAAGAAAATTTGATCCACGAAGCATAAAGGACGACAGTGTTTGCATATTTTTAGCAAAGCGTAATTCCGGAAAAACAGTAGCATTAACACATGTATTATCCGCTCATATGAACATGCCAATAGGTGTGGTCATTAGTCCTACAGAACAGATGAACAAACATTTTAGTAATTATATTCCGGGCATGTTGATTTATGATGAATATAGTCCGCAAATTCTTCAAAAATTTGTAGATCGTCAGCTAAAAATAGCAAATCAATACACGACTGAAAAAGAGCGTTATGGTCATACAGATATTGATCCTCGTGCCTTTCTTATTCTGGACGATTGCCTTTATGATAAAACATGGCCAACGGATAAGAATATTCGTCAACTTTTCATGAATGGTAGGCATATGAAGGTATTTATGTGCATTACTATGCAGTTCCCCCTTGGTATTCCTCCTGTGCTTCGTACAAATGTAGATTATGTATTCATTCTTCGGGAGCCAAACATTTCAAATCGTCACAGAATTTATGAACAGTATGCTGGTATCTTTCCAAGTTTTGAAATATTCAACGATGTTTTAAATCAATGTACGGAAGACTATGAATGTATGGTCATTGACAATAAGACACAGAGTAATAAGATAGAAGATCAAGTATTTTGGTGGAAGGCAGATCCAGGTATTCAATTTAAGATGTGTACAAAAGATCTATGGGATATGCAAGCACTTGAAAATCAGCGTAAATTGATGGGCTCATCCACGGCAGACGAAGACGACGAAGAAGATTATAATCCTAATTTGATTGTTAAAAAGAAAAATAGCACAAAAATTAAGGTATGTAAGAATTACTAAAGGCGAATAGAGATTCCTCTGTATATCCGTAAGAAGCTCATACATCATATCATAGATCGTATTCATTTTTGTTCTATAGCACTCTATTTGAGATGATAATGAAAAAAGGAGACAGTTCATATTTATAATATTCTTGTTTTTGGTTTACATAACGGATTTAGGCTTGTAAGAAAGGGCAGCAGCGCTAAATCCTTTCGTGAATATGGTAGCTATATATGCCAGGATGGTAAGTCCAACCATGACGGCATATAGGACGCCCAGAACCCATGCCAATAGGTTGCAGTTACCAACAGTGAGGCAATTTACTACATAGGTGGTATATATAGCGAAGGCATACATCACTATAACACTAACCAGCATCATAGGGCTCTTCATGAAGATAGCACCCAGAGCAGTAACTACGAATAGAATCGTGGCAAATAGGATCACCAAGAATGCGGGCATGGTCATAGTGACATTAGCAAACTTCGTCATACGAGGCACAGGTTGTTCAAGAACTCCCATCTTATCTATATAATATTATCTAATATAAAAATATAAAAAATAAAATTTTGTATTTTTATTTTTTATATTTTTTGATTTTGTATTTTTCTTTTTTTGATTTTTTCTTTTGTATTTTATTTTTGCTTATTTTTACTTTTTTACTTCTTACCATTCTTCTTGGTAGCGACCTTCTTGCTTGAAGAAGATGACCCGGCGATATCCGCATCGCTATCTTCCGTATCAGAGAGCAAGTTCGCGCCATCCATAGGCTTCGTAGCACCATTCTTCTCCTTGTGTAGGTTCCAAGCATTGACTGCCATGCTCATCAGCTCCTTGGGCTTGGATTCGGGGTGCTCTTCCCTCAGCAACGCGATGTTGTCCCTGATGAAGTTGTTGTACAGCGAGGGAGTGCGCTTGGGGGCATTGGGGTCCTTGACCTTCTTGCCCGTAGCAGCCTTGGCTGCCTTCTTGCTCTCTTCCTTGAGGTTGTCCTTCACGGCGGACACGATGTCGCTGAGGTGCTCCTCAAGGCTCTCAAGAAGATCGACATCCTTGTCGGTGAGAACACGGTGGATCTCTGCGACAAGCTTGTCGATAGACTGCGAGGCAACCTCGATCTCGTGCTTCTGGACGGCCTTGATAATATCGTTCATGCTTGACATTGTTGTACTGGCTTGTATGCTTGTTTTGTTGGATATATTACTGCTTGGTGATAATCAATTTTTACTGTCAATTTTCAATTTTTTGTAGGAAACGAGAAAATCGTGAAAAATTGGGAAAAATTAGTATTAAAAATTTAAGTAAAAAAATGAAAGGAAGTTTAATAAATTTATTACCTTACTTGATAACAAGATGGCGTATGTATTGCGTTCTCATCTTCGGGTGCCATACGATAGATGTGTGAATCATATACAAAAGAACCTCCGTAATACCTTACGAGTTCATATTATATCGCATGACATACCGGATACGATTACTACGATTCCAATTGAACAAATAAAGAATATGGAAATTACTCATATGGAAGAGAGTTTTTGCGAAAGCAATAGTTGTCTAAATGGGAAAATAATGTATAACAACAATATGTATAAATTTATCACACACCATGTTTCGTATGATGTTGTGCTTATTATGGAAAAAATAAGTTATCCCTTTAATAAAATAAAGATTATATTACCGATTACTTCCTATAAAGACGCCAATATGGATTATAAAATATATATACCACCCGAATATTCAAAGGACGAAAAAATAATACCTATTGAATTTGTATGGGAATTTTTATTTCAACTAGCACCGTACCTATATCAGCATTCATAGAACCTTTGATATATTTATACTTATTCATATGTACATAGGGGTTATGAACTTTTCTTTTAGCTTTTTCTTCTCTTTTTTATTTCGGGCACATTTCAATAAATTGTTCTGTATTACATAGGTCTTTTACGAATTCCCATACATGTATTCGTTTCATAAACTGTCCTAATGTTTCAAAGCGTAAATTCGTGTTTTCTTCCAGTTCTGGCCGATCATTGGTCGGTATTTCACAAAATTCAATTTCAATCTGTTTCATCTGCTCTTCTGTCCGTCGTATGGGTATGAACATCACATCTACACGATTGTTTTCATATGTCGTTTGAAAGATTTTGGTTCGTTTTGGAAGCGTTTTTAATGACACGAGACCTCTGGTTTCTTCTCTTATCTCGCGAATGGCGCATTTGTTTGTTCGTTCATGCTCCTCGCAAGTGCCACTAATGAACGTCCATTCTTTTTCCACGGCATCTTTTACAATAAGAAATCGCGGTTTCTTTTCATATTTTCGTAAGGAAACATAAATCACGGCAAGTATCTTACGATCTACGGTAGGCATTCTTGTTTTATAATCTACAAAAAATTTAATAATCAAATCATATTTTTATTATTGCTGTATTTGTTCCATTTATCGTTGTTCAATCCAAGTTAAGGCTGCTACAGCATCTTTGTTTGTTCCATATCCAGCAATGGCTAAGGTGATTGTATCACTGACTGTGCCAAGAGCACTACGCCCAATTTGATATTGAGTATCTTTATCCAATATAACACGACTACCGCCCCCACCTATTGATATAATTCCAGCATCTATATTAACTCCATCGGTAATTGCCGTCGTAGAAGTCATGTTGTATTGGACGAAAGAATTGGTGTCTGTCATATTTACCCATGAGCCATTAGCAATCGTAGCATTACGAATAATTTTATAAAAGATAATGGTATTATCTAATGTAAATGCTTGGAAAGATGAGGGTATGACAATACCCTGAAGAGCGGTCGCTTTTAAACGAATACTGATGACCGGATAAAAGGTTCTGGCAGTGGGCATATTATAACCGGTTAAAGGAGTGAGTAAACTTTGGGCGATACCTAATTTTGTTGTATTTCCTTGATTGGTTAATGAATTTGAGAATTGAACCATATAATTTGTACCAGCAACACCATCTATATTTTTTATTTCTAAACGAATAGGAAGAAAAGGTGTTATACTCCACGGAAATGGTAATCTATTTCCTGTATTAAATGTATGAATTGTACGAGCACTACCTTCAATAATATATTTAAATATTACCTGACCGGCTCCATACCATTCATATTCAAAGCCTATCATTTGCATAGCATCCCCACTTGCTGTTATTCCACTATCTCCAGTTCCATCTAATTTATCACCATTCCAATTTGACCTGGAAACGCGTTCTAAATAAGGTGTCCCATTGCTTCCATACGAATTTACTAAGGTACATGCATAATCGCCGCCATTATCCTCAAAATAAAAACCGTCCGTTCCATTGTACAATCCTATTCTACGACGAATTCCTGAAACTGGATTATTAAGTTTTATTCCAAATGTCAATTCTGCACTGCGCCCAGGGATATATCTCATAGTATTTATGGTTTGGCGAATTACTTCAGAGTTTGATTGTCCTGATACTTGCATAACGACACCAGATATATTTGATGAGAATAATGCCGAACCTCCATTTTGTGTAGAATTATCCCATATATCTGTTTCAATACCGTACTGGAATGTATTAAAGAAGACGATTTCAGATGCGGCTACCTTAAGTTGGTTTTTACTTGTTGTTGGAGAAACTATCTTTGTTGGAAATGGATTTGTATCCGAAACATTACTATTTTTAACATTCACATTGACATTACCAATCGTGTTAGACCCCGTAGGTAATTGTCTTGTTAGATAAGTTCCAATTTCCACATTACAAAGAGAAATAGGTAGTATTCCATTGATATCTACCTTCCCAATTGTGTTAGACCCCACAGGTAATTGTCTCGTTAGATAAGTTCCAATTTCCACATTACACAAGGATACAGGAACAACCCCATTCACATTGACATTACCAATTGTATTGCTTCCAATAGGGATTTGACGAGTTAGATAGGTTCCAATTTCCACATTACAGAGCGATATAGGTACAACCCCATTCACATTGACATTACCAATCGTATTGCTTCCCGTTGGAATTTGACGCGTTAGATAAGTTCCAATTTCCACATTGCTTCCTGTTGAAACCTCCAACGGTATTGATTCTATTATTTTTACAGGATACGCGTACATGTTTAATATTTGCTATTACTGTATTATTGTATTATTATAAATGTTTAAGTTTTATTGGTTTAAAATAATAACTTGTCTTTTTGTATAATTATAATGGACGAAGCATTACAAGAACTTTACAAATATGCTTTGAATTTACAAGATTATCTTCTAATTAAAAATGCCGATGCTATAGATAATATAGTAGATTCTTATTTAGATAAAATAGATAAATGTGTCACGAATACGATTTCAACATTGCAGATAAATATAAATATAAACAAAGATGAATATATAAGAAAACATTTAAAAGAGTTTTTGTTAATATTTCAAGTTCTTATAGGTTCCATCTCAAAAGAAAGATTAAAACAATATAAAAATAAGTCTCTATTAAGATCTGTTGCGGATAAAATTTTTATAAAACTATTAAAAATCCGTAAAATATCTGTTTATATGTATCGATTTCCATCTCTCATATTTACTGAATTCTGTAAAGGAATTACTTATTTTGATACAGAAATGATTGTAGAATTAGATAAGCTTATCTATCATAGAAATCAGTCATGCGGGGCATCCGATAGAGATTATTTGAATAAGTTTCAAAAAGGAAGCAACGATACAGAAACAAAACAGATACAAAATATAAATGCTCTACGAAAATGTTATATAGAAAGATCTATATTTAATTTTATTTATATGAAATTTAGTTATCAGGATATAGGTCATTTATTGGAATTAAAACATATAGAGCGCTTATTGGAAGAATATTATCCAAAACAAAGTATTACTATTGTGATTACAGAATATGATCACGGTATCTATCCAAAAACACTCAAGTTGATCTATTCCTCGATGATACATGGTATGAATATTGAAATTATCGAAACTTATAGAAAAATAAGAGACCCTATTTCACAGGAATATTTACCAGAAACAATATGTTACAAAACATTATCAAAACAAAAAAATGGCAAAAGTATCATAAAAACATATAGCAAAAAGCAAACATTTATTCAAGAGATGAAATGGATAAATTAGTCTATTTTTATTGGTTTAAAATAATAACTTGTCTTTTGTATAATTATTAGTAAAGTAAATGGAAAACGAATTTTATAATGTAGTGAGTGAAGCAAGACGATACGAGCTTTCATATACAAATATAGATGTTCTTAAGGGAGCACTTACGAGATGGGAAAAATTGTTAAGAAAAACAGATGTTGAAATTTTGATAGAGTTTGAAAATATACATTGGACGGAAATTACGCGTGTTATACATATTCTTCGTGCTATAAATGACCCATTGATAAGAGGAGCACATGATCGTATTTTTAAGAATATATTTGGTAGAGAAAAACGTATCCCGTCCTCATTAACTGTTCTTTTTGGTAAATTCATAAGAGGCATTACCTATTTTCAAAACCAGAACGCATATGGCATGGAAATACCAATATACCATCGTTTATATTCTTGTGGCACAGGCGAGGATGCTTTTCGAAACACGTTTCAAAGATGTACGGCGGATATGAATGTTCGTACAAGGATAGAAACTTGTTATATCGAACGGATGATCTACGATTATATGTATTGTAAATTAGTGTTGCTTTTTCCAAATACTGGGACAGAAGAACAATCGCAAGACAAAAAACATATGGATAGATTGGCGCTTACCAAAGGCGATTTTGAAACTTGTTTTCCAAATCTGCGTATTGAGATTGATATGGAGTTTAATAATATGAATTGGCCGATTGAACTTATCATTCATAGATATATTCGGGATAAACTCGTTTCCAAAGAGACATATCGCAGAAGCATTGTATTTGGTGATGTATTTGGCGACAGAATCTATGAGGATGCCGTCGAAGCAATAAAAGAGACAGATCAATATAGATATTTCCGTGTTCAACGTTCCGTCTATAGACCAGCGTGGAAACGAATTTGAAAAATTTATGTAATATTTTTCATTCTTTTTGTAATAACATGCATACATCTTGGCATATCGGGAATTTCAAGAATGGCTGTTTTTTTAGCTACACTTTTACATGTATCGATAAATTCGTTATATGGTAGTAATGTACGCATAATATTACATTCCGAACAACAGGGAAGAATATTATTCATTGTATATCCATTCGTATTGTCTATACGATCCACACCATTTGTATTTTGTTCTGTGATAGGACGAATACAATAATGACACGGTTTTGCTATTATAGTTAAGAATTCTTCAATTGTTATTTCAAATTCAATCTTTTTTCGTTCTGCTCGATATTTGTATGTGCTATACAAAGCACGATTACTTCGTATAGGCCATATATCTGGATATTTTGTATCACCAAATCCATGGCACGATGCTATATGAATACATCTTTCAACAAATGTATGAGCGTCTAATGATTTTTTTATGAAATTACAATTCTTACAGCATCCTACACAATTTGATAATATATATCCCTTCGTATTATCCATTCTATCAATGCCATTTACTGTTTTTTCCGATTTGAAATCACAATAGAAGCAATGAGACAGCATCATTTCTTCGCATTTATCATGCGTCATTTCTTCATCCCATTGATAGCCTTTCACTTTTGCTTGTCTTCTTATCGCATCTAGACGATATACAATATTTTTTGTTTTCCAATGAGCGAGATGTTCTTTATTATTATTACGCCAAGCTTTTTGTAGTTCAGCATTATGTTGTAAATATAATTCTTCATTTTCAGTCCTCTTTTTTTCACGATATATTTTATAATATTGTTTTTCTTTTTGTCTTTCATTTCTTTTTTCCATTACAATAGGATTTTTCTTTTGTCTTGAATCTTTTTCTCTACATTTGATACATCTCTTTACAGGAATATTTTTCTTACCAATATAGGAATCTAAATCTCTCCAACATTTACAATTCGTACATCGCTGTTTGTTTTCCATTTTTATAGAATACTTTTTTAAGTTCTATTATAAAAAATAATTATACTATTCATTTTTTCTTTTCAAATTTTTAATTTTTTATTTTTGTTTTATATTTTTCACGGCGTAGGCGAGTCCTCCTGACTAGTTACTGTAGGCCAATCCTCCCATACCAGACATCACACGCAGGACGTTGTAGTTCACGGCGAAGGTCTTGATCACACCGCCATAGGTGGAGGTGAAAGACAGAACGGCGGTATCGATTCTCGACATATTCAGGGTCCCCGAGGGTTGGTGTTCCTGAGGTTTGAGGGCAAACGAGTACACATTGATTCCGGTGTTGTTGGGGATGTTGTCGTGGTGTTGGTAAGGCTGGACCAGGTTGAAGTAGTCGCCATCACGAGCAGTGAATCGGTCGTGTCCGTTCAGCTGGAGCTTGGCGGCAGTCATGGTGTTGGATCCATTCCAAGCAAGGTTGGGATTGACTGTGCTGACGGCGGTACTAACACCATCGGCATTCACATAGTTGTTCCAAGCGTTGGAGGCAGGGGTGGATCGCTGGAGAACCCAAACCAGCTCCTTGACGGGGTGGTTGAAGTTCAGCTTGATGCGGTTGGCCGAGGCAGTGATGGACTCGGATCCAGTGAACTGCAGCTGTTCGATCAGGTACTCGTGGGAGAGCTGAGCGAATCGGCGACGCTCGTCGGTGTCCAGGAAGACATAGTCCACCCACAGGGAAGCTGCGGACAGAGATCCAGTGACGGTTCCTACCTTGGATAGGTTGGCGAGGGTCTCGAACTGGATGTTGATCTTGACCTCGTGGTATTGGAGGGCGATCAGGGGCAGAGCAAGTCCGGGGTTGCGGCAGAACCAGAACTCCAGGGGCACATACAGAGTAGGGGTAGCAGGGGCATAGGCATCAGCTACATTGGGGGAAGCACCAACCATCTTCTGGTACCCGAGCTTCTTGGACTGAGGTAGGGTTAGCTCGTTCCAGATGTACATCCAGTCGGGGTAGTGCTTGTCGATGGACTGTCCACCGATCTCCAGCTCAACATAGTTCATCAGAGCGAGACCAACATAGTCAACCCACTTGGTATTGGCTGCGGTAGTGGGCAGAGTAACCTGGAGGTAGACACGGTGGATCAGATCACCGTTGCGGCTGATCTGGCAGGTAACACGCTTTCCGAAGTCAGCGGATCCACTGAAGGTCTGTTCAATGCTCTCCAGAGCAAAGTTCGTGTGGCGTCGGTAGACGACCTTGAAGAAGGTGATCTGGGGATCACCAGTCAGGTAGACATCTTGAGCACCGTAGGCAACGAGTTGTAGTAGACCACCTCCCATTATAGCTGTGTATACTATTAAATAAGAAAAAAATTTTACAGAAAATATGGCGCACTTGTATTTAAGCGCTTCCCTTTGAATTAGTATAATTCACTTTATTGTATGTTTAAAGAAAGATCAACAAAAAAACGGATAACAACAACCGATCATTCAAAAGAAACAACACTTGATGCAAAACATCAACAAGTTGTCAGCGGTCTAATAGATAAATATGGACGATTAGAGGATTATATAAAACAATGTCAAACGATAACTGAAGATCGCAGTAGATGGCGTAATGAAATATCAACTATGCAGAATGATAATTTAATTGACACCATTTCGTACGATACGGCTTGGACGAGCAATTTATGCCTTACAGACCAATTAGTAGGTCTTGAGCGAAAAATAACAGAATTGAAGTCTCATAAAGATGAAATTGAATATTATGAGAATACGGCAAATATACTTTTTGAATACTACGAGCTTATAGAAAACCAAGAAACACAACCGTCAAATACGAAACATTTAACACCGATCCGGCCAACGAAGGGTAAAAAGAAATTTTTACCTGTCACTTCTAAAACGATACTGGAAGCTCTAAATATTCTGGATCCAGAACGCCCGGTTGATCAACCTGGTACCGAAAAGATCAATATGAATCATCATGGACAAAAAACGAAAGATAAAAGTACGCTGGTGGATGAATATTTAGCGAGTATTGATCCAACCCATGTCCGGCGGGTAAATAATGAGGTGTCCGGTAATTGTCCAATATGCTCCTTGTCGCTTATATGTCTTCCGCAGGATGGAATTCTTGTTTGTACCGATTGCGGTTATCAAGAGACCTTATTGGTGGAACAGAACCGACCAATATATAAACAGACTTCAAAAGAAGCATCCCATTTCTCGTATAAGCGTATCAATCATTTGAATGAATGGATTTCACAAATCCAAGGCAAGGAATCAACCGATATTCCGGAGGATATATTTGAAAGGATCTTGGGCGAGATTAAGAAAGAAAACATCATGGATCCAAAGCGTATTACACACACCAAGATGCGCGAGATTTTGAAGAAACTACGCCTCAACAAATACTATGAACATATCAACTATATTATCAATCGTATCAATGGACAACCTACGCCTCATTTTCCACCGGAGATTGAAGAAAAGCTCCGCACGATGTTCAAGCAGATACAGCCGGCCTTCCTAAAACATTGCCCGAAAGACCGCAAGAACTTCCTATCCTATTCCTATGTATTATACAAATTCTTCCAACTGCTCGGGATGGATGAATATCTACGATTTTTCCCACTGCTCAAATCACGAGAAAAGATCTTCGCACAAGAAGTCATTTGGAAAGCCATCTGTAAAGAGCTCAACTGGGAATTCATTCCCTCGGTGTAGGTCAAAAAACAAGACCTCTAAAAATTATTATTTTTTCCTAATTTTTTCAATTAAATTAAAAATTTACAAAAAATTGAATCATAGCAATAAATTATATATTAAAGCAATACATAAAGCATTCAACAATCAACAAGCAATCAACAACAAGCAATCAACAACAATGGCCAATACCAAAGTTCGTGTTTCTCCCTCTGAGAGCGCCACCGAGTTCGAGAGTGGAACGATCCGTGCCGGCAACGATGGAAACGAGTATATCATCACTCTTGACAAGAACGGCAAGCACCGATGGTCCAAGCACAATATGACCAAGCCCGCCAAGCCCACCAAGAAGCAGATCGTGGAGCCTGAGACTATCCAAGAGCAAGAGCCTGTCCAAGAGCTCAAGAAGGCGACCAAGACCAAGAAGGTGAGCAAGAAGCAAGTTAAGGAAGTGGAGCCTGTTCCTGAGCCAGAACAGGAGCAAGTTGCCGAGACGGAAGAGCCTATGAAGAAGAAGGTCAGTGTCCGAAAGGCGCCGATGGAACACGCCAAAGATTTTGAGGAGGGCTATGAGATGCTGGGACAAGATGGCCATGTTCATATAGTGAAGGTCGCCAAGAATGGTGTCAAGCGATGGGCGCACGCTAATTAAAACAAAAACAAAACTAAAAAATTAAAAAAAACCAAAAAACCAAAAACAAATACTAAAAAGCAAAAAGCTTTTTGTATTTATATTTTATCCCGGGAAGCCAATCAATTGGAAACCAGCACCGAGTCCAATACCCTGACGAACAGAGGGAGCTATCGCAGGGGCAACCAAATCGAGGACTGCGAAGATGGCAGCTGCCACCAGACCAAGGGTGACAACATCACCGACGGCCATTGTTTTAGAAGGCAATATGGCGGCAACAATACCAACCACGAGACCTTCAAGGGCATACTTTACGAGACGAACAATAAGTTCTTGGGTATCAAAGGAGTAATCCATATCTTGCTATAATAACTTGCTATAATATTCTAAGAAATTTTCAAAGGTGTTGCCTATTTAAGATTTTGGTTTTACAATGATTTATAAGTAGCAATGACTGAAAAGAACCCCGATGTTATCTATACTCGCGATGTTGATTACCTAGATGAGGATAAGGCTATCCGTGGACAGAATTATGTATGTGTTTCCTTTATCTCCCCCGAGGATATTCTGGCAAACAAGGAAGTTTACCATATTGGAAAGTTTTTGAAGAGCTTCTCTAAGGATATGGATAATCTTTTGCGATCTCTAAAGATCAAGTATCCTGCCGATGAAGGTATCATTGACAGTGTTCGAGAGGCGAACAAGTTCATTTTTGACGAGAATGATATTCAGGAACAGTTCCGTTTCTTTAAGGATATAAACAGCACCGAACTGGATAAGGAATTCCGTGAGATGAATGATTTCCGCACTTCTATGCGCGGTATCAAAATCCGTGGCGTGTTTGACACCTTGAAAGAGGCACAGAACCGTGCCGATTTCCTGAAGAAGGGTGGTGACAAGTTTGATATTTTTGTTGGTCAAGTTGGTGTATGGTGCCCATGGTCGCCAAATCCCAATGATCTGGAGGATGTTCAATATGCTGAGGCCCAACTCAATACGCTGATGGCGAAATATAAGGATAATACCGTTCAAAAGGATATCTTCTTCGAGGAGCGTAAGAACGAGAAGATGGAGAAGGCCCGAGTGCAAGTTGAGAAGATGAAGTTGGATAACGCCGAACTTGCGAAAAATACTGCCACTCTTGAAGACGCGGATCCTTGGCTGAAGCGTAAAGAAAACGAAGCAGTTGTATCTGATGCGGATATTGCCGGACCATCCGGACCATCCGGATCATCTGAACCCGCTGCTTCGTCTGAAGAATAAAAGAATTCCCTCTCTTTTGAATAGAGGATACTTCCATATTATATCATATAACATAAATCGTAAAGTATGAAAGCAATAGCCGTATTTTTATTGTTTCTAGGAATGTTTCTTGTTGTGCAAGGATATTATTCAGAAAAGTATAAGTGTATAGGAGATGTGACAAAGGTAAAATATGTACCGCGTACAGTGTATGAGGAACAACTAAATCCAACAGAAAGTGTAAGCAGGCAATTCAAGAGTATGTTTGACGATATTACAGAATATCCTGCGGGTCCCAAATAAATATATCGTCATGATGGTGATCGTAATATTTTTATTTTTATTTTTATTTAGTAATATTAACTATTAAATATGTCATTAAATTTTCCTATCGCCGGTCAAGGAATTTTCGTTTTTAAACAAATCTGTCCAGCTGCAACCAGTGTTTTTCAAATATTAAATTCGGAAGGAACAAACGGACTTAATATTCAATTTACAACGAATAGTGTTATCGTTACCGAAATTCAAACGTTGAGACATTGTTATGATCCTCAAAATAATCAAGGGCTTTCTACCCATAATGGAGCCTATTATTGGGTTAGTTTAGATGCCCAAAATCAACAACTCTATGCCGGTATTGGAGAAGCACGCATGGAAACAACAATCTATTCCTATTTATATCCAAATTCAGACAAAAATGAATACGAAAATACCAAGAAATTTTTGGAATCTCTAACACATATATCTTTCCCCGTAGATATTGAATGCATACGAATGGTTAAGGACCCGATCACACAGAATGTTCCATTGTTGGTAAAAAATAAAAATGAGATTACCATGGACGATATCGCTTCTGGAAAATATATGCCAGTTGCCAATCTTCCTCCCGTTTGTCAAAACCTATACAATTGTATCGCGGGAGAGAAATTTGTTCTTGATACACCTGATTTTCCAGATTTCACGCAAGCAATTGAATATAGTATTAGAACACCTGGGAAATGGTGTTATCAAAAATTATTAGACAAGAGCACTGAATTTAATCCAGATAAACCAGATTTATTAGAGACCTATCTTCGTATAACATTGGGTCATAATAATGGTGAATCACCTGGTATTCCCTATGTTATGGAAATATGGCCCGTGGGACATTATTCGCCCATACATAGTCATGCGAATGCAAACGCTATGATTCGTGTTCTAAATGGCGAGATTAATGTAAATCTATTTCCATTCCTGTGTGGAGAAAAAGATGGAGTACCTCCGTTTGGCTTCTCTTCCTTCAAAAAGGGAGATGTTACATGGATTACACCTAATTTAAACGCAACGCACCAATTGAAAAATCTGGATACAAATACATATGCTTGTATCACAATCCAGTGCTATATGTACAGCATCGGATCAAAAACCCATTACGATTATTTTGATTATTTAGATGATACTGGAGGAATACAACAATATGAACCTGATTCTGATATGGATTTTATTCAGTTTAAAGCAAAAATTAAAGAAGAGTGGAACGATATTCATTCGACAAAGAAACATCAAGTAGATAGAAATAAATCAAAACAGACTATATCATGGTCATGCTTTTCTCCAGAAACAAAATACGCAATATAAAATACAAAATATACAATATAAAATTCTTTACTAAAAAATAATTATAATAATATAATAATATAGAAATATAGAAAGATGCCTCCAAAGACAACAAAGACAACAAAGACAACAAAGATTATGGCGTACTGTGTAAAGTGTAAGGAAAAGCGCGAGATGAAAGACGCTACGGAAGCTGTTGCTAAGAATGGACGTAAAATGATGAAGGGTACTTGTCCTGTTTGTGGAACCAAGATGAATCTATTCGTCAAATGTTAAAATCAATAATTTCGTAGTATAATAATAACGGGTCACCTGAATGTCTATTAGTAAAAAAGCCACGGTCGCTGATATTTCCAAACTAACAAAATCATTTCTCTTTTCGGCGGTAAATCACGCTACAAGCGACGCCAAGAGTCCATATCATCTTGTAAAATCCAAATACGATGAATGGAAAATAGAAAAATCAAATATTGCTTTAAAAGACCAAGCAAAACAAGAAAAATATATAATAACCTACTCGAATCCTCGTATAGAATATGAACATGCTTATTATGACTGGATTCAATCCCGTAATGAGATTATTAAGCAAATGAAGAATACAAATATTATCGGCGAACAGGAAAAACTTATGACCGATCTTTTGAAGATCCCGCTTCCAGAGATTCTTCGCACGCCCGTAGATAATGTATATACCAGATATGAATTGGTGGCATAAATATATATGTATCTATTTTATAGGTTTCAACACGTCTGTTTTATGGAGTTTCGGTATAGACTTGTTATATTTCTTATAAGCTTTTCAGTAGGTATTCTCTATGTATATATGGTCACGCCTCATCGTAGGGCAATTGTGAAGTATCCAACTCCTTTTAATGCCGGAAAAGTAGTGTATAAGGATGAAACGGATGGAACATGCTATAAATACAAAGCAGATCAAACCGATTGTCCGGTAAAAGGAGTAGTTCAACAACCCTTTACAGCTATGCCGGCATCCGTATAAATATATCCATTTAATTTTATTTATTTTTATTTTTATTTTTTATAATATTGCTGAAAGATTTCAGTTCATTTTATACCATAATAGTAAGTGATACAATGAGACCAATTGAATTAGTATTTGATCGGCTATTACATACTGACGCTGGACAAGCAGTCGTGTCTGCTATACTTGGATTTGGGTTAGCCGCGATATTTCAACGTGTTTGTAAAGGAGGTAGTTGTATTATCATCCAAGCGCCGCCAATGGATGAAGTAATGAAGAATACATATACCGTAGACGGTGATTGTTTCAAATACACTCCTATCCCTACGAAATGCGTTGAGGACAAGGATTAAAAAAGAAAGAGAAAGGTTAGGATACATTATATTATATTACAATGGCTAGTATGAGCACACCGGTTACGAGCCTACCACAAGTAGATAGCAAGAGTTCTCCCCCACCAGTTATGATGGATCCGTCTGTAACAGATGTTTTAGAAGAGATGGAGCGAGAAGTAGCAGCAGCACAACATTCTTCTGTTCCAAATCTTCCACAATCTCCTCCCCATCCGCTACAACAAACTACTACAACCTATATGAACCCACATTCAAATCAGCTTCCATCTTATATGTACGGAGGACAGAATATGTTTCCGCCGTATAACAAAGATTCTAATATGAACTGGATGAATATGGAAAAAGCAAAGACGGCGATTATTGCTACATTGATTGCTATGCTATTGCTTCTTCCAAAAGTCCCATTTATTTACGAACGATTCGCGCGTATCGTATTCCTTCAACCATATGAACTATATATACGAGCCGCTATGTTAGCACTTGTTCTTTACATTACGATGGTGCGACTTAATATTTAACATCTTACAAAGATGCTTGTTTAATATCTTTTTTATCATATCCTGGCATTGTGATATCAAGTCCTTGTGCCCCGATAACCTGTTCACCATAAATACCGTCAAAGCCTATCATTTCTGTATTAAACATTTTTGTATCTACAACATTTGTTTGAGCGTCTTGAAGATTTTTTGTTGTACCGTAAACGAGTGGGGAACTTTGTACTTTACCGGACGATAGAGAGCTTGATACTAATTTACGGTAATTCATCTTGAAGAACCAGATAAAAACAGCAAGACCGAGAAGAGCACCGAAGATAGGGTCTATAAACAATATGCTTGCCACTACCACGAGACCCACAACGATCTGGTTATTCCTATCATAGAGGATATCTAGATAATTACCGGGAGGCAGAACAAGGATAAGACCAACAATAGCTACACCAATAACTCGTAGTAGATCTTCAACCATATATACTATTACTTACTTTTACAGAACAAAAAATGATAGCAACGATATATCATATAGATATTTAACAAGAATCACATGATATTACAATGACAGCTGTATCCGTTTCCCCCGTATATGATAAGCCGGAAAGTTATCTTTCCGAGAGAGGATACGCATTTACAAAGACGGACAATCCAGATCTGGTGGATGAGTTGAAGAAAAAGCTTACCGTAAAGCCTATTGTTAGTCCAAATTCGCCTAACTATAACAATGTAAACGAATTCACGGTATATTGTGAAAGTAAAAAGAAGATTTATATACCACGAGCGTTCGGTTTAAAACACTTTGGACTTCCTAATCACGATCAGTTGAAGGAAGGAGACGATGCTACAAGACTTGTATTTAATGGAAATTTAAGGGACGAACAGATAAAGCCGGTAGAAGCATTTATGGAAGCAGCAGCAGATCCACTGGTTCGCGGCGGGATTATCTCACTTTGTTGTGGTGGTGGAAAAACGGCATGCGCTATTTATATAGCTTGTCAATTAAAAAAGAAGACGCTTGTGGTATGTCATAAAGGATTTTTAATGAACCAATGGAAAGAGCGAATAGAGCAATTCGCCCCAAATGCTAAGATCGGTATCATCAAACAGGATAAAGTAATTACAGAGGATTGTGATTTCGTATTAGCCAGCTTACAGTCTTTGGCAATGCGCGACTATCCTAGTTCCGTATTCAAGGGATTTCATATGACGATTATAGATGAAGTACATCATACATCTGCTGAAGTATTTAGTCGGGCTCTTCCAAAGATTTCTGTTCCGGTTATGATGGGACTTTCAGCAACTCTTAAAAGAAACGATGGATTATCAAAAGTATTTGAATGGTATATAGGCAAGGCAGTGTTCGTTTCAAAGAAAAGAGATACATCTACTGATGTACTCATGATCCCATATAAAAACAATAATACGGCATATTGCGAAGAGGCACGAATGTGTAATGGCAAATTGAATGTTGCACAAATGATTACGAAAGTATGTTCCTTTATGCCACGCAATGAGTTTATTATAGATACTCTAACACAAATTTTAAAGAAAGAACCGGGGAGAAAAACACTTATTTTAAGCGATCGCAGACAGCACTTAGCAACTCTGGAAAATATGATAAAATCAAGCGATATTGGATCCGTAGGTTATTATGTTGGCGGAATGAAAGAGCAGGCTCTCAAAGAGAGTGAGAGTAAGGATGTAATTCTCGGTACATTTACAATGGCGTGTATTGCAGATAACACCATTCTGGTGGATCCAATCACTGGAAAAGAACATTATATTCGCGAATTTGAAGAATATTGTAAAAAGGAACGAAAAGATCGTCCACATCTTGTATCCATGTATTATGAAACTGGAAAATTCTATTTCTCTTACTGTTCACGATTTGGATATTCGCAGCAGAAACCGTGTCTTAAAATTTTACACGAATTAGGTGATATTACGCTCAGTGCGGATCATAAAGTATGTACTTTGGACGGATGGAAACATGCCGGGGAACTTACAACCGCAGACTATCTAATCACACCGCGAAGAATTGAAGTTGTTCCACGCGATAAACCGGATATTTATAATCAAGATTTATGGGTATTAGGATGTTTATTGGGGCAAACATCTACCATCTACGAGACGGAGAAAGATGTATTACAACAAGTTTCTTATATCATGCATAAATCACCTACCGCTCATGAATTATGTTTGATGGTTGGAATGCAAACGACCATGGATGCTACACATTTTATCCGCCCTGATTTAATGTTTCTTCCAGATGAAAAGTTATGCTCTCTTGTAGGAGGTATATTTGACAGTTCAGGTGAAGTAGAAGGATACAATATATACTTCACGCTCTATTCAATGTATCTTACAAATCAATTGCGTACGCTTTTAAGAAGATTACATATTCGCACGACACGAGCACTCTATGTAAAACCAGGATTTCCTTACACCGTAAATGTAGTTCCAGAAGATTCAATACGCTTTATTAATATTCTTGATATTCGTGGAAAAAGGAGACAAGAAAAGCTCACCAATCTAAAAGTAATGATAAAAGAATTTCCAGAAATTATAGCAACTGATAAACCAAAGATTGTTTCTGATTTAGCATCTCCTGTCCAGATCTATGCTATTTATGATGTAGATCCTTCTACTGTAAAACTGTGTGATATAGAGATCCCAATTCATCATACCTTTATGGTATCGGATATCATTATACATAACAGTGAAGGAATGGATATTCCATCTCTTAATACACTTATATTGGCTTCTCCTGTTTCATCCATTGAACAATCGGTTGGAAGAATACAGCGACAGCAAGAGGCCGACCGTGTATATACACCATTGGTAATTGATATATGGGATCAATTCTCACTTTTCAAATCACAAGGAACAAAACGCCTACAATTCTATAAAAAGAACAAATACCCTATTACAACACAAACGGACGATCGTGAAATGGAGAAGAATGCGAAAGACAAAAATGATATAATAAAATTATATAAAGTGTAAAGAATATATTATAAAAATATAAATGGATCAAACACTTTATTTTATAAGATTTCCAGATGGAAAAATATTTATACCTTGTGTTTTTGATTTTTGGTCAGGATTTGCTTCATGTGTAATGTCAAATGGACCTATTATGAGTTTTATAGTAGAGTACCTTTCTACAAAAAAGGAAAAGACTATGTTTATATGTCAAAAAGCCGATGGACATTATGTTATACCGGATGAAATAGAAGAGATTGCTAAAAAAGAAGACGCTGTAATAATTGCAGGTGTTGTTGCGGGTAAAGTCCAACAAAAGCATTTTTTCTATTGTCCAGCATCTGACGAATTTTTCATGAATAACATATATAGCGTATTTAAACAACATCACGTGCCATGGGAAAATAAAGAGAATATTCTATTCTGGCGAGGAGGTGTATCAGGATGGTGGAGTTATGGGGGATCATGGCGCATAGATACAGTAAAAGCTTGTTTGACCATCCCAAAAACAGATGTAAAGTTTGTAGAATGCTACACGCGACCTGATTGTAATCCGACCGATACACCTGAGCTTTTTGCTAATAAAGTTGATGTATTAGATCAACTAAAGTATAAAGCACTACTATATATTGATGGCAATTCAAGCGCGAGCAATGCTACCTGGATTTTTGCTTCTGGATGCGCCCCTGTATTTGTAAGCATACACGAGTTCTGGTTTAGAGATCTCCTGGTTCCATGGGTTCATTATATTCCGGTTCAGTGGGATCTTTCGGATTTATGTGAAAAGGTTCAATGGATATGGGATAACGATGATAAGGTACGACAAATTGCAGAGAATGCTTTCGAGTTCTCACGAACTGTTCTTTCATGCGAAAATCAACGCGAATATATTAAAAGCGAAATCGATCGTCTTATTGAAGATCATCCATCAAGTACCTAATAAAACTACAATGATTTAAACAGAATATTTATAAATTAAATAATAAATAATAATAAAAATGTTTTCGCACGAGCCTGATTCAGATGATCACCCATATTTTGTAAAATTTACCAATAACTATGTAAATCATCCAACCGGATATACTATGTGGAATGGTTGGGGCTCCATAGCACACCATAGCGGACCCATATTTAGATATATTTTAGAAAAAACAGCGTCATTACCTGAAAAGACAATCGTATTATCGTCTTGTAGCGATGATGTATTTACTATCCCAGAAGTAATCATTGAACAAGCAAAACAAGATGACGCCGTAGTCATTGCTCCGGTATTGTGTTCTTTTGGTTCTCATATACGAAAAGAGTACATGTATATACCTGCTCATGATGAATATTTCGTTCATAGCTTATATGATATATTTGCTTCTTATCGTACCCCTTGGGAAAAGAAGATAAACAGTGCTGTATGGCGAGGCGGTTTATCTGGAGAAATGCTTCGTATTGATGCTGTAAAGGCTTGTCTTTCTATTCCAAATACAGATGTAAAGCTTGTAGATAATTGGTCAAGACCTGAATATAATCCAACAGATACACCTGAGCTTTTTGCCGAAAAGATTGAAGCTTACGATCAATGTAAATATAAAGCAGTATTCTGGATTGACGGTAATTGTATTTCAAGTAATGTATTATGGGTATTTGCTACAGGTAGCGTACCCGTACTTATTAATGAAACACAATATTGGTTCAAGAACATGATAAAGCCGTGGGTACATTATGTTCCTGTAAGTGCTGATTTTTCAGATCTGGAAAAAAATATAAAATGGATTTTTGAAAATGACGAAGATGCCCGTAAGATCGCTGAAAATGCTCTTGAGTTTTGTCGTACACAATTATCGCCAGAAGGTCAGAGAGCATATATTGATCACGCCATTGAGGAACGCATTCAACATAAAAATAAACCAGACCCATCTTATCCGGTACCTGTACAAATCCTATTCCAATTGTCCTCATTTGGAAATATGGGTAAAAAATATAGGATGCTAAGACGGAGAGCAGACATTCTTATGAATCGTCTTTTAAATTACTACGCAGATGAAACAAAAAGTAAAGACCATTTGGATAAGTTTTTTATTATTGCTTCTGAGATTGCGGATCTTAAGATTTCTAAGGTTGATACCATCATGAAAAATGTAATAGAGCTTCTTGTTATGGAATTTCCCAATATTTTATGTGAAGACATCAAAAATCAATAATCTTATTATGAGTGTAGAGACAATCCATATAATAGAATAGAATGGATACGATACATTGGGTTATAATATTTCTTATCGTGTTTTTTATTGTTGCTCTTATTCTTCCAACAAAATATTCGGATAAATCAGCAAAAGAATTACAAAAGGCTTTAGAGAGCAAACGATTGATGGCACGAAAACCAACATGTGATGTAATAGGTCCTTGTGCACGACCGTGCCGATACAATAGTCTTAATGCGGAGAAGAATCGCTACAATCAGAAAGGAGCGATTGATAGCCAATTTATGAAAGTGAAAGATGTTCCAGATGACTATCCTACGGTAGGAGTAGGCTGTTGTCCATATGGGAAACCTCTATCGCGAGATCTACCTATGGCAGATGTTCCCATGTGTATGGCAAAATCATCCAGTGATATGCGTCTTCACGAATAAGTTTCTATCTAATATTTAACTATTTAACTATTTAAAGATTATAACACTTATATTATAACATAAAACCTTACCATAATACGGTAGCGTTTCTTATTTTTATAAGATGATGATGCATACCGGTATCATTTCTTTTTGCGACCGTGTTCGGTATAATATAAAATCAACGGAAACAAAAGACTCTATACTGAACGATATAGAGCGCCTATATAGTATTCGTATTCTTCAACGACATTGGTTTCGTCTGGATGATTCAACTTCGTCACAATTACATAAGAGTCATCATTGGGCATGTCTACGATCAAATGGTAATCCGTATTATTTATACCTTACCAGATTTGATGATGTAAATATCGTCTTTTTTATTGACAAAAAAGTACAACCTGGATACGAAAAACCCCGTATTATTTTGGGTCGTGGATTATTTGCGGATGAACTTTTTAATGATACGATTCTTGATGGCGAAATGGTAAGGCGTACTACCGATCTTCCTGGTTTGCTTTCAGATGAACCTGGATGGATTTTTCTGGTGAACGATGTGATCGCTTATTGTGGAAAGTCTCTTACAAATGTCCAATTACCAAAGCGTATTGAGTATGCATATGATATGTTTCACAATAAATACAAACCGGATCCTTTGTTTGATGTATGTACATTTTCAATCAAGAAGTATGTAGCACCCACGAAAGAAGCAGTGGATGGTCTTGTAGAACTTTCAAAAATATTACCTTATACGAATCGTGGTATCTATTTATGGAGTCATAATAGCCGTATTAAACCAAAGCTCTATAACTTTGACGACGGTCTTATTAAATCCGTATATCGAAAAGTAAAAGATTGCCCTGATTTCCGTGATCGCAGTGAAACAAAACCCGAAATACAACCCGAGGAAATAATCCCGGTTTCCACACCTATTACACCGTCCATTAAACAAGCAATAAAAGAAGAAATTACCGAGAACGAAAAAGTTCTATGGCTTCGTAAAACAGAAAATCCTGATATTTATGATATTTATACGACACAGCAATGTTCTGAAAAACTTGGAATCGCCTATGTACAAACACTCATGATGAGTAAGCGTTTAAGAGCTGTTTTCAAGGATCAAACGGTTGCCGTATCCATACCCTATGTATGTACTTACAGTAATCATTTTGAAAAATGGACACCGCTTAGATCAGCTACTTCTTCATAGGCTGTTTTCCTTTCTGCGGAGGCTTTGGCATACGAATAAGTGTTCTTTCGAGATCCTTTTGCATCGTATCCATCTCCACATTTGGAGCATGATTATATCTTAAATAAGTAGTCCAATTCCCATCTTCATTCTTTTCATATATCCAGGACATTCGATTATTGATCCTATGTGTATATCTTAGGACACGAGTACAACAGCTAATATCTTGTGTAGAAGGAAAACGATGTGAAGGAATAGTTTCTTCTTGAAAAGCTACAACATAGAAGTTCCTATAACACATTTCGTTTTGTAAAATTTTACGATATCCTCGTTGGGCATCATTTTTCGTATCAAATATATAACACATATCCCTGTGATAATAATGAACTTCTTCTTGCGGATTTTCCAGAAAAAAGTTTTCGGCTGGTTTCCCCCATCGCAGATCAATCGTATGTACGGCACGAATATCGGTAAGATATTCTGGACTACAATAGAATTCTATTACATTTACATTTTCTCTTTCTACCAGAGTAGAAAGTGTAGGTACATATGCCTGCATGATTGATATTTGATATTGATATTGATTATACAATACAACCCTTTCATTTTTTATAGTTTCAATCATTTAAGTAAAATTTGAAATACTAATACATCACAAGTATAAGCAACATACGCAGTATATAATATACATCATACAACATACACAACATACACAACCAGATCTAATATGTCTGTTACGCAAAAACAGGATAATGCTATCCGGAATGAGGTAGCATTGATGTTTGAAACATCGGGACTTACGGATATTCAATCAAAGGATATGGAAATTGGAGTATTCAACTTTGCTATAGAGCACGCTTCTATAAACAATATTCCTCTTACATGGCTATGTGAGCTCTTTCGTGATGTTTATACGGCAAAAGCTCGGTCTGTATTTACAAACATAAAGGCAGATAGCTATGTGAAAAATACGGATCTTATAAAAAGAGTCATTAATCAAGAAATGAAACCTCACGAAGTTCCCTATCTAAAAGCAGAAGGAATGTATCCTGAAAAATGGCAGGCTATCCTTGAAAAAGAAGTAATGTTAAATCAATCTGCTTATGAAGATACACAGACGAGTATGGCGAAGGATATTATTTGTGGCAAATGTAAGAAAAACCGTATTACTTATTATGAGCTTCAGACACGAAGTGCTGATGAACCTATGACATGTTTCTATCGTTGCTTAACTTGTGGAAATCGCTGGAAACATTAATTACTAAAAATAATAAATAATTATTAAATTTGTAAGTAATTTTATTTTTAAGGACGCATCAAATGTCTTACGGCAATGAGATTAAGATCTGTTATGTTCCAATATTCTGGTTTTCCATTTGGCATAGGCCTTTTAATAATATAAGGTAATTTCTGCTCTTTTAACTCCTGAAGAGCAACGGCACGAAGAGCCATATTTCTCTCAATACCGCTTTTAGTTTCAACAAATGGAATAGCACCTCTTGCCAAATGCATGGCTCTCAATCCTATAATTTGATTAAATTCATATTTTGTCATAATTGGTAGGGACCGATAGGTTGATTTATCTGTATTTTTTATACGCTGTACATCATCTTGAATAACAAGACTTGATTGATTCATTTCTAAACTAAAATGATACTTGATATTTGATGTCTTCTCTACACTTATATATCTTAAATTCTTTACATCAATTTTTTATAAGTTATTCTCCGGTTCTCCATGTTTCACCGCAAACATTGCAGCAGTAGAAATATTTCATATCTACAGGATGATATTTAACATAAGCAATATTAGGTTTTTCTTTTGATCCTTTACATTCTCTATTTGGACATACAATGGTTGTATCTTGTACACGAGGAAGGGATGGATCATGTCTAAGAAATTTGTTTTGATGTTGCATGTATAACAAGTCGTCCTCTGAATACATCGTTTTGCTAATACGGATAGCATTTCCTACATTCGGCGGGATCTCTTTCTTAAAAGAGCAGTGTTTACAGTATTTGATAAGTGTAAAATCTTCCGCAGATTTCATATAAAGCATGTTATGACATACCTCGCAGAACTCCATTTATATTGTCTTATCTACTATCTAATAACTAATAACAATTGTATTGTCTTTCTTATACAATTTTGTTTTCAAATTTTGTTTTGACATAAGGCAACCTTAAGTTTGTAAATATAATAAAACAAATGGCGAATCTACAAAAATATACACTTAAAGTATATGTCATTCACGATGAAAGCTTACGCTTTCGTGAAACAAATATGAATAATACACTTAAAACACTACGAAATGCTTGTATGGCGGTAGGTGTCCCATTTCAATCCATCATGATAACGACGCCTACGACAGATATTCTTCAAAAAGATATGAGTAGTCTTCAAGAAAAAGTAAAATATGAAAAGATAAATGACCCCGATTTTGATAATAGGATGCATATGCTTTCCATTGAGATGATTTCCAATATTGAGAAGCATAAAGAAGCATGGAAACGTATATCCGAAGATGAGGATACAGATGCTATTTCTCTTGTGATTGAAGATGATGCATTTATTATGCCTGAATTTGCGAATAATATTTTAGAACTTATAAGGATATTACCCTCGCAACTATTAACTTCATCTATTTCTTCTAAACGAAACTGGGATATATGTTTTATTGGTACAACAAAGCCAACCGATAATTCTGGTACATCATTTGAATTTACAGACACAAAAAGTGTTGGAAAAATATTACAATCAAAGGAAAGTTATATTATTTCACCTTATATTTTGAGGCGTCTTATCAAATCATTGGATACGATGAAGTATACATTACGAACCCATCTGTCATGGTTTATTAACAAAAATCAAGATATTCGCAGTGTCTATCCAAATAAACCAATATTTCTTGACGGTAGCAAGATCGGAATTTGTACGACGACCATCCACCCTATGAATCCGCTTATAATTAATAAGGAATTTATGGATCTTTGGCATATGCAAAACAAACCGGAAATTCCAATTTCTGAAATACGAAGCCTTTACAAAAAAATAGAACATCTACGATCTCCAGATGCAATGCATTTATATGGTCGTTTGCTTGTAGAAAGAAAATCGTATATGGATGCGGAAGATATATTTTTAGATGCCTTAAAACTAATGCGCGAACAAAATGGTATCCTTGGAGCCTCCTCACAATTATTAACAGATGCTATTAATAATTATAAGAATATACAAAAAGATATTGATGAATATCGTAAAAAAGAATCGAAGTATTGTGAACCAGATATGGATTGACAAATATAACTTTGATATAAAAAAATGACAATCTTATTTTTATACGTATTAAGTAATATATAGAATGATCATACCAATCAGATGCTTCACGTGCGGCAAGGTTATTGCTGACAAGTACGATTATTATGTCGCAGAGACAAAAAAGCTAATGAAAGACGGGCAAGATTCAGAAGCTTCCGTGAAAAAGACAGATGCCACCGGTGATAATAATCGTAATTTCGACGAGATTCGCACAGGACCAATTCTTGATAAACTTGGACTAACACGCTACTGTTGTCGCAGACACATGATAGCTCATGTAGATCTTATTAACATTATATAAATTATATAAATTATAAAAATTATTCAAAACAAGGAAGATCGGTTAAAACGCGTACAATTATTTTCAGGCTATTTTTCAAGGATGGATACCAACAACAATCAGGGATTAGCAGAGCTAACGCAGTTATACAGTAATACATTTAAAGAGCTTGTACCGCCCGTATTTACAACGACGACGCCTTCTGATTTTGTTCCGGATATGAATAAATTAACATCGCAAGATAATTTGGATTTGGTAGGGGCAGAAAAACAAACAAAAACATCAATTGCTTCTTCGGCTCTTATGGATGCTGCTGCTACTTTAGAAAAAAAGACAATCGATCTTCCTATGACAACGAAAGAATTCTCAAAATTAACAATTGGACAAATCTATGATAACACAATAAAGACAGTTGTTGCTATTATAAATGATTTTAGTGTATTGGTCTCCGAAAAAGAAGTTATTACAAATACAGAATTCAGGAGAAGACTGTTGGGAATATTCATATTACAAGAAAGACGAATGTACGTTGGTGTCGTTTTAATAATACTTTCTTTCATATTATATTTCATTGATTCGTCCGCATAATATGGAATGTTCTCTTTTTCTGCTGTAGCAGATAGAGAAGGAGCCATGAAGCTTCCAACATTTGATTTTAGAAACAATAGGAATAGCAGTCTCATTATCCTGTTGATTTTCTTGGCAGTTATGTTCAATATGATAAGGAATAGTGAGCAAACGACCATACTTGCTATTATTCTTATGCTGGTTGGTATCGGGTTATATTTATCATTTTATAATCAAACAACACCCTATGAAACAGAACAGAAAGATAGACACAAGGCTAAATTAAATATAGATAAAATGATAGAAAATCGTATAGGAGAAAACGAAGGAGCAGCTACACCTTGTAAAAGCTATGCTATTAAATCTTTTCCAAAAACAGGGCTAAAATATCTACGAGAGAACGAGGATATGACTCTAATTGCTGAGAATTTGTTATATCTTCAAGTATATGATAAAGCAAGATATCAAGATATGCTTCTACTCATGGATCGCTTACAAAAGATATACATGTATACCTTGGTTGGTCGTTATAGCTGCGAACACGGTCATGATCTTTTTGTAGACATACGAGAATTATTAAGAGAGAAATTATACAGTTTTTATGTCGTAACGCCATTAAAAACAAAACATATGTATGGTCTTGATCCACACGGGGAATTAGAAAAATCAATAAAAAATTTTACAGGACTTACAAGAAAAATGATACGCGTAATTGAAAATTACGCTCGTCGCGAGTGTAAAGCGGCATACCTAAATCCAACAATACCATTCGCAGTAGATCCATATGCTTCACCAAATGTAGTTCCTTAAAAAAATTGTTTCGTTTAGATAGAAAAGATGGAAGAGCAATCCTATGATAACGCCTATGATAATATGCAGTCAGAAGACGAGATTGTAGACGACATGGACTTTATTGAACATGTGAAAAAAGCAAAAAAACTTTTGGATATAGGCGACATAGATGAGCTAAAACAACAGCAAGCAGAGATGCTTCGCGTTGAACTATCAAAGATCATAAAGTATGTCATGGACAAGGTTCAATCTGAGCGAGAAGCCGAACAACAAGAACAACGAGAACAACAAGCACCGCCACAAGAAATGGCTCCTCCTGTCCTTGAATCTCCTCAACCACCTCAACCACTTCAACTACAGCAACCACTGACCCCAGGTGGTGGTTATAAGAAAAAGAATAAATCAAAAGGAAGTACAAAACGAGTAAAGGGAGGAGCACAGACTGTTTCTACTCCAATGAGTGGCGCTATGGACGGAAACCGTATTCTAAATACGGGAGGTTTGACAGATGCGAATCACGATCCTCAAAAGGTCGCTGGATCACCCGAAATCGTTATTGCCGGTTCTCTTCACCGAGCTTTTTCTGCCGGTAATCAAGGGGGGATTTCTTCTACACAGGGTTTACCTTTCAATACCATGAACACGCTATTACCATCATATGGAACAGTGGGTGGAAGCATGAAATCTAAGAAAAAAGAAAAAACTCAAAAGAAATAACATATTAAGGGAACATCAGTATTAAAATTCAGTAATACATATTTTTAATTATGAAAATTCATCCAATTAATGATGACGAATATATAACAGAGGAAACACCTGAAGAGGAAATACTTGATGAAATACCCGAAGAAACAAACAAGAATCATAATTGGACACGCGAGGACCTTGAGGAAATATATTATATGTCATTTCACAATCATACAGTCCTTGAAATAGCAAACTATCTAAACCGACCCTATAAAAGTGTTCTTCGTGCTCTACGAAGAATACAAACCCAGCAGGCAATGTATCATTCTATGAGTGATGTTGCTGCTGCTCATAATATGAATATTGAAAAATTATCAAAACGATTAAAAGATACGCTTTATTATATACCTATTAAAACGAATGAATTTCCTCCTATTATTACTATAACTACTATAGTATTTGGTGTAGTATCGCTATATGGATATATGTTTTATACCCCATAAATATAAAATGATGTAATTAATTAATAGAGTGTATTTTATATCTTCATTTTTCTCTGAATATCTGTTAGAATCCAATGTCTATACAGATAGGTATACATGACAACACTACAAACAATAATATACGGACATTTAATAATGAAAGAATCAAATTATATTCAGATGTTCAGTCAAATTTATTAGAATTAGTATCTGGATGTAATATTACATCTTTTTCTCTCAGCAATATAAATGCTATTTCATCTATACATATTGGATCGTCAAACCATAACAGTAATGTTATAATAGAATCCTATATAGATGGAATTAACCCATATAGAATACTTGATATGACAAGAGATGTATCAACTCTTAATACACCATCTTGTATATTAAATGGTAATATTACTATAACGTGTAATATAAATATTATTGGACTTATTAGTAATAATAATAAACCAGTACAGATAAACAATGGTATTATTGGTAGCAATGTCTATGTATATGCCATGTCAAATGATTATAAACCGTTTTCTATTAGAAAAACTACGGAAAATACAGATACCGTCTCGTTAAATACTTCAAATTTTGATAAATTTATCATACAAACAAATGTTGGAATAGGAACAACCATTGCTCTGTATAAATTACAAACACAAGGATCTATATATTCATCCGATGGAATATATACAAGATTTATTAGCAGTAATTTAAATGCTTCTCCGGATATAAATTTTTATGGTAATATGGTTGTGAATGGTTTTATGAATGCTACAAAATCAGTAAACCTTTCTGGAGCAAAATTTAATGCAACAAGTGTTAAGATTATTAATAAAAATCCTAATAATTACCCAGCTGTTTATATATCTCAACAAACAGGTTCAAATTCATTAGTAAGTTTTAAATTAGCTCAAGGAATTAGTTCAAGTAATACTATTTTTGGTATATCGCCAAATGGTTATACCTATATTGGTACAGATATAGTTAGCAGTACAAATATGAATATGTACGAGAAGTCGTCAAAAAGTAATGCCATGCTCAACATATATTTACCATCTTCTTTTACAAATGATAGTCTTATAAAAACAACAAGTTATGATACCAGTAATACGCTAATTATTTCAAAAAATGCCTATATTGGCATAGGTACAACCATTGTACGAAATCCTTTGGATTTATGTTTAAATAGTAATACAAACCTTCTTGATTTTACCCTATCAAATAATGCCACGATAGGCGTGTATCATAAAGATATGCCAAATAAAGGAATTTTATATGCTTTATCAAATGATACGCCTATATTTAGCATAGATGGAAATGGAAGTATAAATATAGGGTCAAACAATAAAATTCAACTTACTTCAAATGGTAATGCTATATTTGACAATACATATTATATAAAATCAGTTACTTTATTGAATTCAGGCAGAGTGATAGATACAACAAATTCAACTGTATTGGGATTAAAAAATATACAGGCGAATTCTCTGGTAGGATGTAATATAAATACAAGCAATCTAACTTTATCAAATATTACAAATATAGCAACTATTTCAACATCCAATATCAATACATTAAATTTAGTTGTAAATTCAAATGCTATATTTAACAATTTTTATGTTGATGGAACATTGGGTGGTCCAACCATAAATATTTATGTTGGACAGGCAGATCCAACCTATTTTATTCCCAGTACAAGCGGCGCTAATTCATTGGTAAATTTTAAAACATCAAATGTACTTATTTCAATAAATAGCAATTATACGAGTGAAATTACCGATGCTATTGTTGGAAACTCAAATGGTATTCTTCAAGTTAATACTTACAAAATAGATAATAACCCTATCACTCCAGGTATATCTGTATATGGTAATAATTATTCAAGTACGCTTATTACATCAAGTGCTCCCTATTATCAGTTAAAACGTCCAGGAGGTAGTAATTATCATATAGGTATCGATAGTACAAATACACTTTCTATTGGATTATCAAATAATAATAATTCACTCAACTATACAACATCCTATATAAAACTAAAAAAAGATAATGGACTGTCCTTAACTATAGGGAATCAAAAGACCCTATTATATAATAAGCAGGATGGCTCAATTCTGGTTTCGGCAGTACTACCATTAGACCCTGCCCTTGATGCAGGGGCGGGGGGTTTTGAGACGCAAGGGCATGTATATTTAAGATCAAGTATTTCATCGTCTGGATTATATGTTGATAATGATACAAAAAATATTGGTATAGGGACAACCATTCCAAGAGCAAATTTAGATATAATAGGAGACGCTCTCTTTTCAAGTAATATTGAAATTGGAACAGATGCAGTATTATTTAATGCAAATGTTGGGATAGGTACAACCATTATACGAAAAAATATAGATATTATAGGAGACGCTATTGTTTCAAGAAATATTGGAATTGGCACGACACTTCCTCGTGTCGCCCTGGATGTTGGACAAGCTATTTTGATATCAGGTAATCTTGGTATTGGAACTACAAATGTTGGCGCATATACATTAAATGTATCATCCAATATGGCAGTAGCCAGTTCATTTACAGCAGGTAATAGTATCACAACACAGGATATCTATGGAAATTTACGAGGTGTTGCCAATGCTGCAATTATAGCATCTAATTCTCCTTCTCTTGTGAACCCAGATATACCTAATATTACAGTTGGGACAATTTCCTCCGGAACAATTACAAATATTAATACAATCAATGTTGGCATTGGTACGGTATATGCAAGTACATTCTTTGGATCAAATATAACAGTTACTTCATTAAAACCGATTGATGTAGATATTGTTGGAACGATTACAAATCGACTGAATACAAGCAATTTGATTGTAAATGGATCAAATACTCCTATAAGCACCTATTTATCAATTAATAGCAATCTTTCAATTCGTAATCAATCTGGGGCAAGATCCGCTTTTACAGTTTATCAATCTGGTTATGGAACTGGCTATCCTGTAGCCGATTTCTATGACGGTGATATAAGCACCGCGGTTCCTGCTCTTCGTGTAGCATATGGTGGAAATATTGGGTTAGGTACAACGATTCCCATAGCAAAACTTCATGTTCAAGGCAGTGGATATTTTTCATCCAATATCGGTATTGGTACGACCCTCCCCATTTATCCCCTTCATATAGAAGGAAATGGCTGTTTTTCTGGAAACATTGGAATTGGAACTACGATTCCATTGGCAAATCTCCATGTAAATGGAGAAGTAATCATACCAGAATTAACAGGAATGATCTTACATTTTGCTACAAGTAGCGCCCCGATTGGATGGCTCAAATGTAATGGAGCATCTATATCTCGCACAACATATGCTCCTCTTTTTAATGTCATTTCAACTACTTACGGTGTAGGTGTTGGAACAACTTCCCTCCAAGTCCCAGATCTCCGTGGTGTATTTATTCGTGGTTGGGCGGATAATCAAACAACCTACGATAGCGGAAGAGCATTTAATAGTACGATCCAAGATCATGCTTTCCAAGATCATCGTCATACTACTACTGATAGATCTGATCTTATCGATGGTGGTAATAAAACGGCTCTCACTGGGGGTGGTATTGGTGGTAATACTGGATATGTATGGACAGAAGGTGGTACAAGAAAAGTAGCTGCTGAAACACGACCCGTCAATATGGCGTTATTGGCATGTATTAAATATTAAATATTTATAAATTTTTATAAAATATAAGTAAAATAAATCTCATTTTTTCTCTAATGATCGTGTAGGGTAAAATTAATGTCTATACAGATAGGTGCTTACACTTTGGTAGAACCACGAAGTCGAATTTTTACAAACGAGAGATTAAAACTATTTTCAGATACACAATCAAATCTGTTAGAAATAGCTTCTTCCTGTAATGAAACTTCCATTCTTTTAGATAGTATTCAAATTGGAACTTCCAATAATAGTAGCAACTTAATAATAAAATCGTTAATTTATGACGAATCTATAAATAGAATAGCAGATATTTCAAAAGAGCTTGCGACATTTAATAGTTCTCTTTTTAACTTTGGTGGAAATGTTGTCGTAAATAGCAATATTACGATTATAGGAAATATTATAAATTCTCAACCAATACAGACACCAAGTGTTGTATGTAGTAATATACAACTCTATTCGTCTTCTACAAATACTATTCCATTCAATATATCTTCAAATGCTATAGATATTGTTAATATCAATACTTCTACAAATAGATTTATTATACTTCCAAATGTTGGAATTGGGACAACTATACCTGAGTATAAGCTACACGTTCAAGGGTCTATAAAAACGAATGAAGGAATATATGGGTCTTTTATAAGTAGTAATGTCGGTATTAGTACGATTCAAGTTTATGGAAATTTAACGGTAAACGGATCTCTTACAACCACCGAAACTTTTAATTTAGCAGATACAAATATTGGTCTTGCAGGTATAACGATTAATAATACAGAATATCAACAATTTTCAGCATTTACCGTATCGCAACAAGGTGGCGCTTATCCTATTGCCGTAGTAAATGCCAAAAATATAGATGGTACAAGTAATACTGTATTCGGTATATCATCTTCAGGACGTACTTATATTGGCGTGGACCTAAATGACAACATTTCTACAAATTTATATGAGGCGGCGTCTCTATCAAATGCTATTTTAACCATAGCACTCCCGTATGGTTATTCAAATGATAACCTTCTAAAAACAATAAGCTATAATACAAGCAATACCATGATTGTATCAAGTAATGCATATATTGGTATTGGTACTACCGTTGTGAACCATCCTCTCCATTTTCATATACAAAGTAATACAAATATGTTAAATAATTCATTATCAAATGCTTCAACCATTGGTATATATCACAAGGATATGCCAAATAAATTTGTTATGTTGGCGACCTCAAATA